>WNFI01213943.1_pt1 | contig 12497 bp, 15 predicted proteins | sample 5400471 | NCBI WGS metagenome assembly WNFI01 (sample SAMN13153348, study PRJNA577476) | soil metagenome | isolation source: 100 cm saprolite on Douglas fir-dominated hillslope | place: USA:California | collected 2013-09-17 | reverse complement strand
CCTGCGACATGACCTGGGGGGGGGAGGGACACAAATGTGTTCTACCCCAATCTTTGTTCTGTTCACCCACCACCGCCCTCATCATCATTATGTCCCGGGCCCTCCGACCATGCCATCTACACCGCCGCCGTCGCTGCCTACGCGAATTTCGTATTTGTGTGTAGTACGTCCTTCCTCCGCATCTCCTCTATATATAGGGTGGACTGGCACTGTACCAATCCCCACATACTCGAAAACCTTGGAACTATTTGTTTATTTCATGTTCTTCATCGATTTTGGAACCGCCGTCCAGACTTGAGGGGTAAAGGTTCTAATTTTTTTTATATCACTACGTATGTAAATGGATAAAATTTCGAGAAACAGTCACTCAGAAGTGAATAGGAAACTAAATTAGTGTGTAAAAGGGATGCATAGCACTCGCACACTTTTACACATCTCTAGGCTTACAGTAAGTGCTTGTGCGGAATTGGCACTAACCTCCCCACTGATAGCACGTGTGCCATGTCTCCTGAGCTACATGGAAGGCCCAAAAACCCCTATTAGTCCCTATAAGGGCCTGACGTGCAGTTTTTGGTAGCCTGATTAGGTCTTACCCCTAACTATTTAGTTTACTGTAAGTCCACTGATTTAACGTGCTGTGGATCACCCTACAAAAAAAAAAGCCTATCTGCTGAAGTCTGTAGATCGGGGTGCTTGTTTGGGTGCTGAGGTGAGCTTCGGAACTCCACAGCACTAAAAGCCACCTGATCTTGTACCTTGGATGTACCTTGTGAACCAACATGCGGCTATCATTTCATCCAGGAGTGTATCAGGAACGGGTCCATTGATCTCCATACACAACCATGCATAGGGGAGCGCATAGGGTTAAGTTTCTCACCTATAAAAATAAACTCGACCAGCATTGAATATGAGTCGCGGCGCTACTCATAGTCTCATACTGCGTGTGATCCCAGGTCGTTCGAAAATTTAAAGGGCGCCCGCTACTCAGAGCGTAGCTTAGGATGCCCACGAAGTGGTCAAAACTGTAACTGGTTTTGCAACAAAGGAAAAGAATTTTTCAGTTGCATCACATGGCTTTTGTTGTAGTCTGATTAATGATACCACTTTTAGATCTGCCAACTCCGCTTGACTACGGCAGACTACGGCGGAGTTGGGACTGTTTTTAGCCGCCAATTTGCATTGCTATGGTGAATTACGATGGTTCTCCATCAACATAAAGAGAGGAGTCATTCCTCTCGCTTCTCGTCCAACCATCACTTCCGTTTCTTTTCCTTCGTCGAGATGCCATTCATTCATTCGGTTTGTCTCCTTTTGTGCGTCATACTCGGCGTGCTTGGGCATAGAAAACAACCAATAGTAAGCCACTTTGACAATCGGATAGCAGTGCGACTCCCCCAAGGCAGAGTGGTTGGGAGATCAATATCGGTTAGAAACACCGACCCAGAGACCCAGGCGGTCTCTGTTCTACCTCTTGACTTGTTCCTTGGTATGGTACTCCATTTCCTAGGCTGGGAAATCGTGGCGCCTAAATGATTATTTACATATCCAACAGGTATACCTTTCGCCCAAGCTCCACTAGGAAAGTTGCGCTTCCAGAAACCTCTTCCAGTTCCAGACACGCCATCAAGAATAATAGATGCTGATAGATATGGACTTGCGTGCATGCAACCACTTCGTGTGAGCTGCTTCAGTCTGGATTGATCAAATCGAGGAATATTCTACTAAGACCATCTTTTTTTTTTTAAAGGCCAAACGCCGGGAAAGGAGCTCAATGTCTGAGGATTGCCTTTCAATAAACGTCATTCGCCCGTCTGGCATGGGCAAGGCGGGATCCCTACCGGTTATGGTTTGGATTTACGGTGGAGCTTTGACTTCTGGAGAATCTAGCTCAGTCGATGATACATCTCTGGTGGCTCAGAGCATCAGAATGGTGAGAGAAGCACTGGGTTTGTACTAGCATTTGCTTAGTTGCTCAAGTCACCCATTATTAGGGCCGACCAATCATCTACGTATCCTTTAATTATGTCCGTCCTTGCTTTTCGGTATTTATTTCTCATGTCGTCGGGCTAACCCAAACCGGACTTTTCAGCGATTGAATGTCTTTGGCTTCTTGGCATCGGAAGAAGTAGAAGCCTCAGAGGATGCAACCCTCAATGCTGGATTTCATGACCAACGATTTGCCCTTCAGTGGATCCAGCGCAACATTCATAAATTCGGTGGCGATCCAACCAAGGTAGCTCAGAATCCTAAATTTACTTCGTTAAGGAAAGCGCTTATCTCATCCATGAGGTGACTGCCTTTGGCGAAAGTGCTGGTGGAGCCTCGGTCGCAGCGCAGATGCTTTGGCGAGATAGAAATAAAAGTCCTCATGATCCAAGTTCCATTCAGCAGCCCCCTTTCAGTGGTGCCATATTACAATCAGGCTTCATGCTTGGGTGAGTTTCCATGTTATTGAGTTTACTTCCTCTGTTTTTCCATCTTACCCGGTCGCGTCAGTATGCCGATACACAAACCATCCTTCGTACAAGATGGCTTCAACTCTTTTGCTGCATTAGTCGGCTGTACAAACAGACGCGAGGTTCGTCATGATGCGAATCAGCAAGTACCCATCAAGATGTCGAATGGTACCGCTGCGGTAGACGTTCTTTCATGTCTACGTAGTGTACCGCCTGATGGTCTGCTATCTGCCATGATGAGCTCACTATCATTTGACCTTCTCGATCTCTGGAGATCCTTCGCGGCCGTGATAGACGACAACAATGCTGGAAGCGATGGGGTCTTCTTCCCAAGTAGAATGAGCCTTCTCTTAAAGTCCGGGAGGTTCACTCAGATTCCTACCATACTTGGCATGTAATCTCACTACACTGTTCGGAACCCCCTCACTCATGGTCGTGGCACAACATAGGCACGGTCCTCGATGAAGGGACTATCTTCGCACCACACGATTGCAGGAACGAAGAAGACCTGCGATTGCATGTTAAAAGTCAGTACTCTACACGTTGAATCCCTTTTGTTAGTGGGTGTTCATCACGCCTTTTAGAGTCGTGGATTCACTATCAAGGACAATCGAACAATGACGATCTAGTCGATAAGCTCTTTGCGATGTACCCGGACGACCCGAGACTTGGCAGCCCTTACCACTCGCAATCAGACCGTTCACAATGTATTGATTCATTATCCCATAATTCGCGGGACGGATGTGACAGGATTTACCCCCCGCTATCAAGCAACCAATACAAACGAACAGCTTCTATACTCGGCGATGCCGTTTTCGATAGTTCTCGGAGGGCTTTATCCCTTGATATGGTTCAAAGACAGAAGGACGCACCGGTGTGGAACTACCAGTTCAGACAACCAGCTAAATGGGGTGGCGGTCCCTCTGGGATTTTTCACTCCTCTGAGATCCCATACGGTATGATGCTCCTCTGGCAGTGCTTTGTATTGTGCGTTGAAGCTCCCCCATGTAGTATTTGGTGCATTTGCTGAAGAGCAGAGCGATCACGGTGTGGTATCAAAGATGATGTCTACCGCTTGGATTCACTTTGCACACGACTTGAATCCGAACGGTCCGGGAGACGGTACAAATGGTAAGGGAATTCCAGCACTTTAGTTTCTTGTGTCTGGTTGAGTCTAAAGGATTGCATCTCATAAGGTCCTCATTGGCCGAAGTACACTGCATCTGGGAGAGAGATGCTGGAAATTCGATCGGGAGCCATTCGAGTTGTGAAAGACGACTATCGTGAGGATGCGATGGAGTGGATGGGTAATGATGCAGAATGGAATTTCGCCACTGGTAGGTGAACATTCCCCCCAATAGCCATTAGACCACGGGTAACGATCAAGACACCTGGAGTGTTATATAACCTCATCGTTTTGGCTGCGTTCGAGCCGCTCGGGTCAGGATAACATGTACTCTCTCTCCTTATCTTCGCTAAATGTATTGTGACTCGTTTTCGTTCCATCGGAACCGCACTTCTACGATCAAAAAAACCGGGCAGCATCCTCTGACCGAAGAACTGTGATGTTATTGGCATTGCAGCTCAAATTCCAAGTCGGAAGTGTGATTAAGATACAGATATAGGTGCTGATATAATCAGCTTCTTCTCCGCAACGATCCACTGGGCTTTGGCTTTGTCCACGTCCAACCCAAGCTTTGTACCAGTTATTGATTGGGTTGTAGACAAAGGCAGAAGAAGAGGAGCATCAAGATCTGCATATAGGCTCGGACACATGAAGATAAAACGATTGGACTCAAGGTCGAGTGTGCACTCTGGGTGATGTTCCTTTGTCTATGTCAATGCAGCTAGTGAGCACGCGTCTCAAGCGGCGAGTTTCCCAAAAGCAATATATATCTTACCAGTTGAGGCACTTCGATAGTGATCATTGCACTGCGTTTCCCTGGAGCGGTATTCTCAATCGAGATATTCCAAGCCGGGAAAGCTTTTGGAGCAGCGGCCGGAGGGTTTGGTCGCGGAGAGCTTGAGGAAGTTTTTGACGACTTGAGGATTGATGCTGGTGCAGGTTTCAAAGTAGATGATGATCCCGAGTTCAGTCCCGAGATTTCCTCGACAAGAGGCTTGGAGCCTGAGGCAACATTGGAAGCGGTGGTGTCCGGAGACCAGTATGATGGCACAAGTACTGTTCTCGGCGGCAAAGGGCCCTTAGATTTAATGTTTGGTGTTCCGATCTCTGCAATATTCAAGCCTGTGCTTGAGAACTTGAGTGATAGGAATGCCCTTACCTCTTCCAAGAGTCAAACCACTCTTCTCTTCAACGTGCTCCAACGCAATTTCTTAATCAGACGTAACCAGACAGAAATGAGAATGCCATTCCCACTGAAGGATAATGACATGTACCTGTAATGAAAGTTCTATAATCCAGGTCTTTCGATACACGTTCGCCGATCGACGTATTGAAAATCGTATCAAACACTAATGAAGCTTTTCCGGCTATGAAAAAGTTAGCCAATGTTGTCGCGAATGTGATAAAGATAAAATACAGACATTTGTCCGACGTTTCTCGGCCATCGCTCACAATCACCGGCACATAATAGGCGTCATCATCACCTGCCATTGCTTTTCGGATGTTACTTTCAGACGACGTGGGTGGCGGAGGCACTCCATCGTCATAAGCGATATTCACGAAAATCTTAACGCCAGCTGGGACGGGAATAGATCTCAGGACTGGCTCCGGTACATCCAGAACGTTACTACCGGGAGCACGCCTAGTTTCTTTGGCGCTAGGGCGCTCGGTCGGAAGTCCGTGTGGAGTGTAGACACCGGGTGCCTGGTTCGTGGTTTTTACAACAAAGCCCGCAACGGGCCTTATTTCGATTCGTTTCGTGCGGGAACTAGAGATAATGAGAGGAAAGAATTAAGGAATGGCCGGGATTAATGTTCTTACTTCATTTCTGAGCTTTGTGGAACAAATACAACATAATGTCCCAAACTCGGCGATCGCCATTGAACTAGACATTTCGTCCTCTAAGCGCCGTGCGTTGCACGGCGTCTTCACCGGTGCTGTCCTTCTCTCCCGCAACCCAGATTCAGTCGCGTTCCAACTTTGCCATTTCAGGCCTACTCTTCCTCGGATCAGGTCATCTCGTCTTTACTGTAATTCATGACGTCCAAGGCTTGTTGTGGAAACATATCAAGACCTTAGCATCTTGTGGTGGCATTCTATTCATCACTATTGGCACAAAAATGACTTGTGTCATTCAACGCGTAGCACGCCTCCCAACTAGCCAATGCACATGTCCCTATGTTTAAGTTCTTTCCTAATTTTCGACCACCGTTAACGGTTTTTTCTCGTCAACTTCTCTTAATTCCGTTGAGCAAATGTACACACAGTCTGGTTTACTATAATTTCGACTCTGAAACATTCTTCGTAGTTCCGGTCATGTCATGGGTAACACTCTTTCGGAACGGATCCCCAATGCCATTCCATTGGCATAAGCAGGGCACATCATCCCTACCGCTGAACACTCGTCCTCGGCACATTGATGAAACGACGTGATCATGGAACCGGCATGCCCGCTCAGGACGGAAAGCTCCGTTACGCTCATAAAAACTGACCTTGAGAATATCTGGAGACGTGGTTTTGTTTACTTCTCTCATCTGCTCGCCCCCCCATTCTGTTCCGATGGCTTCCCCAACTGTCCAAGGCCATGTCATGGATGACACCCGTATCGTAGGAGTAAGTCACAGCAAAATAACTGACCCGTCGAACTTGGAATCACTGCTCGAGGTCCCCTTCAGTACGATCCTCTCATTCAACCAGCCTTGATCCGCCACGAGCTCCCTCTTTCACCTCAATCAATCAAAACGGTGGCTAACGCCCGTCAGACTGCAGCCAGTATCATTGCTGGACGTGATCCTCGTCTACTAGTCATAGTCGGACCTTGCTCGATCCACTCTCCTCAGCTGGCCTTGGATTATGCCTCCAAACTTACGGATCTTGCCTCATCATTGGATGGTCTCTTTATCGTCATGCGCGCCTACTTGTGAGCTTCCAATTTCCTTCGATCGAGTCATTACGCACGTGTGACCTATCGATCGTTGTAGCGAAGTAAATCTAGCCTTTTGAATTGTCATGCCTATTACTGAATTCGAGCATTTATATTGAAGAAACCTCGCACGACCGTGGGCTGTGCGTCTCCATCTGAATCCAAACCCCACGTTACTCATCTTTCTCTACAGGGAAAGGACTTATCAATGACCCCGACATCGACAACTCCTTCAAGATCAACAAAGGGCTTCGCATTGGCAGGCAACTTCTTTGCCAGATCACCGAGATGGGATTACCAGTTGGCTCCGAACTTCTAGACACGGTGTCGCCACAATTCCTCTCCGTGAGTTACACCCAAGCCTATTGGTGAAATGCTAATACAGCCACGAAAGGATTGTTTGAGCTGGGGTGCCATTGGTGCACGTACAACTGAATCTCAACTTCACCGCGAGCTTGCATCTGGTGTATCTTTCCCCATCGGTAGGTGGCTCGAAACGTCCAATTATCAACGAAAACTAATGGGTCCTATTGTAGGGTTCAAGAATGGAACGGATGGCTCTATTGGCGTTGCGGTTGATGCCATGCGTAGTGCATCACATCCCCATGCCTTCATGGGCGTCACAACCCAAGGTCTCGCTGCTATCGTCAAGACTACTGGCAATGCCGATCTTCATGTTATCCTCCGGGGTGGTACTAAAGGAACTAACTACGATGCACCATCCGTCCAAGCTGTGGAAAAGGACCTCAGAAAGGCCAGACCAAATACCTTTCCGAGTATCATGATTGATGCGAGTCGTACGTATCCTGCTGACTCCTCAGGCAAACCATCCTCTTAACTTCTGCGATCCAGACGGTAACTCACTTAAGAACCATAACAATCAATCTAAGGTCGTCGATGGGATCATTGAACAATTGGAAGCTGGAGAGACGTCCATCACTGGCGTGATGATTGAATCGAATATCCATGGTGGTCGTCAAGATGTTCCGGCTGAAGGCCCCGAGAGTCTCAAATACGGTATCAGTATCACAGATGCCTGCATCGATTGGGAGACCACGGTTGGAGTGTTACAGCGGCTCAATACCGTACGTCCTTGATTCTCCAGGTTGCATTGTTATCACAACCGATAATCTCGATCTCAATAGGCTGCTCTTGCACGATCAGCGTCTTCCAAGGCTCCTGATGCCTAAGGAACGCATGCTCCCTCCTCACCCCATGATGGGAGCGCCTGCCCAGCACCGTTCCTTTGGGTCAGTAAAGGCAGGTTCTCAGTTTGTGAGAATGCCGGTTGCATGATAGATAACATAGACATAATATATTATGACACATCCAACTATGCTTCATGTTTAACATCATTAAGATGTCCAGAAGTCTAGAACTTCGTACACCGACTCTAGTGACCATACAGTATTTCTGTTCCCACTGACAGACAGGGCTGTTTTCTGTAAGATGAGCGCAAGTGAATTCCGAATTATGTTCCGATCAGTGTGAAATGGTTCATCCAAAGTTGGATCGAGACCAGAATGTGCGCGATGTTCCGCCAAGGAGTTCATCGCGAGTCTCCTGAGCGAATACAATGTTTGAGCAGATGGAACTCGTTCGTGCACAAGGAAAAAGGCCAACTGGCGCTTTCTCGCTCTAAGATCCGCCGCCTTGGCCCGCTCCTCGGCCTCTTCATCAGTCCCGATGAGCAACCGAGTTGAAGCTAGTGCTGCTTTGATGTCCTCGCCCCTGACATACGCCCTGTAACATGCAACGAATCCGGCGTCTCGACGCAATACGTCTGCCTCACTTCCAAATTGTGTCATTGTTGCCTGTAATGCTGCGATACGTAGCAATGGTTGCCTTTGGGTCGAGTCGGCGAGGCCCCCATGTATCCTGAACAGTAAGACATAAAAATCATGCGCTAGGATGACGTCTTTCAGGTGCATGGCATGTTGAGAGGTATTCTCTCGTGTCTGGGTTCGGGCGATATACAAGGAGAGAAGCGATGCAAGTACCTGAGGCTTATCACCAGAGAGGACTTCAAGAAGAGACTGCTGGCAGTATGCTATGGTCATGGACTCCGCTGGGCTCAGTCCTAGACGCCTGCAGAACCGATCTGCAAAAGCAAGTAAACCAGGGTCATTCGAACTTTGGGTTGTCAGGTGCTGCATGTCATCGAAGGAACGAGGAAGCCAGATCTTAGTAGGATTTGACAGCACGCTCACACTGGCTGAGGCTTCAATCTGTTTGGGGAAATCAAGGATGGATGGATCTCCAACAGGTGATCCGTTCCAGATCGAGAGACTTTGGAAACCCATGGGATCGCTTGCATAGGCAAGGAAACCAGTTCTGCGCTTAACGCAAATGGTTTGGGTGCGCAGTAAGTTGTTTCTATTCCGCTCATTATCCGATATGTCAAGAACGAATGGCCAATAACGAGGGCTATCAACCTTCAGAGAGACGAAACGGCTGAAGTCGGGCAGGAGTGTCGGACAGATAAAGTGATGCGTCCTTATTGGTTCATGAGGTTCAGCGACCTTGGTCTTGATGGGAATCCGGGCAATCTCATTGGTATCCGCGTCTCGTGCAATCAAGCAACGAGGCTCGACAGCCAGCACCCACAGATACCTGAACGCCTGTAACAGGCCCCTCGTTTCGTTGGAGTGCAAGGGGAATCTCGGGTAGAGTGCGGCCACTAAACAAGCAATGGCAGCGTTGGACGTACCCAACGTGTAACGCCCTCCCCCTAGGAACAGAAATCCCATAGCCATGTGGGTGGCTATATGAGCACCGTACTTGAATTGGGGACCGAAAAGGCCATGTCGAACACGAAAGCGTTGCATGCATGCCACATCTCCTGTCCCTGCCATCACAACGCCGAGCGCCAAGTCCACGACGTTAATGGCTTCCCTTATTGCTGAGCGACGAAGTTGCAATTCGAATGATTGCACTAAATATAACATTGAGCATGTCAAACAAACGAACAACCATATTGAGCATACCATTAGGCTGCCTTCTGAGATTCTCGAGCAATTTATCGTGAAAATGAATTAGCACTTGATTGGCAGCCGTTTTCGCAGTTCCCGCATACTTCAGTCCAATTGCCAAACAAGCTCCTGAAAGGATATTGAAGAAAGCATATTCGTAGAGGTCTTTCACTCCTTCCTGCAACTGTTTCTTCGTCAGATCCTTGGGTGTCCTTTGGGCCTGAGACAGGACCCATGTGATTGATGGCTCAATGTCATCCCACATTACGAGTGACTTGCTGAGAGCACGAAGCAGTAACAGGCTAGGCTGTATATCACGAAGGCCCGCAGGATCTGGTGGCAGGGAGAACGATGCGGCTATATCTGTTCGATTAGTCTTGAGATACATGAGAGCCAGAGCGATGGTAGCCGCTGGTGATACGAAGTTCATATTTACTTCAGCAGATGGCAGGATACCGTGAGACGGTTTGGATCTCGTCTGATCCCCAGGCTCTTTCCCATCCACAAAGGCGCGCAGCGTCTGAACGTTCTTCGCATCGGATGGTCCGTTTGCCTCGGATCCATTGCCACACATAATCATCCCGAACGCCAAGGCTGCTGTGATTGTATATGCTTCCTTATGTTCGTTGCTTATCTCAGGACCCCCTAACTGTTGCGATGCACACATTTCTTCCAATGCAACATCCGCCATTGCGCGATCCATGGTCCCAAGGTACAAAAGACCTAGACCCATAAGGGCGGCTGACTGAGCCCCGAGAGGAATTCCAAGCTCAGCAGAGTCTGGAGGAAGTAAAGGTCGCATGTGGATTGTTAGTATTCGAGTAATATCCGGGTCAGCCAATCCAACATGAGCTGCTCCCAGCCCCAGTAGAATAGCGATGGATGTGGGCTCATGTTTTGGGACGAGGTACCGGTAGCCATGCCAATTCCACAAGGTCCGCAAGTGACCAGTCAATCCTAGACCTAGCAAATATCCTGCGTGTTCCGCCGTCAAGTCTTGAGGCTTGTTATAGGCGATCCAAGCACTATCGATCCCTTGGGCAGAAGTGCTGATACGCAAGGATGCGGCCACGCCATTATGAAACTCTGCCCACCCCTTCGCTTCAGCGTGAATTTTGCCGTGATCTGGAGGATATGTCACGTTGTGAGGGACAAATTTGACATCAAGGATGAGAGGCGGTATGGGGAACTCGTCTCGAGCAAGCCTGGACAGCGAGCCAAATAAAAACATTGCTCTGCCAAATGCCAATGCAAACGTTCGTTCGATAATATGATGAACCGTTGCAGCAAGCTCCTTTGCTAAGTCATGCTCACTATTAAGTCCTTGATCGGGAACCAGCCTCATGATGCAGATAAGAATACCTACTTCAAATCCGGCCTCTCTGGAATTTTGACAACCTGGAGTTTGTTAGGGTTGAGTATTGAATCGACCTCTGCAAGTCTCTGGTCTTCCGAGAAACGGATGCGCGCAAAATCCAGTCGATTGGGATCAAGTTCTTTCGTGGTTTCATGGCGAGATGCAGCTAGAATGTTTGCTTGATCGGAAATGAAGTCTATTGTTTCGGGGATCTGTTCTCTCCCCTGATAACATCAAGATGATGAGATGTATGCAACATTCTATAAGAGCTCACCAAATTATCCTTCAACTGATAACCTTCACCGAAGGTAAATGGGTCCACCTCCCCCTCACTTGTCGTCATCTGCGCTATGTCATTGCGACCAACCAATAGATATGCTTCACGGCTCCAGTCTGCAGGCGGAGCGTGTTGACAAGTTTTTAGAGCCTCCCGGATAGGTGCTGAGACACCAAAGGGCAAGTGGTCTATGTCTGCCAATGTGAGACGGAGATCCAGCATCTTTTTGGCCGCATTCCGAGCCCGCTCTCGCGTGGTAGAAGGGTCCAGGTCCCCGCCTCTAAGAGCCATATAGATCGAAATGACACTTTCGGATAAGCGTGTCGGGGATGAGGCCCCATACTCAAGGGAAGGCGTGACGTGATAAAGTTTATGAACTGAGGGTAAAGTGACGTACGACCCCTGATGATTACTAGAACTGAGGGCAGAGTTCAGATATGCACTCAGATCGGGAACAGGAATAGGACTGAGCGTTTGAACTGCTCAAACTCGTGTCAGCTACGGAGGCTTTTGGCATAAATGATGATATACTCGCTGGAAACAGATAAATCCCAGCTATCGGACGCATCTGGAACCATCCTTAGCCAATAATCCGCCCAATCTGCACCAACGAGGATCGCAATATTCACGAGTAGAGGTGCCAATATATTCAGATCAGATCTCTTGTAGCTATCGAGTTTCATTTCTTCTCCTAACAAATGAAGCCCGTGAAGGATCGCCGCGCCTTCGTTATAGGAAAGAGGTCCCAGCTTGGATCTAGACACGTTTAAGGGAGAAATAGATGGAAAATGGAGAGATAACAGTGCCGGATCATCTGCTAACTCCGACCAGAGGGAATGAGACGCCAAACCTGACCATGGGTCGGCGTACTCATTCTGGATGGAGACTTCGGCCGCAGATCTTGGCTCTTCGCTCCTCGGAGATTGCGTCAAATTCCTCATCAGCGCATTCGCGAAGCAGGCGAACTCTTCCCTCTTGGTACCGCAACTTCCAATCTTCGACCAGTTGCTCAAGTACTCTTTTCGTATCGTATGCAATCGTGGAGCTGAACAGATGTGAGAAAGAGTCTGGAAACAATTACGGACCAGCTCGTGTTGAGGGGTAAGGTCGGTAGAGAGGCGGACCGACGATCCATCGGAACGTTGTAACGTTACTGCTGAGCGAACTGCATCACCTAACTTAATCCACTTCCCTGAAGCATTAACGGCACCGTAAAGGGATGGGGGCTCGTGTAAGATAGATATGTGGTCATTCTCGGATAACACCTCATGTCTCAATACTACGTCCATCGTACCTCCGGGACAAACGAGAAATAGCGAGCCGTCATTCCGCAGACAGAGGAGGTCCTTGATGCCATCCTCTCCAGACCCAGATCGTGTACTCTGA
>WNFI01290429.1_pt1 | contig 12499 bp, 8 predicted proteins | sample 5400471 | NCBI WGS metagenome assembly WNFI01 (sample SAMN13153348, study PRJNA577476) | soil metagenome | isolation source: 100 cm saprolite on Douglas fir-dominated hillslope | place: USA:California | collected 2013-09-17 | reverse complement strand
GGCACAAAGCCGATGAACAGGAAGTTGACGCCGATGGTCGTGACAGCAAGAAAATCGGTGCGCACACGCAGCGAGGCGAAGCCGACGATGATGCCGAGCAGGCTGCCGGTGACCAGGGCCGCGCAGATCGCCAACGGAACGCTTGCGGTGGCGACCATCGCCAGGGCCGCGGCATAGGCTCCGGCGCCAAAGAACGCACCATGGCCGAGACTGATCTGCCCGCAGAAGCCGCTGATCATGTTCAGGCTGACGGCCAGGATGACGTTGATGCCGACAATCGAGATGATGCTGATTTCATAGGCGCTCATGCCGTGCGCGCTCCGGTAAACCCCTGCGGGCGGATCATCAGCAGCACGATGAGGGCGAGGAAGGCGATCGCGTCGCGATCGAGCCAGGCGCCGATAAAGATGGTACCGTAGGCCTCGACCAGTCCCAGCACCAGGCTCGCCACCAGCGTGCCGCGCACGCTGCCGAGCCCGCCGAGCACGATGATGGCGAGCGCCTTGTAACTGACGACGAAGCCGATCCCTGGATCGACCAGATTGTTCATCAGCGCGACCAATCCCCCGGCCACGGCTGCAAGCGCCGATCCGATGGCAAAGTTGAGATAGCGGACCTTGATCGGGTCGATGCCGAAGCTGGCGGCAATTTGCGGCTTCGACACGGTGGCGCGCCAGCCGACGCCGATGCGCGTCCGCGTCGTGAAAAGATGCAGCCCCGCGAACACGATTGCGGCGGTGAGGACGATCGCGATCTGCACCGCGCTCACTGTGATGCCGGAGAAATTGAAAGTCGTGAACGTGAACGCATTCCTGCGAAACGTGACGCCCTGCTCGCCGAACACGATGCGGAAGGCATCCTGCATCAGCACCAGGAGGCCGACCGATGCGATCATCGGCACATCCGGGCGGTACTTAAGCAGCGGCTCGTAGAGCAGGCGATAGATGGCCATCCCGAACAGCGGCGTGACGATGATGGAAGCAACAAAGCCGAGCGCGATGGAGCCGGTCGCGTTGGCCAACAGAACCGTGACGTACGCGCCGAGTGCAAAGACCGCGGCATGCGCCACATGCAGAATGCGCAGCAGGCCATATTGGAGTGCGCTCCTGACGGCGTTTGCGAGTTGAATGGTGACGCTCTTTTTACCCTCCCCTGGAGGGGGAGGGTCGATGTTTCAGGACGACGCGTCACGTCGTCCTGAAACATCGGGGTGGGGTGATTGTTCATCCGCGCCGCTCACCCCACCCCGTCGCGCATCGCGCTCCGCGCGATGCGCGCCGACCCAGAGAGCGAGCTTCGCTCGTCTCGACCCCTCCAGGGGAGGGTAAAAGTTTGTCACCCTGTCATTTTTCGGGGGGCGCGAATGCGTTGAGGTCGGTGATCTCGCCGGCCGGCGAGAACTTGCCGTCCTTGATCACGTTGACGCTGATCGGCATGATCATTTCATGAAGGCTGTTGAAGCCGTTCATGTTGCCTTCGAGGAGCGGGAAATTCTTGGTGGCGGCGAGCGCGTCGCGCACCTTTGCGGGATCGGCGCTGTTGGCGCGTTTGATGCCGTCCGCCATCAACCTGACTGCTGAATAGGTGATCGCCGCGACGCCCTCCGGCGCGTAGCCGGCGCGGGTCTTGAACTCGGTGAAGAACTTCTGCAGCGTCGCGTCCTTGCGGTCACGATCGAAGCTGTCGATGATGTAGGTGCCATCGGCGGCCGGACCGGCGATCTCGATGAACTTCTCGGAATCGAAGGCCTGCGAACCGATGATCGGCACCGTGATGCCGGCGGCGCGAAGCTGCGCCACCAGCGGACCGCCGGTGAAGAAGTAGCCGGTGGCATAGACCGCGTCGGGGTTGTCGCGCTTCACGCTGGCGACAATCGAACCGAACTGGCGATCCTTGAGCGAGTAGCTGTACTTGTTGAGGACCTCGATGCCGTATTTGCCGGACGCTTCGAGAAAGCCATCCATGGTGGCCTGGCCGTAATCATTGTCCATGGTGATGGTGGAGACCTTCTTGAGGCCGAGCATCTTGCCGATATACAACGCGGTCGCCGCACCCTGCGGCGGCCCGAGATGCACGAGGCGGAACATGTAGTCACCGGCGCGGGTGATGTCGGGATGCACGCCGTAAGCAGCGATCATCACCACGCCGGCCTTCTGAAACACCGGCGCCGCCGCGCGCCCTGATGCGGAATAGCTGCCGTTGACCACCAGCTTCACGCCATCTTCACCGATCAGCTTGTTGGCGGTGAAGATCGCCTGGTCGGACTTGGCCTGGTCGTCATAGGTGACAAGCTCGAGTTTCTGTCCGAGCACGCCGCCGGCCGCGTTGATGTCCTCGACGGCCATGGTGCCGGCAATCTGCGCCGACTTGCCGTCGGTGGCTGCGGGTCCCGTCAACGGCACCTGGAAGCCGATCTTGATGTCGGCGCGCGCCGGCATCATGGTGGCGGCGCCGAGCACGACGACGCTGGCGAAACTCAAAAGGACCTTTGCGCTGAGCAGCGACGCATTGAAGCTGTGTTTCAACATGGCTTTCTCCACGGGACAAGAATTGGATGGTTTTTGGTCGCAGTTCCTAAACAAGCTGATTTTCGCCGAGGATTTCGCGAGCGCGCGCCAGCGCTGCCGCCGGCGGCCGCGCCAGCGCCCAGTCCGGCCGGTCATCCTGGCGACGCGTCGCATCGATGCCGAGCTTTGTGATGGTGCCGTCCTGATCGAGCGGCTCCGAGCGGTCGGCACGGACCGCCGGGACGATGACAAAATCCCGATCCGGCTTGACCCGGGTCGCGACTGCCCATTCGACCTGCAGCGTGTTCCAGGGATCGATGTCGTCGTCGACGACGATCACCTGCTTGATCAGATTGACTGCCGCCCAAACCGCAAACATCGCCTTGCGCGCCTCGCCCGCTCGCGGCGTGCGCAGCGACACCACCGCGTGCAGGCGGCCGGCGCCGCCAAGACCAACGGCGACTTGGCAAACCGACGGCACGGCGTTGCGGATGGCGCGAAAAAGACCGGCCGCGATGGCGACGCCGCCGAGCAGGCAATGCTCGGGGTGATATCCCGGCAGCACCACCTGGAAGATGGCGTCGCGGCGGCGCGTCAGGCGAGAGAAGGTCGCGACGATGCCGACGCCGTAGTTCTCATACATGCCATGGAATTCGCTGACCGGTCCTTCCGTGAAGGACTCTCCGGCGTCCAGCGTTCCTTCCAGCACGCACTCGCAATGGGCGGGCACCAGCAACTCCGATTGCGTGCAGCGGACCACCTCCAGCGGCTCGCCGATGAGCGCGCCGGCAATCGGAAGCTCATCGTCGCCCAGTCCGAGGTAAAGGCACGCCGCCACCAGGACCGCGGGGTGATTGCCGATGCAGACCGCGATATCGAGCTTCTCGCCGCGCGCATGCGCCGCCCTCGCCAGGACCGCGAGGTGGTGATTGGGCGCAATGCCGACGAAAGCCCTGTTGCCGCCGAGCGGCATCAGCCGCGCGATCGACAGGTTGGTCTGGCCGCTGACCCGATCCCTGGCGACAATCGCACCGGCGGTGATGTAAGGCCCGCCTTCCTTTTCGAAGAAACGCGGGATCGGCAATTCGTCAGCCAGGGACGGCTCGGCGATGATGTCCTCCTGGCAAGGCGCCGACGACACGACGCGATGCGGCAGCGGCTTTTCAATCGCGGCAATCAGCGACGCCTGCATCGTGTCGGTCGTGCTGCTCAATCCCACGGCAAAACGCGGCAGCGAATTGAGCAAATTGCCGACGACCGGCATGGCACGCACGCCGGCAGCGCCCTTGACGTGCGAGAAATGCAGCGCCGGTCCGCACTCGGCCTCGGCAAGACATCCTGCGATCTCATAATCCAGACTGACCGGCTGTGAAATGGTGACCAGGTCACCTGCATGTTTGAGCGCCGACAGGAACGCCCGCATCGACTGCCGGGAGCTGGTCGCCTCGCGGTTCATGGCGTCCTTCGCGTGCACGTCACTCTCACCTCGTAAGGCATGTCGATGAATGGGGTTCGACCACGGATTCGTCGATCCGGACACCGTTTGTCTGCGCTGGATCATATCGGCCATCGTGGCCGGGTCCATCGGTCTATCCTTCAAACCAGGGCATAGGTAAAACCGAAGGCTTGATGACGCCGTCCAATGGAGCCGCTATGGTAGCGCAAACCGGCGAGATCCGATGGTCGAACTCCGCACCCTGGCTTACTTCATCACGGCCTGCCGGTCCGGCAGTTTCGCGCTTGCCGCCGCTGACCTCGACATTGCCGTATCGACTCTCAGCATCACCATGAAGGCGCTGGGACAGGATCTGGGTCTGACGCTGTTTCGGCGTATCAACAACAATCTTTATCCGACCGCCGCCGCGCGCGCGCTGATGCGCGCCGCGGAACCACTGCTGACGGCAGAACTGTTTGCACGTCGCTTCGTCGCGACGCCGCCGAAGACCAGACCGAAGCACCTGACGGTCGACATCGGGCTGAGCTTCACCATCGGCGGGATCTCCAGCGCGCTTCGCCGCGCCATCGACAAAATGGGAAGCGAGCGGGCGGACATCTTCGTCGATCCGGTGTGGACGGACGAAAAGGACCTTCCGCATATCGGCGCCCTGGCGCAAGACTGGAGCGAGGATGAGCGCAGCCGCCTGGTGATTGCCTTGGGCGATGCCAATGCGCGAAAGTCAAAGCACGTCACCACATTGCTCTCCGATCCATGGGTGTTTGCGTGCCGGCTGCCCGCCGGAACCCGCAGCCGGCCGCGCGCCGCCGACCTGATCGCAGGCCGCATTGTCGTGCCCTTGCTGTCGCCGCCGCTGATCGAACAGGCCGACCGCTATTTCAGCCAGCACAAGATCACCGGCGTGCGTTTTCTCAATGATCATCCGGGCGATCTGCCGCGCATGATCGACGACTATCCCGACGCCGCGCTGTTCGTGCCGCAGAGTCTGATCTCGCCGCGGCTTGGTCTGTTCAATGTCGCGGTGGTTGTGCCCGACAAACCGCTGAGCATGACGATCGTCGCCCGCGCGAGCGAGCCCAATGCGGTGACGGCCTTGTTCATACGCCATCTGAAGCGGGCGCTTGAAGACAAGGACCTTTCGCGGTTCGAACGCCCCGTCATCAGCCTGCGGCAAATTCATTATTTCACCATGGTGCATCGCCTTCGACGCGTGTCCGCGGCCGCGCGCGGCGCCAACATCAGCCAGCCGGCGCTCAGCGAACAGCTGCACAAGCTGGAAGCTGCGCTCGGTGGCGCGCTGTTCGAACGGCAAGGCGACGGCGTCATCCCGACCGCAAGGGGCGATCGCTTTGCCGGCATGGCCACGCTGATCGAATCGGGATTTCGCCGCCTCGCCACCGCCGACGCCGGCGCGACGCCGCCGCAGCGGCGGCGCATTGCGGTCGGGATTCTTCCATCGGTCAATCAGCATGGCTTCCTCGTCAATCGAATTACCGAAGCCATCGTCGACGTTCAGACGCGCCATCCCGCGTTAAAACTTGTCATCCAGGAAGCGCCGAACGGCATGCTGCAGGACTGGGTGATGCGCGGCCTGGTCGGCGTGGCGATCGTCGAGACGGTGCTGCCGCATATGCCGCGGCTGCCACTCGGATCGTCGGAAGGCCTTGCCGCCATCGTGCATGCAAGACATCAATTGCTGCCGCCGGGACCGGTAACCCTTGCCGAGCTGACGCGGCAAAAGCTTGCGCTGCCGACCAACCGCTTCGGATTGCGCCAGTTGCTCGAGACCGCGGCCGAGGAACGCGGCTTCAAGATCCAGCCTTACATGGAAATAGACGCGCTGCCGATGGCGGTGGCAATCCTGGCGCGGCTGCCGGTCTGCACCGTGCTTCCGCCCTCGGCGGTGGCGCCGGAAATCGCCAGTGGCGATCTTGTCGCCCACCCGATCGTCGACCCGGTGATCTCGCGGCGACTGTTCGTGATCTATTCCGGCGAGCGAACCCTGTCTGAGCCGGAACGTGGCCTGGTCAATTCGCTGCGCAGGAAATTGTCGGAACAGCGCGACGCAGGTTGAAATCTCTTTGCATCGGCCGAATCACGGCAGATGAAAGTGGCGCAGCCCCTTGCTGCGGATTTCCTCGAACGACTCCGGATAGCCGGCATCGGCATAGCGCATCACGCCAAGACTGGTGTCGTTGGTCATCGACAGGTTGAGACGCTCCTCCGCCTCGCGGGTGCCGTCCGCGATCACGGTGACGCCGGCGCTGGTCATGTAGCCCGCGTAGCCACCGCCGCCGGAATGGATCGCAACCAGATCGGCCTGCGACGAACACATCGCCATCGCGTCGAGCAGCGGCCAGTCGGCGATCGCGTCGGATCCGTCGCGCATCCGCTCGGTCATGATGTTGGGATGCGCCATCGCCCCCGCATCCAGATGATCGCGCGTGAACGCAATCGGCCCGGACAGCGTGCCGTCGCGGACCATGCGATTGACGGCAATCGCAAGCGAGGTTCGCTCGCCATGTCCGAGCCAGGCGATGCGGGCCGGCAAACCCTCGAACGGCACATAGTGACGTGCAAGCTCAATCCAGTTGGTCAGGATGTGATTGTCCGGGAAAGCCTCGAGCAAATGGTCGTCGATCTTGCGGATGTCGTCGCGATCATTGGCAAGAGAAATCCAGCGGAATGGACCAATGGCGCGCGCGAACAGCGGCCGCAGATAGGCTTCGGTGAAGATCTGGATATCGAAGGCGTCCGCCACGCCGCCCTCTAAAGCCTGGGTCCGGATCAGGTTGCCGTTGTCGAACACCACCGCACCGGCGCGCTTGAATCCCAGCATGGCGCGGACGTGCCGCACGATGGTGGCGCGGCTCTCCTGCATCAACGTCTTCGGATCGTCCTGCCGCATCCGCCTGACGTCTTCCAAGCTGCGGCCTGCCGGCACATAGCCATAGACCAAATCGTGCGCAGAGGTCTGGTCGGTCACCACGTCCGGGATGATACCGCGCGCCAGCAGCGCTTCGTAAACCTCGGCGGCAATGCCCTGAAGACCGATCGAAGCCGCGCGCCCCTCCCGTCTTGCGGCATCGACCATCGCCATCGCGGTGTCGAGGTCGTCGGCACGCTGGTCGAGGAATCCGTTCGCCATCCGTCTGGCGATCCGATCCGGATCGATCTCGACACACAGGATGACGGCGCCGGCCATGCGTCCCGCCAGCGGCTGCGCGCCGCCCATGCCGCCAAGCCCCGCGGTGAGAATGAAGCGGCCCTTCAGGCTGTTGTCGAAGTGCCGCTCGGCAATCCGCATGAAGATTTCATAGGTGCCCTGGATCACGCCCTGCGAGCCGATATATTGCCAGTCGCCGGCGGTCAGGCCGCCCCAGCAAATCAGGTTTTTGTTCTGCAGTTCATAGAAATTTTCGGCCTTGGCCCATTGCCCGACAATGTTGCAATTGGCCATGATGACGATCGGCGCCTTGTCGTGGGTCCTGATCAGGCCGATCGGCTTGCCGGACTGCACGATCAGGGTTTCGTCGTCCGCCATCGTCCGCAGCGTCTCGACGATCTTGTCGTGAGACGGCCAATCGCGCGCCGCCTTGCCGAGCGCGGCATAGACCACGAGATTGCCCGGATCCTCGCCGACCGCCAGCACGTTCTCCAGAAGACGCAGCAATCCTTCCTGACGCCAGCCCCGGCAGCGCAGGTTGGAGCCGGAGGTGACGGTGAACTGCTTGCTCATGACTTGCTCACGCCAGCGCGTATTTGGCGATCGGAATCCCGAGCGCCGCTTCGCAGACCGGATAGACCGCAGGGTCCCTGACCGAGGAACTCAATGGCAGATGCGCCTTGGCGATGTGGAACACGGACAGTTCGACGCCTTCCTTGATATGGCCGACGCTGACCGGACGGCCATCGCTCCCGAGCGTCGTGATGACGTCCGGGAATGTCGCCAGCCGGCTGCCGTCGCCGGTTTCGACCGCCATGTATTCGTTCATGACATGCAGCACGAGGTCGCGTTTGTCGCATTTGATGATGATGGTGCCGATGTCGAACGCGGCTTCGGTGTAGTTGACCGACTTGCGCGTCACCGTGCCTGTGCCGAGTATCGTTCCCGACGTGGCCTTGCAGATCGCGTCGATGATCGCTTTCCCGCCGTTTGCTTCGGCCGCCATGATGGCCTGGCCGAGTTCGAGCGCCCGTGAGATCCCGCCCAGCGCGGCGTTGGTCCTGACATAGGACGCACGCGCCGGATTGCGGCAGCTCGCGATGAAGCCACCGGACATATCGGCCGCCTTGCGCAGGATCGGCGATATCTTGGCCGTTGCGCCGCGCACCACCAGTTCGATGTAGGAATTGCTGCCGCGATGGCCGCCGACCGCGACCTGAATGGTGGCTTCGGGGCTGCCCGCCATGCCGATCGAACCCATGTCTCCGGTCGGATGCGCGCGGATGTCGCCGACGGCATCGACCACCTTGGTCCCAAGCAACGCCGAGGGCAGCCAGGCATTCATGGTGCTCGACATGCCGTTCTGGCCGATCATCAGGCCATAGACCGGCGCGCCGAGGGCATCCTGCAGCATTTCGACCGCCTTGACGTAATCGACGCCGAGCATCTGCCATTCGGTGGTACCGGCCGGCGCACCGATCGCGGCGGCAGTGGCGATCCAGGCGTCGTCGGGCACTTCATCCATCGACACCAGTTCAGGCTGACCAATGCTCACCGCCGCCGTGCCGAGCATCCGGCCATGCTCCGCCCAGCCGCCGCCACCCGCCGCAAATACCGAGCCGCCGCGGATCGCGGCCTCGACATCCTGCAAACCGAGAATACGCCCCATCATCTTGCTCCTGATCGTGCGTTCTGCGCCAAGGACCGATCGAGAGCCTTGACGGCCTGATAGATGACTGCCGCCCCGGCTGCGATCGCTTCGCGGTCCGCCCATTCTTCCGGCGCGTGGCTCTTGCCGGCGCGGCACGGCACGAAGACCATCGCGGACGGACAGATCCGGCTCATGAACGCCGCATCATGACCGGCGCCGCTTGGCAGATCGGATTCGCCAAGACCGAGGTCGCGCGCGCCCTCGCGCAACGCGGTTCGCAGATTTGGGTCACACGCAGCCGGCGCGCCGTCGGAAAGCGTTTCGAATGTTGCGCGCGCCACCCGCGCGGCTGCGGCGTGCGCCAGGCTTTCGCGATCGATGGCTTCCACGAAGCGCCTGGTCAGCGCAGGGTTGGTCGTCCGCGCATCGATCACAAGTCGAGAACGTCCCGGCACGATGTTCGATGCCGAAGGCTCAACCGTCAGGATGCCGACAGTGGCGACGAAATAATCCTTTCCTTCAGCGGCGAGACCCTCGGCCACCCGACGCACCGAAGAAACGGTCGCAGCCGCGGCAACCAGGGCGTCGTGACGCAGCCCCAACGGCGTGGTGCCGGCATGATCCGCCTCGCCCTGGAACACGACTTCGATCCGCCGAATGCCCACGATGGACGTCACGATCCCCACATCGAGCGACTGGGATTCAAGCACGATGCCCTGCTCGATATGCAATTCCAGAAATGCCTTGATGTCGTCGCGTTTGGCCTCTTCGAGGCGATCGGGATCGCCGCCGACGCGACCCAAGGCATCCCGCAACGTCTCTCCGCCGGGTTCGGTGAGCGCCAGCATCCTGCCGTCGAGCAAGCCCGTCATGCCGCGGCTGCCGACGCACGAAAGCCCATATTCGCTGGGCTCTTCAGCCAGGAAATCGATGATTTCGATGCTATGTTCAAGCCGGATGCCGGAGTCGCGAAGGGCCCGCACGATCTCAAGCCCGGCTGCGACGCCGGCGATGCCATCAAAGCGTCCACCCGACGGCACCGTGTCGCTGTGCGAACCGATGGCGATCACGCCGAGCGCGGGATTTTTGCCCTCGAGCCGGCCGATCAGGTTGCCGGCGGTATCGATGCGCATGGTCAGTCCGGCTTCGACGAATTTTTGTGCGAGCCAGGCACGGCCTTCGAGAAACAAGGCGGTGAATGAGCGCCTTGTATAGGGCCGCGCCGGATCGGTGATCTCCGCAAGCGCCATCACATCGGCCCAGAGACGGTCGGCGTCGAGCGGGAGATTGGTCTGCGCCATGCGATTCCCGATCTAGTGCGCGCGAACGGGACTGACGAAACGGCCCTGCCCCGGTTCGGCCATCACGCGACCTTCGGCGGCGACACAGGCGCCGCGCACATAAGTCTCGATGGCGCGGAAAGGCAGCTCGATTCCGTCATAGGGGCTCCAGGAGACGAAGTTATTGCCGCTGGCCGCGGCGCTGTAGCGCGCGGGTTCGCGGCGCATCAGAACGACGTCGGCGTCACGGCCAACCGCCAGCGCGCCTTTGGCGTGGGTGATCCGAAACAGCGCGGCAGGATTATGCGCCAGCAGCCGTGCGGCATGGGTCAGCGGCAGCTTGCGCTGGTCCAGTCCCTTCAGCAGCAGGGCGTACAACACTTCGAGCCCCGGAATCCCCGATGCGTTTTTGAGCATGTTCGGATCGGTCTTGCGGTCCTCCGACCAGCTGACATGATCGGTCGAGACGATCGTGACATTGCCGGCGGCGAGGTGATGCCACAGCGCTTCGACCTCGCGGCGCGGCCGCAGCGGCGGATTGATCTTGGCCTTACCACCGAGGCGGCGCACGTCGTTCTCTTCGTCGAGCGTCAGATAGTGGATGCAGGCTTCGATGGTCGCGCCATGTCCCTGGGCGCGATAGGCCGCTGCGAGTTCATAGCCGCGGCCGATCGAGCTATGGACGATATGCACGGGGCAGCCGGCGCCGGCGCCCAGTTCATAAACCTCGGCGGTGGCCAACGCCTCGGAGATCGGCGGGCGCGACAATCCATGCGCGGTGTAATCGGTGATGCCTTTGGCCTCGACGTCGGCCATGAAGGCGCGGACCATCTCATCATTCTCGTTATGGATGCCGGCGATCAGCCCCCTTTTGCCGACGGTGCAAAAGCAGGCGTAGAGGATGTGCGGCGGAATGCGCGGAAACCGTTTCGGATGGGTGCCGAAGGTGGAGAACTTGAAAGCGGCGGCGCCGGCGTCGACCAGTTCATCGACCCTTGCTGCGCCCTCGTCCGGATCGATCGTGGCATAGAGCGCGAAATCGACGCGGGCCTGCGCTCCGGCTTCCGTGGCCTTGGTGCGGAAACGCTCCGCGGTGGCGATCAGGCAAGTGTCGTCATAAGGCATGTCGACGATGGTGGTGACGCCGCCGGACGCCGCACTGCGTGTCGACCAGACGAAGTCTTCCTGTCCAAGCTGGCTGCGGCTGTGAACCTGGGCGTCGATGGCGCCGGGAAGCACGAAAAAACCCGCCCCGCCGTGCTTTTCGCCTTCCGGCAAGGCTCCGGATCCGACCGATTGCACCAATCCATCGCCAACCAGGACGTATCCGTTTTCGATGATCCGATCGGGAAGGACGACCGTGCCTGAGAACACCTTGTCAATCATTGCTGTCTCTTTGATGCCCGACGCCTTCGCTTCACGCAAAACACCTTACCGGCGTCTGCGCGTCGGGGTCGCTGTCCGGCCGCGCGACCGGAACGTTAAACGAAGCCCGCGAGCGCCACTAACCCGGATTGATCGAACTGGTCGATAGGAAAAACCAAATCTGCCAGCTTGGACGCTCTTGATCGACCGCCGCGCCAGCGGTCGCGGGGCGGGCCGCGGCCGGACAGCGTCTTCGTCATTGCGAGGAGCCAACGGGTCCGGCCTTTGGCCGGCCCGATGATAAACTCCGCGACGAAGCAATCCAGTCTTCTGTATGGCAGCGCAGCCCTGGATTGCGGCGGCCGATCCGCTGCTCGCTCGGGGGAGCGGATTGAATAAGTCATAAAATCGATTGATTTCATATTTATTATCTGTTGGATTGATCGATATCGAATGCCGATATTTGGGTTGGAACTTCAGGAGAGCCAACTCATGACCTTCGTATCCGACACCCCGCTCAACGGCCCGGTCATCGACCGCAACCAATCCGGCACCAAGCGCCGGAGCGGACAAAATCTGCCGGCAATCTTGCCAGGCCTGTTGCTGACCTCAGCTGCCGCTGCGGTGGCATTCGCGGTCAGGCAATTGCCGGAAATGGCGATATTCAGCCCGATGATCCTGGCCATCCTGATTGGAATCGCATTTCACAATATTGTCGGAACACCCGCCTGGGCGAAGCCGGGGGTGTCGTTCAGCCTGCGCCGGTTGCTTCGTATCGCCATCATCCTGCTCGGACTGCAACTGACCGCGACCCAGGTGATCGAGGTCGGCGGCCGCGGCCTCGGCATCATCGTGGCGTCCTTGCTGGCGACGTTCGGCTTTACGGTCTGGATGGGGCGCCTGCTGGGCGTGGAGCGCAAACTCGCCGAGCTGATCGCCGCCGGTACCTCGATCTGCGGCGCCTCGGCAGTGATCGCGACCAACACGGTCACCAATGCCCACGACGAAGACGTCGCGTACGCGGTCGCCTGCGTGACCGTTTTCGGTTCGATCGCCATGTTTGCCTATCCGCTG
>WNFI01053391.1_pt1 | contig 12499 bp, 13 predicted proteins | sample 5400471 | NCBI WGS metagenome assembly WNFI01 (sample SAMN13153348, study PRJNA577476) | soil metagenome | isolation source: 100 cm saprolite on Douglas fir-dominated hillslope | place: USA:California | collected 2013-09-17 | reverse complement strand
GGAGGTTGAGCCCTCAAGCGAAGTAGACTGGATAGTCGAGCGTCGGGGTAACGAAGCGGACCGCCGTAATAGCAACGAATGGGAAGGATTGGGAACCGCAATTTCGTTGACTTCTTGAATGGCGGGCGGCGGTGAGCGCAAATGAATGGTAGAGGCGGGAGAATCTGGAGGGATGTAAGAGATAGATGACATCCTCTTCACAGCCATTCGCTTGCCATGCGATGGGGAGAAGGTGCCATCACTGACGCGAGGACTGGAGGGTGAAGTTGGATTAATGGTTCCAGGGGTAAGACTAAGGCGGCGTAAGCCTTTGGTCAAGTACTTGATCTGTCTGAATGAGAATCGCGAAAAGTCTAAGGATTCATCGTCCCTCCACGTGATGTGATTTACAAAAAAAGGCATTTTCAACTCGCTTGAGGATTTCCTAATAGAGTTATCACATTCCCACTTTTCGCGTACTTGACTGTCAACATGATCCGATTAGGCATGAATATAGTAAACGCATAATACAATGCACTCCAAGTCCGGCAACAAGCACCCACACAATCCTGTCTAGCCAGCTCTTTACCAAGTACCGAATCATACTAGTGATGGCTCCAAGGTCTGCAAATCCGTAGAGATTACTGACGGTGATTATGCTGATTGCGAGACAGGTTGACGTAATTGATCCATATCGGGAGACCTCAAAATCAACTGGAATATTCCGACAGTCACCTGGAGGCAGGGTCCAGTGACGGTAAGGTTGAACATACGAAGGACGGTCATTTCCGGGCGATATGTAATGGCAGTGCAACGAAGCGCCCTCAAATCAGATTATGACATGACAGGTGCTTCCTATGGAAATGATGGGCGCCAGGGGTTAATTACGATTAGAAAGTGGACTATGGTGCGGATCTATAAACATACGACGCAAAAAACTCATCCATGGAAATGAGATGTGAAGCAAAATGAAAGACAGAACAATAATAAGCAGAAAAAAATGATGCATAGATAAATCAAGTCGAAATAAGGCAGACGGCTAGCAATGTGGGCTGTCAAGCGTGCAACATACCACATCCCATGATCCTCACGCTGTTCTTTGGAACGCCCAAGTAATCTCCAGAAACGCTTTTCATCCCCCCTAGCGTTTCCAACGTGGAATGATTGGGGTCCCTGGCCCGTCCAAAGCAAGTTTCATGCTGCGCCAGGTACGGCAACCCAGAAGGGGACAAAGATATCATGAACTTTGAGTACTTTGAATGAGCTTCTGAATTGGGCATGATTTATTCCTAGATGCTTACCTGGGAACCTCCTTTCCCATTTTCATCAGGGGTCATGATTAGGTATCCTCGTCCATCAACTGGAACGAGACCAGGTGACTCTATAGCGATTCATTTAGAATTAAATTTCAGAGTTGGCCATGGTAACCGACTTTTGACCTCGCGTCCCCACAACATATGGTTCATTTTTCCGGTATTAGAATCCACGTCGCCCCCATAGATGGCACCTAGAACGTATATATCACACTCCAAGTCTGAACGAAGTAAGAATTACTTACTTCCAGGATGAATCGCATGGAATTTGTTGCTGATGTAGGTAATGTGGTGTGTTCCTGAACACAATTCGCTGAAGTGGAGCCCGGCCTCGCAATTAAATAAATCAAATTCAATCGGAGCATACGGGATGCCGTCAATGGCAATCTGGATCTATAGAATGCGTCAGTTTTAGTCTGATGAAGTCGTTTGGAGGAATGGAAGGTTACCCAGACGGAACAAAAACTGTTCTCGACGCTATGGGGTTAGTCAAATTCAATACGGAATTCATCCACCACGAACCTACGATGGTGGGGTTCGCAAAGTAAGAAAAGATATCACTACTGATAAAATGAGGGGACTTGCCAAGATACGGCCATGAGAATTAACGGCTGCCATGGGTGGCGGACGCAACGTCAGGTTCTGCTTGGTAGAATCGAGGTGCAATCTGAGCTCACAAGAAATATCGAGAAGAAATGCCCAAGGAAAAAGGCCTTAGAGAGCGAGAGGAAAAGACGCAGAACTAGAGAAGCAGAATGATGCAAAAACCACCAAATCTCGCGGGCCCTTTATAGCGATCCCAACCATAATGATTCGCGAGCCACAGGAGTCAATAAATCTCCAAGGCAGTAGAGGATAGCGGCGACACCACATTAGCGATCGAAGATCAATTCGGAGAGGAGGAACTCCGCTAAATTTGTGAAACCGGGCTCTGGATAGGCGCTCTAGGAGTCCCCTTTCCGAGAGGACGATGGGTCGACTTTGACAATCTTGACGTTCGAGGAGCATCTACAGAATCCTGCAGTCCATCTATTGCGGCCAACGCAAGTCAAAAGAGCATCCAGAAGCCTCGTAGTAGGCACAAATTCTTCTAAAAATCCCAGACAAGGTGGATGTGTGTGACCAGCGGCGGGGTGCTGAGTTACCAAATACGGTAATTTCTTGACATCGACACGGCCCTTGCATCATGGCGGCGCATAGGGGAAGAATAGCTGTGGTCAAGGTGCGCTTAGGGTAGTGAAGATGTCAATCGGGCGTTATTACCATCGTCAGGAGGAATAACAATGCGGAGAGCTGGAGACATGGTCCGAATTGACTCTCACAAGACAGACATCTGTACATTACTTTTTCAACCCAAAATTAATGGACTGGGGATGGGCACCTCCGCCCGAGCTAACTGAGTCCGGCTTGAACGCATCTGAATAGAATTGCCCGGAAAACGTGTCAAGTACACAAACCAATCTAGATGTTTCGTGCGCTCGCGATAGCATGAGTCTCTTCTGCTTCAGACAGGAGTGATTCCGCAAAATTTGGAGATACAGTAACTATTTCGACTCCACGCTGTCCGTGTTTTTACAGGAGACGATTCGGACTTTCGGCGCGGTGACGATTTCGTTTCCATCCATCTTAAACGACGCGTTATGAACATCGAAAGTCCACACGTCTTCACATAATCGATAGTTCCTCAGATGGCCCTGTAAAGCATGAACTTGTAGTTTCGCTGATACAGGGCGTAATACGTACCTTAACAGTGGTCTTGTACTTCACCTGCTTAGCCAACGTTTCGGCAATCGATTTATCAAACTATCAACAGATCGTTATTAGGGACATTCCTGTGCGGGAATGGCGCGCTGACCTGAAGCAGAACTTTCATGGCAAGTTGTGGCGTGATGCTGCCATTAGTAATGAGCTCGTCCAAGGAGTCTGTCAAAGCAGCCCCTATCCTGAAACGGTTGTTTTTAGCATGACGTCTTTTAGTCCCGTGCTCCAATAACTCCAATTTCATCCCACAAATTGCGGCAGCCGCTGCGGGAAATTCGAAACCTCCAAGCATGTCCATTATGACTGCTCAGTATCCACCCGCCACGCCTAGTGGGCGTTCATCTTCACCTCCTTCCCCTTCGCCATTACTGTCATCCCCATTAAATCCATCGTATCGTCAACATAACCCTCCTTCTCAACGACGCCCATCTATGAAGAGCGGCTATCAGACGCGTTCGAGATATGCACGTTTCCCTCTGATCCCCCAAAAAGGAGATTTCCCTGGCTCTGGCTCTTCAGCTGAAGCCGAGCATCCCCAGAAAGCTCTCTGGCGCGAGAAGCTCCGTCAGCAATTTCTACAACGTACTCAAAATGATAGACATAAGTATCGAGAGGCCAAGAGGAGCTCTTCTGGTCAGCAGCTTCGTGATGACCCCATTTTTTCCGCTGTTATGGATGAGATGGATACAGACGAGATGGATGTCAATGACTATGAGGTGAGAGTACGCGCTCTTCCATAGTAATTCCGCAGTTCTGACGCCAAACCTCGCGTAGTTGTATCGTATAATGAGGATAAATGAGAGGAGACGCGAGGAACACGCGTACAAAGTACAGTTTGCGCGAACCATCGGCTCCTCGCTTGATCCAGACATGGAGAATTTCGAAGAGATCGAGCGGTTCCTCGCGGGGTCCCCGCCTAACGAGCCTGGACCATCATCTCCTCCTGCAGAAGCATTTGACTCCATTCCTCTCGAGTTCGGTATTGGTGAAGAAGTGCTCTTTGATGACCTTGATTCGATGGATGTCTCAATGGACCTTAGCTCACCACCCGCCTCCCTGCCTTGTGAAGAGCATTTTCTGCCAAATGAATCCGACCTCTCTTTCCGGTCTCTCATCCTCGATTGTCCCTGTCCTTTCTGTGAAGCGCCCTATGCTTTACACTATGACAGACATGGAGAGAATAGTCACTTTGAATGTGCTGTGTGCAACAATGGCTTCTTCCTTGGTGATGCTCTATCATCGTGGGACTCGCTACACCCGAATTCATCATCGTATGTCGCGTATCAACTATGCTCTTTTCATCTAGCTGATTTCTGGCGTTCTCCAGTGGACATACTCCCATTCTGCTTGTAGACCCTGCTTTAGCAGAGGGTGTTGTGGCATTGTGTTCTGATGACACATGCCAGTGGGGATGCGTATTTCCAACTTCATGTGGAAAATGATCATGCTTGAGTTCTTGTTTTGTTATTTCGCGCACGACTCTCAATTGTAAATTCAAGCTATTTGAAACTTCACTTCCGAAGCGTAATATGTATATTGCAAGGTGCTATGTAGTAGAGTACCGTAGTATAAACAATTGATTTAGCAAATACAACCCTGTATATTCTCCCCTCATCGCTTGATGGTCATCAAGCTACCAACAAAGGTTAAGATCTAAAGACCTCATGTTAGCTCGGCCTATCTTTGCGATAAATACGGAAGTACTTACTAATCGAGGCCGGATGTCCACAATATCTTCAGGTACCAGGAAGATCAATGCATTCAACTTTCGAGCGATAGAGATTGCCAATTTCGCTGACATCGTAGGGGTCACGACAAGTACTAGGGGATATATATATCAAGACCTCACTCACCATTCTGTCTCTTTTCCTCGTAGTCATGTGCAGGACGGTACACCATCGAATAGTCCACGACACCGGGCTGAAGAGCGTCGAGTAGGTCCAATAAGAACAAGCCGTCTGAAATGGCTGGATCTTTGAAGCTGCGAATCGGTGCCGTAGCGGCCTTGGGCTTGTTGGGAGAGGTTGAGTTGCGAACGGCATCGTTAGCCCATCTTAGGATGTCCTGGTCCGACGGCGGACGCCCATTTGAGCTGAGCGAGGCAAGGGTTTGAGTTATGTTGAGTCTGAACATCCTCTGATAAGTCTCACCCATCCACAAGACTCAATGTGGCGCGCTCACCTCATGAGTTGCCAAACGAGACCTAGGACAAGGGTCTTCCTCCCATCGACGATATCGGCCCCTTGAATCCCCACCATGTGCAACTTGTTCGCTTTCGCCAACTCCACTGCGTAGTTCGTATTCTCGACAGCCTTGAAACGCGAAATTCCGAGGAGTGGCGGCGGCGCATCTTCATCTTCATCGTCGGGGAATGAGGCCTGCGTTGGCGACACCGGAACGGGTTTTGGCTTGGTAACGCGTCTCCATGTTACAGAGCCAGGTATCAGCTTGTCGAAAGCCTGAAGAATGACAAATCCGTCCTAACATACAAAAGCTTCAGTCTCCTTCGAACCTCACCATCCGGAAAAACAACAACTAACTTTCAAGTTCTCAAACAGGTTGTAGACTGCAGGGTCGACATTCAAGGAATTGAGCCAGAGGGTGAATACTCTGGCCTCTCTTTCTCCCTCAGCATCAAAGTCTTCCACCGCTACGATTTCGGCTGGTTCGATAGGCTCAAGACATGGGTGCGTATTGAATAGGTTAGCGACGAAAGCCAGATTGAGACGAGGGTTACCGGCCACGAGAGCAGGCGGAGTGAGATATTTGCGGCAGCCTATGCGTTCGGCATTGTCCAGGACCTAGCAATGGAGTCAGAACAATTATGACATCGGTTGATCTTGTGCACATACCTGAACTGCACGCTGAGTGAGGTCCCTCGTCTGGAGTGGCGCACGGGAACAATCATTCGGCTTCAGTTGGTTTAAGAGAACGGTATAATTTTCGCCGTCCTTGACGTCCTTGCTAAAGTTGTTGACTCTAGAATTTAATTGGAAATCATTATTGGGCTCCCTGCGTCAAATCAAACCAATGCTTACCTACGGTGCCACCCCGCAGCCTTCAAATGATAATTGAACCATCTTAGCAGAATCTGGTCCGGAGGGAGCTTCAATAGCTCCTCGATCGTCTCACCATCCTCAAGAAGGCGGTACAATTCGGGATGTTCTTTCAATGAAACCCGACTGAGCAGTCCGCGGCGAATGATTTGCCAAATCAATCCGAGAATCAAGTGCTCTCTGCCGTCCGCAATATCGGACGAGCCAATATTTACCACGGAGCAGCCAATAGCTTTAGAAGAGGTAATTACGACGTTGTTATTTTCCGTGATCTGGAATGCATTGAGTGGCTTCTTTGAGTTGGGGAGGTTGAGAACACGAGTATCAATAGTGTCGGGGACGGAATCGTTAATCAACTTGCAAAGGATAAGTCCATCTATGGTAGCGATTAGCGTATAGTTGTCGTAAAAGCTGAAAGCAAACATGCATACCTCTGCACTCATCAAACAGTTGCATAGTATCGGTTGGAATGGGTAAACGATGGCCGACTTCTGGGTCATCTTCCAGTACCTACAAGTGCAATATATGAGTGTAACCCAGAAGGAAGATGCCTCTGCTTACTCCATTAATGTGCGCGGTGAATTGAGATCGTTCTTCCTGGTTAATAGTATGACTTGAGGCTTCGGTTGTTCCCTTTACCGTAACCTTTCCTGCTCTGGTCGGTAAGACATTGTGGGAGGCTTGAGAGCGGAGTTTCGTCATGAGCTATTAAATAAAAAATGTTTTGATCAGCCGCAGTGTTTCAGAAGGATAAGAACTCGAGGATCGAGAGCATACATCGACGTAGTCCTCCAGCTCGACTTTACCGCTGGCATCAACGCTGACCGTCTTCAGGGTTTCACGAGCTAGATCATAGGATGCTTCCCCACTCTGATGCAGAGTTTGAATGACATTGGCTTTGCTGACTCGTCCCGGTGTATCCGTCTCGATCGCGCTACGGGACGTCAGAGTTTAGGAATCGCTGCAAGCTTATGACCATGATCGCAGCGTACTTGAAGCGATCGATGAGCTGGTACATCTCTTCTTGAGTTACCTGGGGGTATTTTCGTTGTAGTTTGATGGCTTGCATCTCGTTGGATTTGACCAAGGGGATCGGGAAGAAAGATGCTTACGTCGGGTCACGTCACAGACATGACGGAGACCCTATTTATATGGACTCCTGCATGTACAGCCTCGCCGCAGCAGGAGCCGAGAAGAAACAGGGGCCACTGCGCTCAAGATGCAGAGAACAAAGCACAGCACTTACAAACAAGCTACGGAACAAGGGATGTGCTTCATTATAAATTCATTTGGCATTCACAAAGACAATGATGGAGCAGAAAAGATAAGCAACTAGCAAGGTCGGGTACATCATCTATTTGAACTAGATCGCAGCAGTTAGCGGGAAAAAAGACGAGACGACCTTTACGAGGTACTCACGTTCTTACCGTCAACCCACTTCTTTCCGTCAACCTCCAGATCCCAAGCGAGCGCACCCTCGAAGTATGACCTTTGTGCGGGGTTGTTCAGATCGATCGGCGTGAATGAGTAGGACTCCCAGTCAGGAGCAACCTCGACGACCGGCTTGACGACTTTACCCCGAGCGATCAAAACACCTTCGATCAAGGAGTTATTGGAGGTGCCGAGGACACCAACGGAGCCGAAGAGATACTTTCGGGAGGCTTCCAGACGGTCTAAATCACTAGTCAGAACCAATGCTTATGAAATTATAGATGACTTGACTGAAGAAGCCGCCAATCTGATTGGACGACATGAAAGTCTGGGTGAGCTCCTCGGGATACTTGAAAGTAACCTTCCAAATCGAGTATCCCTCTGAGTCCCACCTAGCCAGAGAAAATCAGTTCAATTGCGAAATGATAGTCGCTGGCGACGCGTAATAGGCTCACTTGTCATAGAACCATTCCAAGCTGCCTCCCGGCCCCCTTGTGTCCAAGTTGGAATAAGCACGCTTCCAGTCCTCGAGGTTTAGCGTGCTCTTCGGCAACAAGTCAAGAGGGTTCTTTGGCTTCGGTTCCTCTGGAACCGAAGGTTCATCCTCCTCGTCAACCTCAGCAGGCTTCGGCTTCGGCACAGGCTTCTCTTTTGGAGGTGCGGGTGCAACCTTTTCTTTGGCAGGCTTCGCTGGGGCGACGTATTGCGCAGCCTTCTCGGCGAGCTGAGGCTCTCCGAAAACATGCTTGATGGCCGGTTGGTTGATGACAGTATTGAAGTAACGAACAACATTAGGAATCTTTTCACGCTCCGCCGTCCCGACGACGGTAGAAAAAACCGCTGAAAGGACACACGCGAGGGTAATGTCGGCGTGTGTTATACGGTGCCCAACGATGAAGGTTTTGCTTAGCAAAACCTTGTTCAGGATGTCAAGAGCACAGAAAAGGCGCTCCCTGGTGGCAGTATCGGCCTGTATGTATTCATGTCTTCAGTACATTGATATTCAATTTCAATGAAAGACGAACAGGCTTGAAGTAGGGAACGTATCCGCGCAACAACCCGTAGAGGACCTTGTAACGACTGTCAATCTCGAATTCGGCGAAGGCTACCCATTGGTCAATTAAAGCAGCATCAGTCTTCGTTGATCCAAGTAGTTGAGTATTAGGGGAGAGCGAGGCAACTAATTGGACAGAACAAAAGGTATATCAGTACACATCCAATCAGCCACTGTAAGGAATTTGAGAATGTAATGATATCCAAACGCCAAGGCGCAAGATTCTTCAAGGACTATAGCACCTTTTTGCACAAAGTCATATACGTACCGTAACGGGCGATGGCTGAGGACTCGACCAGAAGTAGGCCGTCGTTTCCTTCAAAAGCCGGAACTTTCCCAACTGGGAACTTGGCCAAGAACTCTGGACTTTTATTGGTTACGCCAAACTGAAACTTGTCATCGACGTTGATCCCGATGCCCGCAAGAGCAGCGTTCGCGAGAATCTAACAACGTTATGCACCACGGAGATCAGATACACAGGATCGGCACACATCGTGTTATTCGATCAAGAGAGACAATGTGACGCGTCAATCGGGGGACAACGTGTTTGAGCGCCGATCGAGTACGGGTATCACGGAGATGGATAGAACTACTTACGCGCTTGGTGTTATATGCACTGGGAATGGCGTGAAGCGTTCCGATTGCTTTGGACATATCTTCACGTTAAATGTTGTTTCTCAAGGTTTTTGACGCCAGGACGTTAGAGTCAACTTTTTGGTGGCAGTGTGGCTTTGCATCGGAGTTCGCCGACTCTGTTTCGGGAACGTTGCCAAAAACTACTTCCATAGACTACAGGCGACAAATGTGGGATAACATGAAAGAAAAATTTATGAAGGACTACAACTGATGTATATGCGGGATCAAAGATCAAAGGGTTATATCCTAACATTGAGCGACGTCAATTGCTCTGGGCCTGCGCGACTGAGACCGTGGCTTCTTTGCTGCGGTTTTGGCGGTCTTGGCAGCTGATTTCGTCACAGGGAACGAAAGTGTCGTTGGGACGATGACATGTCTTCGACAAGAGTAGCCTCGGAGTTTTGTGATAAGGGTATGCAAAGAGTTCCAGTGTCCGATATTTGTGAGGATAGAGGCCCAACAAAGGGATCCACGGTGTCGACGTCAATCTCAGCCATATCTGATCGCTTCGTGGACACATCATACACAAGCTTGTTAATACTCGGTCGTCGAGAAACCGCTTGTCGCTTGCGGGGGTGCTGAGCAGAGAGAGGGTCAACACCAACCCCGCATTTATCTTCATCTCCAGTTAGATCAACGAATACAGTACTAGTAGATGTTGGGGGTCGTCTCTTTTGAGGTGATGCTGGCAAAGGTACTTGGGAAGGTGAAATTGGTCGACGAATCTTTGTGCCTTTTGCCTTCGAGATTGGGTGAGATGGTATGATGGGAGGAAGTGCAGTCATGGCCGTATTCTTTATCAATTCGAGACGAGATTTGGGGAATTTGGAGATCTGACGAGTGGGAGACAAAGGAGAAACAGGTTTCGAGCCAGACGCACCCAAACTGGGGTGCAAGTTCTCGGATTCCGATAGAGGCATTTTGCCGGAGGCTAAGATGGAGCGGATCATGAATACCTAGTTGGATAGAGTATATTTCACACACGAACCTTTCCCTTTTGCCACACTTGGAAGGTCCTTGACTACATGCCCGTGCTGATTTTCCTTTGAGCCACCTTCCTTCTTGTTCAAAAGCGCAGGACTGAGCAAAGACTGGACTTCCCAGTCTTGTGGCCTGGCGCGTCGCCAATCTGCCTCGACTTTTGTACACCACGTATCCGTGTCACCTTCTACCCAAACATCGATAACTGGAGCGAGATCAGCAGGAGGCGGTGTACGATTCACGAAGACGACAAGTCTAGGGCTCTTCCCCCCGCGGAAGGTAATGGAAGGTCGAAAAGGCTGAGATGGACTGGCAGGAAGGGTGGTCTGAGTGGTATTGGGTATCGCATCTTTGTCTTTGGTGTTCATTGGAGACGCATGTACGGCATTTGCAAAATCTTTCACTAGACGCTTGATCCCATGCACCTTAAGGGAAGTGCCCATAATTATTAGAAGATCGGGTTTGCGACCAATGTCCCTGGTGGAGATGGTACCAATCTCATCGCCGAGAGGGTGGATTTCATCGTATAACACTATGCTAGGACGAAGAGTGCCGACAGCAAGTGCTCGTGCATTCCGAGCGATTCGTGACTTGGCTATGAAGCCCAGATTAGGCTCTATAATATTGGCTGAGAAGAATACACATACAGCGAGTGGAGCAGTCAGGACAAGGTGGCGGAACGCCTCGGAGAAACGTTGATAGATGATCCTCCGTGCAGGGATAGCTCGCACTGCACATGACACATCGAACACGACTAGAAAACGATTCTTTCCATTAGCTACTTGGGAAGGATCTAGCGCCAATAAAACGCACTGAATATCACCATGCAACTGAACATTTTTAATCTCTTTGACATTAATCGCCTTTCCTTTTCCTTTCACGGATGATGTAGCACTCGGAAGGCTAACTCTGTCTTCGAACCCATCGATGTTCTGAGTATAAGACCGTAATAGCTTCCCTTTCGTATCGAGCGTTTTAATAAAATGATGTGTAGGAGCAGGTCGAGCCTTATCAACGCTCAGCTTCAACTCTGCTATGAAGGAGTAGAACAGGCGTGTGGATTCGGGTTCGCGAAAAAGGGACGCAGAAAACAGGTCATGGCCTTTCATGACCACATTCGGGTATCGCGACTTGACCAAATTGTACAGACCATCGCTTGAACGGAAGTCCTTTGGTAGCAGACAAGATAAGAGCCAAACCAAAATAAAGAATCCGTGCATAACCTACTGGAATTCCAGATGAACATGATATCCGTGTTGACACGGTCTCCGACGCGCTGAGCTCGAGATGAAGTGGCATTGAGGCCAAGAGAATGTTGAGTTGGAATTGGCACCGGATGCAAAGTTGGCTCAAAACATAGACTTTGGGATCACGTGCGTAAAGCTTTATCTGAATCGTCGAATCTAAAAATCATCGTTCCTAGTACACGGAAGCATGTATGTGATCCAATGGATCATGATACGAATGCTGGGAGGTCGAACGGGGTTTTACAGCTATTGGCACCGCAAGGTAAATGTGCCATCGGATGGTAAGGGACTTGACTCGCAACGTCTCCTATCACTATCCTCCTTCACAATTCTTCCATCGACGTCCGTCAAAGGCAAAAACCAACGAAAAACGAGTGAATTCGATACAATGTACATCGATAGTACGGTCATGAGTGACAATTGAAAGAAGAGCACCTACAGGAGGCATTTATTTATGCGCTGAAAACCCTGTTCAAGTCGTTATTTCCATAATCAGTGGAATCGTTAGATAGCATGATATTGTTTGTCGAATGCGCAGCAATAGTGGCGGAGCTGAAGTTTCCTCAAGAGTGTCCGAAACGACTGAAGGTAACGCCCTCAGCAGTTGCAAACTCCCTCTTAATCGTGCTCTGTCGTACCGCGCTCCTTGGTGTAAAGTTAACGTTGAAGGGAAGGGGCTCGCGCAGATTATGACCTCTGAAAGCTGTGACCGGGTCCACGTTAAGAGGTTGTTCATCTGGAGTGGAAAGATGGAATGCCCAGATTATCCTGGAAACGACGAGGAAGAGGTCCATTTCTGCAATGTGAGAGCCCGGACACTGATAACCGCGAACCACACATGGTATTGTGAGGAAAAGATGAAGGACATCGGGATCAAATCGCTTCTCATGAACACGAGTTGGCGATCTAAACTCACGACTCTGCGCCCAGCACCAAACGTGTACACATCCCGCGCCATGTAGTCTGGGCTGCTAACGTACTCCGTTGTCGACAATGGGAACTTCTCAAAGCGTTCAGGAATGAACTCTTCAGGGTCCACGT
>WNFI01025619.1_pt2 | contig 12499 bp, 16 predicted proteins | sample 5400471 | NCBI WGS metagenome assembly WNFI01 (sample SAMN13153348, study PRJNA577476) | soil metagenome | isolation source: 100 cm saprolite on Douglas fir-dominated hillslope | place: USA:California | collected 2013-09-17 | reverse complement strand
GAGACGTTAATGTTCAGGGCGGCGTCTTGGACCGTCGTGTTCACCGTAGACTGAATCTGAATGACCCCGGCGCCCGCGGAGGTGGAACACAAAAGCAGCATCAACAAGAGATGCAGGGGACGCATGGCTTTCGGAAAGAATTCTACAATAAATAAAAATGATACGATCAGGGCATCCCATGAACGGAAAATCGATCGATATCAAAGCCGCGCTACAATTCGGGTGGGATACGTTAAAGGCCCACCTCACGTTTTTTCTGAAATTGCTGGTCGTTTTGATCGTGGCGTCGGTGATCCCGGCGATGATTCTCAGTAAGATCGGGCAGGCCGTGGGGCCGATGCTCGGGCTGCCACTTCAATTTCTAAATATCGTGTGGCAAGCCATCCTCGGCATGGGCGTCTTGAAGATTTGCCTAAAACTCTATGATCGTCAGCCGGTCGATATCCCCGACCTCTGGTCGACGGTTCCTCAAACGCTTGACTACATCGTTGTCAAATTCCTCTTCGGGCTCATCGTGACCGTGGGATTCATCCTCCTGATCATCCCCGGATTGATCTGGTCAATCCAGTTTTATATGGCGAACTATTTGGTTGTGGATAAGCAGAAAGGGCCGATCGAGGCCTTGAAGGGCAGTTCCACCCTCACGCAAGGCATCAAATGGGACTTGGCGGGTTTTGCCGGCGTGGTCGTTCTCATCAATCTCATCGGTTTTGTCTTCCTGGGTGTAGGACTCTTCATCACCATACCCCTTACGATGCTGGCCAGCGTCTACGTGTATCGTAAGCTCCTCGCACAAACCGAAGCCCTAGGCCAATAGGAGGCCTGCCATGCACCGAATTCATTGGAAGTGGATTGCTGTCGCGGCCGCGTTTTGGGTTTCCTTCGCACAGGCCCGGCCGGCCTCCGCGATGGAGCCGACCCTAACCTGGCTGGGCCACGCGGCGTTTAAATACACGACGCGTCAAGGCAAGGTGCTCTTGATCGATCCCTGGATCACCAATCCCAAAGCCCCCAAGAATGTGTCCTTTAAGAACGTGGATGGAATCCTGGTCACGCACGGCCACTCCGATCATGTGGGGGAAGCGTTTGAATTGGCCAAGAAGTACGGCGCGCCGATCGTGGCCTCTTACGAATTAACTCAGATCGCCGTAAAGCACGGCGTGAAGAATGTACTGCCTTTAAATCCATCCGGAAGCGTCGAACTGGCTGGGGTGAAGATCACGGCCGTCCAGGCAGTGCATTCCTCCAGTTATGCGGACGGCGATGCACTCCTCTATGCGGGAGCCCCTCTGGGGTTTATCTTGGAGGAGTATGGTTCGGCGACGTTGTACCACGCCGGAGATACCGGCCTATTCGAGGATATGATGCTGATCGGCCAGATGTACCAGCCATCCGTGGCGATGCTGCCCATCGGGGGCGTCTATACGATGAAGCCAGCCGAGGCGGCCCGGGCGGCTCAACTCCTGACTTCCAGAACGATTATCCCCATCCATTACGGGACCTTTCCCGCGTTGACGGGCACGCCGGCTGAACTCAAGAAGGAAATGGCCCACCTGAATGTTTTAAGCAATGTCCGCGAGCTCACGCCCGGAGTCGAAATAAAAATTAAAGATTTACTGTAGTCTACCTACGTCCGGTAGGATCTTCCGGGATAATGCCGAGCGGGATGACTTCCAGCCGGCGGATCACTTTGAGGATCGAGCGCTGGCCGATGCGCTCGCCGGTCAATAGTTTCTGAAGGTCATCGATCGTCTCTGTGGCGTGTTCATCCCATCCGATGATTTCATCTCCCACCAGCAAGCCGGCCCGCGCCGCGGGGCTGTTCGGCTCGACGCCTACCACCAGGACCCCATGGGACGATACCAGCGTGTGATGATGCACGACGCGCGCCGGGATTTCGATGTTCTGGCCGGCGACGCCGATATAGCTCCGTTGCACGCGCCCATCGCGGATCAATTGGGGGATTATCAGTTGAGCGGCATTGATCGGAACGGCAAAGCAGAGCCCTTGCGCCGGCAGGATCATCGCGGTGTTGATGCCGACGACTTCGCCCTGCGCGTTGACCAGGGGTCCACATAAGGGTTCCCGACCGCGACCACTAATTGACCTACCTGGAGGTTAGCCGAGTTACCTAGTTGGGCGATCGGGAGGTGGGACGACCAAACCCGGATCAACGCGACATCCGTACCCGGGTCATCCCCCACGAGATCCGCAGAGAAATCACGTCCATCGGGCAGCGATACATGGAGCTCCGTGGCCCCATGAACCACATGGCTGTTCGTTAAGATAAAGCCATCCGAGGTAAAGATAAAGCCGGAGCCGCTCCCGGCGCCTTCTTCTTTCTTTTTAACGTCAATTTTCACCACCGCCGGGCTTACTTTCCGGGAGGCGTTCACGACCGCCTGGGAATAGGCATCCAGAAGGTCGGTTGACGGCGTAGGTTGGGAAACCCAGTTTAAGTTTTGCATACGACATATAACAGCAGGGGAAGTTTTTTAGTTCCGGGCTGCCTTTTATACAACTCGATGACGGCGGCGAAGCACGGGTGGATTTTAGTAGTAAAATGATGGCATGTCTAAAACAATTAAGTGGATGACCGTCGTCGTTCAATGCAATGCGTGCAAGAAGACGTCGAATGTGGTTCTCGGGACACCCACCCAGGAAGAAAAGCCCATCGCCAAATGCCCGCTATGCAAAAGTGACCAGGTCCAGATTCTTTCCGTAACGCCCGCCGAGGGCATCGTCAGTTAGTCAATTCCGTCGTTTTTCAATAAGTAAGCAAACCCCCCGGACGCCGTAGCGGCCGGGGGGTCTTACTGAGAACGACGCAGGAATTACTATTTCTGAGGGGTACTCGCAGGAGTGCTCATCGTCCCGGCTATAGGACACATCCCTTTACGATACGCGCAATGGCCGCCGATCAAATAGCCGACAATCCCGCCAATGAGAAGCAAGATCAAGCCGATCGCTTTCCCTCCACAACGTCCCGACCCACAACAACTGTCCTTATCATCTGTGTCTTTATCTGCCATGAAGCCTCCCGTAAATTAAGGTTTGGTTAGCAGCCACAAGGTTTCTGAGGTCCCATCATATGACTCACCTCCTATATATACCGCACTAAGTCGTCTATTACTACTCGAAAAGGAACGCCAAGGGAACGCTTTAAGTTCCTGCCGTCTTAGAACCCCTCAAATTGGGAGGCCATCTCCCAGACGAGCACTTCCGCGCCGCTTTGCGGATCGGCGGTCAGCGCAGGGGTCCCCGCAGCCGTCAGGCGAACAGCATCGCCTTGAGACAGCGTCCCCGCTTTGTCCAGGCTCGCCTTTCCTTTTGCGATAAAAACATGCACGAAGGGAGCATCGGGGAGTTTTGCGACTTCTCCCGGGCGTAGCCGGCCGCCCCATAGGACGGCACCCTTCTGGCGGATCTTAATCGCGGCGTTATGGTTCCGCCCCGAGGCGATCGGCACCAGGCCGCCTTTGCCGAGCTCGGAATTAATGTCCAGCTGTTCATAGCCGGGGTTGACGCTTTCGGTGTCTGGAACGACCCACATCTGGACCAAATGAACATCCTCTTTGCTTTTGGAGTTCATTTCGGAATGCCAGATCCCTGTCCCGGCGCTCATCCGCTGAGCCAGCCCCGGATAAATAATGCCCTTGTTGCCCTGGGAGTCCTTATGCTCAAGTTCACCGCTCAGGACCCAGGTCACGATTTCCATATCCCGATGCGGATGGGTGGAAAACCCGGTTCCGCCGCGGATGATATCGTCGTTGCTGACCAAAAGGAGACCATGATGGGTGTCGTCCGGGGCATAATGCGGCCCGAAGCTGAAGCTGTGCTTGGAATCCAGCCAGCTGATCTGGGTTTGAAAACGCTCGTCGGCCTTGCGGATATCGATTTGGGGTTTCATAGCATTCACCTCAGGGGATAAAACAAGGAGCCGCCCGTAAAGTTCCTACCGTCGGAAACGTCGCTCTTGTCTTGCCCGGCCTCATTATTATAAAACGATTCTAGATTCCTCGCTTTGAAAGGAGATTTGTTATGTCGCTGACGCCATCCACGATGCTGGAACTCAAGACCCAAGCCCCCGATTTTAAGGTCCCCGACGTCGCCAGTGGAAAGACACTTTCATTGAGCACGTTTGTCGCGAAAAAAGGGCTTTTGGTCATGTTCATCTGCCGCCACTGCCCTTACGTGCAACATATCAAGGCGGAACTATCCCGCCTGGGTAAGGATTACGCCAAGAAGGATATCGGAATCGTCGCGATCAGTTCCAATGACGCCGGCAACTACCCGGATGACGCGCCCGAAAGCTTGAAGGAATTCGCCAAAGAGGAAAATTTCAGCTTTCCTTTTGGCTATGACGAGAGCCAGGCCGTAGCCAAGGCGTATACCGCGGCGTGTACGCCGGACTTTTTCCTATTTAATAAAGAGCGCGAACTGGTGTATCGCGGGCAGCTCGATGAGAGCCGGCCGGGGAGCGGCAAGCCGGTCACAGGCCGTGACCTCCGGGCCGCGATCGATGCGGTTTTGACGGACCGTGCCGTCTCCGCGGATCAAAGGCCGAGCATCGGCTGTAACATCAAGTGGAAGTCGGGAAACGAACCGACCTATTTCAAATGAGTTGGGGATTTACTTTCTTGAGGCCGCAATGCCGGGTCAGGTGGTCAAAATCGGCATCATGGTGCAGTAAGGGGATCTTGTTCTCGAGACAAACGGCGGCGATGAGACAATCCACTGTGCTTCGGATCGTAGTTCCTTTTTTGCGGCATCGGCGATACAAATCTGCGGCATGGTGAAAAGTAAACGGGGCTTTCGCCGTCAAGCAAGGAAGCCGCTGTAGAAAATATCGCGTTTTCATATAGTGTTCTTCAGATAAGATCCCTTGCAGAATCTCCGTCTGAATGATGTCGGTCAGACAAATCACCCGGCTTCCTGTTGAAATCAATCTTTCCAGGGCGCGATGTTCCGGTGTCCTGACTCCCCGAAAATAATCAATCCAGACCGTGGTATCCACCATCATCATACTCGGCTTTGCCTCCAGCTCTTTAAATCGCCTTTCCAACGGATTTTCCCCTGTAAAAGCAGGAGATCCTTAATGGATTCTTTGCGCACCAGTTCGCGCAAGGCCAAGTTTACGAGTTCTCTTTTTGATTTGCACCGCAAACGTCTCATGCCTTCTTTTAACAAGCGATCATCCAAGTCGATATTGGTTCGGGCCATAGGGGTGTGCCTCCTTATACACCAAGTGTAGGCGATTTTTGTGTATAAATCAACGGAACGAATCAACACAGAACGAATCAACTCTTAGTCCCTCTGGATCCTGTCAGCAAGGCCCAGGGTCTTTCGGCCCTGCATTTTTAGCCTAGCAGCCTATTGTTCCCCCAAAGAAAACCCTCTAAAATAATACCCATACCTCGAACGCGCTCGCGCCCACGTTCTAACGCGCGCGTTCGAACAATCACTATTATGAAGTCATACTTAAAGTGTAGTCTCTCTTTTCTTATTGCCTCAACGCTCTGTGCGAGGGATGTTGCAGTACTCGAAAGACCGCACTTCATTCATTCCCCTGTTCAATTCACAGGTACAAGCGGGATTTTCCAACGCCAGTCTCTTGTCCAGCCGACCTTCATTTCCCACGTAGAACCAAAACCATCCTCCAGCATAGTCAAGTCAATCGCAGAAGCTGTCAGAGTCTCTCACCCAGCCAAAGGATATGGAGAGTCTGAAGCACTCCAAAAAGATATTGATGCCGTCATTCATGCGGCTCATGCAAAGGGGCGCAATTTTTATCAGCCGATTTCCTCAACGTCTCCTTCAGCTCTTCGATTGAAGCAGGAGACATTGACGTATTTGGAAGGATTACCTGAGAATGCTTTTCAGGAACTCCTCGAGAGGGTGAAGGTCCCCCCTGAAGTTGCGAAACGAATGCATCCAAAGGCTATCGCAGAGACTCTTCGGCATACTGTTTTGGTGCTGGTCCGGCCCCCGGATGAGCCTGATCGGCCGTTCCTGGTGGCGACGCATTGGAGACACGTTGCCGCGGCGAATTGGCGTTGGCAAAATGAGCAAGCGATTCTCTTCCTTCCGCATGCGCTTATGAATCGCTTGAGGAATGAAGATCCGATGGCACTTAGAGCACTGTTTCTCTATGAAAGCGCCAAGTTGACCTTTGCGAAGCTCGAAGTTCCAGTGGATCTTGCTGTGATTCAAGCCGCGGCGGTAGCCTTAGAAATGGAGGCAGGCAGATCACAAGTCTATGATCATCAGAGCGTGCTGGAGGCGCGGCTCTCCGCTTGGTTAACAGAATACTTTCGTGCACGCAGGGGAAAACTTCGTCGCTTTGCCCAAATAATCCTCCATACGTCCGATACATTTGATCCAGACTTGGTTGCGAAGTCAGGAGTGGAACGTATTCTGGAACATCCGGCGGTCACGGCCGTGTTTGAAAACATCGCGTTGGTTGAAGAGGCGAAGCAGTTTGGAGAATACTATGAGACCGTTGAACGTCCCTCTTTTGTTGCCCATGCGGGTCACCGAAATTTCCATGATTTCCCAGGAGCGCGCTTCTTGCCGCGTTTTCCCGTGGGGCTTCCCGAATCATCCTTTATTCTTTCCGGCGGCAATGGGTGGCAGGAAAATGACAGAGGATGTTTGTATGCGGCTTTTGAGGAATTGGGACAATTTCTTTATGCACATCCTGGCGACTATGACATTCATCTCCCATTGGATGGAGCGGTTTACCATGGTTGGGACACAGAACACAATCGATCCGGAACAGGCTACTCTTTAGAAATAACGCAGGCGTACGAACGTTCCTTGGATCGGCTCTATGAAAAGATAGGAACGACGGAGCATGACGCGCTCTATGACAAGACTGTATACAGTAATACCCGTGGTACGCTTATAACGCTTTATGTCTGGAAGAGCCAAGCGGGTTTTCTCCATTACTTAGATCAGCCCAGCGAAGAGCCGGTCCGAACAGCCCCAGCTCTGACTGGCGAGCAACGTTTAGTGCCTGTCGAAAGGGGGGTTTGGACGACCGAGAAAGTGGTCGCGATGGCCAGAGAACTCCAGGAAAGAATTCACACCACTTCTCCGGAAGGTTTGGATGTTCGGGAATTCGATAAGCTCCGTCATGAAGTAGCTGAAAAAGGGGACCTCGCGATCGCCACTTTTCTTCTAGAAAAATATCCTCTGGAGGAAGACGTTATTATTTCAACCCTGTTACGACATGTGCGCCAAGAAGGAGAAGATCTTTATAATCTTTTGGACTCTAATTACGAATGTTATGTGACTAAGCCCCTTCAATTGGTTGATCGCAAACAGGCCTCATGGGAAGTTGTTCAGAAGGCGGGTTTCAGCAGACCCCATAGGCTTACCAATCAGGAGTTAGAAATAAGGAGTAGTCAAGCTCATTACATACTCCGGCATGGTCCCAGTGGGCACTTAGCGATCGTTTCAACACATGTCACCGAACATCATTTCAAAACGGCTGAGTACCATGATATGGATACGTTAACAGAAGACATCGCGTCACGTTCCCTTCGTCCTCTCAATTCAGACCAGGCGATGCTCGGTTATATATGTATGCTGCGGGATTTTAGGCGACAGCGAGCTATCCGATGGCGTTATGTGCACATCAGCCATAAACAGCCTTGGAAACGGACACAGCCCTTCTTCTCGGATGCCGTGGTGCGGATTAATGATCCTGTCAATGTCCAGGCCGTGTCATGGTTACGTTCGCGGACGCTTCGGGAACAGGAGATTATGCAGAGCCGCTTGCTGGAACCCGAATATATGCCGGTTTTGGATGAAAGACGCGGCATCTTGTTGTTTTTATTAGGTTGGGGTGAAGCGAATTATAAAATGGAACAATTGGGCCGTTCATCTATGGAGACAATGGAAACCTACCCACTTTTTATGGATCGTCGGGGACGGTATTACATCGGCAAAGGCTATCGAATTCACAACTGGAAGTCTAAAAATTTCTTTGCTATGGAGCGGCTCAGTTGGTTGATCGGCCAACATTTCAACTTACCGGAAGTTTTTACGGTTTCGCGCGAAGAAGCACCCATGCTTTTCCAAGGTAGGCTCTATAGCCTCATTCGACGCAGTTTGCCTCCCTATTTGTCCACACTCAGTATCAATTACATACTGGAGAACGAGCAGATGCCAAACCCCCCTATGCAGGATGCAAATCAACTCCGATCCTGGCAGCTGGTCATGAATGTGGCACTCCGAAGCACAACTGTTAAAGCAACGGAACAGATACCTATTGAGCGAGATGGTCAACAGGTTCGCTCGTGGATGCGAATTGACAATGATTCTATACCCAATGTGGGCTCCATTCCCATCCAGGGCGGTTCTATGGGCCGGCCCTATGAAAAGCTCTATTTAGAACAACGATGGCGCTATTGGGCTTTAGATGTTGCCAGTTTCAGCATCGCCAATTACGATCTTGCAGTACTTAGAGAAGCCATCGCCTATATTCGTTCGCTGCAGCCCGAGCAATTGCTAGTGCAAGCCGAATTCCCAACTACACAACCGGAATTTTATGTCTATGCGGGAGGTGATGTGATAACACGAAGGGAATTCGCCGGATTCCTGCATCAAACCCAGGCAACCCTCACAGAGGATGTGGCTTATATTCTTAAGCTGCTAACCGGATTGGATGTAAATCTTGTGCCAAGTGGAACCTCGGAAAATTTGAATAAAACAAACCCACCTCAACGCGCCTATCACAACCCTTCTACACAGGCAGCGTAGCCGCTCCGATGCCGCCGGGCATCTGGACGGTGGAGCGGAGACAGTCCAGACCCTTGAGGCTGGCGCTTTCAATGGGAACGCCCAGGACAGGAAGGACGGTGTGGGCCGCGGCGACGCCCGCGAGATGGGCGGCGCCGCCGGCCGCGGCGATGACCACCTGAACGCCCGCTTTTTCCGCTCCGGAAATATATTCGGCGGTTTCCTTGGGTGTCCGATGGGCGGAAAGCACCCGGGACTCATGCGGAATGCCGAATTCGGCGAGAGTCGTGGAGGCGATTTTCATCGTCTCCCAATCGGATTTGCTGCCCATAATAATGTAAACAAGGGGTTTATCGCTCATTGAAGACTCCTCTTATACAAGTTCGCTCTGCCGCTGCAAGTGTACCAATAAAAGACTGATGTCGGATGGGGTGACGCCCGGGATCCGGCTGGCTTGTCCGATCGACTGTGGCCGGACCGCCTTCAGCTTCTGCCGGGACTCGGTCAAGAGGCCGCGCATCGCATCGTAGTCCACGTTCAAAGGGATTTGCTTGCGTTCCATTTTTTCGAAACGCTTAATCTCGGACAGCTGGCGCTTGAGATACCCCTCATATTTAATTTGGATTTCGACTTCCTGGCGGACTTTGTCGAGAGACCAGGGGGTTAGAGGTCCCTCTCCCGGAGAGGGTTCCAGCCATTCCAACGACAATTTTCCGCCTTGCCGGAGGCGCTGCGCGGCCGAAACTTGGGTCTCAAGGTCGCGTACCCGTTCCAGGCGCTCAATATTGTGCTCGACCAGTTTCCGGTATCGGGAAAAACTTTCATAAGCCGAATCTCCTATTAGGCCAATGCGCTTACCGTAGTCCATGAGTCGGAGATCGGCGTTGTCCGTACGCAATAGCAGCCGATACTCCGAGCGCGAGGTGAACATCCGATACGGCTCGTCCACCCCTTTGGTGACCAGGTCATCAATCAACACGCCGATATAGGCTTCGTCCCGTCTCAAGATGAGCGGCTCTTCACCTTTCAGTTTCAAGGCGGCGTTGACGCCTGCGATGAGCCCCTGGGCGCCCGCCTCTTCATAGCCCGTCGTGCCGTTGATCTGGCCGGCGAAATAGAGATTCTCGACGCGCTGGGTCTCGAGCGTGGGCCGGCATTGGGTCGGCGGGCAATAGTCGTATTCCACCGCGTACCCCGCGCGCATCATCTCCGCGTTCTCAAGCCCGGGTATCGAGCGCACGATCGCGATCTGCACGTCTTCCGGCAGACTGGTGGAAATCCCATTCACATAGACTTCATCGGTGTTGTAGCCTTCCGGTTCTAAAAAGATATGGTGCCGCGTTTTGTCGGGAAACTTCACGACTTTGTCTTCAATGGACGGGCAGTAGCGCGGGCCCTTGGATTTGATCACGCCGGAATACAGCGGCGAGCGGTCGAGGTTGTCCCGAATGATCTGGTGGGTCTTTTCGTTTGTGTAAGTGATCCAACACGGCAGTTGTTTCTGCGTGATGGCTTCGGTGAAGTGCGAGAAGGGGACTGGCGGCTCATCGCCGGGCTGCGGTTCACAAACGGAATAGTCGATCGTGTTGGCGTTGATTCGGGGCGGGGTCCCGGTCTTCAAGCGCCCCATTTCAAAGCCCAATTCGCGCAACGGGTCGGAAAGGAATTGCGCCGAACCTTCGCCCGCGCGCCCTCCGGCGTTCTGGGTGAAGCCCACGTGCATCAGGCCGCGCAGGAACGTTCCGGTCGTCAGGATGACCGCTTGCGCCTGGTAAAGGGTCCCGGTTTTGACTTGCACGCCCGTGACCCGGTCGCCACGGCGACCAGGGCCGTGCTCGGTCAGCACCCGGACGGTCTCGCCTTGCTTCAGGTCCAGGTTCGGCTGGCGCTCGATGACGTGCTTCATCGAAAACTGGTAGAGCTTTTTGTCACATTGGGCGCGGGGAGACTGGACCGCAGGCCCTTTGGCGGAATTGAGCAGGCGGAACTGCAGGCCGGAGCGGTCGGTGTTCTTGGCCATTTCGCCGCCCAGCGCATCGATCTCTCGGACGATCTGCCCTTTGGCCAGCCCGCCGATCGAGGGGTTGCAAGACATCTGCGCGACCGAGTCCAAGTTCATCGTGAGCAGAAGCGTCGGCACGCCCTTACGCGCGGCGGCGAGCGCCGCTTCGCAACCGGCATGGCCGGCGCCCACTACGATAACGCCGTACGATTTGGGATAGATATACGTCATAGAGTTGATGAGGTCGATACGGAAACCTGGGGAGCCTTGTGTTTGGGCGTCCTTTCAAAATAATCCACTAACCCCGCTGAAATTGCCTGCGCCAGGCGAGTTTGGTAGGCGTCGTTGCCCAAGTCCTTGCCTTCCTGGCGGTTCGAAAGCACGCCCAATTCCAGAAGGACCGTCGGCATCGAGGCCGTTACACTGACGAATGTCCGGCGATGCAGGCCGCGATCTACATGCCCGGGCAACGCCATGGCCAAGGCGCGATCGATGGATTTAGCGAGGCGGCGACTGCCCCAACGATAATAATACGTCGTGAACCCTTTAAATTTCTTACTGCGGTTCCAATCGCAGTGCAGCCGTACATAGGCATCGGCCCGCATTGTGTTGGCAAAGATCGCGCGTGCGCGGTTGTCGGCGTGACGGCTTTGCGGGCTATAACGCCAAGCATTCCCGTGTGTTCGGGTCGAATACATCTTCGCTCCTTGCGCTTCCAAAAGCGGTATCAATTTATCCGCTACGTCCAAATTGACATCGCGTTCCAATACTCCATGCCGTCCCGATGCGCCCGGGTTAATGATCTTCCCGGCAGCGTTTTTGACCGCGTGCCCCGGGTCCAGGACGATGATCTTGTCCGCTAACGGCTGATGGACGGGAGCGCTCTCGGCTCCGAGAACACCCGCCCAAGCCCCTAGCAGCACACCGCACAACGGCCAAAAGACAGCTGTCCTCACCCTCGGATGAGGAAGACGTAATCGCCGCGGCGGGCCCGGCTATTGATCTTGATTCCCACGGCGTCCTTGGCGTTCGCTTCGTTGACCGGCTGGTGGTTGATTTGCATCGAGTCCACCGGTTGCTCGACGTGGGTCGTATGCCCCAGGACATGGATGAGGTCGCCCACGCGCACGGCGTCTTTCAGCGTGAAGGCGATGACGTTGATGTGCGCGTAGAAGTCTTCCACCCGTCCTAGCAATTTGCTGTTGGGAGGCGGTATCACCGACATCTTGGGTTTCGCCGCGGCCGTTTTCTTGCGGGCTTTGGCCTTGGGCGCGGACTTCTTCGCCTTTTTCGGCTTTGTTTTCGCCCGGAGCGTCTTCTTGGCTTTGAGTTTTGCTTTAGGTTTTGCCTTGGCTTTGGGCTTGGCTTTTTTCTTTTTTTTCATAATTCCCTCTCTGGCGTCAGATTTGCGCCTGTTCGATCTCCGGCCACGCCTTCGATTCCACCTGAATCGTCGTATGGGATATCCCAAAACGCTCTTTCAAGCTGCGGTTGATGCCTTCCAGGACCCTGTCTTGGTGCGGCATATCGGTGGCGTTGACCAGGACATGCCCGGACAACGCTTTGAGATGGGAGCAGATGCTCCAGATGTGGAGGTCATGCACGGACTGAACCCCCTCGACGCCTTTGATCGCTTGTTCGACGGAGGTCACGTGGATCCCCCGGGGCACGCCCTCCAGCAAGGTGTTAAATGACTCCCGAAGCAGGCGACCTGCCCCCAATAACACGATCCCTGCGATCAGTACGCTG
>WNFI01015136.1_pt2 | contig 12500 bp, 12 predicted proteins | sample 5400471 | NCBI WGS metagenome assembly WNFI01 (sample SAMN13153348, study PRJNA577476) | soil metagenome | isolation source: 100 cm saprolite on Douglas fir-dominated hillslope | place: USA:California | collected 2013-09-17 | reverse complement strand
GCCGGTCATCTTCTCGCACTCGAACCCGAAGGCGCTCAACGACCACGGCCGCAACATCGTCGACGAGCAGATCAAGGCCTGCGCCGCCAAGGGCGGGGTGATCGGGCTGCACGGCATCGGTCTCTTCATGGGCGATCCGGAGGCGAAAACCGAGACCTTGGTGCGCAACATCGCCTATGTCGCCGCGCTGGCCGGGCCCGAGCATGTCGGCATCGGGCTCGACTACAACTGCGCCCCGGGCAAGCCCAGGGAGATCCGCGATCCGCATTTCTGGCCGCCCAGCGCCGGCTACGGCAAGTATCGCAACTCGCGCAACGCCGAGCCCGAGCAGCTCCCGGCCTTGACCGAGGGCTTGCTCGCCCATGGCTTCAGCGAGCACGAGGTCCGCGGCATCCTCGGCGAGAATTTCTTCCGGCTGGCGAGCCAGGTCTGGCGGTAGCCCTCACCCTCCCGCGCTATCGCGCGGGCCCCTCCCTCTCCCGCTTCGCGGGCGAGGGGTTTACGAGCAATCCATTTGCAGCCCCTCTCCCGTATCACGGGAGAGGGAGGGGCCCGCGTCTTCGCGGGAGGGTGAGGGCTCTGCGCCCGCTGTACGTCCCCGGGCCGGTCCCGGAGTCGCCGTTCAGCGGTAATGCGTGGTGGATTTCAGCACCAAAATAGTTCGGTTATCCACCACGCTCCGGCGTTTCAATTCTCAGGGGCGATGCTAACCTCGCTCGCCTCGCCGGTGCGGGTGGCCGTCCCAGCGTCCCCGGGCCGGGCACGACCGGGGTGGGACAGCGCGGGGAGCCGGCTCAACCAGCCGCCTTCCCCGGATAGCTGACCGCCATGCCGGCGCGCACGTCTTGCTGGATGCCGTATTGCGGGAAGGGATAGCGGAGCCCGTTCTTGGCTAGCGCCTCCATGCCGTCGATCGCCTTCTGCAGCTGATCGGGCGGCAGCGCCATCAGCATCTCGTCGTCGAGCACGCCGCCATAGCGGCGCTCGGCAAAGCAGGGGATCGACAGGCTGGGCTCGCGCGTCTTCAGGGCGCGGCCCCAGGAATCGGCGCAGGCGGTCTCGCCGACAACGCCCCAGGAGAGCTTCTTGTAGCCTTGCCATTGCAGGCCGTTGATGAAGTACATCATCGCGCCCGGTGTCGCGTAGAAGAGGGCGATGTCGGGCGGGTCGAGCCTGCCGCCGGCGAGCGGCGCCACCGCCAGCGCGCGGTAGCGGCCATACGGCACCACGTCGAGGGCCTCCTGGTGCTTGGCCGCGTCTTCCGGGCTCGAATACCACACTCCGGCATAGGGGGCGCCCGCCCGCCAGGTCTCGTCCTGGGGCGTCAAGCCAACGACGGCGCGGCATTGCGCGCCGACCAGATCCTCGGCCGTGATCCCGACGGTCCAGCCGAGCCGTGCTGCCTGCGCCACCACCTGGTCCAAGGTGTGCACCGCCTTCGGCCGGCGGATGCGCGGGATCGCCGCCATCTCCTCCACGCGCTCATAGAGCTTCATGGCGAAGGGGATGGCGCGGAGCTTCAAGAGGCGCTCGAGGTCGGCGACGAGCTTGGCGTAGTCGAGTTGCATGATGGTCCTTCTCTAGCGCTTGGCCTTCTACAGCGCCTGGCCGGAGCGAAGCCGGCGCACGAATCCGAGATGGGTCGAAAGATAGCCCGGCGCCACATGCGCGAGCTTGCCGCGCATCAAGGCATGCGCCGCCGGCAAGGCGTGGAACGGGATCGAGGGATAGAAGTGGTGCTCGGCGTGAAAGGGCATGTTCCACAGCACGAATTGCCAGGGCGTCCAGGTCTCGGTCGAGCGGGTGTTGGCGAGCCCATCCGGCTCCTCGCTGCAGCCGGTGTGCTCGGCCAGCAGCATCGCCGCCAGGAACGGCCGCCCCAGCACCGTCGGGATGACCCAATAGACCAAGGGTGCCGCGCTGCCGGTCGCGAGTGCCACCGCGGCCACGCCGGCATAGAGCGCCGACTGGATCAGGACCGAGCGGCGTACGCTTGTGCGGTCAGCCGGCGCCACATAGGTCATCCCTTCGAAGCGGCCCAAAGCGCAGTCGATGAGGAACAGCGCGCGGTTGTGCCAGAAGCTGACGCCGGTGATGCGCAAGGCGTAGTCCCGGAGCGAGGCCGGTTTCGGCCCGGCCAGCAGCTCCGGGTCGCGCTCCGGGTCCTGGGTGAACAGGTGATGCGCACGGTGGAAGAGCCGGTAGTGGGTGGCGTTGTAGAGATTGGGCAAGGCCGCGAACCAAGCGGTCGCCTCGGCGAGACGGCGGCTCCTGACCGAGGTGTAGTGCACGCTCTCATGCATCGGCGCGAACAAGGCGGCGAGAACCATGCCCTGCAGCAGCATCGCCGGCACGAGCCAGAGCCCCTGGGCAAGCGCGATCAAGCTCGACGTCAGCGCCAGCATCGAGAGGTGGAAGGCGAGCTGCGCCAGGCCGCGTGCGTTCGAGCGCCGGGTCAACTCGCGCAAGCGCTCGCGCGGGATCGGCCGATCGTCGCGGTTGCGCGTGGTCCAGCTCTGCGGCTCGCTCAACTCCGCGGCGGTCATTGGTCAAGCCCGGCAATGACGGTGGCGCGAGTATAGAGCGCCGGTCGGCTCGCCGCCTAGGCAGAGCCGTCGCCGGCGGGCACCAGCGTCGCCCTCACATCCTCGATCGGGTCGCTTGCGGCCGGCGCCGTGGCTTGGGCGAGGTTGATCGCGGTGTTGATGAGGCCGACATGGCTGAAGGCCTGCGGGAAGTTGCCGAGCATGCGTCCGGCGCCGGGATCGTATTCCTCGGCAAACAGGCCGAGGTCGTTCGACTTCTCCAACAGCCGCCGGAACAGCTGGCGCGCCGCCTCGAGCCGTCCTTGCATCACATAGTTGTCGGCAAGCCAGAAGCTGCAGGCGAGGAAGGCGCCTTCGCCCGGCGGCAAGCCGTCGACGCCGGCGCCGCTGTCATAGCGCAGCAGCAGCCCGTCCTTGTCGAGCAGCCGTTGCTCGATCGCGGCGATGGTGCCGGCGATGCGCGGATCGGTGGCGGGCAGGAAGCGGACCAAGGCCAGCTGCAACAGGCTCGCATCGAGCTGACGCGAGCCATAGGCCTGCACGAAGCTGCCGATGCCGGCGTCGAAGCCCTTCTCGCAGATATCGGCGTGGATCTCGGCGGCGGTGCGCCGCCAGGCCCGCGCATGCTCGAGATCGCCGGCGAGCTCGGACAATGACGCCATGCGGTCGAACGCCAGCCAGGCCATGACCTTGGAGTGGGTGAAGTTGCGGCGCCCGCCCCGGACTTCCCAGAGGCCCTCGTCCGGATCGCGCCAGACCTGCGCGAGGTGCTCGGCGGTGGCGACGCGAAATGCGTGCTGACGCTCCGCCGAGGCGATGCCGGCCTTGGCCGCGTGATACATCGCATCGGCGATTTCGCCATAGACGTCGAGCTGGAACTGCTCGGAGGCGGCATTGCCGATCCTGACCGGACGCGAGCCCTCATAGCCCGGCAGCCAGAAGATCTCCAGCTCCGGCAGATAGCGCTCGCCGGCGATGCCGTACATGATCTGGATCTGCGCCGGGCTGCCGGCAACGGCGCGCAACAGCCAATCGCGCCATTCCCTGGCTTCGCCGTAGAAGCCGAGGCGCATTAGCGCCTGCAGCGCGAAGGAGGCGTCTCTCAGCCAGCAATAGCGATAGTCCCAATTGCGCTCGCCGCCGATCTTCTCCGGCAGCGAGGTCGTCGCCGCCGCGACAATGCCGCCGGTCGGCTCGTAGGTCAGCGCCTTCAAGGTGAGCAAGGAGCGCCTGACCGGCTCGGTCCACTCGCCGAGCCCGGGGCACCGCCCGAGCCATTCCCGCCAGGAGGTCTCGGTCGCCTTCAGCGCGGCCGCGGCATCGATCGCCGGCGGCGGCGAGCGGTAGGAGGCGCCGTGGCTCATGACGAAGGGCACGCTCTCGCCGGCAGCCACGCTGAACTCGCCGACCGTGGTCAAGTCCTCGCCGCGCAGCTCGACCGGCGTGCGCAAGACCACGAAATGCGGGCCGGCCACGGCGGCGAGCGCGCCGTCCGCGAGGCGGGTGACCCAGGGCACGCTGCGGCCATAGTCGAAGCGGATGATGAGCTCGGTCTTGAACTGGACCTTGCCGCTGAGCCCGATCACCAGCCGCACCAGGGAGGAGAATGCGCCGCCGAGCGGCATGAAGTCGATGACCGTGGCGCTCCCTGTCGCGGTCTCGAAGGTGGTCTCGAGCACGACGGTGCCCTGGCGATAGGCCCGGCGCGCCCGCGCCCTCTCGTCGGTCGGTCGGATGAGCCAGCGGCCATGGTCGGGCGTGCCCAACAGCGCGGCGAAGCAGGCGGGGGAATCGAAGCGCGGCCAGCACAGCCAATCGATCGACCCGTCGCGGCCGACCAGGCAAGCGGTCCGGCAATCGCCGATCAGCCCATAATCCTCGATCCGGGCCGGCATTCTCACTCCCGTCGTGCTGCAGGCTCCTGCAATACAACGCGCGAGCGAGACTTTGGGTTCTCGCAGCGGCCGGTCCGCGTGACAAATGCGGGGCCGGAGGGGGGCTTTAGGAGGGGGAATGCGCCCTCATTCCGCGGCGGAACCGCGATCGCCCTACGGTGCGAGGGCGCGAAGCGCGGCTTCGGTTTTGGTCAACAGCTCGCGCACCGCCTCGGCCATGTCCTCGGGGTCGTTGCAGAGATTGGCGGCGAAGGCGTCACGCCAGACCGCATCGGTGGCGGCCGAGGCGGCCAACAGCTCGTGCACGGCTTGCAGCGCCGCACCGCCGGCCGAGCGCATGCGCTCGGCTTCGGCGAGGATCGTGGCGCCGTGACGATGGAGCTCATTAAGCGATAGTCCGGCGCTCAGCCCGGCATCGAGCGCCGTCACCGCCGCCAGCAGCCGGCCGCGCTCATCCGCTGCTGCCGGATGGCAGAGCAGCAAGAGCACCAGGGCGGCCGCTGCGGCCCGGTTCATTCCGCGGCGCGCGCCGCATCGCCGTCGAGCGCGGCCAGAACCTTCGCCTGGAAATAGGCGACCGACTGCTCGTGCCTTGGGCTGAGCGGGCCCGGGCGGTAGGCGCCGGAGGCGTAGTTCCGCTGGGTGTGCTCGCAGATGCCGAAATCCTCGCGCACGATGCCGCAATTGGTCGCGATGGTGCGCTCGCGGAAGCCCTTGGCCTCGGCCGAGACGTCGGCGAAATAGAAATGATAGAGGAGTGCGGTCTGGTCGACGGCAATGGGATCGATGCGGCTGGTGTTCATGCCGCCGGGGAACACCGACAGCGTCCAGTTGGGCCACATCCAGAGCCACTTGCCGCCATAGATGGAGCCGCTCTTCTGCGGCGAGGACATGCGCACCAGGCCGCGCCGGGCCACCGTCTCGAACTTCTCGAAATCGATCACCTTGTGGAAGCCCGGATGGATGCCCGGGATGTGGTAGCCTTCGACGAAATTGTCGGTGTAGGTCTTCCAGTTCGCGGCCATGACGAAGCGCTCGTCGGCGGCCGGCTGGAAGGATTCGATCGGATCGTCGGCGACCTCCTCGGGCAAGTCGCCGAGCTGCTCGAGCAGCGGCTCCTCCGGCGCCACGCTGACGAACAGCAGGCCGCGCCAGGTCTCGACCGCGATCGGATTGAGCGGCCAGTCCTCGAGGCGGAATCCGGGATCCTCGCCGAACCACGGCGCGCGCCTGAGCTTGCCCTCTTGATCGTAGGTCCAGAGATGATAGGGGCAGCGCAGCACCTGGCAGCGTCCACTGCCCTCTTCCAGGAGGCGGGCGCCGCGGTGGCGGCAGACATTGTGGAAGGCGCGAAGCCTGCCGTCATTGCCGCGGAGCACGAACACCTTCCAATTGGTGAGCTCGACCGCGAGGTACTGCCCGGGCTCCGCCACTTGGCCGACCGGCCCCAGCATGTGCCAGGCGCGCTCGAAGATGGCGCGGCGCTCGCTTCGGTAGATGGCCGGATCGGCATAGTAGCCGGCCGCAAGGTTCTTCAGCATCGCCGCTTGGCTCCGTGTTCGCAGCCCCATCATCGAGCCCGGCGAAGTACGAGACAAGGGCCTCAGAAGAGCTTGCGATACTGCACGAAGCCGGAGCGGTCGCCGATGCGGTCATAGAGCTGCATCGCCGCATGGTTGGTCTCTTGCGTCAGCCAATGCACCCGGGAGCAGCCGGACGCGCGCGCGAGCTCGTAGACATGCTCGATCAGCCGCCGCCCCACCCCTTGGCCGCGGGTGCCTGCATCGACGAACAGATCCTGCAGATAGCAATAGTCGCCGACGGTCCAGCAGGAGCGATGGCGGATATGATGGACGATGCCGACGGCGCGCCCGTCGAGCCGCGCGATGGCGCCGCCCATCGGCTCGGCGGGATCGTTGAGCCTGGCCCAGGTGACCTCGCTCACCTCGCGGGCGATGTCGACCTTGTAGAAGGCCTGGTAGCCGCGCCAGAGCGGATACCAGTCGGTGTGGTCTGCAGGCGCCAAGGTGCCGATGACGAGTCCGGTCATGCTTGCTCCGATCGTCGGTGGTCGATGCAAGGGCGATGCTGCACGGGCGCGGCGGCGCTGTCGATCCGGCGCCACCGCTTGCTTCAGTCCGCGGGACCGGATCCTATGGCGGCAACGACAACGACAAGTGTCGGGAGGAACCATGACGCCGAAGACCCGAACCCGCGTCGCCGATCTGGAGGCGCTGCCGTTTCCGCCGGGACGGCTGTCCAAGCAGGCCTTTGACACCGGCCTCGTCGAGCTCAGGCACTATGCGCCGAAGGGCGAGGACAAGCAGGTGCCGCACGACCAGGACGAGCTCTATGTGGTGATCGCCGGCACCGGCTCGTTCCAGCGGGAGGCCGAAACGGTTCCCTTCGCGCCGGGCGACGTCTTGTTCGCGGCGGCGCATGAGCAGCACCGCTTCCGGGATTTCTCCGGCGACTTCCAGTGTGGTGATCGGCAACAAGATCCTGTCGCACCAGAAGGTGGTCGACGCCTTCGGCCATCTCAGCGTTCGCCACGACAAGGACCCGACGCGCTACCTCATGTCGCGCCATCTGGCGCCGGGGCTGGTGACGGCAGCCGACATCGTTACCTTCGACCTCGACAGCAAGCCCGTCGTCGATGCCGGCAAGCGCTACTACAGCGAGCGCTTCATCCATGGCGAGATCTACAAGGTCAGGCCCGAGATCGTCGCCGTCGTGCACTGCCACGCCCCGCAGCTGATCCCCTTCGGCGTCACCGGCAAGCTGTTGCAGCCGATCTTCCATATGAGCGGCTTTCTCGGCGCCGGCGTGCCGGTCTTCGACATCCGCGAGGCTGCCGGCATGACCAACATGCTGGTGCGCTCGCCCGAGCTCGGCCAGGCGCTCGCCCGCTCGCTCGGCGACAAGCCGATCGTGCTGATGCGCGGCCATGGCGCCACCATGGTCGGCAAGTCGATCAAGCAAGTGGTCTATCGCTCGATCTACGCCGCGGTGAACGCCGGCATGCAGTTGGAGGCGATGCGCTTGGGCGATCCGATCTTCCTGGCCGAGGAAGAGGCCGCACTGGCCGCGGCAGCCAATGACGGCTCTCTCGACCGCGCCTGGAACTACTGGAAGCACCAGGCGACGGGAGAGGCATGATGCGGCGCGATGCGGAGAAACCCGAAATGGGAGGCTCGAACATGCGCTCGATGCTTGGCGCGATGCTGCTTGCTGGCGCTGTCCTTGCCGCGCCCGACGCCGGCGCCGCCGACGCGCTCAAGCCCTGGCGCCATGGCCTCTTGGAGGCGAAGAGCGATGCCGGCATCATGCTGATGCCAAGCCGGGACGGCTTTGCTGAGAAGCAGGGGCTGAAGCTCGAGATCGTGCAGGTCAAGAGCGACATCATCGGCCTGCAGGCGCTCCTGGCCGGCGAGCTCGACAGCTACGAGGGCGGCATCGGCGGCTCGGTCAAGGTCGCCGCCCGCGGCACCGACGTCAAGATCGTCGGCTGCTATTGGCTGGCGGTGCCGCACGGGATCTTCGTGCGCAATCAGCTCTCGAGCGTCGCCGAGATCAAGGGCAAGTCGCTTGCCATCTCCGCCCCGGGGGCCATGCCCGACATCTTGGCGCACGCCCTGCTCGAAAAGAACGGCATCGCCGCCGCCGACATAAAATTCGTCAATCTCGGCAGCGACCTCGACCGCTTCAAGGCGTTGGCGGCCGGCGTCGTCGATGCCGCCGTGGTCTCCGGCGAATATGTGCCGATCGCCGAGAAGCAGGGGGTCAAGCTGCTGGTTCCCGGCCGCGAGGTGCTGCCGAACTATTTGAGGACCTGCATCCATATGCGCGGCAAGACCATCCAGGAGCGGCGCGAGGTGGCGGTGCACTTCCTCGCCACCGAGATCTCGGGCCTCCGCTACGCGCTCTCCCACCGCGCGGAGTCGCTCGAGCTGACCCAGCTTCTGACCGAGGCCAAGGCCGACGACCCGCGGGCGGCCTATCTCTTCGACGATGTCATCCGCTCCGGCGCGGTCGATCCGGAGATGCCGATCCCGATGGACAAAATCGCCTGGATGCAGGATTTGCTGGTGAAGTCCGGCGACATGGCGCAGGCCGGCGAGGTGTCACGCATGGTCGATCCCAGCCTGCGGCTGCAGGCGCTCGAGATCCTCGGACGGTGACGGTCCGAGCCGCCTGCCGGCCCGTCCTAAGAAGGAGCTCGGCCTCTTGGGCGAGGTGAGGCTGGAGGGGATCTCCAAGCGCTTCAGCCTCAGGATCGACGGGCGCGTGCAATCGGTCGATGCGCTCGGCGGCGTCGGCTTCGTCGTCCATGATGGCGAGGTGGTGGCGATCATCGGTCCCAGCGGCTGCGGCAAGACCACGCTGTTGCGCATCGTCATGGGCCTCGAGACGGCGAGCGCCGGAACCGTCGTCGTCGATGGCCGCCTCGTCAAAAGCTGCGGCCATGACCGCGGAATGGTCTTTCAGCATGCCGGACTCCTGCCCTGGCTGAACGCGCTCGAAAATGTGATGTTCGGCCTGGAGATGAAGGGCGTGCGCGGCACGGCACTCCGCGACAAGGCGATGCAGTCCCTCGATCTCGTCGGCCTGGCGGAGTCCTGGAGCCGGCGGCCGCACCAGCTTTCCGGCGGCATGCAGCAGCGGGTCGGCATCGCCCGCGCGCTCGCCATCGATCCCGAAGTGCTGCTCATGGACGAGCCGTTCGGCGCGCTCGACGCGCAGACCCGGGAGGGGCTGCAGCAGGAGTTCCTCAGGATCCACGCGCGGACCGGCAAGACCGTGCTGATGGTGACGCATGATCTCGACGAGGCGGTGCTGATGGCCGACCGCGTCGTGGTGATGAAGAGGGGAGTGGTCGAGGAGATCCTGGACATCGACCTGGCGCGGCCTCGCGACGACGTGGAGGCGATCCGCGGACTGCCCAGATTCGCCGAGCTCAGGCACCGCATCTGGCGCTCGCTCCGTGCCGATGCGGAGCTGGCACGGTGAGGCCCATGTCTCGCTCGCTGAAGGTGTCACGGGGGGCCGCGACCCTGGCCTCGCTCGCGGTCTTCCTCGGATTGTGGGAATTCTTCGGGCGCGACATCAATCCGGTGTTCGGCTCCTATCCGAGCGCCATTGCGGCGGCGTTCTGGGAGCTGCTGCTGAACGGCAAGCTGCTGGCCGCACTCGCCGACAGCCTGAGGCCATTCGCGCTCGGCTACGGGCTTGCGATCGTCTTCGGCGTGCCGCTCGGCCTCCTCATCGGACGCTCTCGCCTCGTCGAGGCCGCACTCGGCATCTACGTGACCGCCGGCTATGCCATGCCGCTGGTGGCGCTGGTGCCGCTCTTGATCCTGTGGCTCGGCCTCGGCTTCGCGGTCAAGGTCGCGATCGTGTGGCTGATGTCGGTGTTTCCGATCTGCATCAACACCTGGATCGGCGTCACCGCCGTGCCGAAGAGCCTGATCGAGGTCGGCAAGTCCTTCGTCGCGTCGGACGCGACCATCCTCAGGCGCATCGTCTTCCCGGCGACCTTGCCCTACATCGTCGCCGGCATCCGGCTCGCGGTCGGCCGCGCCGTGGTGGCGATGGTGATCGCCGAGTTCTTCACCACCATTTCCGGCCTAGGGGCGATCATCATCAACTCGGCCAACAACTTCGACACCGCCCGCATGTTCGTGCCGATCGTCGTGCTGATGGCGATGGCGATCGGCCTCAACGGGCTGATCGGCTGGATCGAGCGCCGCCTCGCCCCCTGGCAGGCCGAGCTCGCGGGCAGAGACGGCGGGTGAGGGGCGGCTATGCAACCTAACATGGAGGATTTAGACTCGGCCGCCTAAAGGAGGCGAGCCATGTCCAAGTTCCAACTGTCATTGGCGCCGCAAGATCTGTGGCAGGCGATCAACCCCTGGACCTTCTATCAACAGGGCGCGCAATTCGGCCTCATCAACGTCAATCTCGGCCAGACGCCGCACCCCGAGGCGGAGCAGGCGATCCTGGATGAGGTCGGGAGCTACGGACGCCAGCTCGGTCGCATCGGCGATGCGTTGGAAGTGCTGCTCGACCATCTCAAGCTCGACGGATTGACTCAGGATGAGAAGGACGCGCTCAACGCTCTCCGCGGCCAGCTTGCCGCCGTGCGGAAGTCGAAAGAGCGGGCTCTCGAGGCAGAAGGCGGCTCGGGCGGACCTATGACCGGCTCGCCGGCGGCGCCTCGATCATCTTGAAGCGGCCGGTCTCCGGGCAGACCTCGATCCGGTCGTTGAGCTCGCTCAAGCGGCGGACCAGGGTCTTCAGCAGCGCCGCCACGCCGGGATTGGCATCCTCCAGCAGCTTTTCGAGGTTGCTGGTGGTCAGCACGGTGCATTCGGTCATCGCCGACGCGCGCGCGCTGGTGCTGCGGCGGCCGGCGTTGAACAAAGCCATCTCGCCGAAGATCTCGTTGGCGCCGAGCTTGGCGATGACGATCTCTTCGGCGCCCAGACCCTTCACGATCTCCACCGCCCCGCTCTTGATCAGGAGGGCATGGGAGCCCAGCTCTTCGGCGCGGAAGATGACCTGGCCTGCTTGATAGACCCTGCGGTCGAGAATGCGCGTCCTCGTGGCAGCCTCCCTATCGAATGCCAGGCTATCCGCTCCAAGCGTCGATCCTGGCGCAGAGGACGCGCCATTGAAAGCAGCAGATTAGATCCGGACTAGGCGGGCCGGGTCCGTACCTGCTAAAGGCTCGCCCGCCATGGCTCCGCCGNNNNGCCTCATTGAGCCCGATGGCGGCATCCGCTTCCTGCAGCCGGGGACCACCATTCGCTATCTGCCGCAGGAACCCGATCTCACTGGCCACGCCAGCACGCTGGCCTTCGCCGCCGCCGATCTCGCGCCCGAGGAGACGCATCGGGCGGCGGCCCTCTTGGAAGAGCTGGGCCTCTCCGGCGGGGAGGATCCGGCCCGGCTTTCCGGCGGCGAGGCCAGGCGCGCCGCGCTCGCCCAGGCCCTTGCTTCCAAGCCCGACGTGCTGCTCCTGGACGAGCCTACCAACCACCTCGATCTGCCGGCGATCGAGTGGCTCGAAGCGGAGCTTGGCGCTCTCGGCTCGGCCATCGTCATCATCAGCCATGATCGGCGCTTCCTCGCCACCCTCTCGGAGAAGACGCTCTGGCTCGACCGCGGCGCCACCAGGCTGCTCGAGCGCGGCTTCGGTCACTTCGAGGCCTGGCGCGAAGAGGTGCTCGAGCAGGAAGCGCGCGAGCGGCACAAGCTCGACCGCAAGATCGTGCGCGAGGATGATTGGCTGCGCTATGGCGTGACTGCGCGCCGCAAGCGCAATCAGGGGCGGCTGGCCGACCTCCAGACGTTGCGCCAGCGCCGGCGCGAGCTGCGTCGCGCGCCGGAAGCGGTCTCGCTCGCCGTCAGCGAAGCCGAAGCCTCGGGAACCCTGGTGCTGGAGGCAAAGCGCATCGCCAAGTCCTTCGGCGCTGAGCCGATCGTCGCCGACTTCTCGCTCAGGGTGCTGCGTGGCGACCGCATCGGCATCGTCGGGCCGAACGGCACCGGCAAGACCACGCTGTTGAATCTGCTCACCGGCGCGCTCAAGCCCGACTCCGGCTATCTCAGGCTCGGCGTCAATCTCGCCATGCTGGCCATGGATCAGCGTCGCGCCGCGCTCGATCCTGAGAGCACCGTCGCCGGGACCTTGACCGAAGGGCGCGGCGACACCGTCATCATCGACGGCAAGGCCCGGCACGTCATTGGCGTCATGCGCGACTTTCTGTTCATGCCCGAACAGGCGAAGACGCCGGTCGGCGCGCTCTCCGGCGGCGAGCGCGGCCGGCTCATGCTGGCCCGGGCCTTCCTCAAGCCCTCGAATCTGCTGGTGCTGGACGAGCCGACCAACGATCTCGATCTGGAGACCCTCGATCTCTTTCAAGATCTGCTCGGCGACTATGCGGGCACGCTCCTGCTGGTGAGCCACGACCGCGACTTCCTCGACCGGGTCGCAACGTCGATCATCGTCGCCGAGGGCGGCGGGCGTTGGGTCGAGTATGCCGGCGGCTATTCC
>WNFI01513247.1_pt1 | contig 12502 bp, 15 predicted proteins | sample 5400471 | NCBI WGS metagenome assembly WNFI01 (sample SAMN13153348, study PRJNA577476) | soil metagenome | isolation source: 100 cm saprolite on Douglas fir-dominated hillslope | place: USA:California | collected 2013-09-17 | reverse complement strand
CTGAATTTCGAGATGTCGGTCAGGAACCTCTACACGTCGCTCGGGGATCGGGAGCGTGTGCAGAAGATCCAGGGATTGCTCAACGAATGCATGACATTTCTCGACGACCAGCTCAGCGTCCTGACCGGCCCGTACGAGCGGTTGTTGTCGCTGGACGATGTGATCGATCAGGAACTCATCCTGCTTGTCTCCTTGAACATCAACAAGAACCCGGAGCCCATGCGGTCACTGGGAAAGATGCTCCTGCAAAACCTGCAACTGGTCATCGGGAAAAGGTACGAAAGCGAGGAGCACCGGCGGCGCAAGAACCGGCCGATGCTCAGTATCGTGCTGGATGAGTTCGCGCCGTTCGGCTATCGCAACTTTGCCCAAATCTTGCAGACCGCGCGTGGAACGAACACCGCTTTTCTGTTCTCGATGCAGGCATTGCCGCAACTCATCCGCGTCGCCCGGCGCAGCGTGTCGATGCATCGTTGGAGACTCTTTGGCTTCGAGACATACACGCAAACAGAAGGTGCGGTCGAGCACGAGGACAAGGAGACCCGAGCGCTCGATGAGCACATCAAGAATCTTCCCAAGGCCCAAATGGAGATTCTGATGACGGACGATGCACGCGGCACGCTGCATGGACTGTTGCATGTGCGAGCGCCGGAAGACGTCAGCATTCCCCAGTTCAAACCGCAGATCTACCCGACGCTGAGGCAGTCACGTGAGGATTCTGCTGGCGCGAATCTTAGATTCAAGACCCCGGAACTCGCTGCGGTTGGCCGGCGTCGCCGGGCTGGAGGGCGGTTGTGAACTGGAGGCTAGCAACACCCTGTACTCTGATACTCGGACTGGTAATTGGAAACACAGTTGGTCTCCCTGGTACGGCGCAATCCCAAACTCGGTCATCACAGCCTCAACAGTCTGCCGCCCCGTCTGCTCCCGCTCCATATCAACATCAGGACACCTGGTACGAGTTCGTGTTGAGGCAGTTCAATCCAGACGATGTTGACTACGGTCGGTGGATCGAGCGCGAGCGCCAGGCATTCATTGAAGCTCGACTCAAGAACCCGTACTTCTTGTACAGCCTGTGCGCCACCCTGGTGTTGCTATCAATGGCAGTGGTCTGCGCCAAGCTGTGGATCGATCATCGCCGGGCGATGTGGATCACGGCGGAGATGATGGCCGACATCTACAACCAGGATGCCTATTCGCGCCGGATCGCTCAGGAGGCAATCGAAAAGTACAACACCCATATTGAAGGCTGCAACCGTGCAATTGAGGCGGCGGAACATGGTGAGGCCGCCTCTGCTGCGGGCTCTGAGGTCGAACAGTTACGAGGCGAGTTGATTTGTGTGACCGGTGAGCGGGACACGGCGACAAGGGAGAGGGACCTCGCACGGGAAGAGTTACGGAAGAAGGCGGAGATCCTCGCCGAGATGTCGATTCGGCTGGAGACTCTCACGAACAAGTCCGGCGCAGCCGGTGATGCCAAGCGGTCCTCTGATTTGCGGGGTGCGGATGCCAAGTTGGTTACCCATATCAATAATTTGCAGGAGCAGTTGTACGCCGAAAGGAACAACAACCGGAAACTGAAAGGCGCGTAGAAGTATGCTGGTGGCGGTCACAGGTTTCGGCAGAGTGTGGCGGCACAGGTTCGGAAAGGACCTAGACGATGCTCACCGTTTTGCTCGGGCGGTCTACTACAACACTACGGGCGTTGTCGTAGATGGCAACGTGCGCCAACGGCCTCAGATTTGTGGCTATGCACGATTCGATGCCTTTGGCGGGTTCAATCCAAACTTCCCCACGCGGATGATCAATCGTGTATTCGAATGCGCGGAACCGTCCGTGTGGATGGGATACAACAAGCTGCTTTTCAAGCGCGTGGTGACGGTCGGTCAACGTCCCGACTGCTTCCTGGTGGTCGTACGGCCGGAACTGACAGGTACGTTGGCCGTGGGAACGGCGGCGTGGAGATCGCCAGACACGTGGCTTCTCTCGTTCAGCGAGTGTGCTCAACAACAGGAAGGTATGTTGCTGATGCGGGCGTACAGCTGGATTAGAAGTCAGCTCGGTCGATTCGTGCTCGAACCTTCAGAGCGGCAACCTTGGATGGCGCGACTTGTACTTAGCGTCAGTGAGTAAGTGGGGTCAGATCGTGCGGTATTGGAAAGGGTCAATCGCGTTAAGCACCACGCACGACTATCCACTGCTGCGCCAGGTGCTGCATTCGGGTTTCATCACACACAGCCAACTGTTCCAGTTCATGAGACTGGATCACTACGCGTCGTCACGCAACGCTTTCAACAACCGTGTACTCCGGTTGGTCAAGCACTACCTGCTCATCCGGCACGAACTGCCGTTCGTCAACCGCGAAGCTGTGTATTCAATCTCAGAGGCCGGAGCATCAGAAATGACCAGCAAAGGAGAATGCAATGCACAACCATTCGACCATCTCAAATCGAGCGACGGCCAAGGCGATCTTCACCACTCTCTCGATTTGAACGAAATTCATCTGGCACTGAAGCGTACTGGCACCCTGGTTTACTGGACACCAGAGACGGAAGTCCGGTCTCGAAATGACCTGACCGCAGCTGGATATTGGAAGTATTACGACGCAGTTGTGATGGTCCGTCTCGCCGGACAAGACTGTAGGTTCGCACTGGAGTATGAGCGCACACCCAAAGCAGCACGCCAGTACTTGAGTGTCCGGCAGCGGATTGAACAGGAAACTTCAATCACGCACTTTCTGTACTTGATTCCGAACTACGATCTCCTGTGGTTCGTTGCCGACAAGCTGTCAGAGTGTAGGCGCGCCGTTCACTTTGGGCTGCTCAAGGATTTTCTTCAGCTAACGTTGGCACTGCCAGTGAGAAGGAACGGATCCCCTGTGTCTATGACGCTCGCTTCTGTCCTGACTCACGGGCGGGCAGTGCAAACGACCGGCACTCTCTGGGAGAACACTACAGTGTGATTGAGGTGTCATTGGCGTGTTTTTGCAGTGTCGCAAAATGCCGAATCCCTTTAGAAATAATGACCTAACTGCTGACTATATCTTCCTGATGGAGCGATTAGACCCACGCCGCGTTTGTGACTCCCGCGGAGTTAACTTCCCCATTGCCGACAACACACTCGGAATCGCCGGACCCACTGCCGCACTAGCGAAATTCGAGTTGCCACACACGCAATTTGCCCGTTGCGCCCATCCAACTATGGGATGATGACCGCTCTCCGACCTTGTTGTTCCCGTTGCCAAGCATTCTCTACTTCATCTAGCGGTACCCGCTCGGTGTCGATGCGCAGGGCACCGCAAGCAACATTGGACATCAGTTGCCGAACGGCTTCGATCCATATCTCGGGTGACGCAGCGGCGTTGCCAGATCCGGCTCCAAGAATTTCCAACCGTGAGCTTCGTAGCACGGCGGCGGCCAGCGAAATAGTAGGCCCCGCGCTCTCGCCAACCTCAACCAGCCGTACTCTGGATGACGCTGGTTTCAAATCTCTTCGTACAATGGCGGCAAGAAGAGCTTCGGTGGTAGGACCCCAAAGGTAGTCGATGATGACGTCGAAGCCGCTGTCACCAGCTTCGCGAACGAACGCTTCGGTGAGATCCTGGTCGGGCTTCCCGAGGTGGATGGTCGTGTCGGCTCCGAGGTCGTGAAGGGTATTCAGGACTCGTTCGTTCCTTCCGGCCGCAATGACCCGCCCAGCGCCGAGGAGTTTGGCCATTTGAATGGCGAGCTTGCCCGTGACTCCGGTTGCACCGAGGATTAGGACAGTCTCACCCGGAGCCAGTTGCGCACGCCAGACAAGCGCACCCCAGGCAGACAGGCCGGGGTTTACCACGGCTGCGGCAATATCGTCGTTAACGTTGTCGGGAATCGGAAAACAGCGCGACCGCGACACGACGGTGCGTTCCGCCATGCTACCGTAAGGCGGCCGGGGGCCACCGAAGAACACCCGCGTACCGTCGTCAAGGCGCCCAACTCCATCCATGCCGCACACGATGGGCAGTTTGCTGTACGCTGCGTAGTGCGAGCCGCTGGCCATTTGCTTATCGATGGGTTTGAGCGCCGCGGCCCGAACGTGAACGATCACCTCGTTTTCTTCCGCAACGGGTTCGGGAAACTGCGCGAACTGAGGTGGTTGATTGAGAGTGTGTAGCACGGCAGCGTTCATACTCGCGTCCTTTCAGGATGACTGAATTTATTTCTCGATGAGCGCGTCCTTCGAACAGTGTGCTTGGTTCCCTTTCTTGCCTTTCGCTCATCTGCCCCGTACTCTAGCTACATTCATGTTGGCCTGCTAACGGGAAAGTGGCAATTTTTACCGGGAAAGGGTCGATCTCGCAAATTTCATGTTCTCAGTCCCCAAGAATGTGGAGGAACTGCGCCGCCTCGCCGAGAGCGACGTGCCCGTACTGGCATTTGCCTTCAAGCGGCGTGCGGCTGAGGATTGGGCGCCCGAACACAGTCACGCACGTGGCCAGTTCTTCGCATTGACTCGGGGACTGCTGGTTGTGGAAGCACGCAGTAAACGGTGGATGTTTCCCTCTCAGCGTTGTGCCTGGATTCCTCCTGATTGCAAGCACAAGGCGCGTTCTGTGGGAGGCGCTGCGGGCTCCATGGTTTATCTCTCTGCGCAGATGTGCCGTGGACTGCCCCGGAAGCCTTGCCTGTTTAGCTCATCCGGGTTATTGTTTGCCATCGTTCATCGCGTTCTCGCGTGGAATCCCCGGCACCCGCTCAACCCAGCACGGAAGCGCTTAATCACAGTTCTTCGCGATGAGATTGCGCAGCCTGAACAACAGCCTTTGCGGTTGCCCCTGCCCCGAGACGAGAGGCTGGCCAGAGTTGCCCATGCTCTGCTGGATGATGTTGGCGACGACCGCGGGTTGGACGACTGGGCCCATTTTGCTGGTATGTCCCGCCGTACTTTCATGCGTGCTTTTTCCGCTGAGGTAGGTATGTCGTTTGGCCGTTGGCGGCAGCAGGCACGGCTGTTCGCTGCGCTTGAAATGCTTGCCCAGCGCAAGTCTGTAACGGAGGCAGCTGTTGCGGTTGGTTATGACAGCGTGAGCGCCTTTATTGAAATGTTCCGGAAGATGCTGGGGACCACGCCACAGATGTACTTCCGAAGTACGCAAGAACCAGTGCCTAAGTAGTATTTGGGAATCACGAGTCGGCAACCCCAATTGCTGTCACGTCGGCGATTCCTCCTGGTTGACGGCCACTCTGAAGTAATCTGCTCAGACAAAACCACCTTACGCCACGTGCGAAGCCGATCATGCCGCTAGAAGTTCAGTTCTGGGAAAGTCACAGTGCCTCGTCGGTTGATGAGCGCCGACTCTGGCGCTGGCCTCCCGCGAACGATCTGAGGACACACTCTCTCGTTATTGAGGACTTAGGTTTCATGAGACTTCTTTTCCGCCTCGGTCAAGATCCAATCCTCTAACTCTTCCCACATGCCACCGATGTCCGACAAAGTTGAGTAATGAGCCCGTGAAGGCGAGCTGTACGCGGCTTGGTCTAAGCAACGGAGCGGAAACCGCTCCAGAAAGGAAGCCCAGTTATGTTCGGTCACATGAAAGCGGAACCAATTCTCAACGTCATCCCTAAATGTTCGGTAGAAGAGGCCGTGAGGAACCTGATCGAAGCTACCGAGGGTGCGCAAGCTGTTCGATGGCTGGAGTTCCCGACGGCAGTCCTGCTGCTCTTAACCATTAGCGGCGACTCACAGTCCGGAGCGTTCTACGTCTTGGACCGCAGAAGCAACACTTGGCTCTGGCTTGATTTCGAAGACGACCAATACGGCGGGTACAGCACGAGCGACTTTGACCTGCTGGTGCATGAGTACGACTTCCTCAGTCTCGTGGAACGTCCCGCTCTATTGAGAGCCGATGCGGGCTGGCTATTGGAACCGCACAAACCGGCCGAGATGGCGGACGGAGCTTGCAGATGAGGGGCTTGCGACGGCCGTTTGACAGAAATTCAATCCCGAATTATCTAGCACACAGCACCCAAGCGGAAGTACCGGAAAGGAGGTGGATCGTGGAGCGAAGAATGGTAGCAACGCACGCATTAGTGAAAGAGTATGTCAATCTGTTCGTCAATCGCCGCGCCTACACGGTCCAGTCCTTCCGGCCTCATCCGCAGAGAGGCCGTCATTATTATTACCGCCCTACGGAACGCGGCTCGGGAGCCGCCCTCCAACTGAACGAGAAAACCATCTCCGATCACATGGAGGGAAAGATCACGATTGGCCTGTACGCCATTAACCCAGCCAACCAACGCTGCAAGTGGGTCGCAATCGATGCGGATTACAGGAACGCAATGGAAGATCTGATCAAGCTTCAATATCACCTAAGCGGCGACCACGTGGATTCCGCCCTGGAGATGAGCAAGCGAGGTGGACACCTTTGGATATTCCTAGCGGTACCGCTGCTAGCGAGAAAATGCCGGCTCTATATCCATGACCTGGCTTCGCGGCTGGGCGTTCCGGTGAAGGGCTCAGGTTTGGTCGAAGGAATCGAGATCTTCCCCAAACACGATGTGATCGCGTCAGGAGCATTCGGCAACGCCATCCGTGGCCCGTTAGGAATTCACCGCGGCGCGAGCCGTCGATTCTGGTTTTATGGCGCCGACTACACGCTGGAAGCGCAGATGCACTTTCTGAGACGGCTTCGAAGAGTCACTGAAGAGGAGTTGGACCGATTCACCGCGGGAAAGGCCCTGCCTCCCAATATCGTAAAGCCTCGCCATGAACTGGAACCGATGAGCGAAGGGAGCGGACTCACTCGGACGAGGTTTTGCATTCTCGACCACGTGGGCAAGACAAGAATCCTGGGAAAGAACCACGTCACTCGATGCCCGTCGTGTGAGAAGGCAGGGCGCGACCGTGGTGGCGACAACCTCGCAATTTTGGTGGCAGATCCCCGGTTCTATCTGTGCTGGGCGGGCTGCACCAAAGAAATGATTCGGGCAGCGGTTGGGAAGCCGATCCCTGTCCGCAGGATTGCATAAATAAAGGAGGGGACGACCTCATGGCTAAAGAGAAGTTTACGGGCACGGTGGGACTGCCCCTGGCAAGGCGCGCAGTCAGGACGCTGAGAGATCGCGGCATCTATGCTCACTCTCTAGTCAGCGTGGAACACCAGCAACTGGCGCGACGCTATGTAATACGTGGCCTGGAGTCGGGGGGCTCGGCAGGCGATGCAGGTCGGTATGTGACTTTTGCAGCTGAAGACGGCCAGCCGCTCGAGTATCTGCATCCGGTCGAGGCCATCGGAGTGAATGGCCTGCACGCAATCGTCATATCTACTGCCATCCTGCGCGCAGACATGCTTCGGAAGGGCCGAACGTACGAACTCCTGATCACGCGCCACTCGCTGAATTCGGTGACGGACGGACAGAGGCGGCAACTGGAGACCGGGATTCTTTTCCGGGGTATTCATGGGCGTGTGGAACTGGACCTGAGCGGGAAGGATAAGGCCCAAGCCGGCAACGTAGTGCCCACATTCTATTCGCTGGCCGGTGAGGTAATCGCAATTCCTGAAAAGTTCATGGCGCTTGTTCGCGCCACGACAAAAGCTGTCAATTGCAACGGCTGCACTCACACGCACTATTTGCGAAAGCCCCTTCCTGTCGCTCAGCCGAAGCTCAATGAGGCGGCACAGCAAAGCGCTGTCCATGCTGACACAACGGAGACTATAGCCAGTAGACAAGAACAACTGGAAACAATCTAAACCCCTGCCGCATTGGAGGATTACGGTGCTTACAAAGACTAAACAAGGAGCATTGGTCGTTTGCCTGTTTCTGTTCCTTTTCGTTGTGATTGGGGGTGGTCTTCACCTCAACCCTGGCGGAGCGTTCCTCGCGGCTGCGACCGGCACGCCATTGGCAATCCATGTCTTCAATCGACGGTGGGCAGGAAGGGGAGCCGAGCACAATCCGGCCCCTTCATCAAGAAGTCCTGGTTCGGAGGCGGATGTCGGACATCCGCGTGCCTCCGAGACTGAGAGCTTCGTCCGGCAGTGAACCATTCAGATGGATCTCCATCGGGAATACATGGCTGAAGGTCCCCGGCTACCAGTTGGAGCGTGGATCTATGTGATGCCATCCCTATCCGATCTAGCTTTCTTGACACCATTCCTCGTGCTGTTCTGGTGCACCACCGGTGTGGGCTGGCTGCTCACCGATTCCGACACTGGATGGCATATCCGAACTGGAGAATGGATCTTGAAGAACGGCCGCGTCCCTGCGACCGACATCTTCTCATTCACGAAGGCCGGGCAGCCTTGGTTTGCTTGGGAGTGGCTTTCAGACGTTCTGATGGCGGTAGTCCACGGACATTCCGGTCTGGCCGGAATTGTTTTAGTAAGCCTGCTGGTCGTGGGGGCTACGTCGGTCTGTGTTTACAGGAACACACTGGACGAATCTGGGCACCGCGTGGTCGCTATCGCGCTGACCGGCCTCGCGATGGCGGCGAGCACCATACACTGTCTCGCGCGACCACACCTCGTGACTCCGCTCTTCGCCGTGGTGTTCTGCTGGGTGCTCAGCCGGGTAGAGAGAAGAGCAAACAACGAAGGACTCCTCTCGGTGCTGCCGCCACTCACGATACTTTGGGTGAACCTGCACGGAGGGTTTTTCGTCGGGATCGTCTTGCTGATTACCTATGCAATTGGAGCGGCAGCCGGAGAACTGGTCCAAGGGATAAGACGGAATGCATGGGTTCGAGCGCGAAAGTATCTATTCACAGCCGGGGCGTGTGCCATTACAAGCCTCCTCAACCCCTATGGATATCGCTTGCATGTCCACGTTGCCCAATATCTAGGGGCATCGTTCTATTTGCAGCGTATCAGTGAGTTTCAATCCATCGACTTTCATTCGTTCACTGCGGCGTATTTCGAGACGCTGCTTGTGCTGGCCATCGCGGCCGCAGGCTGGCACTTGGCCGCGGGAAGATGGGTTCATGTGTTATTGCTGCTGAGTTGGTCGCACCTAGCACTGTTCTCGGTGCGAAACATTCCGATCTTCGCAGTTGTTTCAGCGCCCGGCATCGGTCTGGCTATGCGCGAGTGGTTGGAGTACTTGGGATCATTTCACCCTCCGCACTGGCTCGTGAAGATCGGCGCGAATCTCGCTGACCTGGAGACTGGACTGCGAATTATCGCGAACAGTCACGGTAGAAAGCACTGGCATCTCGCGCCCTGCCTGACCGTGCTCGCGGCGGCGTTGCTTCTCTCCCATCCCGGCCGCGTGAGAGCCTTGCACGCTGAGTTTGACCGGAGTCGTTTCCCAGCTGATGCGGCGACTTTTCTCTCTCTGAAGGAGTCGGTGCCGTTTATCCGCTTGTACTCAAGCTGGCAGTGGGGTGGGTATCTAATCTACCGCCTTTGGCCCTCTGTTCGGGTCTTCGACGATGGTCGAACGGATTTTTATGGTCCTGCATTCGTGGAAGACGGACTGTGCGTGTGGAATGCATGTCCGGATTGGGCCGCGATCCTGGCACGGGATCGAGTGAACGCTGCGCTGCTTCCCATTGATTCGGCGCTGGCGACGGTGTTGCGCGAAAGAATGGACTGGAAGCTCGTTTATTCGGACCGGGTTGCCCTGCTGTTTGTGAAGATTGAAAACGGGAAGTGAAGGCCGCGCGATGTGATCGCTGAATCCAAGGGCTCCAGTTGGCGAGGTTGCTTATGTCAGAAGCAAAGGAAATTGCGAATGTCAGTAAGGGGGGAGAGAGTTCGCTGAGGCCCAGCGGCGAAGGTAGCGATAATGGGTCGGGAGACCCAAGAGAAACACGAGCCGTGCGGCGACATCTGCCGGACGAGCGCCATAGCTTGACCCATCACTTCTCTGTGGGCGGGCAGGAGGGCTACGTCACCGTCGGTTTGTATGAGGACGGCCTGCCGGGCGAACTGTTTATCAGAATGGCCAAGGAAGGATCGACAGTTTCGGGGCTCATGGATTCGTTCGCGACAGCAGTGTCTCTGGCGCTGCAATACGGCGTCCCGTTGCAGATCCTGTGTGACAAGTTCAGCCACACACGCTTTGAGCCAAGCGGATGGTCGGGGAATCCGAAGATTGGCTATGCAAAATCGCTCATGGACTATTTATTCCGCTGGCTCGAACTGCGTTTTCTGGAGGGCGAGCAAGGGATCTTGTTTGAGCCACAGAGTCCGAGCCAACCGCAGCCTGAGACAGGCAGCGTGGCGAAGGCGCTCGGGCAGGTCGTAGAACTGGGAGACGCGCCTACATGCCAGTTCTGCGGCTCGTTGATGGTGAGAAACGGTACCTGTTATCGCTGCATGGAATGTGGCAACACGAGTGGATGTTCATAAGAAAGCAACGGGAGTATGACATGGCGAAAAGCGTGAACAAGGTAATTTTGGTGGGAAACGTAGGCCAGGATCCTGAGGTCAAGTACACAGCCAGTGGAGTTCCTGTGGCTAAAGTCAGTCTCGCCACGAACGAACGATTCAAAGACAGGAACGAGCAATGGCAGGACAGAACAGAATGGCACAGCGTCGTGGCTTGGCAGCGTTTAGCGGAGATCGTGGGAGAGTACGTCCGCAAGGGATCGAAGCTCTACGTTGAAGGCAAGCTGCAAACATCGACCTGGGAAGACCGGCAGAATGGCGAAAAGAAATATCGAACGGAGATTGTGGCGCGGGACATTGTCCTGCTCGGTTCGCGGGACAATGGGCACAAAGCCGGCGGAGAAATTCCCAGCGAACAATGCGGCCCGCAGCCCTCCCCGGCGATAGCTGACGACGACATTCCCTTTCTAAGCCAGAAGAGATCTGTGGAAACCTCTCCATTTTGGTAGAGCCCCAGACAGGGACGGGCGCACACCGCTCCCTACTCACCCACATCCCCGCGGTTGGGTGCCCGTCCCGGCGCCTTTTGATCGTCAGTTTCAAAGTTTCAAACCAACAAGAAGTAAGGAGGGAAGAAAACATGTTTGTCGAACTCATGCCATTGCTCAAAGAACGGACGCTGCTGATCACAGCAGAATTAGGCAGACATCTTGCCAGCTATGTCGACGCTCACATCGCGCTCGGCAGCACCTTGGCCGAAGCTAAGGCGGAAATGGACGCGGCTGCCAAAGTGGCACGCCAGAAGGTGAAGACAACGCAACAGGCCTCGAAGCCCGATACGGCCGTCGCGAAGAAGGACGAGTCTCCAGGGCCGGCACCGCCCGCAGCCGAAACGACACCGAGTCTGTTCGCTGCGCAGCAAAATGCCGAACCAACGACGCAGGCGGCCGGAGAAGAAGGGGGAAACCCAAAGCCATGATCGAAACAAAAGTGCTTTCTCGCAGCTTTACGTACAACGGCGTGAAACTTCCGGACCCGGATCCGAGGATGACGCCGGAAGAAGTAAAAACAATCTATAGCCACCAATATCCCGAACTGGCTACGGCAGCCATAACAGGACCAGAACCCTCTGGAGAACGATTGCAGTACAGCTTTGTGAGAGCTATCGGAACAAAGGGGTAGCACCTACCGAGGCGGGGTTCAGATCGGCGAACACAAATTGATCGCGTACGACACTCTCGCCGACCGATACTGGAATATCGACACTCAGCATTGGGCCTGCATATACAAATGAGTGAAACTCGCCGTTCTCGCCGCATGGATCGACTCCGCCGGGCAGAGCAGCCAGCCGTTTCTCATCAAACTCGTGTCCGACAAACGAACCGTCGAGTTTCTGCGTGTCAACACAGGTCAGTTTCGCCCGTATGCCAGAGGCGACCATCTCCTTTGCCAGGTCCCGAGTGGGCTGCCCCACAAAGGGAATATCGGCAGAAGGCCGCTGTCTCTCAATTGTTTTTCGCGGTACGTGCGCACGTCTTCGAGAAACAGGTCGCCAAATGCGATCCCTTCGATTCCCGCCTCGACTGCTCTAGCGCACGTTTCAGCCATCAGCAATTCGTACTGCTCGTTCGAACAAGGCCAGGGCAAAGAGACATTCCAAAGCGCCAAACCGGCTGCCGGGCTTGCTGCTCGACCAGTTCGCGACGGACGGCATGCATCGCCACACGGTCCGCGGCTTCGTTGAACGTGGTCAGCAGTCCTGCAATGTCATACTCGCGACGCTGGCGGAGAACATGCAAACTCCATGCACTATCTTTGCCGCTGCTCCAGGAAAGAAGAATTCGCTTCATCGCGACACACAGTTTGAACGCACGGGTTTTGTTATGAACGATATCGGGGCCAGCACAACACGCGGCCGCCCCAGCGGAAGCATTCACGCCCGGGGGCGGCCGCCCATTAGCGCTAACTTAAGGAACAGGTTTTAGTGTTCATGGACCCAGTCCAGGTTTTCTGGCGCTCGCGGTCGCAATACTAGTTTTCGCTGCCGCTACCGTGTTTCTGTTTGCAGAGCTTGCATTCGGTCGGCGCCTGTGAGTTGTCTACGCGATGCTTCACAGGTTTTGTTGTCCGAAGGAAGGCAAAGATCGCCTTGAGGTCGTCATCGGTTAGATTCTTGTAAACCATCACGGG
>WNFI01213498.1_pt1 | contig 12502 bp, 11 predicted proteins | sample 5400471 | NCBI WGS metagenome assembly WNFI01 (sample SAMN13153348, study PRJNA577476) | soil metagenome | isolation source: 100 cm saprolite on Douglas fir-dominated hillslope | place: USA:California | collected 2013-09-17 | reverse complement strand
GAACTTATCGTTTCTTATACTCATGTCCTTTTGGTTCATGTACGAAGAATGTATTTAAGATATGCAGAAACGGATAAAGCACTTTTAGCGCATATTCACGAGCATGAAAATATATTAGTTGAACGGTATCGTTCTTTGATACGACAAAATATATTGCGGGGCAATATTGATAAACGAAATTTTACCATAAAACAACTTGCATCTCAATTATCAACTCACCCCAATCACTTAAATGCGGTTATAAAGCGGCAAAAGCAAAAAACAGCAATTGCATTTATGCATGAGCAAATTTCTCACGAGGCGCAATCGTTGCTGAGTCAGACAGGACTGACAATCAAGGAAATTGCGTTTAGACTTGGCTTCGCCGACTCTTCTCATTTCAACCATTTCTTCAAAAAACAAACAGGTATAACTCCAGCAGTCTACCGCAAAGAGAAAAATCTTTAATTATTGCAACAAGTGCTTTGATTTTTACAGCTAATTCTGAATGCCCCCGGCGTTGGGAAAAAAGGTATTGTCGGATTTTCAGAGCGGTTTGCGGAGTGATGTAAACGCAGCCTCTACCTTCCTTGTCAAAGTGGATCGGTCGTCTGAATCTTTATTTTTTACAATAATCACTTTGTTTTCTACAATTTATTCTACCCTTTGTTAAGGAGATTTACGATCCCGGCAAAGTAGCAGTAAAATTGTGTTCAGGGGTTAATAAGGGGAATCTTTGAGATTCACAGCAACGGTGTAAAATAGGGAATAAGCTCCAATTCTTTAACTATAAAATGTAAATCAAATGATTAAGAACATCGTGCTTGTACATGGTGCCTGGGCTGACGGCGCCGGCTGGGAAAGCGTTCACAATATCTTGACCGAAAAAGGGTTTAATGTCACTGCAGTTCCCAACCCCAATACCAGCCTTGCGGATGATGCAAATATCACAAAAGCGGTCTTGTCACAGCAAAATGGCCCTACAGTTTTAGTAGGTCACTCCTACGGCGGAGCTGTGATTTCAGAAGCGGGCGGTCATCCCAATGTGAAGGCATTGGTTTATGTTGCTGCTTTTGTTTTGGACGCGGGTGAATCCCTCTTTAAAATGTTGTCAGGCGCACCCCCAGATCCGAACTCCCCAATCTTACCACCTGCCGACGGCTTCATTTGGTTGGACAGGGCAAAGTTTCACGCTAATTTTTGTCCTGATGTCCCTGCTGCGAAAGCCAGGTTTATGGCAGACTCACAGGTGCCGGTAGGTCTTGCAGCTTTCAGTTCAGACCTAACGGCTGCCGCATGGAAAGCGAAAAAGAGCTGGTATATCGTGGCCACGGAAGACAAAATGATCCCACCGGATGTGGAACGTGGCATGGCAAAAAGAGCAAATGCCGAAGTAACTGAAATAAAAGCCAGTCATGCTGTTTATATCAGCCACGCAACAGAGGTCGCCAGGGTAATTGAACAGGCAGCTGCAAGTGCCTGATTGTTAATTTACAAACATTACCCTTGTCAACGGGGCCTGGGCCGATGGATCAGGTTGGAAAAGCGTCTATAAGCGAGGACAAAGTGTAACAATGATTTTAGAAAGATGACAATAAGCTCACAAAAAAGGAAAAAAAATGACAATTCAACAGGTAAAAGAGGCTTCTATTGGAAATTGGGAAAGTATCGCAGCAGAGGTACGACCAAGCAACAATAAAAATGCCGATGGAACATTGAAGCCGTTCTATTTGACAAGAAGTTTTACTCTCCATCACGATGACAAGTTTGAGCTTGCTGTAACAAATTTAGCTGACCCGCTTGGCGACGTGCCTATCGCAAAAATGTCTATCAAGGGACATATTGAATGGCGAGGCGAGCATCTAATATGTCCAGGGGCGCAAAAAGTAGATTTCTCCGCCGACGAAGAATATATCGTGTCGCCACTCATACAGGGTTTTGCAGATGTGCTGAACCAATACACTAAAGGCTTTAACGAATGGAAAGTTAAGGAGCCTCAAAGCATTTTCAAAAAAGCATTTCCGCCTTTTGGCCTTGCAGAGGGGCAGGTATTCAAAGAACATGACCTCATTCACATTTTGGACGGAATGATGTTTTGGGGTGCGAGAAATGTTGACGGGCGCGGTTTTGACACGGAAGAAAATCGCCCCGCCAACTTGCAAATTCCAATGATAAAGCGGTAAACAATACCATTAAAAAGGTTAAATTTATTACACTAATCGCTTTTATGCCCACTCTCAAATCAATATTTCGTTGCCCGTGGTGCCTTTCTTCTGAGCTAATGATAAAATATCATGATGAAGAATGGGGCGTGCCATTACATGATGACAGAAAGCTTTTCGAGTTTATGGTGCTCGATACTTTTCAAGCGGGATTAAGCTGGAATACAATACTCAATAAGAGAGAAAATTTCAGAAAGGCCTTTAATAATTTTCAGCCTGAAAAAATAGCTCGTTACTCGGATAAGCGAATTCAGAAGTTGCTTAATGATGTAGGCATTATTCGAAATAAGTTAAAAATTTATGGCACAGTAAATAATGCAAAGAAATTTATTGAGATCCAAAAGGAACACGGCTCATTTGATAAATATATTTGGCAATTCACCAGCTATAAAACAATTAAAAATAACTGGAAGGATATCAAAAAAATTCCTGCAAGAACTGCTCATTCCGATGCCATGAGTAAAGCCTTGTACGAAAAAGGATTTAAGTTCGTTGGCTCAACAATTTGCTATGCTTTTATGCAAGCAGTAGGCATGGTGAATGATCATTTGGAAACATGCCATCGGTACAATTCGAATTCATAGGGTAGTCAGGAGGGCCTTCCAAGCTGTCCTGCGAACTCACTGACGGCTACGGCGGTCCGATCGTTATGCCGCAAGAGCTTTTTATCTTGGGTGATAAGAAGTCTTATTTGTTCTGCCTTATCAACTGGCTTATTCCCCTGTTGGGGGTTGGCTGCCAATGTGAACCAGCAACTCGGACAAAAGTTAAATACACGAATTTTGAAAGGTCTGTTAAAGAAATAACTTACAGCTATTGTCAATAATCCCTCTCACGGGCATCTTACTGACAAACACATCGCCACTTTGCGGATACCGCATAAGCTCTTCTTCCGAAAGATCCTGTCGGGCGGTCGTGATGACCAGGTGGTCCAGCTCTTTCCCGGCAAAGGCACAGGAGGATGCATTCGGTACCGGGAGTTTGACCGAATCCAGCAATTCCCCTGTCAGGGGATTCCACCGGTATACGCCAAAGCCGCCCCAATGGGCGACCCAGAGCATGCCTTCCTCGTCGATGGTCATACCGTCCGGGGTACCCATATCCGAGGGAATGCGGATAGCTATTTTCTCGAATTGCAGATCCCCGGTGGCCCTGTCGAAAAGAAAGGATTGCACCGTTTTGCGGGGACTATCGATGTAATATAACCGGGAATTGTCCAGGGACCAGACCATTCCATTGGAAATAGTGACGGATCCTAATTTTTTCCGGGGAATTTTATCTTCTTCAATGCAATAAAGGGATCCTGCTCCTTCGTCAAAATCCAGCTGCAGGGTGCCTACCCATAGGCGGCCCTCGCAATCAATGCCGCCGTCATTACAACGGTGCCGGGGAAGGTCTTTTTCGATATCGAGCAGCCATTGCAGCTCTCCGATAGTCGGATCGAATACAGCTACGCCGCCCTGCATGCCGAGCAGGAGCCGGCCCTGTTTGTCGGGCAGGATCAGGCTTACCCGCCGGTCGAATTGCCAGACGGTTGCGGCGCCTGGGGGAGGGGATTGCCGCGCCATTCCGGTTTCCCGCAAAAGAGCTGACCACGGATATTCGAAAAGCCGCCGGTTCTCGATATCCACCCAAAAACAGGACTCTCTTCCGGCATGCCAGAAAGGGCCTTCGCCTAAAAAGCATTGAGCAGGATACAGGAGCGTGGCATTCATTATTTAATGGTTAAAGGTATAGACGGCGAATAGAGAACGTTACCCTTAAAAACATGGACGGAAAAATAGAGATCGTTAGCGAGCCGGGACTGACCAACAGATACACGGTATGGCTTTTTTTAAATCGGACGCTAACCGGCCACAGGCCAGTACTGGGCGATCTTCTTCTGAAGGAAAGCCACGCTCCGTTCCAGCTGGGCCATTCCTTCCACGCCGTCTTCTATACTTATCCATCCGTCGAATCCAACTCTTTTTAGTTCGGTGAAGATCGCATCATAGTCATTCAGGCCCTTGCCGATCTCCCCATGACTCAATCGTTTGGCATATCCGGCTGCACCGCCTTCTTCCCGCCGGAGATCTTCGATCGTTCCTTCCAGCAGGAATCGGTCGCTGGCGTGCATGGTCACTACCCGTTTGGAAACCATCTTTAGCAGATCCAGGGGATCTTCGCCTGCGAGATAGGTATTGCTGGGATCGTAGTTAACACCAAAATTCGGGTGATGGATGCTGTCTACCAATTTACCGAATACTTCCATCTTCTGGGCAAATTCGGGGAATTCCCAAAAATCATCTTTATAATGGTTTTCGAGGATGAGCGTAATGCCCCGTTGCTGCGCATAAGGCAGGCAAAATTCGATACATCCGGCAGCCAGCTTCACCCCTTCCTCGAGGGAAAGAGAGGGCCTGCGCTGCCCGGAAAGTACACGGCAATAGGATCCGCCAAGGGTATAGGTCATATCGATCCATCGTTGTTGTTTGGCTATTTCCTTCGACCTGAAGGCGGCGTCGGGATGGGTAAAGTCGGGGGAACAGCACATCATGGGTATCGTTAGTCCATGATCTTCTACCTGCCGCCGGAAAAGGGGCCAGTTCGATTCCTCCGACATCTCCAGGAAGCCGGCATACCATTCCAGTCCTTCGATATCTAATTTGGCGGCCAGTTCGATCCATTCTGCGACACGCATCGTACTGTCTTTACAAAGTGCGTGCATGAAAGCTTTGGGAAATGCTGCTAATCTTGGCATAGGGAGTAATTATACAATTTGTATTAGTCGCCCACCGGGCGACTAATGGTAGAACTATCTTTTGGCGGGTTACGGCCGAGGAAAGGATGCTGTTCGATGTCCACTACCTGTCCGCTGACCGGGCCACTCTCATCAGCCAGCCAGTATATGGCGGCTGCCGCAATTTCAGCAGGCCATAGGATACGGCCTGCCGGCGCATAGACGGGAGGGATATCCTTATACCAATCTTCCGCCAGCCCGTGCTCGCGCTTGCGGATCATCTCCGTCTCGGTGAGCACCCAGCCCGGGTTGATCTGGTTGACCCGCACGCCGTTCTCCCGGTGAAGGGTATCCCCCAGGTTGCGCGTAAGGGTCATCAACGCGCCTTTTGAAATGCTGTAGGCCAGTAAATTGGGCTCTCCGCTCCAGGCATTCACGCTGCCGATATTTAGCACACAGCCCCTGCTTTTTTCAAGATGGGGGAGGGCCGCTTTGATAAGGGCAAAAGGCGCGACGGTATTGATCTCCAGGACACGGCGCAAAAAGGCGGCATCCGTGGTCTGTATATTGGACGATACGACCCAGGCGGCGTTGTTGACAAGGGCGTCGATCCGGCCGAAGACCCGGAGGGTCTCGTCTACCAGGTGCTGAGGGGCGTCCGCCCCGCTCAGGTCTTCTATATGCAAAAAGGCCGAGTCTTTTCCCAATTCGCCCAACACTTCTTCTCCCCAGTCCTTTTCAAGACCATGGAGGACGACGCGGGCGCCTTCCTGAACGCATCTCTTCGCGATCGCCTTGCCAATGCCGGTCGTACTGCCGGTAACGATAATGACCTTGTTTTCGAGTCGCATACCTGGAATGGGATTTATACAGGTTTCAGTACACTTTTGACGACCTCACCGCGGTGCATTTTTTCGAAGGCTGTGTGCCATTCGGTCACAGGCCATACGCCGCCGATAATAGGACGTACATCTAGCTGTCCGCTGGCCAATAAGGCGAGCACACGTTCCCAAACCGGCCAGTTATGGCTAAAGCTGCCCTGAAGGGTCACATTTTTCTGCACCAGTGGATCCAGGGAGAATCCCAGGGGCTGCGGTCCCCAACCGACCTTTACGATATGACCATTGGGACGCACCAGCTGCATGGCGATTTGCAGGGTGATGCTGGCTCCGGCTGCATCGATAATGCAGTCGGCTCCCAATCCATCCCGTCGTCTCGCCCATTCCGTAGCATCTCCGATAATGGTTTCGCAGCCATATTGGGCGGCAATGGCCAGCCGGTGACGATCTGTTTCCAATCCCATTATCGCGACTTCCGCGCCGCAAAGCCGGGCTACCGCCGCACATAAAATACCGATCGTGCCCGGCCCCAGGACGATCACCCGGTCACCAGGTTTCAACCGGCTGTTTTCCACGACGGCATTGAAGGCGACGCAACAGGGTTCCGTAAGACAAGCCTGTTCGAATGCCAGCTGATCAGGCACGCGATGCAGGCAACGGGCAGGGACTCTTACATAACGGGTCATGGCTCCGTTCACCCCATATCCGAAACCTTTGCGGGTGGGATCCAGGTTATAAAGCCCGCGGCGGGACATGGGATTATTGGGATCGATAACGGCAGCCGTCTCACTGACGACTCTGTCTCCTTCCTTCCAACCTACCACCCGGCTGCCGGTCTCCACGATATGTCCTCCAAACTCATGGCCTAATACGACGGGATAGTTGACGGGCCAGGAATGATCGGCCGTCCATTGGTGCAGGTCGCTGCCGCAAACGCCGACATTGACGACTTCCAGCAATACGTCTTCTTCGCCAATCTCCGGCCTGGCTATCTCTCTGATCTCTACCGAACCTTTTTCCGGGGCATAGTTGACTACGGCCGCTGATAAAATCTTATTACTCATACTTTCTTATTTGCCGATAATGACGTCCCCATACGCATGCACCTTTTCGCAGATCAGGCGCAAGGAATCCTCCAGAGCGCCTCCGGCCGTTTTAAATGCATCGGCATCGATCGTAAGGGGAGCGCCGAGCACCACCAACGGGGCGCCGAATTCAGGACAACGAATGGCCTGTTCCAGGCTAAGTCCTCCGACTGCCTGAACGGGTAGATGAACCGCCTGCACGACTTCTTTCAATTGATCCAGGGGACTGGGCATGCGCTCGCCCCGGGCTGCGATACCGCGTCTTTCATCATAGCCGATATGGTGAATAACAAAATCGCAGCCAAGGTCCTCCAGCCATTTTGCACCCGCGACCATGTCCGGGCAGCCCAGGTTGTCACCCATGACCTTTACGCCGAAATCACTGCCCGCCTTTACCACACACCGGATCGTTTCTTCATGGGCCCGGGCCATCACCACGACATGGGTAGCGCCGGCTTTTGCCATCATTTCCGCTTCGAGATAACCGCCATCCATGGTTTTCAGATCGGCTACTATCGGGACGCCGGGGAATGCCTTACGCAGTTCCTGCACCCCGACCAGGCCATAAGCCAGGATGAAGGGGGTGCCTGCTTCCAGCCAGTCCACGCCGGCCCGCATGGCCAGGGCAGCCGTTTCGAGGACTTCATCCATGTCGGTCAGGTCCAGGGATATTTGAACGATGGGTTTCATATTTTTTAAAATCAGGCTTTATCAAAACTAATGCATTCCTTCAATTCCTTTTCGCTATAAGAAAGATCGTACTGTTTTAAGACCTCGGGCGGCACGCCGTTCCATTGATTGGGACGATTGCCGACATAACCGATATCGGTAAACCCGATCTCCGTGGTATAGAATCCCGTGATGGTCAGGTTGCGTAGCAGGGTGAAAAAAGTCGCTCCCTGCCGGTCCTCCGGCTTTGCTTTTTTGGGATAGGCGATGGCATCTACGACGGCGAGCCGTTGTTCCTCCGGAAGCTCCCTGAACGGCTTTTCGAATTTCTTTATGGAATGAAGGTCCAGCCAGCGGAGACCGCCGCGCAGGGGCGTCTGGTGCTCGGGCTTGTCTATCACGATGAATGCTATAAAGTCCGCGACTTTGGCATCGGAGGCACTACCGCTGATTTCATCGCGGGGGATGATAATATCCGCGAGAATGGAGATCGTGGCCATTTCCTCCGGCGTAAAAAAGATCTTTCCTTCCAACCCTTTCATGTATTCCTTTTCTTCCTCCATCCGGGTGGGGTCGTTGGGGGAGGCCGCGGGTGCGGCAGGAATAGCGGAGCTCTTTTTATCGTCCGTATGGCAGGCTTCGATCAGCGTGCCTGTGGCGACGGAACCTACCAGTAATGTTTTTATCGATTTTCTCCTATCCATAAAAAAGATTTAAATCAGTAAAGCCTCCGGCGTTGCGCGGGACGGACTAAATATTTTGTTTTTTCATTTCATCGATGATGTATTCGCTGGCCCGCATGGAAAGGGCGAGGATCGTCCAGGTGATATTCTTATCTCCCTGCGAAACAAAGGCGCTGCCATCCAGGCAAAACAAATTTTTGCATTCGTGTCCCTGGTTCCATTTATTGAGCGCGGAGGACTTCGGGTCATTGCCCATTCTGACGGTGCCCGCTTCATGGATGACGTTGCCGGGATTGTTCAGTCCCCACTGGTTGGCTTCGCTGTTATCCTTTGACGTTACAATAGCGCCCATATTGTGCAGCAGTTCCTTGAAGGTCTCGTTCATATGTTTGGCCTGTTTGATCTCGTACTCCGAATGTTTGACATTGAAACGGAGGACCGGAATGCCATACTTATCCACTACGCCGTCGGAATCGATCTCGCAATAATTATCTATCCTGGGTACGGCCTCTCCTCTTCCGGCCATGCCTACACGGGCGCCATAAAGATAACGGATGTCTTCTTTGAGGGATTTGCCATATCCTCCCGGCTCTTTATGCTGACCTTTGATCAGCACCTTGTCCTGGGTGTTCTCGATGCCCCAGCTGAATCCGTACAAAGGCATTCCCATGCCTCCGCCATATTCGATATGGTAGCCTCTTGGGAAATCGAGTTTTTTGTTATCCAGCCACCAGGGGGTATACACATGCAATCCTCCCACACCGTCCTCATTGTAGCGTTTGCGATCGAATAGCGCAGGAACGATGCCGCCCATGGAGGCGCCGGTGGAGTCATGGAGGTATTTGCCGACCACATTGCTGGAGTTCACCAATCCATTGGGATGACGGGGCGATTTGGAATTGAGCAGGAGCCTTGCCGTTTCACAGGTACTCGCGGCTAAGATCACCGTTCTGCCGAAGACCTGGTATTCCCGCAGGTCCGTTTTGTCGACATAGGAGATGCCGGTGGCGAGCCCTTCCCGATTGGTAAGGACCTCCCGGACCATGGCATTGGTATAGATGTCCACATTGCCTGTTGCCAGCGCCGGTTTTACCAGCACGGAGGAAGAGGAGAAATCACCGTATACTTTACAGCTTCTTCCGCATTGAGAACAGAAGAAGCAGGCGCCGCGGTCCTTATTGATCTGTTTGGTAAGGATGGAGAGGCGGGAAGGGATCACGGGAATACCGGTGCCCGAAGCCGCTTTTTTGATAAACAATTCATGCAGACGGGGCCGGGGCGGGGGCAGAAAAATGCCATCCGGATCATTGGGCAGTCCTTCGTTGGTCCCGAAGACCCCGATCAGCTTGTCTATCTTGTCGTAGTAGGGTTTGACATCTTCATAACCGATAGGCCAGTCATCCCCCAATCCGTCAGTACTCTTCCGTTTGAAATCTTTTGGACCGAAGCGGAGGGAGATCCTTCCCCAGTGGTTGGTCCTTCCGCCTACCATACGGGCACGGAACCAGTCCCATTTCGTTCCTTCTTCTTTGGTATAGGGCTCTCCTTCGATATCCCACCCGTGCCAGGCGCCATCGAAATCGCCGAACGGGCGTAATTTGGTGCTGGCCCCTCTTCTGGGCGATTCCCAGGGATTCTTCAATTGCAGGGAATGAATGGCCGGATCGAACATCGGACCCGCTTCGAGCAGGGCGATCTTTAACCCTGCCTGGGACAGCACATAGGCAGCCATTCCGCCGCCTGCTCCCGAACCAACGATGACCACATCGTATTTTTTTGCTGACTTCTTAATCTGGATATCACCCATATGGCAATTTTAATCGTCAATAATATTAATAAAGAGAAAAAACGTTGTTGGATACTACCCGAACGGGGAAAATTTTTCAGTTTTCTGCCGTGGACGTACTTCTGGGCTGGCTTCTCTTTCCCGGCCAGATTCTATTTCCGATCTGGCTTCTTTTTAAAGGCATTCAGATCTTCCAGCGTCCAGGAATCTTTCCGGGCCGCATTTTTTACCCGGATATCCTTTACGTCCTCCGGCTGGACCAGTCCGTCATGGCCTCCATGATTATCCAGGCCGACGCGGATAAAGCTCAGTACGGAAGCGATATATTCATCCGTATGCTCACCCTGGGCCGGCATTACGTCGGGATATTTGACATTGTCGACAGGACCTTTGAGGCCATTTAGCAGGATCCTCACCAGGATATCCTTATCCCCCATGACCAGGGAACTGCCGGACAGGGGAGGGGCGAGACGGGAGGAGAGACCTTTTCCGTCCAGTCCATGACAGGTAGCACAAAGCTGTCCAAAATTGGAGGCTCCCAGGAACACCAGCCTTTGATCATCCTCATCCATGTTCGAAGTGAGGTTCCGCAGTTCTTTCAGGGACTCGTCGCCTTCATGCAGGCTCTTAGTCGCTGCCCGGACGATCATTTGATTATTGGCATTGGCAGCGAGGAGGTCCTTCAGCAGGGAACGGGAGCGGGCATCTTTGCTGTAGCGAAGGGAAAGGGCCAACTGGATCCTTACATCAGGGCTGGGATCGTTCCGGATGGATGGGAGAGCGGCCAGGATCACGGCATCATCCTTTTGGAGGAATTGTTCACTGATCCGGACAGCCGCTTTTCTGACCTGGGGATCTTCGTCCCGGTACGCGGCTATCAGCGTCTCTGTGTCGATCGCCTTCAGCCCTTCCAGGGTCCAGAGGGCATGCACCCGGGTAACGGCTTCGGGGTCAGCATTCCAGAATTTCAGCTTGTCCCAAAACGATCTTTTTCCGAGGGCCAGCTGTTTAAGGGCCGGAATCTCCGATTGATGATCACGTATGATCAATAATTGCTGTGCATTATCCCGCCACCATCCGTTGGGGCTGGAGAGCGCTGTCACCAGCTGAGGACCTGTAGCGTCCAGGAGATGCGGGGCGGGACCGGGGGTATAGCCATCATGTACGATCCGGTAAATACGTCCCCGGTTAATATGTTTATCCAGGCCTTTGCGGCGTATCTGGGGATTGATATAACTATCGGGACGGGTCCAGTTACTTTCCTGGATGATGCCATGGTACATATCGACAATGTACAGGCAGCCATCCGGGCCCGTGGCTGTATTAACGGGCCGGAAGTTCATATCCGAGGAAGCCAGGAATTCTCTTTTATCATAGGCATTGGTGAGGAGGGTCTCACCGCTGCTATCGCTCACTTTAGCCCGGCGGATCAGTCTGCCGACCGGTTCGCATATAAAAAGATCGCCTTCCATGGTCTTCGGGAGACGGTCGCCCCGGAAAACGGTTTGACCGCAGGAGGCGGTGAAATGGTTAAGGGAGCTGTCCTGCCGGAGGCGTTCCTGCCCTCCCTGTACATCGGGGGTACCGATGATCGGCCATACCTGATCGAAATCGCCGCGGCGTTCATTGTCGAAATCGATCCGTCCGTAAGAAGGGTTCTGCTGGAAATTGAGGGCGGGCGTCTCTCCGCCTGCCGAAGAAAAATAGAGGCGGCCATAGTTATCCTGGGTAAGGCCCCATTGTCCTCCCGGTCCCGTTGCCATAGTGTCGATGTCCAGCCGGCCTTTGTTATACCGGTAACGCACCGGATTGGAGGTGACATAGATCCAGTTGTCTATATCCCAGATCAGGCCGCTTTTCTGGTGTTCGAGGTTGGCGTCATCGGGCGTATCGTTGTGATAGACGAGAGTCTTTTCGTCGGCTTTGCCGTCGCCATTCGTATCGTGGTAGCTATAGAGATTATAGGTATACGTCTCATTGACTACCAGCCGGTCGTCCAGCGCCAGCATCATACGGGGCAGGACGAGACTGTCTATGAAGATGGTGCTTTTATCCATTTTTCCATCTCCGTCGGTATCTTCCAGGCGCGTGATACGACAGATGGGAATACGTTCGCCGGTGCCATTAATGTCCTGCATATAACTGCGCATTTCCGCGACATATATCCTGCCGTTCCCATCCCATACGATGGCTACCGGTTCCTGGATCACCGGTTCGCTTGCCACTAATTGAAGGTGATATCCCGGCGGGAGGTGCATAGTCTTCATACTTTCTTCGGGGGAAAGCCAGGCAGGGTCAGGATTCGGATCGATGGTAACCGGTCTGGGGGGCGCCGGCTCTTCGGTGACCGTTGGTTTGCAGCAAACAACCGACAGGCAGGTGAGACCGGTGAAGACATATAACAGGGATCGTTTCATTAAAAAGTGCTGTTTAAACGACCGTTGATGGCCGCTATGCCTATTAAGAGTGAATTGAAGCCGTTATATACTCAGTTGGGGAAAGAAAAAGGGCAATTTCCCC
>WNFI01045571.1_pt1 | contig 12503 bp, 8 predicted proteins | sample 5400471 | NCBI WGS metagenome assembly WNFI01 (sample SAMN13153348, study PRJNA577476) | soil metagenome | isolation source: 100 cm saprolite on Douglas fir-dominated hillslope | place: USA:California | collected 2013-09-17 | reverse complement strand
CCAGGCGCTGCGCGGTGGCTGCCCGATCGACGACATCGTGGCAGTCGTGGGCCACTCGTCGATCGTGATCAGCGCCACCCCTGTCCTCACGGCCATCGCCTTGGGCAGCGACGTTCCCGTGCTGGGAACGCCGGACGCCGCTTGGCAGGACGATCTGCCCGGCCTGCTGACCCTTCATTCGCCCGCGGACACCTACGCGGCGCTCGCGGCTGCGCTTCGCCCCGGGGGCCTGAGCGTCGATCGAGGCCGCCTGATCCAAGCAGCCGAGGCCGAGCTCGACAGCCTGCAGCGCTACATCGACCCCGCCGGCGCCGGCGCCGGCGCGACGCTCACGTTGCCGTCGATCGCGACGGAGGCCGCCCGACCGAAGGGCACTGTCGATGGGCGCGCCGCTCAGCTGGCCCAGGTCCGCATGGCCCTGGAATACGAGCTCGGCCAACGGCAGGCTGAGGCCATCCGCGCCGAGGAGGAGCATCGCGCTGAGCTCGCCGCACTCCACGGCGAGCTCGACGGGGTTCGCCACGAGCGCGACGAGTGGCACAACACGGCCACCCGAGTGCTCACGTCGAAGACCTGGCGGACCGAGCGCGCGATCCGTGCGGTTGTCGACAGGACGCCCTCCCGCTACGAGCTCATCCTTGTCGACAACGCCTCGACTGACGCGACGCTGCAGGGGCTGGATGCGATCGAGGGAGCTGTGGTGGTGCGAAACCCGACGAACCTCGGCTTCGGCCCCGCGGTCAACGTGGGGGCTGCCTTGGCCCGCGGTCGCTACCTGGTGCTGCTGAACAGCGACGCCATGGTCGAACCCGGATGGCTCCAGCCGCTGATCGACGTCGCCGAAGGCGATCCGACGGTTGCGGCCGTCGGCGCCCGCCTGCTCAACCTCGACGGCACGCTGCAGGAGGCCGGCGCCCTGGTCTGGCGTGACGGTCGAGTGAGCAACTATGGCGACTTCGACCGCGCCGATCGTCCGGAATACGCTTTCGTTCGCGATGCAGACCACGTCTCGGCGGCCTGTCTGCTGCTGCGCCGTTCAGCCTTCGAGGCCCTCGGAGGCTTCGATCCCATCTACGCGCCGGCCTACTACGAGGATGCAGACCTCTGTTTCGGGTTGCGTCAGAAAGGGTGGCGGGTGGTCTTCCAGCCCTTCTCGACTGCCGTGCATGCTCGGTGGGCGTCGGGCGACCAGGACCGTTCGCGTGCCTTGGTCGAACGCAACGCTCCCATCTTCCGCGAGCGCTGGCGGTCCGAGCTGCTTCGACGCCCGCTCTTCCCCGCGGTGCCGGACCGGCGCTGGTTCGTGGCCGGCCGGGACGCTCTGTGCCTCGACCGAGCCCTGGTCGTTTGCGCTGAGCTGCCGCCGGCGTCGGGCGATCCAACACGGTGGCTCGATGAGCTGATCCCGGACGCAGCCAGGCCGCTGGACCAATCCCGCACGACCGTCCTGGCCGTGGGGGAGGAGGAGGCCGAAGAGCCGTCGCTGTCGCTCCGCAGAGCCGGGGTGGAGGTCGTATGGGGTCCCCGCGATTGGGCGGACTGGCTCGAGTCCCGCCGTTCTCACTACACGAGAGTGGTGGTCGTGGCGTCGACTAAAGCTGATGCTCTCAGGGCCCCGCTGCGGGAGTTCCAGGCGCCGGCGCAGTTGGACGTCGTCTGACACATTTGCGTGGAACTGCTATCGTGCTGCCGGAAGTGCGGGCCAACGGTCTGCGCCGCTCCAAGACACTATGTGCTCGGACCAGACCAGGCTCCGGCGTCCGGAGGCGCCAGCTGAGCCATGGCCGCAGGCCCCGAGCCGGCTGCGTAGGACACCCGCTATGATTCGGCCCGGCATCGGCGCGCTGGCGCCTCTTGGCCGGCCGCGCCTCAGCGAGCCGCTGGAGAGGGTGCACGGCAAGATGGCGCCATCTCCACCTCCGACCTGCCTACTATGAGCATGAAGGGTTGACGGACTCGACCGAGATGCAGCACGAAGCGCCCTCGCCCGTTGAGGCACCGGCCTCCACAGGAGGCGGGAAGGCCGCGCCGGTCCGGCTGCGGCAGGTGGCGCCCGGTGACCCGATCGGAACCCTGCCGGGGTCGTGCGTCGTCGTCATCCCGGTGTATGGCGCGCTGGATGAGTTCGCGTTGTGTCTGCAGAGTGTCCTGCACCACACGCCGGCAGATGTCTCCATCTTGGTGGCCGACGACGGAACGCCTGGCGCTGCGCTGGGCACGCTGCTTGCCGACCTCGATCGTCAGGGTCTGCTCAGCCACACGATCTACTACGCCAAGGCAACCCGCAACGCCGGGTTCGTCGTCAACATGAACAACGCATTTGCAGCCGCGGCGCCGGCCGACGTCATCATCCTCAACAGCGACGTCGTCGTCGCCGAAGGTTGGTACGAAGGTCTGCGGGCCGCGAGCTACAGCGACACGCAGATCGCCACTGCCACTGCGCTCACCAACAACGGCACCATCGTGTGGGTGCCGCACCGGAATTCCCCAATGCCGACGCTGCCGCAGGAGTGGACGCTGGACGAAGCAGCCGCGGCCATCCGCGCGCAGTCGCTTCGCCTGTACCCCCGCATCGCCGTGGCCATCGGGCATTGCGTGTACATCAAGCGGCAGGCCCTGGAGCTGGTCGGCGCCTTCGACATGGACTTCTCGCCAGGGTATGGCGAGGAGGTCGACTTCTCGATGCGGTGCACGCAACGGGGACTGTCCCATGTCGTCGCCGACGATGTCTTCGTCTTCCACGCCGGCGGCGCCTCCTTCACCCGCAACCCTGCGCGCGACGCGCTCATCGCCGACCACGAGCGGATCATCGACATGCGGTACCCGCTGTACCGGCATATCGTCCGGGAGCAGAGCACTTCTCGATCCAGTCCCCTGGCGCGTGCTCTTGGAGTGGCACGGAGGGCCTTGGTCGGACTGACGGTCACCGTCGACGCGACATGCCTTGGCCCTGTCCTGACCGGCACACAGCTCCACGCGCTGGAGCTGATTCACGCACTGTGGAAGAGCCGGACCGTGATCCTCCGCGTCGTGGTTCCCAAGCACCTCGGCGAGTACGCGCGTCGCGCGCTTGCCGATATGCAATCCGTCGTACTTTCCCAATTACGAGCGTTGGGCGAGCTACCAGAACGCGATCCGACAGTCGCTCAACGTCGCCGACGCGGTCTTCTTCTTCAGCGGTCACGCTGCTCACGACGCGATCGTCGAGGGACTTGTCGAACGCGAGCGCGCGCATGTGGTCTACATCGGCACCGACCATCAGGTCGCGACGCTGGCTCTGCAGCCATCGCCGCCAAGGCTCGCCCACCTCATCGCCGGCCGCGAGGCGGTCCTCTGCCTCGGCACGGACTTCCATCACAAGAACCGCGTCTTCGCACTGCAGGTGTTGGACGAGATGCAGCGGCGGCACGGCTGGGAAGGGGTGATGGTCCTGGCCGGGCCCCGCGTCTCCGAAGGGTCGTCAGCCGGCGAGGAGGCGCGCTACTCCCTGGTGCATCCCGGGGTCGACGCAGCGCTGGTGCGTCTCGGCGCCATCAGCGAAGAAGAGAAGCTCTGGCTGCTGCGCCACGTCTCCGCGGTCGTGTATCCGACGGTGTACGAGGGCTTCGGCCTGATCCCGTTCGAGTGCGCCGACGTCGATGTGCCCTGTCTGTACGCGTCGCAGTCCTCGCTCGCCGAGGTGCTGCCGGAGAACGCGGCGCTCCTGGAACCCTGGGATGCAGGGACCACGGCCGATGCGCTCATCGAGGTGATTCGCGATCCGGACAGGCGTGAGAAGCTGATTGCCGACATTCGCGCGGCGAGTGAGCGTTACCGGTGGTCGGAGTACGGTGAACAGGCGGTCCGCCTCTATCGCGAGGCAGCCGCCGCAGCGTCGCGAGGCATCCCAGGGCTCGACATCGTCGACTCGCCTCTGCCTGCCGTCGCTCGCCATCTTGTGGGGCCTGGTGGTGCCCTGCCTCCAGACGTGCAGCAGGCACTGTGGGCCATCAGCCGCCGCCCCGCATTGGCACGGGCGTTCTTCCGCGGCATGCGCGGCTTCCACCGTGTCGGCCTGCGCGTGCTCGATGCGCGCGAACGGCGCCGTGGCGGCGGTGCCGACCTATCGTGATGACTTCGCGTCGTGCCCGACGCATCTCGGGAGGCTGATCAGTGCCGTTCGACATCGACGTTGTGGTGGTGGGTGGTTGCGGACATGTGGGTCTGCCCCTCGGCATCGCGCTCGCTGATCGCGGGCTGCGCGTGGTGGCCGTCGACGTCAACGGCGACGCCGTCGCGCGTATCTCCGCGGGCGAGGTGCCGTTCGCGGAGGACGGTGCTGCCGACGTGCTCGGCCGGGCGCTTCGCAACGGCCGGTTCTCGGCCACCACCGATGCGGCTGTCGTGTCGACGGCCGAGAACGTCATCGTCGTGATCGGAACGCCGATCGACGAGTACATGAACCCGGATCTGAGGGGTGTCGAGCGCGCCATCGCCGAGCTCGAACCGCACCTCGCTGACGGCCAGCTCCTGGTGCTGCGCAGCACCGTGTATCCGGGGACGACCGAGCTGGTGGAGCGGGTGCTGACACGGCGGGGCCGCGAGGTCGACGTCGCCTTCTGCCCGGAGCGGATCGCCGAGGGGCGCGCCATGGTCGAGCTGCACGTGCTGCCCCAAATCGTCTCGGCGCGGACTCGTGTCGCCATGGATCGCGCAACTCGCCTGTTCCGTGTGCTGGCCGACGAGATCATCGAGCTCCAGCCCGAGGAGGCGGAGCTCGCCAAGCTGTTCACCAACACCTGGCGGTACATCAAGTTCGCCACGGCCAACCAGCTCTACATGATGGCCAATGACTTCGGTCTGGACTTCGAGCGCATCCGCCATGCGATCACCCACCAGTACCCACGGGCTGCCGACATGCCGAGCGCCGGTTTCACGGCTGGCCCCTGCCTGCTCAAGGACACCATGCAGCTTGCGGCGTTCAACAACAACAACTTCCCTCTCGGCCACGCCAGCATGCTGGTGAACGAGGGACTTCCGCTCTACGTCGTCGCGCGCCTGGAGCGGACGTTTCCCCTCCGTGACATGGCGGTGGGCATCCTGGGGATGGCGTTCAAGGCCGAGTCCGACGACATCCGCTCCAGTCTCAGCTACAAGCTGAAGCGGATCCTCCAATTCAAGGCCAAGGCAGTCCTGACCACCGATCCCTATGTCACCAACGACCCCGATCTGCTGCCCGAGGGCTCGGTCCGTCTATGACGGCCAAGCCTCGGGTGTCCATCGTCATCCCGGCATACAACGAAGGCGAGGAGATCAATTACTGCCTCGACCGCGTCGTGGAAGGGGTGCTCCTGCCGTTCGAGGTGCTCGTCGTCTGCGACATGGAGGAGGACACCACACTGCCCTTCCTCCGCGAGCGCAGCCAGCGCGACCCGCGCATCGTCCCTGTTCTCAACAAGCTGGGGCGAGGGCCAGCCACTGCGATCCGGCAGGGCTTCGCCGAGGCGCAGGCGGATGTCGTCGTGGTGACGATGGCCGATGGCAGCGATGATCCGCAGCAGATCGATCCCATGGTCCGCCTGGTGGAGCGCGGCGTCGTGATCGCAGCCGCGTCCCGGTACATGCGGGGTGGACAGCAGGTCGGTGGGCCCTGGCTCAAGGGACGCATCTCTCGCGCGGCAGGCGTCTCACTGCAGATGTTCGGCCGGGTGGGGACGCACGACGCGACCAACTCCTTCAAGGCGTACTCCCGCTCGTTCGTCGACCAGGTCGGCATCGAGTCCGATGCCGGCTTCGAGATCGGCATCGAGCTGGTCGCAAAGGCGCGCCGTCTGGGGCTGCCGGTCGCTGAGATCCCCACGATCTGGCTCGACCGCAGCTTCGGAACCTCGAATTTTCAGATGTCAGCATGGATGGGCCGATATCTGAAGTGGTACGTCCACGCACTGCGACCACCGCGGCATCGACCGCGCGGCGCCATCCGCCACCACCACGGAAAGGATTCATGACCACAGTCCTCGTCAGTGGCTCGTCGGGCTTCATCGGTGGCTACGTCGTGCAGGAGCTTCTCGGCAACGGCACCGACGTCATCGGCATCGACAACCCCTCCAAATACGGCAAGGTCTCCCGCTCGTGGGACGACCATCCCAACTACCGGCTGGTCGACGGCGACGTACGCGACACCGACCTGATGATCGAGCTGCTCACCGAGTGCGACCACTTCATCGCGGGCGCCGCGATGATCGGTGGCATCGCCTATTTCCACACCTACGCGTACGACCTGCTCGCCACCAACGAGCGCATCATCGCCTCGTCATGTGACGCGGCCATCGAGGCATTCAAAAAGGGTCGTCTGCAGAAGGTGACCTACATGAGCAGTTCGATGGTCTTCGAGTCGGCCGATCGCTGGCCGTCAGCGGAAGGCGACGAGCGGCGCATCCCGCCCCCACTCTCCTCCTACGGGTTCCAGAAGCTTGCTGTCGAGTACTTCGCCCGCGCGGCGCACGACCAGCATGGCCTGCCCTTCACCATCCTGCGCCCGTTCAACTGCGTGGGCGTCGGCGAGGAGCGCGCTCTCGGCGATGTGGAGATCCTCAGCGGCAACGTCAAGCTGGCGATGAGCCATGTGGTCCCCGACCTGGTTCAGAAGGTCCTCAAGGGACAGGATCCGCTGCACCTCCTCGGCGATGGTGGCCAGATCCGTCACTACACCTACGGCGGCGACCTGGCGCAGGGGATCGTCGCCTCGCTTGGCAACCCCGCCGCGCTCTACGAGGACTTCAATCTCTCGACCGTAGAGTCGACGACCGTGCTGCATCTCGCCGAGCTGATCTGGCAGAAGATCAGAGGGGCGGACGAGCCGTTCCGCTACGTCTGCGACGAGCCCTTCGAGTACGACGTGCAGCGTCGCGTGCCGGCGACCGAGAAAGCCAAGGACGTGCTCGGCTTCGAGGCGACGACCACGCTCGACGAGATGCTCGACGAGGTGATTCCCTGGGTACGGCAGGCGATTGCGGACGGCCGCATCTGAGTGACGGTCGACGCCCACTCTCCGGCGGAGGCGATGCCAGAGGGGGCTCACCAACCTCTGCGCCGGTTCGGGCTCTCATCGAAGCTCGCCGCCGCGATCGGGCCACTGATCATGCTGGCCGGCTTCGCCTACCTGCTCCGTGCCACGGCAACCCAATGGTTCTTCTACGACGACTGGGACTTCCTCAAGGAGGCCTCGGGCAGCCTTCCGTTCGAACCCTTCGCGCCCCACAACGGTCATCCCTACCTCATCCAGAAGCTGCTCTACCTGGGGCTCTACCGCGCCTTTGGGCTGCGCCACTACGCGCCATACATGGCCCTCGTTCTTGCGGCGCACGTCGCCGTTGCCGAGCTGACGCGGCGCATCCTGCTGCGCGCGGGAGCGACATGGATCGTCGCCCTCGTCGCGGCCCTGCTGGTTCTGCTTCTCGGCGCCGGGTGGCAGAACATCATCTGGGCCTTCCAATTCGGCTTCGTGGCACCGCTGGCATGCGGGCTGGCCGCGTTGCTGTTGCTCGACCGGCGGTCGGGGGACCTCCGCTACCAGGCGATCGCCTGCGTTCTGCTGATCCTGGGCCTGCAGCTGTCGAGCGTGGGAGTGGTGATGCTGATCGCCGTCGGCGCCTGGCTGGTGCTGACCGGACAGCTGCGCCGAGGCTGGTTCGTCCTTGCCGTTCCAGCGGCGACCTACCTGGTCTGGCTCGTCGCAGAACGGCATGCCGTGGGAGACACGTCGCCCACCGCCGCGGCCCTTCGCGGCGTGCCGGGTGTGGTCTGGGACGGCCTGTCGGGCGGCTATCAGGCCGTCACCGGCGTCGCATGGATCGGCGGCCTCCTCGGAGCCGCCGTGCTTGCTCTGGGGGTGCGTCGTGTGATCCAGGGCCGCCCCGCTGCTGCGCTGCCACTCTCCCTGGCGATCGCTGCCCTTGCCTTTCTGGCGCTGGTCGCATTGCAGCGCACGGCATCGGGGCTCGAGGGCGCCACGGCGTCGAGGTACGTCTACGTCGTCGTCGTTCTCACCTTGCCGCTGCTGGTCACGGGATGGGTCCGCAGTCGTTCACATCCGCGTTGGGTGGTCGCCGCTCTGGTCGCGGTGCTCGCCGTGTCACTCGGGTACAACGTCCACGTGCTTCGCGACCAGACTGCCTTCTGGAGCGCAGTGAAGCAGGCGCAGCGAACCCGTGTTCTGGCCACCGCGGCGCTGGTCCAACGAGGCGACCGGCCGCTGGAGCCGCGACCGGACCCCGAGGGCATGCCCCAGCTCCGCTACGAGGACGTTGCGCGATTCGTCGCCGACGGCGCCTTGCCGGCACCCACGGTGAGCGCGGTCGACGTGAACGCGGCCCGGCTGATCCTCGATGTGGCCGTCGGGGCAGAGCCAGTGAGCTTGCCAGGAGGCCAGCCGGCTGCCCTGGTCAGCTCGGCGGTGACTCCCGCGGTGCAGAACGGCTGCCTCACCTTGGGTGGAGCCACGTCCGCCCCGACTGCCTTGCGTGTTCGGCTTGACGCCCCAGCCGCACTTCGCGTCAGCGGGACGGGTGATCTGTCCCTGCAATTGGTCGCCGAAGACGACTTGGGCGGAGCGACATATCCGCGCACCCTTCCGATCACTTCCGGAGGGACGTGGCTGAGCATGTCGCTCTCCGGAGTCGACGGCGTGCTCAATCTTCCGCCGGGATCCTCGACGGTGTGTGGGCTGCGCTGATCGCGCCGGCGCCGGCGGGCCTCAACCCAGGTGGGGATCGGGACAGGCGATCAGCCTGATGCCGCTGATGCCCAGCCAGCTCAGCGGGTAGCGGGCCAGCTTGGGGGGGATGTGCACGGTCTGCGTGATCAGCTCCAGCTTGGTGACGTTGAGCCCCCCGGCCAGCAGGCAGCGCTGCAGCTCGTCGATCGTCATGCGGTTGAGCTGGGCGTCGCGCAGATTGTCGGCGGTGACACGGGCGGCCACCGCTGTGCTGCGCACCACCTCCTCGATCCTGCCCTCGTCGTGGAGGAACTGCGCAAAGCCGCCGGGGAACCACGGCCAGCGATGCGAGCCGTGCTCCGAGTAGTACAGCGGCCAGATCTGGACGAAGGCGAGGCCGGTGGGCTTGAGGATGCGCCGGATCTCCCTGGCCATGATCACCGGCTCGGAGATGTGTTCGAACGCCGACCACGACACCACGACGTCGAACGTGGCGTCGGGCACGGCGACGTGCGTCGGGGTGCAGCGCTCGAAGCGCAGCCCGGGCGGGAGCTCGTCGTCGACGCCGTGGCGGCGTGCCCATGTGCGCAGCGAGTCGACGTCGGTGTCCTCGATGTCGTAGCCCACCAGCTCTGCCGGCCTGGCGAGGTGCGCCAGGCCCAGGTCGATGAGACCGTCGCCGCAGCCGATGTCGGCGATCCGCTGGCCCTCCAGCGCGACGCCGTCGCCGGACAGGAACTCCACGATCTGGCGGGGCGCCTCGTGGAAATGGTCGTTGAACCAGGCCGATTCGCCGCCGTCATCCTCCACGGATTGCACCGCTTCGCCGAGGATCGGAGAGCTGTCGCTGGTCATGGCCCCGGGAGTCTAGCCTCAGTGTCCCGGAGCCTGGTCGGGGAGAGCCTGGGGATGGCCCACCTCGACGTCCGCCACGCACATCGCGCCGCCTGCCGGGACACTCAGCCGCAGCGAGGTCATCTCGATCGGGAGCAGGCGCACCACCGCGACACCCTCTCCGCCCAGGGGCCCGAAAGCGATGCCTGCGGCGTCGACGTCGCTGCCGCCCGCCTGCCCCGCTGCGACATGCAGCATGGTGCCCGGACGCGCTGAGTAGCGGAAGACGAGGAAGTGGCGGCCCGGGGCGACCACATCGTCGAGAGTGGCGCGCAGGTATGCGTCGGCCATGGTGCTGCCCTCGCAGGGGGAGGATTGCGCAGTGCCGTGGGCGTCCACCGCGAAGTGCGCGCGCAGGACGTGTCCGGTGTCGTCCATCACGAACGAGGTGGCGTCCCACCCGTCGATCCGGACAGGCGCGCCGATGAGCGACACCAGGCTCGCCACCGTGTTGTAGGGCGCATAGGACACGGGTACGACGGGCACGTCGCCGTCCCAGAGCGAGGATCCGGCTGGAAGGGCCGCCAGGTCGTGGCGCGCTGTGCTCATGAATGTCGCCGAGCCCTCACGGTGCCATCGGTTCGCGACGTGGAGGGCGGGAACTGCGAAGGCGATGCCGCCGAGCACGGCGGCGAGGCCGGCGGCGATGCGTGGCACGCGTGTCGCACGGAGACCGCGCAGCGCATGGCTCAGCGAGTTTTCGCGCCAACCGTCCACCGCGGCCAGGGGACCGATGCGCGGGCCCACCATGGCGAGGCCGGCGGCGAGGTACAGGAGCAGAGTGGTGTCGGCGACGTAGCGCGGATCCTCGGTGATCACCAGGCCGTACACCACGGCGCGAAAGCGCACCAGCAGCACCATGGTGGCGACCACGGCCACGCCGAGGAACATCCACCAGCGCAGCGCGTGCCGCCGTACCACGAGGGTGACGGCGATCAGCCCGGCGAAGAAGAACTGGTCGACGCCCGCGACCAGCCCTGTCGGCAAAGACGACATGCTGCCACCGATGTCGTACCACTGCCACGGGCCGCCGACACTGGATGGGACGACGTTGAAGAGCCAGCCGCGCGCCGTCCCTTCCAGGTAGAGCCCCAGGTCGGAGGTCTGCGGGGTTCCCGTGTAGGGGTGCCGGAGCGTGTAGTAGGCATAGGGCAGCAGGAGGGCAGCGTCGAGCACCCACAGCGGCCAGGCGCGCAGCACCGTCCGCAGCACCGGGCGGAATGCGAGTCGGGGCGCGAAGAGCAGGACGAGAAGCAGCGGCAGGTAGAGGGCGAAGAGCACCGGCTTCTCGTAGAACGCCAGCGACAGCGCCAGCGACACCCCGCCAAGCACCAGGTCGCGTGCCCGGCCGCGAACCATCCAGCGCACGTGCCCGTCGACAGCCAGGATGAGCAGCAGCAGCATCGGCAGCGCGTTGAGGCTGTTGCTGAGCCAGACGTTGCCGGTGAGCATCGTCATCGAGAAGCCGAAGCCCGCCAGCAGCAGGAGGTTGATCGGCCGCGAGCCGAGCAGCAGGGTCAGCAGCCGCCAGAAGGCGAGCAGGATGGCCACGTCGATCGCCACCATGACGCAGCGGACGACGTTGTAGTCGAACGGCAGCGCGTGCTGGAAGACGAAGAACGCGGTGCGGAAGCCGGGATGGAAGTGACCGAAGATGGGCAGGCCCACGTAGTTCGTGCCCAGCGTGTTCTCTCTGGCCAGGCCGTAGTTGATGAAGTCGTCGACGTAGAAGTCGCCGCGGACGGTGAGCAGGTACATGGTCACGCCCTGCAGCACCGCGACGAGCCCGGCCCAGAGATGGAGGCGTCGTGGCGGCCTGCGCGGAAGCGCCTGCGCTTGGGTTTGCGGATGGCTCGTTGCGATCATCCGCTCGCGTGCCCGACCGTCATGGCGCCTGCGCACAGCGATCCCGCTGAGAGCATGTCGACACGCAGTGCGGTGATCGGCACGGACAGCAACCGGATCACCGCCATCCCGTCCCCGGCCACGGGGACGAGATCTGCAGCCGCCTCGATCTCGCGGCCGGCGGCGTCCAATGCAGCAACGTGCATGACCGTTCCCTGGCTTGCGTGGAACGGGAACACCAGGAAGTAGGTGCCGGGCGCGATCGTGTGGTCGAGCGATCGGAGCTCGGCTGCATCGCCTGCGGCGCGCTGCCGCGTGCATCGACCACGTACGAGGCGCGGACCAGCCTGCCGGTGTTGGTGGGCACCCACGTCTCCGCCTGCCACCGATCGAACACCGCGCTGCGGTCCACCAGGGACAGGACATGGGACACCGTGTTGTACGGCGAGAAGACGGGGTTGAGCATGCCGCCCGGCATGTCGACGTCCCAGATCGACAGCCCTGCCGGTGCTGACGCCAGGCCCGATCGCACGTTGTTGAGCCAGATCGCCGCGTCCTGGGCCTGCCAGCGATCCGCCTGGTGCAGGGCGGGAAACGCGAAGGCGGCCCCGGTCGCCGCCACTGCCACGCCTGCGAGGGCGCGACGAGGCCACGCGCTTCCGCGGAGGACGCGCAGCAGCCTGGCGGCGGGGTTCTCGCGCCAGCGGGGATCGTCCGCGTGCGGGCCGATGCGGGGTCCCACTGCCGCCAGCCCGATGACGACAACCAGCAACATCGCGGTGTCCACCAGGTAGCGAGGATCGGCCGCGATTCCCGTTCCGAACACCGACGCGCGGAAGTGAACCACCAGCACGGCGTTGGAGATGACCACGACGGCGAGGAACAGCCACCAGCGGAGCGCGCCGCGGCGGAGCAGCAGCGTGGCCGTGATGACGAGGCCCGCGACCACCTGGTGCACTGCCGCAGCGGCGGCCGTTGGCACTATCGTCATCGAGCCCGGGAAGTCGAACCACTGCAGCGGTCCGCCAAGACTGTTGGGCACCACGCCGAAGAACCAGCTCCTGGCTGT
>WNFI01213387.1_pt1 | contig 12505 bp, 7 predicted proteins | sample 5400471 | NCBI WGS metagenome assembly WNFI01 (sample SAMN13153348, study PRJNA577476) | soil metagenome | isolation source: 100 cm saprolite on Douglas fir-dominated hillslope | place: USA:California | collected 2013-09-17 | reverse complement strand
CACCGGCTCGCTGCTGCACGAGATCGATCGCTCGATCACGCCGATGGGCGGACGCCTGCTGCGCGCGTGGCTCCTGCGGCCGCTCGTCGCGCTGGAGCGCATCCAGGATCGGCTCGACGCGGTGGAGGACTTCGCGTTCCGCGGCACCGCGCGCGTCAAGCTGCGCGATACGTTCAAGTCGGTGCACGACATCGACCGTCTCGTGGCGCGGGCCGCTCTCGGGACGGCCGGGCCGAGGGATCTGGTGTCGCTGCGGCAGTCGATCGCGGCGGTCCCGCGGGTCCGGATGATCCTCGAGGAGTTCCAGGCGCCGCTGGTGCACAGCCTGGTCGCCGAGCTGGACGATCTCATCGACGTACGGGACGCCCTCGATCGGACGCTGGTCGACGAGCCGCCGCTCGTCGCGCGCGACGGCGGGGTGGTGCGCGACGGCGTCGATCGGGAGCTCGACGAGCTACGCAGCGTCAGCCGCGGCGGCAAGCAGCGCATCGCCGAGATGGAAGCGGCCGAGCGGGCGCGCACCGGGATCGCCTCGCTGAAGATCCGCTACAACCGCGTGTTCGGCTACTACATCGAGATATCGAAGTCGAATCTCGGCGGCGTGCCGGCCGACTACCACCGCAAGCAGACGATCGCCGGCGGCGAGCGCTTCATCACGCCGGCGCTGAAGGAGTACGAAGAGAAGGTTCTCGGCGCGGACGAGCGCATCGTCGAGCGCGAAGTGGAGATCTTCGACGCCCTGCGCGGGCGCGTGGGAGCCGAGGCGCCGCGCATCCAGGACACCTCGCGCGGCCTGGCGGCGCTCGACGTGCTCGCCGCGCTCGCGGAAACGGCGGCCGTGCACAACTACACGAAGCCGCTGGTCCACGACGGCGACGAACTGGTGGCCGTGGACGCGCGGCACCCGGTCGTGGAACGGCACGTCGCGGACGCGTTCGTCCCGAACGACGTGACGCTCGACGCCGCCACCCAGCAGCTGCTGATTCTGACGGGCCCCAATATGGGGGGCAAGTCCACCTACCTGCGCCAGTGCGCGCTGCTCTGCCTGATGGCGCAGGCGGGATCCTTCGTCCCGGCGCGGAGCGCCAAGCTGCCGATTGTCGATCGCCTGTTCGCGCGGGTCGGTGCATCCGACAATATCGCGCGCGGGCAGTCCACGTTCATGGTCGAGATGCAGGAGACGGCGAACATCCTGCACTGCGCGACGTCACGCAGCCTGGTCATCCTGGACGAGATTGGCCGCGGCACGGCGACGTTCGACGGCCTCAGCCTCGCGTGGGCCGTCGCCGAGCACCTCGCGTCCAATCCGAAGGCGCGGCCGAAGACGATTTTCGCGACGCACTATCACGAGCTCACGGATCTCGCCGACGCGCTCCCCGGCGTCGCCAACTTCCACGTCGTGGTGCGCGAGTGGAAGGACGATCTGGTGCTGCTGCGGAAGGTGGTCCCGGGCCGGGCCGACCGCAGTTACGGCATCCAGGTCGCCCGCCTGGCCGGCCTGCCGCCGTCCGTTGTCGCGCGCGCCCGGGAGATCCTGACCGGCCTCGAGCGGGACGAGCTCTCGCGCGGCGGCCGTCCGTCGCTGAGCGGCGCTACGCCGAACCGCCAGCAGCTCGGGTTGTTCCAGGCGCCCGCCCCCGAGGATGACCCGGTGCGCCGCACGCTCCGCGAGATCGACGTCAATGAGCTGACGCCGATGAAAGCGCTGTCGATACTCGCGGCGCTGAAAGACGCGGCTGGGGAGTAGAGACGGAGAGAGCATCAGAGACGGAGAATCAGAGACGGGGATTTTGAGGTCTGGGAGACAACGGGACAACACTCCAACACGGAGACACGGGGGAACGGAGACTAAGGGGGGGCTGGCCCCCGAGCCGCCGGCGAACTGCCAGCCTCTTCCCCGTTGTCTTTGTGCCTCCGGGCCTCCGTGTTGAACGCTGGTTCCGTGTTCTCCGTCCCCTCCGAGCCCCAGTCCCTGCTCCTCCGCCGTCCTCCTCTATAGTTCCGCCGCCTTCCTCTATAGTTAGAAGCGTGCGCCTCGCCCCAGCGCTCTTCTGCGTCCTCGCGACCCTCAGTGGCTGCTCGAACCAGCGGCCCGACGGTGACGCGATCGTGGTCGGGATGACGAACTCCGCGGTCAACCTGGATCCGCGAGTCGGCGCGGACGATGCGTCGCAGAAGGCACACCAGCTCCTCTTCAACACCCTCCTCAAGATTGACGTGAATCTGAAGGTCGTGCCGGAGCTGGCCGAATCGGTCGAGCGGACCGACGACGTTACCTACGTCGCGAAGGTGCGTCACGGCGTGAAATTCCACGACGGCAGCGAACTGGCGGCGAAGGACGTCGCCTATACGTTCCGCAGCTTCCTCGACCCCGCGTTTCGCGGTCGCTCCGGGGCCTACACCAACGTCACGAGCGTCGAGATCCTCGATCCCTACACGGTAGCGTTCCACCTCAAGGCGCCGTCCGCCTCCTTTCCCATCAATCTGGTAATGGGCATTGTGAAGGACGGATCCGGCGCGGCGAATGCGCGCACTCCGATCGGCACGGGCCCCTACAAGCTGCAGTCGTTCAAACCGGACGATCGGATCGTCCTCACGCGCTTCGACCGGTACTTCGAAGGGCCGGCCAAGAATAGCGGGATCGTCCTCAAGGTCGTGCCGGATGACACGATGCGCGGCCTCGAACTGCGCAAGGGGGCCGTCGATCTCGTCGTCAACGACGTTGCCCCGGACATCGTCTGGCAGATGCAGCGTGAGGGAAAGCTGCAGATCGCGACAGCGCCCGGCAGCGACTACGCCTACATCGGACTGAACCTGCGGGATCCGGTGCTGCAGCGGATCGAGGTGCGGAAGGCGATCGGCTATGCGATCGACCGGGACGCCATCGTCAAATACCTGCGCCGCGGCTTCGCTTCGACCGCCGTCGGGATCGTGCCGCCGATGTCGTGGGCGTTCGAGCGTGGCGTGTTCGATTTCCGCTACGACCCCGCGGAGGCCAAACGGCTGCTCGACGCGGCCGGGTTCCCGGATCCCGACGGCGACGGCCCCCGCTCACGGCTCACCCTCACGCTCAAGACCTCCACCTCGGAGATGTACCGGGTCCAGGCGGCCGCCATCCAGCAGGATCTCGCGCGCGTGGGGATCGCCCTGGAGATCCGCTCGCAGGAGTTCGCGACCCTGCTCGGCGACGTCGTGAAGGGCAACTTCCAGATGTACAGCGCGCAGTTTGTCGGCGTCACCGACCCGGACATGCTGCGACGGGTGTTTCACTCGGGACAGGCCCCGCCGAACGGCCTGAATCGCGCGCACTACCGGAGCATCGAGGTCGATCGCCTCATCGAACAGGCGTCGGCGATGCGCGACGACGGGCAGCGGCGCATGTTGTACGGGCGGGCGCAGACGGCGATCGCCCGCGACGTGCCCGTCATCAGCCTGTGGTACAAGACGAACGTCGCCGTGTTCCAGCCTGACATCCGCGGGGTCCGTCTCTCGCCGATCGCGGACTTCACGTTCCTCAAGGATGTGTTCCGTTCGGCCGCTCGGTAGCCTGCTCGTCCTTCTCTGCTTGTGCGCCGGATCCGCCGCGGCGGCAGCGGACCGGTACGATCCGAAGCTGCGGTTCCGCACCATCCACACGCCGCATTTCGATATTCACGCGCACCAGCGAGAAGAGGCGCTGGCGCGCCGGCTGGCGGGGATCGTCGAGCGCGTCCGCCTGCAGCTCCAGCCGGTCCTCGGCGCGGCTCGCGGGCGCGTCCAGGTGATCCTCGTCGATCAGACCGACCTGTCAAACGGGTGGGCGACGCCTCTCCCGTACGACGCCATCGAGATAACTGCCGTGCCCCCCTCGTCCGAGTCGCTGATCGGAAACACCACCGACTGGCTGGAGCTTGTCTTCACCCACGAGTACACCCACATCCTTCACCTCGATCGCTCGCGAGGCCTGATGCAGCGGGTACGGCGCGTGGTCGGTCGGGCGCCGCCGGCGTTTCCGAACACCCTGCTGCCGATCTGGCAGATCGAAGGGATGGCGACGTTCGAGGAGAGCCGGATGACCGGCGAAGGGCGGATCCCGGCCGGAGATTTCCGCGCGATTGTGGACGTCGCGGCGGCGCAGGGACGGTTCGAACCGATGGATCGCGCGGCCGGTGGCCTGGACGATTGGCCGGCCGGCTATGCCGCGTACGCCTATGGCTCGTACTTTCATCAGTATCTGGCGGACAAGTACGGCGCCGAGCGGCTGACCGAGCTTGCGGATGCGACGTCCGGGCGTCTGCCGCTGTTCGGGGCCGGGGCGTTCAAGAAAGTGTTCGGGCGGTCGACGGAGGAGCTATGGCAGGAGTTTCGTGACGAGCGCGAGCGGGCGCCGGTGCCCCCCAGCGAGACCGACGCGCGGGCGCAGCGGCTCACGCATCACGGATTCGTCGTCACGGCGCCACGCGTCGCCGCCGACGGCACCATTTATTACGCCATCGCGAACGCGGACGGCTTCCCGGCGCTGATGGCTCTACCGCCCGGAGGCGTGCCGCGCCGGATCGCGTGGCGGGCGCTCGGCCGCCGGACGTCGGTGCGCGGCGACTGGATCGTGTTCGACCAGGTGGAGCGCGTCCGCTCTGTCGCCCTCTATTCGGATCTCTACGCGGTGCGTGCAACCGGCGGATCGGTCAGCACCGTCCATCGGCTGACCAGGGATGCGCGGGCCGGGGATCCCGATCTGTCGCCAGACGGACGCTGGATCGTCTGCACCGTGCAGGCGACCGGCCGCCGCGCGCTGGCGCTGCTCGACTTTTCGACGGCCGGTCCTGCCGTCCCGCGCGTGCTGCTCGACGAGGCCGGCGCGGACTACACCGGCCCGCGATGGTCCCCAGACGGCCGGCGGATCGTCGCGGAGCGGCGGCGCACGGGCGTGTACGAGCTCGTGCTAATCGATCCCGAGACGCGAGGGATCCGTACGCTTGCGGCCCGCCGCGACGCGCGCCTGGTCACGCCGTCCTGGACGCCCGACGGCGCGACGATCCTCTTCTCGGCAGCTCCGGATGAGCTGCCGTTCAACGTGTTTGCCCTGGATGTCGCCAGCGGCGACGTGCGCGGCGTCACCGATACCGTGGGTGGCGCCCAGTTCCCGGAGCTGTCGTCGCAGGGGGCGCTGACCTATGTGGGATACACCGCCGATGGCTACGATCTCTTCTCCGTTCCTTTCGCCCTGAACCCGGAAGCTACCGGGCGGACGTGGACGACAGGCGGATCGCCCGCCCAAAGCCGTGAGAATTCCCAGAACCCCGTGGACCTGCCGTATCGCCCCTGGCGGACACTCGTGCCGACCTTCTGGACGCCGATCATCCAGAGCGACGCCGGGGAGACGGTTATCGGCGCGGGGACGGCGATGGTCGACGCCCTAGGGCGTCACGCCTATGCCGTCGACGCGGGATGGGCCGCGCCACGAGCGCGGCCGGACTGGCATGCGGCGTATGCCTACGGCCGCTGGCGCCCGACACTCTTCGTGACTTATGCCGACGATACCGATCCGGTCCGGGGCGGCACGATCCGCAGCCGGGAGCTCTTCGCCGGCGCTCTCCTGCCCTTTCATCACCTGCGCTGGAGCGAAACCCTGCTCGCCGGCTTCGATAGCGAGACGGACACCTTCACGTGCACGGCCATCAGCCGCACGTGCCGAACGCGAGATCGGGCTCTCCGCTCCGTGCGCGGCGGCTGGCTCCACGACAGCCGCCGTCTTTTCGGATACTCCATCAGCCCGGAGGAAGGCTTCGTGATCGAGGCCGCGGCCGAGACGAGCCGGGCCGCGCTCGGGTCTGACGTGGATGCCGGCGCCGCGCTGTTCGACGCACGGATGTACCACCGGTTGTTTGGACGCCACACCGTGTTCGCCGGGCGCTTTGCCGTGGCCGCCGGATGGGGCGGTGCCGGGGCTCGCCGCCTCTTCTCGGCCGGCGGTTCCGGACCGTCGTATCCGGTCTTCCATTTCAGCCGCGATACCGTTGGACTGCTGCGTGGCTTCGCGCCGCAGGACATCGTCGGCTCGCGTGTGACGGTCGCGAACCTCGATGTCCGCTTCCCGCTCGCGCGCCGGCAACGTGGCGCGGGCGCCTGGCCGGTGTTCTTCCGGACGCTCCACGGGGCGGTGTTCGCCGACGCTGGCCACGCCTGGGACACGACCTTCCGCGCGGCCGACCTCCGCACGTCGACCGGCGGCGAGCTCTCGCTCGACATCGTGATCCTGCACTCCGTCCCGCTGACCCTGGTCAGCGGCGCCGCATGGATCCGCGATCCCGTCGCGAATCGCCGCGGCGCGACCTGCTTCGGGCGCATCGGCTACGCTTTCTGATCCTTCAATGCCCGCGCCGGCCTGCGAAAGATCCTTCGATTCCATCCGACCCGTGGCAAAATAGCCGCGGCATGAAAACGAAATCCCGTTTTCTTCGCGCGCCGGTGGAGCCGTTCGTCGTTCTTCCCGACGCTGCGGCCGGCGATCTCCTGGCGCGGATGGAACGCATTTCGTTTCAGGGGCGCAATCTCGCGACGGCGCGGCGCATCTGGGAGAAGATGCTGGGAGACGACTGCACGATTTTTTTCGGCATGGCCGGGGCACTGAGCGCCGGCGGGCTGCGGATGATCGTCGCGTATCTCATCGCGAACCGCTATATCGACTGCCTGGTCTCCACGGGCGCCAACCTCTATCACGATCTTCACGAGACGCGCGGCCGGCATCATTATCTCGGGTCGCCGCACGAGGACGATGCGGCGCTGCAGGCGGAGCACATCGATCGGGTCTACGACACCTACGCCCGCGAAGAGGAATTCTGCGACAACGACGAGTGGATCGCCGCGTTCGCGTTGACGCTGGAGCGGCGGCCCTATACGTCGCGCGAGTTCGTCTACAAGCTCGGCGAGTATCTCTGGAAGGAAACCGGCCAGGAAGGAATCCTGACCGCCGCCTACAAGGCGAATGTCCCGATCTTCTGTCCCGCGATCGCCGATTCGTCGGTCGGCATGGGCCTGTCGCAGGCGCGCCATCGCGATCCCCAGTCCGGGCTGATCGACGTCATCGGCGACATCATCGAGTCGGCCAACGTGGTGATCCGTCATCCGCGGACGGCGTCGGTCGTCCTTGGGGGGGGCACGCCGAAAAACTTCATCAACCAGGCGAGCGTCCAGGCGGAGTTCTTCGACGACCGCATTGGCGGTCATCGCTATGCCCTGCAGATCGTGACCGACGTACCCCACTTCGGCGGGGCGTCCGGCTCGAGCCTCGAAGAGGCGCGGAGCTGGGGCAAGCTGGCGACCGACGCGGAGCAGGTCACGGTCCAGGCCGACGCGACGATCGCGCTGCCGCTGCTGGTGAGCGCGCTGGCCGCCAGCGCGCGCGAGACGCTCGGCCGGCGCAAGCCGATCTGCTTTGACCTGACCGGACCCACCATGGGCGTCAACGACCGGCCGTTTCCGCACGCACGTTTCGAGGCTCGCTAGTCATGGACCTTCCGTTTCAGTACGACCACGCCGAACCCCTCGTGTTCGGCGGCGCCCTCCCCCTTCGCTGCTCGTTCGGCGACTCGACGGTCGTCGTCCTCCCCGTGCCCGTCGATCGCACGACCTCATACGTCGGCGGCACCCGGAACGGCCCGCACGAGATCCTGCAGGCGTCGTCGCACATGGAGCTGTGGGACGACGAGATGCGGGCCGACGTGCACGGCATCGGCATCTTCACGCTGCCGGAGATGGAGCTGCCCTTCGCGGAGATGGAGCCGCTCCTCGACGAGATCGAGCGCGTCGCGTACGAGATCATCGGACGCGACAAGTTCCTGGTGTCGCTCGGCGGCGAGCACTCGATCACACCGCCGCTCGTGTCCGCGGCGGCGCGCAAGTATCCGGGGGTGTCGGTCCTGCAGATCGATGCGCACGCCGACATGCGCGACGCGTACATGGGCAACAGGCACAACCACGCCTGCGCGATGCGCCGCACGCTTCACTACGCACGTCTCACCCAGGTCGGCATCCGCAGCCTCTCGACCGAAGAGGCGGAGATCCTCCCGAAGCTGAACACCACCGTGTTCTACGACGTGTCGATGCGGCAGGACCCGAACTGGATCGACAGGGTCGTGGAGTCGCTGGGCGACGACGTCTACATCAGCCTGGACGTGGACGGGCTGGATCCGGCGATCATGCCCGCCACCGGCACCCCGGAACCGGGCGGCCTCTCGTGGGCCGAAATTACCAGCCTGTTGCGGGCCGTCGCTGAACGCCGCCGCATTGTCTCCGCCGACATCGTCGAGCTGAGCCCCATCCCCGGCGTGGTGGCGCCGAGCTTTTTGTGCGCCAAACTCATTTACAAGCTGCTGACGTATCGCTTCGCCTCCGATCCACGGGCGAAACGGCTGTCACCCAGTAGCTAAGCAGCTGTATACCTTGTATACTGCCGGGCGTGCCGCTGCCAGCGATCTTCACCCAGGCATCGGAGGCCCTCCAGCAGGGACACGGCGCCGACGCCGCGGCGCTGCTGGTGCGCGCCCAGAAGCAGCCGGAGCTGACCCGCGACGAGACCCTCCAGATCCGCGCCGCGCTGGCGGAGGCATGGTTCCAGCAGGACGACATCCGCCAGGCCACTGAGGCGCTCGGCGATCCCCCGGAAGAGCGGGAGCGCCTGCATCCGGCCCGCCTGTCGGAGCTCTGGCGCCTGCACGGCAAGCTGGCCATCGCGCGCGGGGAGGCTTCCCGCGGCATCGCGCTCCTCGGCCGCGCCCTCAAGCAGGCGGAGCGCGCGCACGACTCGCGCGCCATCGGCCTGACTCATTACGAGCTCGGCCTCTGCTACCGGCACGTCGGCGACACCGTCATCGTCCGCGAGCACATCGCGCAGGCGGCGTCGGCCCTGCACGCGGCGGGCGATCGCCGCAACCTCGCCCAGGTGCACTCACTGAGCGGCGTCACGCTGGCGCAGGAAGGGCGCCTCGACGAGGCGATGGCGGCGCTGCGGCAGGCCGAGCGGCTTGCGATGATGGTCCGCGCCGGAGACGTCGTCGCGACCGTGTGCGGCAATCAGGCCAACGTCGCGATGATGCAGCACCGGCACGATCAGGCACTGCAGCTCGCCGAGCGCAGCGTCGAGCTGCAAGAGGAATCGGGCACGCCGCACGGCCTCGGCATCGCCCTGGCGTCACTCGGCCAGATCAGCGTCCGCCTGGGCAGCCTCCGCCGCGCCGAACAGGCGCTCAACCGCGCGCTCGACGTGCGGAGCCCGCTGCAGTTCATGCGCGAGACGACGGGGGCGGTTTTCGACACGCTGGCGCAGATTCACCTGGTGCGCGGCAACCACGAGGACGCCAGCCGCGCGCTGCAGCGCTCGCGCGAAGCGTACGGCGACTCGAGCCGCTGGTACCAGTGGTCGGTCCAGGCGCTCGAGGCACGGCTCGCGCTGCGCCGCGGCGATGCTGTCCACGCGCTGGCGACGGCCACGCAGATCGCGCACGCCGATGGTGTACCGACCGCCTACGCGACGCAGGCGGAGCTGATCGCGGTGGAGGCGTTGCTGGCGTCCGGGCGGCGGGACGAGGCGGAACAGCGCTTGACGGCGGCGAGCGGCCTGCTGCCGGCGGCCGGCATGAGCAGCCTGTGGGGAGAGTTCCTGCGGCTGCGCGGGCGCGTGCACGCCGAAGCCGGGCGCCCGACCGACGCGTATCATGACCTTGGCCAGAGCGTCAGCGTCTTCGAGCTGCTCGGAGAGAAATACCAGGCCGGCCTCAGTCATCTCGAGCTCGGGAAGCTGGCGGGAGCGGCAGGCGCCCGGTCGCGCGCGACCCGGTATCTGTCCGATGCCCGGGCCATCTTCGAATCGCTCGATGCCCAGCCGGATCTCCGGGAGACGCAGGCCGCCATGGCCAGTATCTCGACCGCAGCGACGGGTGCCTTCCTCGGCTCGTCCATCGACGGCGACGCCGCGCTCGTGCGCCGTATCGTCGACGCAGCGGTGAGCCCCGCGCTCCTCGCCAGGGAAGGCACGACGACCCTGCTGGAAGCGTGCGACGGGCAGGCGGCGGTGATCTTCACACAGCCGCGTCACGGCGAGGTCCACGTCGTGGCGGCCGCCGGGTGCGATCCGGAGACGGCGCGCACGATGGCGGGCGCCGCGGCGCGATCGGTCGGCGGCGGACCGGCATCCTTGCTGGCGATCGACTCGATCGGCCGCGACGGATCGGCGCCGCGCCTGGCCGCGGTATCGGCCGTGCGCCCGTTCCCCCCTCCCGTGCTGCAGCGGTTCCGCACGCTGTGCGCGGTGCTGCGCCAGGGGTTCGAGTTGTGTTCGTCCCGCGAACGGCCGAGCGAACCCGTTCCGGGCGCGATCGAACGGTCGCTGGAGCCGCTATTTCCCGGCTTCGTGTGCGCGAGCGCCGCGATGCAGCGCGTCACCGACCTGATCCAGCGGCTGCAGGGCAGCGACCTGACCGTGCTCGTCACCGGCGAGAGCGGCACCGGCAAGGACCTGGTCGCCCGCGCCATCCACGCCGGATCGCCGCGCGGCGAAGCGATGTTCCTGCCGTACAATTGCACGAGCGCCACCCGTGAGCTGGCGGATAGTCAGCTGTTCGGCCATCGTCGCGGCAGCTTCACCGGGGCGGTCGCGGATCAGCCCGGGGTCATCCGCACCGCTGCCGGGGGAACGATCTTCCTCGACGAGATCGGCGACCTCCCGATCGACGTGCAGCCGAAGTTCCTGCGCTTCCTCGAGCAGGGAGAGATTCTGCCGGTCGGCGAAACCCGCCCCACCCGGGTGGACGTCCGCGTCATCGCGGCAACCAACGTGGACCTGGAGCAACGGGTGACGGAAGGCAAGTTCCGCGAGGATCTGTTCTATCGCCTCAGCGTCATCCGCATCCACGTCCCGCCGCTGCGCGACCGGCGCGAAGAAGTCCCTCACCTGAGTACGTTCTTCGTGCGCGAAGCCAGCGAGCGACTGGGCAAGCCGGGCGTTCGGCTCAGCCCGGACACGCTGGATCTGTTCGATGCCTTCAGCTGGCCGGGGAACGTACGGCAGCTGCGCAACGAAATCCAGCGCGCCGTGGCCATGGCCACCCCGGGCGGCGTCATCACGCCCGACCTGCTGTCGCCGGTCTTCGCCGGCGGCGCCGCCGACCAGTCGCCGGCGGCGGCGCGGCGGGCTAGGAACGTGACACTGGGGGCGGCCGTCGAGCGGCTCGAGCGGGACATGATCGAAGCGGTGCTGCAGCGCACCGCCGGCAACGTCTCCCGGACCGCCCGCGCTCTCGGGCTGACACGCCGCGGCCTCTATCTCAAGATGGATCGCCTGGGAATCGAATACAAAGTATCCACCGCATAGGCGATCTGACTACCAGATATCCAGTTAGCACTTCATCACAGACGTGGCAAACGGGCTCTAACGCGCACGTTTGCAATATTATACAGTCACACGCTCCAAATCCGATGGGCACGGCCCCAGAATTGTAATAGCGCCGGGTAGCTATTTTCCCAGAGGAGTGTCCCATGGAACGTCTACGCCTCGTGCAGGGGGGCCATCAGCCGCGCAGCGAGAAGCGCACTTCAGAACGCCGCCCTGTCGTCGTCCAGGGTCAGATCGTCTGGAAGGACGCGCGCGGCAACACGAAGCTCACCGAAGTCGTGACGCGCGATGTCAGCGAGCACGGTGTGGCCGTGGAGTGCCTGAACGGAGCCGCGATTCCTCTCTACCGCCTCGTGTACTTCCACGTGGCGCGCGACGCCCGCTACAGGCCGGATCTGCCGGCGGCCTTGAGGAAACCGAACGTCCTCTCGGCGGTTTTCCGGGTCGGCATGGATAACCGGGCGACCGGCGCGCCGACCGAGTACGCCCTTCGCCTCCTCGTGGAGCCCGCGCGAGCGGCTGAGGCCGTCCGTCTGCCGGAGCCCGGCTGGACCCAGGGGCCACAGCCCCTGACGGCATAAGGGCGTAAGCAGGACTACAGGGTTCCCATGCTGAGCGTTATGCGCATCGATCGATGGGACCCTCGGCAGGATGGTCCGGTGACGGAAGGGGCGTTGCGGCGGAAATTCGAGTCCAATGGATATCAGGTATCCACATTCTCCTGGCCCGCCGGCACTGTCGTCGCCGCCCAAGCCCAGGACCGCGAACGGGTCGATGCCGTCGTCGCTGGCATTCTCAAGATCACGCTGGACGGCGAGTCCGCCATCCTCACTGCGGGCGATATGGTGTTCGTCCCCCAGGGGGCCGTCCGCCGCGTCGAAGTCGTCGGCCCCTCGACCGCCCACTGCCTCGACGCGGTCTGCCGCGCCTGATGGCTCGACGGTATCCGAACGGTCTTACGCCTTCTTGATCTCTGCGAGCCGTTCCTTCGCTTCCGAGACGTACAGACTCTGCGGGAATTCGTCCACGACCCGCGTGAAGGCGCGCGTCGCGTCTTCCCTCTTCCCGGCGATCAGCGCGGCACGACCGAGCTGCATGAGGATGCCGTCGACCGGCAGCGTGGAGGTGCTGTCGCTC
>WNFI01022582.1_pt1 | contig 12506 bp, 11 predicted proteins | sample 5400471 | NCBI WGS metagenome assembly WNFI01 (sample SAMN13153348, study PRJNA577476) | soil metagenome | isolation source: 100 cm saprolite on Douglas fir-dominated hillslope | place: USA:California | collected 2013-09-17 | reverse complement strand
TAAAATATGGAAATCAATTTCGAAAATTTATATAACTACTTAATTCAAGGTCTTGGAGTGGATAAGACTCTATCTTTCCAACAGATCAGAATTATATTTGTACAAGCGCTTGATGATTATTTCAACAGTAAAATCAATGTTGAAACTTTATCAACATTGGCAGATAATCTCGTGACAAAAGTTGGTTACAAAGAGAGTGATTTCTCTCCAGATTTAAATATAGCACTTCAGGCAGGATATGAACTTGAGTGGTATTCAAAAAACAAAAAAGATAATGAAGAAACTTTGAATGAATGGTTAGAGGATTTGAAAACTTTTTACCAAGAAAATAAGGATTTACTAAAGAACTTCAAGAAATAAAATTATAGTAGAGGTCCCCAGTTGCTTATTGGCATCACATTTCCTGAGATAAAACTAAGTGCGAAAAGGAATGTTGGAATTATTATAATTACAAAAGCTAGTTTAAATTGCCATGTATGCATATATTTTGAGAATGCTACAAAAAGGAAAGGAATGAGGGGTAAGCTATAGCGCATTAAGTCGCGGTGTGCAACGAAAAGAATAGAAGTAAAGAAAATTCCGACAAAACTTGCCATTGTCCACCTTTTCTCTTTTATTAATTCCATAAGCCCAAGAGCTCCTAAAAGATATATAAAAATGATTTCTTCAAGCCAGAAAGTGCCTACCCAGGGGGCCTGGTAATTAAAAATTTGGAATGGGGGAAACATCAAGTGTATGTTGTCCCCTGAATTGAAATATGCAAAAAAATTGTTGAATTGTAGTTTATAAATCCAAAATACAACAAGAAGTGCAATTGGTATTAAAATAATTGGATATTTTCTAAGGTCAAGTGATTTTAGCCACTTTTCAAATTTGGTAGTTGCAAGGGACTTCAATCTTGGCAGAATCATTGCGGCTAGATAAGCAAAGAATAATAGTATCCCAGGGGATTTTGTAAGTGTTGCGATAGCTCCCCAAATTCCTGCTGCCCAATACTTTTTTTTATCGAAATAGTAAATTGAGGCAATAATGCTTGCTATAAATAATGGCTCAGGAGATCCAATTGAGCGGACAATTAGCCATCGAGCTGGAAAAATTGCAAAAACTGCAGTTATCCAAAGGGCATCGGAATCATTTTCTACAAATTGGCGAATCAGTTTGTGAAAGAAGAACAGTGCTAAAAATGAAGATATGACAGTAACAGCTAGCATAGAGTATGGCAACGACGAGATAAAGAGGGCCATCATAGTTGGCTACAATTGTTTCCATACCATTTGTTGGAAGAGGAATATTGTCGATTTGCGGAACTTTGAAATAAAATACAGCCCATAAAATGATTGTTGGAATTAAAGTTAGAAGTAGGATTGGGAATATGTTTTTGACTACTTTCATTGATATAATGATATCATGATCGATAAAATTTCTGAACTTTCTGTGTTTTTTCCGGCCTATAATGAAGAAGGAAATATTGAAAAGACTGTAATAGCAGCTAAAAAGAAACTTCTTGAGATTACTAAGACTTGGGAAATAATAATAGTAAATGATGGGAGCCGAGACAAAACTCAGGAGATCGCTGAGAGATTATCTAAAAAAGACACTCGTATAAAAGTTATTAATCAGGAGAATAAAGGATATGGGGGAGCTTTGAAAACCGGGATTTATGATTGTCGATATGAATGGATAGCATTTACCGATTCTGATGGACAGTTTGATTTTAACGAGATTACAAATTTTATTGAAGAACAAGAAATTACAAAATCAGACCTTGTTATTGGATATTACAAAAAAAGACAAGTTTCAAAATTTAAAATTTGGACGAGTAAACTTTGGGAAGTTGCAGTTTTTGTACTTTTTGGTCTTCATGTAACAGACATTGATTGTGGTTTTAAATTAATATCCAAGAAAGTTATTGATAAAATTCCAAAACTAGAAAGTGAGAGAGGTGCTTTTATTAGTAGCGAATTCCTGATTAAAGCAAAAAGAGCCGGATTTAAAATTGTAGAAATTCCTGTGACACATTATCCAAGGATAAAAGGGAACGGAACAGGAAGAAATATTAATGTCATAATAAAAAGCTTTATGGATTTAGGAAGGCTATGGATAAGTCTTAAATAGGCTTGTCCACAAGCTATGCTTATGGGTAAAATTAAATCTTTCGTAATTCAACACAAACTGGAGCTTCTGTTGTTAACGCTTATTTTATTAATCGGAGCTTTTATGCGCCTTTATAAAATTAATGGGTATATGACTTTTCTTGGTGCAATTCCTCTTCTTTTGGCAAACTTTAATCCAGTTGGTCCAGCGGTTTTCATTGCGATTCTCGGCGTTGTTACTATATTTTTTGTTTGGTGGGTAATTAGAGAATGGTTTGGAGATAAGGGAGCGCTCATTGGTGCATTGCTTTATGCGATATCACCGGTAGTTATTATTTATTCAAGGTCATCATGGAATCCAAATATAATGCCTTTCTTTTCACTATTAACAATTTATGCAATTTGGAGAGTATGGAGTAAGAAACAGCTAAATTGGCTCATTGTTGCGGGAATTTCATTTGCTCTTGTTTTGCAATCACATTATCTAGGACTACTTTTGTTACCTGTTCTTGGAATATTTTGGATTCTTACTTATTTAAAAAATCCAACTAAGAAAAGGTTTTTTGTTTTTTCTTTAATTTCTATAGTTTTATTTTTACTTATTATGTCGCCGCTAGCTATTTTTGATTTTCGTCATAATTTTATAAATTTTAAGGCAATGAAGGCATTTTTCAGTGACCGCCAGACGACAGTTTCAATAGTACCCTGGAAAGCTATTCCTGGAATTTGGCCAATACTTCTAAATATTGCTAGCGATATTGTGGGAGCTAAAAATTCAGTTCTCGGGTTCATTGTCTCTATAGTCATTTCTTTAACTTTTCTTTTTACAGTGCCTTTTATTTTAATTGGGGGAATTGTGAATAAAGTGTTTAATATGAAGAATATTTTATATCGTATTTTTTCTGTCATTTTTGTGGTTGCGATAATTTTTATTGACTTGCAAAATTCACCGCTAATAAGTGCACCAAATATGCAATTAACTAGAGCTGAAATTGTTGCAAAGAAAGTTGAAGAAATTGCAAACGGTCAAAGGTTTAATTTTGCGTTAATTGCAGATAGTAATTACGATAGCGCTTATCGTTATTTTTTGAATTTAGACCATGCTAAAGTTATTGACATTGACCCGCAAAATACTAATGTGACTGTGACAGACCAACTTATTGTTGTCTGCGAGAGAGTAAAAGCGAAATGCGATCCAACACATAATCCAAAAACTGAGATTGCAGCTTGGGGTTGGAGTAAGGTAGTAGCTGAATGGGATGATGTATACGGTGTTACCATTTACAAATTAGGACATGTATTACACTAAATCTCAGGAGATTTTAGAGAAGATAAATAAAGCTAAAAAAATTTTGGTGAATTTGCATCGTGGTCCGGACCCGGATTCATTCGCGTGCGCATTTGCGCTTTATTATTTTCTTTGCTCATTGGGTAAAGAAGTTGATATTGTTTTGACTAAAACAAGTGAATTATCTAGCGATTTATCTTCAATTGAAGAGTCAGACTTAATTAAGAAGGTTAATTATGCAAAATTTGATTTTTCTAAATATGATTTGTTTTTAATTCCGGACTCAGGAAGTTGGCAACAGGTTGTTGATAACCCTGAAGTTCAAGTTGCTAATTTGCCAATTGTTGTTATCGATCATCATGAAAGTAATGAAAAATTTGGGAAAATTAATTTAGTTGAAAAAGAAGCAGGATCATGTGCTGAAGTAATATTTAAATTATTTAAGGATTGGGATTTTTATATTGATACAAAAATGGCGAATTTATTGATGATGGGGATTGTAGTTGATACTGGTGCATTTGCTTTTTCGGACAACCCTCAATCTTTAAGGGTTGCCGCAGACTTAATGGAATTGGGCGCTAAAAAGACAGATATTATCAATAGATTTTTTAGAACTAAAAAGTTTAATGTTTTGAAATATTGGGGAGAGTATCTAGCTCGCATGGAGTTTGATACGGAGCACAAATTTGTTTGGACTGCTTTGCCGTATGAAATTGAAGACAAATATAAAATTCATTCCTCCGGGTTTTCGACAATGTTTGGAAGTATGGTTGAAGATTCTAATTTTGGAATAATAATGTCCGAAGACGAAAAGAATGTTTTGAAAATTAGTTTCAGATCTCGAAGCGGAATAGATGTAGCAAAGCTTGCTGAACTTTTTGGTGGCGGAGGTCACAAAATGGCAGCCGGAGCACAAGTTACTGGATTATCTTTTAAGAAAAGTGTTGAGAAGGTATTAGAAATTGCAAGGGATTATGCAAAAAGAAATTCGTAACCACAAAATTATATATTTAATTCTCGGAGTAATTCTAGTTTTTGCACTATATGTAAGGGTGCACGGCCTTGGAACTGTTTTAGGTTTTTATTTTGATCAGGGTAGAGATGCACTTGTCATTTGGGATTTTATTCATTCACACAAATTTTTTTTGATAGGACCAACCACTGGACTGCCCGGGATATTTCGAGGGCCATACTATTATTATTTGATTGCTCCCTTTTATCTTCTTGGTCGAGGAAACCCTGTCTGGCCGGCTAATTTTTTGGCATTAACAAGTGTTTTCGCGATAGTATTAATTTATTATTTGGGAGCAAAAATACAGGATCGAAGAACTGGAATTATTGCTGCAATTATTGCATCATTTTCTTTCTATATTGTTATGGCGAGTCGTTGGCTTTCGAATCCTACGCCAATGTTGCTTCTGTCCATGCTGCTTGTTAGCAGCATGTTTCAGATAACTCGGATCACAAGAGAAAAAAGTCAGAAGTGGTGGGTAGTTATAGCTCTGGTTTCTGGTCTTTCGTTATTCAACTTCGGATCTTCGGGAGAATTTTTTTATTTTCCGGCACTATTTATTTTTGCGATATGGCAAAGAAGAAAATGGCCTAATTTAAGATTTTTTTTATTTTCAATTATTGCCTTTATTGTTACTTTTGCACCCCTTGTTTTGTTTGATCTTAAGCACGAACATATTTTGCTTCATAATTTTTTTAGTACTTTTGGCACTGATGGCGGGAGCTTCAAAAAAATTACTAGTTTCATTTTTCAGGAAAGAAATAAAGCTTATTATGATATTTTTACTAATAAACTTTTTGATGCAAGAGGATCAAAAGAGATTGTAGTTATGGTTCTTGTTGCAATTGCATTTCTATTAAGTTTACCTAAACTAATTAAAAATGATGGGGTTAAGATAATATTACTGCTTTTGATTTCTCCTATTATCGGACTTTATTTCTATCAAGGTAACTACGGAGTTTTGTATGACTATTATATGACCGGATATTATTTAATTTTTATTTTACTTTTTGCTATTGGTTTGGGGAGAATTTTAAAAGTGAAGATAATAGGAGTGCTATTTGTACTCTATTTTTTCTATTTATTTTTTACCGGAAATATTCCAATAGTACTATCGAGGATTAATGATAGATGCAATACGCTCGAAAGTATTTGTTTTGTTAATCAAAAACAGGCAATTGATTGGATTTACAACGATGCAAAAAGAAGTGATTTTAATGTTGACGTTTATGTCCCACCTGTAATCCCCTATGCATATGATTATTTATTTAAATGGTATGGTGGTAAAGTTCACGGAAAAGAACCAAATGTAAATCGTACTCAAATTTTGTATACACTGTATGAAGCAGATCCGCCCCATCCTGAGAGACTTGATGCATGGTTAGCTCGTCAAAAGGGAATCGGAAAAGTTCAAGAGACTATGAAATTTGGAGCTATCACAGTAGAAAGGAGAATAAGAATTGAAGCTAATAAAAAGTAATATTTTATTAATATTGGTTTTAATAACAGGACTATTTTTAAGGTCTTATCATCCATTTGCGTTATTTCAATATTCACATGATCAGGATTTGGCAGGATGGTTTGTGCGTGATGTATTAATTAGTCATCATCTAAGGCTTATTGGGCAAGAGACTTCTTCTCATGGAATTTTTATTGGACCCTTTTTTTATTATTTGCAAATACCATTTTATTTATTAACTCGCCTTGATCCTGCTGGAGCCTTACTTCTGCCAATAATTTTAGGCGTTTTTACTATCTGGTCAGTTTATTTTGTATTAAAAGAAATTTTTAACAGAAATGTGGGACTAGTTGGAGCTTTAGTTTATGCGCTTTCTGTTTTGGTTATTTTTACTGATCGTGAAGTGGATCCTACTATGCCAGTTATGCTTTGGACTGTGTGGTATTTATTCGCGCTATCGCGTATCCTAAAAAATCAAAAGAATGCATATGTAATTATTGGTTTTCTCGTTGGATTAATTTGGAGCTTAAATTTGCAGTTAGTGATACTTCTTCCTCTTATTTTACTGGCACAAATTTTTTCTAAGAAGAAAATTAATTTGAATGAATTATTTGTTGGAGGCTTTATCGCTTTTTTAATGAATATTCCTTTTATAGCTTTTGAGGTGAGACATGGTTTTCAGCAAACAAAGTCTTTACTACTATCTTTGACTACAAGTAAAGATTATGTAGCGGGAACGGCGATCGGATTCACTTCGAAATTAGACAGGACGATGCAGCTTGTTTACAAGAACACTACTAATTTGTTTGGGGGAAATATCTTGAATATAGATGTAAAGGTAATTTTTTGGATATTGGTAAGTGTGTTTCTCTATTTGGTATGGAAAAAGAAAATCAATAAAAAATTAGCTGTACTTTTATTTTTGTGGCAAGTGATTTACGTACTTTTCTTTAGTAAAGTCTCACTAAATCTCTCAGAATATTATCTTAATGGTATGAATATAATATGGATTTTAATCGCTGCAAGCGGTGTTAATTCTCTTTTCCAAAGCAGAAAATTGAAAATAATTGGACTTTTATTAATTGCTGTATTTATAGTTGTTAATTTATATTCTTATATTATTCGGCCCGTTAATGCAGATGGATATATAGAGAGAAAAGCAGTTTTGTCATATATAAAATCTGATGCAGCAATTCACAATTATCCCTGTGTTTCGCTTTCGTTTATAACGAGCCCCGGGAATGATTTAGGGTATCGATATTTTACATGGGAACTCGGACTTAAAACCAAACCAATCTCACTTCAAGTTCCAGTTTATTCGATCGTTTTTCCTTTGAGTAAGGTAGACAAATTTGATAAAAGCATAGGAAGCCTCGGAGTAGTTAAGCCGGACTATAAAAGATATAATGATAAGGTAGTCCAGAAAGCATGTGAAGGGTTTGATTATACTACAACTCAACCCATGTTTGGATTTACTAAATAATGCCAAAAATTTATCTCTCAGTTATTATTCCCTGTTACAACGAGGAGGCTAATTTAAGGCGAGATGTATTAAATGAGGTAAGTAAATATCTCTATAAAAAAAATTTCAATTGGGAAGTTATTATTTCTGATGATGGAAGTACTGACAATAGCCTTGAAATAATTAAGACGCAAATTAAAACTTTAAAAAATTTTCAACTACTTGAAAATGTGCACGGCGGAAAGCCTGCGGCATTACTATCCGGATTGAGAAAAGCAAAAGGGGAATGGGTTTTGTTTACAGATATGGACCAGTCTACACCAATAATTGAACTTGATAAATTGTTACCTTTCACATCTCATTATTGTTCTGTAATTGGGTCGAGAGGACTAAATCGCAAAAATTTTTCCTTATATCGCAAACTTGGATCAGTGGCTTTCCTTACTTTTCGAAAACTTCTGATATTACCTGAAATAAAAGATACGCAGTGTGGATTTAAATTGTTTAAAAGACAATTTCTGGATAAAGCGTTTCCTGAACTGGAATTTTTTAAAGTTAAGCAAAGAACGACTGGGTGGAAAGTAAGTTCATATGATGTTGAACTTTTGCATATTCTCAAAAAGAATGGGTGTAATATAAAAGAAGTGGAAGTTGACTGGCACGATCGTGATGAAAGTGTGGGAAAAGGCAGTAGTATGGGGAGATACTTAAGAGAGTCGCAAGAAATGCTTACTCAAATAATTAGAGTTAAAATTAATGATATGAGAGGATTATATAAGCAGAGGTTGTAATAAATTATAAATGAAGAAATGGGTATTACCGATTTTGGCCTTATTGGGAATTGTTTTGTTTGATTTATTAATTAGAATTTATCATCTTACTATTCTTCCTGTTTTTGCGGATGAGGCAATTTATATCAGATGGAGCCAGGTGATGGGTGCAGAGGCGACACTCAGGTTTTTGCCACTTTCTGACGGCAAACAGCCGCTTTTTATGTGGGTTCTAATGTTTGTAGTAAGGCGTTTCTCAGATCCTGTTTTTGTGGGTAGGTTTTTGTCTATACTTTGTGGTCTCGGAACAATTCTAGGGATCTTTGCATTAACTAACCAACTATTTAGGAGTAAAAAAGCTGCGTTACTTGCAAGCTTTCTTTGGGCTATTTCACCTATTGCGTTTTTCTTTGACAGGATGGCCTTAGTTGATTCAATGTTAACCATGTTTGGGGTATGGACTTTATTTTTTGCAGTATTAACAGCGAAACTTAAACGGCTTGACACAGCGATGCTTGGGGGCTTTATGCTGGGTTTTGCGCTTTTGACTAAATCCCCAGCACTTTTTTTCACAATACTTATTCCGGTTACCTGGATTTATGCAAAGAATTTTAGAGACTTAGTTAAATTAGTTGGATTAACAATAGTAACTTTAGTAATTGGTTATTCAATGTATAACATATTGAGGCTTGGTCCTGACTTTGCAACTATAGCGTCACGTAATCAGGATTATGTTTTCCCTATCTCCCATCTTTGGACGAACCCTAAGGATCCTTTTATATTCCATGTTGCTGAGATATTTACTGACTGGTTTATTAAAATGGGTCCGGGAGTTGGGATAATATTAGGTATTATTGGAATTCTAGTGGGACTCAAAAAATATTTTCGAGGCAAAATCGGTAACACTTAAAACTTTTATTTATGGATTGCTTGGAGTATTTGTAGTACAGGCACTTTTGTTTAATAAGGAATTAGTTACAAATCCTCAGGCAGCTAATTTACCTTCTTCAGAGCGAAGTGGATATTTGGAGGAATGGAGCGCAGGGACTGGGATAAAGCAGGTTGCTGATTATATTAAAAATCAATATATAAATAACCCTACAAAACAGATAATTGTTGGGACCGAAGGATTTTTTGGAACTCTTCCTGACGGGCTTCAGATATATTTAAATAGTTATCCAAAAATTGTGGTTATTGGGACGGGGCTTAATTTTAGTGATGTGCCGATCCAACTTAAATCGGCATTTAAAGCAGGCGATAAAACTTATTTTGTTGTTAATACTTCAAGAATAAAAATAAAACCAGAGGATTATGCAAAGTTTGGTCTTAAATTAATTGGTGAGTTTCCAAAGGCAATAAGGCGTGAACATCAAAGTCATGAATATGTTATGTATGGTCCACAAGAGAGTTTGTTGTTTTTTGAGATAGTAGCTCCGTATAATGTAAAAACTAAAGAATAACCAATTATGAAAATTGTGAAAAAGTACTGGCCACTTATTATTGTAATCGCTTTTGGACTTCTTGCCGGGAAAGGACTTATTGGGTCTGGGTACTTTAATATGCATGACGATCTTCAAATGATGAGGCAACTTGAGATGGAAAAATGTTTTCTTACACTTCAAATTCCCTGTCGATGGATTCCTGATATGGGATATGGATTTGGGTTCCCTTTGTTTAATTTTTATCCCCCTCTTCCATATTTATTTGGAGAAATATTTAGAGTCTTTGGTGTAGCATTTGTCGATACAGCTAAACTTACTTTTATTTTTGCATTTATAGCATCCGGAGTTAGCATGTACTATCTTGCAAAAGAGTTTTGGGGAAAATGGGGAGGGATTATTTCTGCAGTATTTTATATTTGGGCTCCATATCACAGTGTTGATATATATGTTCGGGGAGCTATGAATGAAGCTTGGGGAATAATATTTTTCCCAGCTATACTTGCAAGCTCGTATAAGCTTATTACGCAAGAGAAAAACAAAACAAGGAACATTATATTACTTGCTCTTTCTTGGGTTGGACTATTGCTTTCCCATAATTTAATGGCAATGATTTTTGCTCCAGTTTTTGCAGGTTGGTGCATTATTTGGCTGGTTAAAATATGTGACAGGAAGAATTTGAGGAAGGTGATAACCAAGGGGTTACAGATTGCTATTGCCGGAGGGTTGGCTTTTGGACTTGTTGCATTTTTTACTCTTCCTGTAACACTTGAACAAAATCTTGTTCATACAGAGACTTTAATTCAGGGATATTATGATTATTCAGCTCATTTTGCGACCATTAGACAGCTACTTTTCTCCAGATTCTGGGGGTATGGGCCGTCTGTTTGGGGGGCAAATGATGGACTAAGTTTTCAGGTAGGTACTCTTTATTGGGGAATATCGATAGTAATTTTAGGAATAATTGCATATGTCATTGCAAGAAGAAAGAAGATTAAATGGGAAGTTGCTGCTCCACTAATATTTTTCTTTCTTATTGGTTGGTTTGCTATTTTTATGATTCATAATAAATCAACCCCGATTTGGCTTCATATACAAACACTTAGGTATGTTCAGTTCCCTTGGAGATTTTTAACGCTTGTTGTTTTGTCTTTCTCGTTCATGTCAGGAGCGATTGTTAAATTTATTCCAAAAAATTATGTTTATTATGTTGGTTCTTTTCTTATCATTGCAGTTCTTCTATATAGTTGGGATTATTTTTTACCTCAACATGGACATTTAGGCGCGTTAACTGACCAGCAAAAATTTACTGGAGCTGCTTGGGATTTGCAACAAACCGCTGGAATTTATGATTATCTTCCGAAAACTGCAAAGACTGCACCCAAAGCCCCAATGAAATATTTGGCGGAGATCTTGAGCGGGAAAGGGAATGTAACAAATGTGAAGGAGGGAACAAATAAGGATTCATTTGATATTAGTATTCCAGGTGATTCTGAAATTCGGCTGGGAGTTTTTGAATTTCCAGATTGGAAAACTTTTGTAGATGGTAAGGAAGTATCTAATTTTGTTCCAAAAAATGAAGAATGGGGAAGAATGCATCTGATTATTCCAGCTGGAAATCATCATGTAGAGGTCAAGCTTTATGACACTCCAGTTAGGACACTCGGAAATGTGTTAAGTTTGGTGAGTTGGATAGGACTTGCTGGGTATTTGATGCTACAATTTAAGCGTGGAAGATAAAGATAACTTACCTTTGGATCCTAATACCGAGATAAGTATTGAGACTGTTAAAGAAAAGTCTGTAAGAGGTGTAGTTGTATTAACTGGGAGAACTTTTTTTCTTCAAATTTTAGGCGCTGTTGCTGTTGGATTTTTAGCTGCATTTTTGGGAGCTTATGAATGGGGAGTATTTGCGATACTTAACGCTGTCATTAATTTTTTGAATTATTTTTCCGACATTGGATTGGCTGCCGCACTAATTCAAAAGAAAGAGAATCCTACTGACACAGATTTAAAAACTACTTTTTTTGTTCAGGAGCTTCTTGTTTTAATAATCATTGGAATAATAGTTGTATTAATGCCATTTTTCAAAATGAAATTTTCTTTGAATCAAGATAGTGTTATTTTGTTTTATGCTCTGGCGGTTTCATTTTTGATATCATCTTTTAAAAGTATTCCATCAATTTTACTCGAGCGAAAACTTGAATTTGTAAAGTTAACTTTTCCTCAGATTCTTGAACAGGTGATTTATTATGTTGTACTTGTTATTTTTGCTTTAAAAGGATATGGAATAAAAAGCTTTACGATAGCAGTAATTACAAGAGATGTTGTTGGTGTGATTGCAATATATATTATGCAGCCATGGAAGCCTGGAATTGCATTTTCTCGCAAAACATTGAAGGACTTGTTTAAATTTGGAATTCCATATCAAGTGAATACTTTACTTGCAGCTTTTAAAGATGACGGAAAAGATATTGTGATAGGTACTATTTTAGGGCCAGTAGGATTTGGGTACTTGGCGTTTGCAATAAAGTTTGCAAGGTATCCGCTTACTTTTTTTATGGATACTGTAACGAGGGTTACTTTTCCTGCATTTTCAAGACTTCAAGATGAGAAAGAACATTTAGAGAATAGCGTAACAAGATCAATTTTTTTTATTTGTTTTTTGGTCTTTCCAAGTTTGGTTGGTATAGTTGTTTTGGCTCCTCTGATTTTTAAGGTTATACCTCAATATGCAAAATGGAGTCCTGCGACTTATGCACTTTTGCTCATTTCTATTAATTTTGGATTTGCGGCAGCGACAACTCAACTAACTAATTTATTAAATGCTATTGGAAAAATTAAAATTACTTTTTATTTAATGATAATGTGGACAGTTCTCACTTGGGTTATGATTCCATACCTATCTCTAAAATATGGATTTAATGGAGCGGCTTTAGGTTATTCCATAGTTGGAGCAAGTTCTATAGTTGCAATATTTGTA
>WNFI01704272.1_pt1 | contig 12507 bp, 11 predicted proteins | sample 5400471 | NCBI WGS metagenome assembly WNFI01 (sample SAMN13153348, study PRJNA577476) | soil metagenome | isolation source: 100 cm saprolite on Douglas fir-dominated hillslope | place: USA:California | collected 2013-09-17 | reverse complement strand
TATGGCTGCTGGCCTGACTGATCATATCTGGAGTGTTCAGGAGCTTTTGACTGTTGTGCTTGTTCCTCTCCATACCAACACTTAACAGGGAGACGACCAAAAGTTTTAGAGATAAACAAAGGAGCGAGACCATGAACCAGCCAACACGCGAGGAGTTCGAAGCATTCAAGCAAGAGCTAAGGCAACAGATCAGAGAGCAGGTAACCGAGGAGATAGAAGTCATCAGAGGTGAGGTTACCTGGAAGATCGTACTGGATCGCCTGGACAACCTCAAGCATGAGCTTGACGAACGCTCGAACATCTGGCTTAACACCTTACAGGAACACTACACTGAGCACACGGCACGCTTCGAGAAGATTGAGTCTACTATGGCAACCAAGGAGGACATAGAAAAGCGGTTCGACTCCATAGCAGAGGTGCAGAAGTTGATCCTGGAGCGCCTGCCAAAGCCACCAGAGGGATAGCCTTGCACTCCTGGAGCCTGCTAATCGTGGTATACTCTAGACATCATCTTACCTCTGACTTCCCAGTGCACTGGGGGTCATCAGGGCGCTCGCCTGCAGCCAGCGCCTTCAAGGAAAGCACCGAGTCCGATATACTCGGTGCTTTCCTGCGTCTGGCCAGCTGCCCTCACTATTTTAAAGGGTAGCGTACAGGGGGATATATAGGATAGCGTAAAGGATGGTATACAGGGTAGAGCTGTCCGCTACCCTATACACTACTCTTTAGAGCTCGAAATGAGCCGCTCGCGCCGCTGATAAATGAGAAAATCAAGGGGTGAATCGTGCTTTGCCACATAGGTCTGTCAGGTTGAAAGCCATCAACAAACGATCAACAATCTCTCCCTCTCCCTCTATCTCTCCCTCTACGTGTCCGTTAGGTGTTGTGTGGTCGTGGTCGGACAGATAGAGGGAGAGATTGTTGATCCATCGTGCGTAGATGTGGTGATGATGAAAACCACGACCAAGTCTTTACGCTATGAATCACCTTACCCTTGCCACTCCTATGGTTGCGTAGGGGTCGAAATGAATGGGTGAATCAGCGATTATGAAGGAGGTCGTTTTTGCATCTGAATGGTAGCACTATCAGCTCGCTCTATTCCTCACAAATTGGGGTACGGTATAATACATTGCATACCGTGTTTTAGCGTGTACTATGACAAACGACGCTGGCAGCCGTGCATGAGTGATGTATAATAGGGATGTAGAGAATGTTGCCAGGGTACACAACCTTGGCGGGTCGACAACCCGGAGAGATCTGTCGGTGGCGTAGTCGCGGGATCTCATGCTGGTAGCTCATCAGGTCCTCGTCGGTGGCACAGTCGCGGAGGAACCAACGAGCAACGGACAACCATCAACTCCCTATAGGTCAAACCACGGAGTGTGTTATGAAGAAGAGCCAGATCATCAGGCAACTGGAGGACACGATTCGCTCTGCCCAACGGCGGATCGAGGACATGATCCAAGACAGCGAGACGGATCTCGACCAAGAGATTGATACCTACTACCAGGCGCAACACACGTGGCTGCAGGAAGCTCAAGGATTGCCTCCTGTACTTGCGAGCGTGACACTGGATAGCATGAATGTGCGAGGCAGCTGGACGATCTGGGCGAAGATGAGACCTGCACCTTACCCTCGATCGGTCTTGTCGTTCTACAACGTGACGTAGGCAGGCTGCAATCACCAACTCCCTATAGGCCAAAACCTCCAGGCCCTCGACACGACAGGGTCAAATTGTGCTGTGCCAGTGACCTAGTCGGTGCGCTCGGCGAGGCCTCCATACAAACATTGGTGACACCAGGGGCAAGACAGCAATATTGCTGGCAAGAGACAACACAGGGGGGGGCAACTGCTTTTAATCGTGTGTAGCTAACAAACTTTGAAGATGCTAACGATGTGAGCATATAGCGCGAAGCGGCGGGCATCGCCAATTGCGGGATGATGGCACTGAGCCCCGCAATTGGCAAGCCTGTTGCCTACTCGTGTTCTGGAATCCTGCCAGGTCCTGTTCAGGTCGTTCTGGAATCCTACCCGGTTTTTCAGGTCGCCCGTCGGGCATACTATGAGTGAACAAAGCATGTACGACCCCACTGGGGACACCAGTACATGAGCAGGAAACACGACCTGCAACCTGCGCAGCCGCAATATCTAGCAACTGGGTATCGATATGCGCAGCGCTAGACGAGGATGCTCTCAGCATAAGTAGGTCTCGCCATCGGCGATTGAACTCTCCTTGGTCTTCAATCAGTTGCCACCTATCATCTGTCCCCTGTAGCATATCGTCGGAGTGCATCCCTGTAGCGCATCATCGTAGGATTGGCCCACCAGTCGCCAGCTTCCAGTTGAGCGGGATTATATCCGTCTAAACATAAAGAGGTCCCGTCAGTGCAAAATCAGCGACTGACCATCAGAAGCAAGGGAAGCAGCAGCATCCCATTGGTTTTCGAGCGTAGCAAGATATTTTTCACGCAGATGGCAAAAACGATAGCGGGTGAGTTGCTCACTTTGCACCTTTTCTAATTCTTCCCTATTCTGAATCCATAACTCTTTTTTCATATTTCGCGCTAATTTCTCAAATTGCTGCCATCTTTCGGGCGTTGATGCCCACCAGTCATAAAAACCAACGTTTCGCCCATGTCTTAGGAGATATTTATTCCAATTCTTTCTCCCACTTATGCGGCGATATCTTGTTTTGATCTTACGAATAGATCCTTCTGTTTCATTGTTCGTTCGAGGAAAGTTCTCTTGATCATAACATTGAATCAAGTATGGTCTCAAATTGTCTAAAACTTTCAAAAAGTGCTCCAGACACTCACGTTCTTTCTGGAGAATTTTTCCATCTTCCAACTGCGAAGCAAGTTCATGCATGAATGCATCAAATCGCTTGGTGACTTCCTCATTAGTAACATGCTCATTTTTTCGATATTGCTTTTTTTGATATCTATGCATCACTTTCTTATTTTTAAGGTTACAATGAGTAGCATCGATAGTATTTTTGTCTTGTAGTTCAACACCATTTTTATCATTTGGTTCTGCCCAACTTCCATCAAGAATATGTTCAGCATCAAGCACCCATTGCCTCATACGCTTGAGACTCTCGACGTGTCCACGCCATTGTTCCCTTTCTTGCAGCATTTGCCTTAAAGAATAGAAATGCAGCGAGCAGCGAGCGATTGCAAAATATCCCTTTTTTTTATTCTTTCTAAACTGGCAGATATATCATCTAAAGCTTCATATGCATTTATACCAGCATAATCAAATGGAGCTACACTATCTTGGTTTAGCACAGCTTGCATACCAAGTGCATATTTATCCAAAATAGCAAGTTGTTGAGCTTCAGCCTCAGATGCCTGCTTCATTTGCTCTTTTATCTCCTTCCTCAGACTTCTCACCTTTGGTTGCAAATTTTGACGAATTTCCTTTTTTATCTTGCAATCCTCCGCCATCGCCAGTTCTCCCGCATCACGTAACGCATGGAACTGGCAGGTTTGATGAGGAACATCAGGCCATAACTGCAAAAGTGCTTTTGTCTCTGCTTTTTGAGCATCACTGATGGTTCCCAGCACCTTCACTGGTAAATCTACAATAGGTGCAAGAATTTGCTGGATTCTCCCAGTTGAACTCTCTGTTGCATTATCAGCCGTTAATAACCGACCCGTAAGTGCATCTCGAACAATATAAATTGTCTCGTTTCCTTGATCAGGCTGGATCCCATCGATTGAGAGAATAATTCCTCCATTTTCTTCTACAAGACTGAGCCACTCTTTATCATCTTTTACATCAGATATAGATCGTAATAGCGCTGAAAAGGCATCAAACAAGTACAGTATCTCCCTTCTGGAAATGCTCACTCCCAGCGGAGCCAGACGCTCAGCAATCCTCTCATGGACTTCATCAAGTGTTTGATGCTTCCCTAAATGCAATTCTCCAACCAAAAGAACGATATCTAAACCAAAGGTAAACCCAGGCAGTGCCAGCGCATCAGCTTCTACACTGCGGTATGTACGTGATTTCCCTGAACATTTAGGATTTTTACATCGATACCCTCCATGAACTACCTTAATCACTCCATCCAATGTGACGACTGTCCGCTGTGATAAGGTTACTGCTCGCTTTATTGGCTTCTGACATTCTATACATTCCCGTATCTCTGGACGATAAAAACGCTTTGTAATATTTCCATATGTCTTTGCGTGTTTCATCTATATCATCCTTGCTTTTCTGCTGAAGTAGATTTTTTTCAGTCTATCATCTTCTGTCAAGTCGCTGGCTCTGCACTGACGGATGGCGAATGGAGTTGCAACGCTTGCATAGTTTTTTCGTGAAAGAGATGTAGGAGAGTGAGCCATTTCCCTCTCAAGACTGCTGTGCTTGTTCTTTTTTATTTTAACGCCCTTTGCGCTTTTACGTTTACTTTTGCTTTTTCTTTTTTCTATTTCTAGTTCTTTTTGAGTTTCTAGCTCTTTCTGCTATTAATGTGCTTTGTTCTTTTTGTGCTAATGTGTTATACACGCTTCTACGTATATCAGTCCCTAAATAATCCTTTGAATTTAGATGGTCGCGCCATATCTGTTGGTCTGTATTGGCAATCATGACAGTTGTGTAGCGAGGATCGGTCACCCCAATGCCCGAAAGAAATCTATGGCTGTTGAAATTGGTGTTGTCCCGTTTGCATTTAATAATCTCATCAACGAGCCCGGGAAGATTATCTTTGGGAATAAGATAGGTGGTTGAAAGATCATGTTCCTGGGTATTCTCAACTGGTCCTGCTTGCTCATGGTGGCTCTCAGAGGGTGCCCCTGCTTGACTGGTGGAAGCTTGTGGGAGATCGGCATGGTCTATGTGAGGTGGATTAAGACCAGGGAAGAGTCTTTCGAGAGACTTGTCTATTTCAGTAGAGGGAACCTTATGTATAAGAGAAAGAAACTCCGGGCTTGGAGGTTCGTCCTGTCTTATCCTTTTTGTAGGTCTTGCATCATAATCAGGGCCTCCCTCTTCGGGAGTACGATCCCGTTTTCTCGAAGGGCCAGCTTGTGAATCAGAGAGAGGCTGAAGAGGCTGAAATGGAGAAAAACGTCGTGCTCTCTCTTCAGTCGTTTCGCTACTTGACCGCTTTGGCGAGTCGCTACGACTAGTTGGTTTATTTCGAGGGTCTCCTTCAGGGTTAGGAGCTCTGCCTAGATCGCCATGCATAGGAATATCCCTTTCTCATACGATATTTCAAACCATTCTCATAACTCACACAAAACAAGTACCACTCTCAACTATACCCAACCTGTGTCACCATGAGGGCATTTCGTAACCCCCAAAAGCAGATCAGTGGAGAAGGGATTGGCAGAGTCAGGTAAGCTTAGCCTTGGCGAGGCAAGTTCCTCTCGCCAAGGGAGATTGCCATGATGATACCCACTCTGATCGAAGAACAAGCACCCGTTCCACCACCGTCCTTTCAGCGAGAACAAGCCCGACTCAGCCGTGCGTTGCATATCGATGCACTGACTCTGGTCACCATGTTGCATTTGCTCACCCTTTGCCGCTTGGCAGTGCGTCTGGCCCATCGTCGCTGTCCACCTCCCTTGCTAGCAGGCAAAGGAGGAAGACCACGCAGCTACAGCGAAGAGAGCTTGCTGCTCATCAGTCTTTTGCGAACCTTGTGGCGCTTATCGTATCAGGACATGCATGATTGGCTCAAAAGTTGGCCTGCTTTAGCCCTGGCCTGTGGCTTGCCTTTGGATAAAGAGGGCAAGCCTCTCATTGTGAGTCCATCACAGCACTGCAAACGTCGCCATGCTGCCGGTGCCCCTGTGCATGAGTCCCTCTTTGTGCTGGTGGTTCTACAAGCTCTGCGCAGACGGCTGATCGGAGCCCGTGATCTCATCATTGACAGTGCTCCCATCCTGGCTTGGAAACGGTGTGACCCAGATGCCGCCTACGGACACGCTCCCGCTCATCATCCCCTTCCTCTTTTGCGAGGCTTCCGTGTCCATACCCTCATCTGTCGCGGGTCTGGCCTGCCTCTGCTGTTTCTGCTTTCTCCTGCCAATCCACATGATGCGCCCTTCGCACAACGCTTGTTGGCATGGGCCATGCGTCTGTATCAGATCCGTCCTCGGGTCATTCGCATTGACGCAGCCTATTGGGGACTACGCCTGATTGCCTGGATTCATAGCGTGCTTGGGGCGGTCGCCGTCGTGGCGTTCAACCCCAAGAACCAGAAAAACCGCTCCTGCTTGCCCCCAACCTGGACCAGAGAAGAACTGGGCAAACGAAGTGCTATCGAGCGCTTCTTTGGTCGCGTTTTTCTCTTTTTTCACCTCCAGCGTCCACCTCTGTGTGGTTGGTCTGAGATTGCCTCACAGGTGGCCCTAACCTATGCGGCTTCCGTCATTGTTGGCTTGGCTGCCCAACAGGTTGGCCGTCCTGATCTCATCCGTTCTCCTAAACGCGTTCTCGCTCATCTGTGGGAAGAAGATTCGCCGTTATGAAACGCCCTCTTTCCTTTTACCGGTACTTTGTTGACGCGGGTTAGGAAGAGTTGTAAAGGAAGAGCGGTACTCCCAAAGCCAGCGCATCAAGTAACTGCTGAAGCGCAAGAGGAGGGGGCTGTGCGGACCAAGCTCGCCAATAGCGCTGCAGCATGACCCATGGTTCCAACCAGGCTCTCACCTTTCGCAGGGCTTTTGGCCAACAGAGAAGGGGTCGATCGGCCACGGAGTCGCTCATTTTTTTCCCCGCCTCCTGAGAATATCTCAGGAGCCTGTTCTTGCTGGCTCGTGGTCTGGCACCAGCCACTCTCTGGCAGTTGAATCTGATCAATGGGAGAGTGACTGTGATGATACCAGCAAAAGGAGAAGGCACAACAGACCAGTTGCCAATGTCGTCGCATGGCTCGATCGCTTCGCACTTGGTAGTCTGCCCATCCTAAAGTCTCTCTGACCTGTTTGTAGCTTTGTTCAATCCACATTCTCAGTCCATAGAGCCGGATGACTTCCTCTAAGCTGGCAGCTTCCAGGATGCTTTGCTTGGCGGCAAGCGAACCTGGGGTCGGTAAGTTGGTGACCAGATACCATGTACTGATATCAGGCAAAGTCACCGGATCGGTGGTGGCAATCACTGCCCGCTCGGTCCTCTCCGGCCCGTAAGGACCTGCTTGGACTTCCAAAGCCCACCAGGTTTGCTTGGAACCATCCCGAAAGGTCCTCTCGACTTTGACCCACTGGCCCGGCTGATCGGCACTTTTCCAGCCTGCAGCTTGCGCGACTTCTTGCAGCGATCCCAGTGTTCCTTCTGCATGCCACCAGTTATGAGACGGTTTGAGGGCCAAGACATAGGCCTTCTTCAAGGCTCTGAGTTCTTGTCTGAGGCTGAAGTCCTCTCCATAGAAACTATCAGCAACCACGGCTCGAAACGGGATCCCCACTTGCATAGCTCGGCTGACAAGTTGGCCTGATATGCGCGAAGCTGACATGAAGTGCAAAGTGACTAATTTCATTGGTAGCATTTGGTCCCAGAGACTTTTCTGCTGCGAGTTTCCCCTAAGCAGATGTGGCCTCAATAGCCACTCCAGCACCAAAGCTTGGAAACAACCAAGCGGCTCATCTGCACTTCATGTCAGCTTCGCGCATATCAGGCCTAGTTACAGGTAACTAACGCCTGCAACTTACGTTGCCCGCATTGCCACGTACCCACTACCGCGAAGCAAAGGCAACGCCACTTGCGGGAAAATTGGCACTGTCCAGACACCATGTCTAAATGAAGACTCACTCTCACTTCCTCAATCCCTACACAAAGAATAAGAGTACAACCCACACAAACAACATGAACAAAGGGAGAGGATGAGCAAGAAGTTCCTGATTAATATTATGCCTTTTACCCTCAATATCAAGCATAACCCTATATTCAGGAATAACATCTCTTGCATATAAAGTTACTTTATAACAGACAGTTCTTATTTTTGCCTGTGTATACCACCAAATAATTGTTACAACAATACCAAGACTTCCGAACAACTCAAGCAAAGGAAGAGGAGGAGGAGATTTTGTATACAACAGACCAATAATACCAAGAAGTATAGACTCGAAAACCAAAAAGGTATTGAGCCTATCATAAAAGTGCTCGACCAGATGTTGTCTATGGGTAAAAATGCGGTTGATCTGATCTTGATTCAAACTCTCTTGCTCAACCAAGCTTGTATCACTCATAGCAGATATCCTCCAAATCTCTCAATTTCACAAAGTAACACTAATTCCTTCCAATAGTAATAAACGCTATGCTATCACCAAACTAAAAAAGAAAGTGACTACTCAGGGAGGGGGCAAGAAGGCACGCTAAAAAAACCAGGGGAGCGGTCAACCAGGTCTGATTGGAGACTTATCATGCAGAGAAGGCTTGTCTCATCCGGAAGGAGAGAAAAGAGGAAGATCTTGCCCAGCGACCACCGCCTTCAAGCAATCAAGGATGGGAAGATGCTGTTTGCGCAGGGTTTGAGTGAGAGAGAGCAATTGAGCAAAACGGGAGGCTCCAGCTTCTGAGCGAAATCCTCCAGAGACTTTGTCCTTGAGTTTTGCCGCCTTGATCGCCCGTTCAGAACTGTTGTTATCTGGGGGCACGTCCGGATAGCTCATGAACGGAAAGATCCAGTCTTGATGTTTGATGAGCCGTTTTTGGAGCCTGCGTTCCTCTGGTTTGATGAGAGCCATGGCAAGCAACTTCTTCAACTCATCTTGATACGACTGGATGAGAGCTTGTCGTCTCTCTGCCGTAACTCCTTCTTGCCAGATAGCTTGGCGGGCCCGTTGGGATTTAAGCAAGAGCCGTTGAACCCGATAGGCAAAGACGGAGCGCTCTTTATCCACAGCATATTGCAGATTACGTACCAGATGGGCATGACAGAGTTGATGGGCTCCGGCAGGCGTGTTGTTTTGGGCACTCCAACAATCGTGGATGAGCACGCCGTGATAGTTCTCGGTAAAATGCTCTTTGACCACGCCGTATCCGCGCCGCTTATCTACCACGTAATAGGAAGCCTCAGGCGATTGCCAGACCCATTGCCAGAACTTTTTTCCCTCAACATGGGTTCCCGTTTCATCTGATCCCGTCCAGGCAGACGCAATGACATGGGCCTTGATCCGTTGGATGATGCCCTGGGTTTGCCTGAGCATGTCCTTGAGCTTGTTGGCCACAGTTCCTTCGGAGATGGCAAACCCAAGCACATCCTCGGTGATCTGGGTCAGTCTCCCATAGGGAAGGCTATGTTCCACGTTGAAGTAGGTGATCAACGCGGCCATCTGTGGCCCAATCGTGACTGGTCCGCAGATGGGTAGTGCTGGACAATTGCAGTGTCCACAAGCGCAGACTTTGATCACTTGCTGATACTCGATGATTAGCGGGGTAATGGGGGGAATATCGACGTGTTGGGCGATCTGTCCCAGGGTTCCTGCCACAAGAGCCAGCGAGCTGCCACAGTGACTACAGTGAGAGGCTTGCACTATGATCGTCTTATCTGGATGGGGATGGCGTTCTCGCTGATGACCCTCATGCCCTGGCTGGCCTCCCGCTTTTTTGCCACTCTTTTTCCGCTGACTTCTCGTTCGCGGGATCTGTTCCTTTGATGTGGGGATCGAACTATTCGTACTATCTTTGCGAACCGGGTGTTTTAACTCCTCGATCTCTTTTTTCAATTCCACCACGGTTTGACTCAATTCCACGATGATCTGCTGCTGATCCAAGATGATCTGGATGAGCTCTTCTTTCGTGGCCTGTTCGTATCTGCCTGCTTCTTTCATGCTTTAAGCTTATCAGATCCCACTGGCTTTCTCAACCCCCCCGTGAGTAGTCACAAAAATTGAATAACTTCTTCATCTGTAAATCCCAAGATACTGCTGCAGATGCAGCAGTATCTTGGTAAACAGGCAATCTCACGTATCAGTTTTTAAGATAGCAACGGCCCAAATATTTATGCTGATTCGGCCCGTGAAATCTTGGGATTTACACAAACTCGGATCACATTTATGACCGCCTGTACTTAGAGAGTGTGTGAGCCGGGAGACTCAGGCGACGGCAAGAGCCAGATGGGAGAGCATGCGACGGGAAGCCGAGATTTTGATGAAAGCCTCCGAGGTTTCAGGCAAGCCCTCATGGTCGCGAGCGAGACGACGCCAGCGCGTGATCCAGCCAGGGGTAGAGCTACGTAAGCTGTCACCAGGGGCGAAGTATCCTGAGATAGCAGTAAATCACTGCTACAATGCATTTTTTATGCGTAAATTTCAAGAGAGCAAGTACCGACTTACATAACGGAACGGAACTTGACCCGTTTTTGGCAGCCAGTTGGCCCCAAATTGTAGGCAATTTGGGGCCAACTGGCTTGGAAAGTACCGACTCTGCCTAAAGGCGGAACTTAGAGCGAGTAGAATGCTTAATTTACCTAACTTGCTCGAAATGCATTCTACCCTGCCCCTGGTGACAGCTTACGTAGCTCTACCCCAGCCAAAGGTGCGTTCGATGACCCAGCGCCTGGGCTGGACGTGGAAGCCCCCCTTGGACGGCTTGGTCTTTGGCTTGGGCTCCATCGTGTTGGCATCCGGAGCCGTCCCCAACCCTTGCACGGTTTGCACGTTCCAACCAAATTGCTCTTTGACCCACTCAAGAAACTGGCCCCCGTAATGACTATCGCCCCAAATCAGCTGGAGTCTGGGAAAGCGCCCGTGCAGGGGCTCAACTAACCTCTTGCCTCAGGCCAAGTCCGAGGCATCAGCTCCCGTCACTTTGACTTCCATCAGGTTGCCTTCGGTATCGACGAGGGCGTGCCGCTTGCGCCCCTAGATCTGTTTTCCCATATCGAAGCCTTTCTCCGGTCCTCTCACCGCACTGGTTTTGATCGATTGGCTATCAATCACAGCCGCACTGGGCTCTTCGTCTCGCCCTTGCTTTTGCCGCATCCGTTTGCGCAGGGCGTGCATCGCTTTATCCCAGATGCCTGCGATGCGCCACGTCCGAAAGTAATAATAGACCGTGCCCCAGGCAGGCAAATCGTGGGGCATCAACCTCCACGGGCAGCCACTCCTCAAGACGTAGAGAATGCGCGCTCTCAATCTCGCGACGCGAAATGGTCTCTACCGTTGCATCCTCTGATACCTCTGGAATTAATGGCTCCAAGATTTTCCACTCCGTGTCTGTCAGGTCCGAGGGATACGCTCTTCGCTCGCTCATCTCTTCTTCTCCATTCTTGTGCTTTTTACTCTCTTCTTCTCCTTTCCTTTATCGGCTTGGGGACCTCGTTCTTACACTCTCTTAGAGGCTGTTTGAAAAGGTCCATTCAATCGGCCTGAGAAGCCAGATGACGTTTCTTCACATGAACGCTTTTCAAACAGCCTCTTCTCGATCGGTTCCTTTGTCTCTTTCCTCTGGTAGAGACCTGGTCACGTATGATATGGTAGAGGAGCAGGTGAAGCAAGAGAGCACAAGGAGAAGAATCTATGCACCGCATCCCAACACGCCGTATTCTCCTGAAAACCATTTTGACTGATGAGCACGGAGAACAGTCCACAGATCACCGGCTCTATGACGTATTGCGCGAGAAAACAGATGAAACTTTCAAAAAGGAGATCGTGGATTACTTGAGTCAGAAGTACCCGAGGCTTCTGTTCTCCGTGAGCATTTACGACTTTGAGAAACCACTCCCAGCAGAAGCACTTCCCGACGATGCAACGCTTCCTCTCTTGCCTTGGTAGGCTCTTTCGTACTTGGGACAGACTAAACGAGCTCACCTGCCTCGAATCATCCAGGAGAGGAAAGAAATCGGTGTTGAGGGTACGAGGGGAACGCTCTCTTCTTTGTCCTAGAGATCTGGCTGCCAGGCAACAACCGTGAAGTGGAAAGTGATGCTTTCCCGTTTGGGTGGCTCCGTTTGCAGTGGCCACGTGGCTTGCTCTGCTCACAGCGTGGATTTTGGGCCAGATCTGCTGTCAATTCTCAGGATATTTTTCGCCATTCTCAGATAAAATTTCGCTGCATGATCGCGCTCTAGCGGTAAAAGCAGCGGATTTTCTCGCATAACTTTTCCAAGTTGTCATTTGCGTCATTTCTCGCATACCAAGACCTCGCAAAACGGCGTTTTTCACGACATCGAGAAAATTTATGTGAGAAAAATGATGCCGCTCCTGGAGCGGACTCAGCCAGGGCCGCGAAAAGTTACGTGAGAAAAATGGCGTATTTGCTCTTTTTCTCAGACGGCAACGAAGCCGCAAAAATGCTAAAGCTGAGTCTGGAAAAGTTATGTGAGAATCGCACAAGTCACACATAGCATATGGATCAGCTTCACAGGCCAATGTACCGCATCGCTTGGAAAATTTATCTGATCCAAAAACGAATCTAATTGTGAGAATTGACATCTGCGTTCCTTGGCTCTGCTCAGAGCATTTGTCAGGCTCCCGAGTCTTTCCGGCAGCCCTCGTTTGTCTCCGGCCAGTCTCCGTCTGCTCGTCGCCCTTCTCAAGCTTGCCCATAGGAGGC
>WNFI01016714.1_pt1 | contig 12507 bp, 15 predicted proteins | sample 5400471 | NCBI WGS metagenome assembly WNFI01 (sample SAMN13153348, study PRJNA577476) | soil metagenome | isolation source: 100 cm saprolite on Douglas fir-dominated hillslope | place: USA:California | collected 2013-09-17 | reverse complement strand
CCTGCCGCGGCAGCCTGCGCCGCGTCCTCTTGCGTGCTGCTTCGGCCCTCGATGAGTCCTTCTTTTTGCGGAAGGGATTTCACGCTGTGGTCGCCGGGAACGCTTACGACTTCGGCGACGATCGGCAGGCTGCCAAATTTGGTGTGAATCTCGTCGAACGTCAGCCAGAGCTTAGCGCGCCCTGCCACTCCCGCAGGTTCCACGTGGCTAATGTGCCCGTGAATTTCCGCTCCGGGCGGCAGATAAATCCCGCTGCCCGCTTCGAGTGGCTCCAGCGTCTTCACTTTGAACTTTGCGTTTTCCTGTGTGCCCTTGGTGCCCAGTTCCTCTTCGAGCCGCACCAGAAACTTGGTCCCCGGCGCGACCGCATAAGTCTCAATCGGCAGGCCGTGCCGTTCACCGTCCGCCTTCTGCCGCTGCTGCTCCGGCGCTGGCGTTGTCGTTTCTCGTGATGGTTCCTGGGTCTGCTCATGCGCTCTGCCCGCTGGCCCCAAGCCAAGAGCTACAGCCAAAATCGCGACGCCAGTTGTGACACTTCTCATCTTCATCCGTTCCATAGTTCTCCTCCAGCGAAAATGCTGAGCAAACAAGGAAATGCACATAGGAAGCCATTGCGGGCCGGATGGGACTATCGCAAAGGATTGAAAAACATGCACTTGGAGGTGACCGACGACGGCCATTGCGGATAGACCGGGTCCTGTCGGCGAATCCCGCCATCGCCCCGCAAGGCTTTCCCGACACCTTTTACGGTCGAATTCCGTTGTAGGGGCGCCCGCCGCGGCGGGCTGCGCCCCTACGGCAAGAGGAAACTGCGGATGCGCTGAAGAACCGCGGCGTACATTGCAGCAGTGACTCTGCCCGTCTGCGTATTTTGCTGGCTCGGGTGGTACACGCCAAACAAGCGCGGCGTGCCTGGCGTAACATCCGCCTCCGCGCCGTGCGCAAACTTGTAGAGCGCGCGCGAAGCAATCAGTCCGCGCTGCTTCAGAATTTCGAGATAGCCGTCCCAGGCGATTTTTCCCAGTGCCAGGATTGCCTTTGGTTTCAAGATTTCCAGCTCGCGTTCAAAGTAACTGCGGCAATTCGCGATCTCCTTCGGCAGAGGCTTGTTTCCCGGCGGAGCGCATCGGCATGTCGCGGTTATGTATGCATTCTTTAACGCCAATCCGTCTTCGCGATTTTCTGAAATAGGCTGATTCGCAAAGCCCGCCTTGTGCAGTGCCGCATACAGAAAATCGCCCGAACGGTCGCCGGTAAACATCCGCCCGGTGCGGTTTGCTCCATGCGCAGCCGGCGCAAGTCCAAGTATCACTAGCGCCGCGCTCGCGTCTCCGAATCCCGGAACCGGTTTTCCCCAGTAAGCCCACTCACGATATGCACGCCGCTTTTCCCGCGCCACTTTTTCGCGGTAGCGGACCAGCCGCGGACACTTTCTGCATGCCTCGACTTCCTCATTCAAGACGCCAAGCTGAGAGAATTGTTCCACCATGAGCCTAGGATGGTTTGCGTGTCATCATTTGCATTAGGTCGATGAAAGGTGTCGCGCCGGGGAACATTGTCACGCATGAACGCTCTTCCATCATCTCTTTCGCAATTCGCTGCACCACTCCCATCGCAGCGCGCATAATACCCGACCCCGCGCTAACACGGGCCACGCCGATTTTTTCCAGCTTGGCCATCGGCGGGCATGCCGGATTTGCCAGAATGTTGAGGGGAGCTTCGACGGCCTTGAGCATCTTGGCGATAATGTCCCCGTCGTAAAGCCCGGGCACAAACAGACAATCCGCTCCCGCGTCGCGATAGGCGCGCAGGCGCTCGACGGTTCTCTCGAACCGCGTAGCTTCAGGCCCGATCGGCATTAAATAAATGTCCGTGCGCGCGTTCAGCACAAAGGGAACACCGAGGGATTTCGCCGCCTCACGAATGGCCCGGATTTTCTCCACTTGAAGCGGGATAGCGACTTGCGTGCGCTCATCATCTCCGGTCACATCTTCGAAGTTCATTCCGATGGCGCCTGCTTCGATAGCCGCTTTCACCGTTTCCGCCATGTCTTTGGGCGTCGTGCCATAGCCCGCCTCCAAATCCGCGGTCACCGGAATGCGCACGGCGCGCGCGATGCGGCCAACGACCTCCAGCATCTCGCCCCGCGAAATGCGCTGGCCGTCTGGATAGCCCAAAGAATAGGCGATCCCCGCGCTCGTCGAGGCAATCGCGGGGTGCCCGCACTCTTCCAAAATGCGCGCGCTGGCTACATCCCAAGCATTGGGCAACAGCAGCATTCGCGGCCCGTGATGCAGCTTCCGGAATTGTTCGGCTTTCTCGGCTTGCCTGCGCATGTCCATCGGAGACCTCCAGCGAAGGATGCTTGAATCATCCAGGAATCAAAGACTAAGGATTGTCCCCATTTGTGAAACGGCCAATTTGGAGAGCGATTTCCTTGACTCGTTTTTTGTTACAACATCACTTGCTTCCGCGCAAAATCGTCAACACTTCATCGTGAATTTTTCCATTGGTGCTGACCAGCTGCCCGGTGTAAATCGTTCGCTCGCCGCGCACGTTTGTCGAACGGCCTCCTGCTTCCTCGACCATAATTGCCAGCGGCGCCAGGTCCCACGGTTTGGAAGTCCAATCAAGCGCGACTTCAATTGCCCCTTCCGCGACCAGCATGTGCTGCCAGAATCCGCCAAACGAACGGCTGTTGCGAGCGGCGTCCAGCAATGCGCGGATTCTTGCCTGATCGTGCGCATTCTTGCTTGGACCGGTGCCGGTGGTAAAAACCATCGCCTTGCCCAAGGAAGTCACGTTCGAAACATGGAGCCGGGTTCCATCGCGGTACGCGCCCTCCCCGCGATAGGCCCACCAGCGCGAATGCAGCCCGGGCGCGCTCACCATTGCGGCAACGATTTCGCCGTTCGATTCAATTCCCATCAACCAGATGCAATCCGCTGGCCCCCACTTTTGTCCGCGCCATCTCTTCGACGGCGCGATCCGCTTGCGTCACTGCCGTGCCGTCGCCTTTTCGTTCTACGCGCAATTCATCCGCGCGGAAATACCGTAGCGCAATCGCATCCGCCTCTTCCGCGATCGCTTTCAAGAGCGCTCCATACTCCTCGCTGTACCCCATGCGTTCTCCCGTCACCTTCCCTGGTCTAAGCATCCGTTTACCGCGCCTCCGAGCTTTCGACTCAACTTTCTTCCGATTTGACTCTCCAGCCGTGCACCCCTAGCATACAAAGTTATAGCAATGTCTGCTCAGGCCAACACCGGAACCGTGCTGGACCGCATTCTGGAAGCGCGGCGGGCCGAGGTCGATCACCGCAAGCGCGCGCTGCCTGAAACCGCGCTCAAGTATGGCGTGAAAGCGGCCACTCCGCTGCGCGATTTTTCCGCGGCGCTCTGCCGCGACGGATTGAACGTAATCGCGGAGCTGAAGCCCGCTTCGCCTTCGCGCGGAGTGATCCGCGAGCCATTCGAGCCGGTGGAGCTGGCGAAGTCCTTGGAAGCAGCAGGAGCTTGTGCGCTCTCCGTGCTCACGGAAGGAGAATTTTTCCGCGGCTCGCTGAAAAATCTGCGCGATGCGCGCAAGTCGATTCAACTCCCGGCCTTGCGCAAGGATTTTATCTTTGATCCCTGGCAAGTTTGGGAAACGCGCGCGAATGACGCCGATAGCTTTCTGCTCATCGTCGCAACTTTGAACGATGGACTTCTTCGTGATTTGATCGCGCTCGGCCGCGAGATTGGCATGGATGCGCTTGTGGAAGTTCACACCGCCGAAGAACTCGACCGAGCCCTTTCCGCCGGTGGACACATCATCGGCATAAACAACCGCAATCTTAAGACGTTGAGTGTTGACGTCAATACTTCATTCGAGCTGATCGGCCGCGTTCCCGACGACTGCATTGCCGTCAGCGAATCCGGATTGAGCGCACACGGCGATCTGGTAAAACTTTGCGCCGCCGGCTTTGACGCTTTCCTCATCGGCACGCATCTTATGCTCGCTCCTGATCCCGCCGTGGCCCTTTCCGCTCTCCTAGGTTCTCCGACGGGAACGCTGTAGGTGCCCATGGTCCGCGTAAAAATCTGCGGCATCACGAACGCGGCCGACGCCCTCGCCGCCATCGACGCCGGGGCCAATCTTATTGGTTTCAATTTTTATGAAAGAAGCCCGCGACACATCGACGAGGCGGAATCCGCAAGAATTCGCGGGCAGCTTCCGAAAAAAATCGAAGCCGTGGGAATCTTCGTTAATGCTCCGGCGCCTGCTGTCTCCCGCGTGTGCAAATCATTGAAGCTCGATGCGGCCCAGCTTCATGGCGACGAATCTCCCGAGACTGTTGCGGAAGTAGCCCGCAGCTTCACCGTTTGGAAAGCCTTTCGCGTCGAGCCAGATTTTCATTTGAAGGCGCTCGATGAATACCCCGGGGCCTTTGCCTTTTTGTTTGACGCCGCGCACACAGGCCAATATGGTGGTACGGGCCGCACCACGGATTGGGATGTCGCGCGGCGCGCGGCCCTTAGCCACCGTATCATTTTGGCAGGGGGGCTTAATGTCGAGAATGTAGCTGCGGCGGTGCGCATCGTGCGCCCGTATGCCGTGGATGTGGCCAGCGGCGTGGAAACAAAGCCCGGAAAGAAAGATCACGGCCGCATGCGGGAATTTATTCAGGAAGTGCGGCGGGGCGAGCGGAAATAAAGCGGCAGAAAACAGGAAAAAATGAGCTCGATTCTACAATCACCGGCAACGGCTCCGGGGCGCTTTGGGCCCTACGGGGGACGCTACGTTCCAGAAACGCTGATGGTGCCGCTCTTTGAACTTGAACGCGCGTACGAAACCGCGAAGTCCGATCCAACGTTTCAATCGCGATTCAGCGATCTGCTGAAAAATTTTGCCGGGCGCCCGACGCCGCTACAGTTTGCTTCGCGCCTAACGGAAAAACTCGGCGGACCGCGCATTTATCTGAAGCGCGAAGATTTGCTGCACACCGGCGCGCACAAAATCAACAACGCCATCGGCCAGGGCCTGCTGGCCGTGAAAATGGGCAAGCCTCGCATCATCGCAGAAACGGGCGCGGGGCAGCACGGAGTCGCCTCCGCCACGGTGGCAGCGCATCTCGGCCTTGAATGTGTCGTCTACATGGGCACGGAAGACATGGCGCGGCAAGCGCTCAACGTCGCCCGCATGCGTATGGTCGGCGCGCAGGTCGTCGGCGTGGAGTCCGGCAGCCGCACGCTCAAAGATGCCATTAACGAAGCGATGCGCGACTGGGTCACCAATGTTCGCAACACGCACTATCTGCTCGGTTCCGTTCTTGGCGCGCATCCTTATCCCACGATGGTGCGTGATTTTCAGACAGTAATCGGCCGCGAGGCCCGCGAGCAAATCCTTGCCGCGGAAAAGCGCCTGCCGACGCATCTTTTTGCCTGCGTTGGCGGCGGCTCGAACTCGATTGTGCCGCGCATCAAGGTTTTAGCGGAGCACGCCCTGGCGTTCTGCAGGGCACGTACACTTACGTTTTGCAGAACGAAGACGGCCAGATCGCCACGACGCATTCGATCTCCGCAGGACTCGACTATCCCGCAATCGGCCCCGAGCACGCCTGGCTCGCCGACCAGCGCCGCGCCGAATATTCCGCCGTTTCCGATCAAACCGCGCTGGATGCCGCACGTCTCCTCTCGCGCACCGAAGGGATCATTCCCGCGCTCGAATCCGCGCACGCCATCGCCGGCCTGATCGAGCGACTCCCGCAATTGAAGAAAGACGACCTCGTCATCCTCAATCTTTCCGGCCGCGGCGACAAGGACATGGACACTTACTCCCGCCTGCTCTAATCTTTAGGCTTTCCCAAAATACAATGCCCGCCGATGCTTCCAATTCGACTCGCATCTCCAAACGCTTCGGCGAATTGCGCGCGTCGGGAGAACTTGGCATCGTGGCCTACATCACCGCGGGCGATCCCTCGCTTGATGCTTCGCTGAAATATGTTTTCGCGCTCGCGGAAGCCGGCGCCGACGTGATCGAACTCGGTGTGCCGTTCAGCGATCCGCTCGCTGACGGGCCTACCATTCAGCGCGCTTCCGAGCGCGCGCTGAAAGCCGGAACAACGCTTGGCGGAGTCATCGATCTTGTTCGGCGCATTCGCCAATCTTCGCAAGTGCCGCTCGTCCTCTTCAGCTACTACAATCCCGTCTTGCAGATGGGCCTGGAGAGATTTGCTTCCGCCGCCGAATCCGCTGGTACCGACGGCGTTCTCGCTACCGACCTCACGCCGGAAGAATCGGAGGACTATCGCCGCATCCTCGCCGCGCATCATCTCGACACGATTTTTCTAGGCGCGCCGACTTCTACGGATGAGCGGCTCGCGAAAATCGCCGGGTGTTCGACGGGATTTTTGTACCTTATTTCGCGCACGGGTGTAACCGGTGCGAAGGATGTCTTGCCCGACGATCTCCCCGCGCTTCTGCGACGGGCTCGCAGCGTCACGCAGCTTCCCATCGCGGTGGGCTTTGGGATTTCTCTGCCCGGCCATGTATCCGTTCTTGGCGGCCTCGCGGACGCTGCCGTCGTCGGGTCCGCACTTGTTTCTGAAATCGAAAAGGCGAAGTCAGTTGATGCAGCCGCCGAAGCGCTTGCGGAACGCGTGCGTTCGCTTAAGGAAGCTGCTCGCCACGGGCTTTCGCGGCGCGAGGTGGCGCCATGAACCTGAGTGATTGGCGGCGCCGCATCGATGAGATCGACAAGAAACTCGTACAGCTTTTGAACGAACGCTCACAGTGCGCGCTTGAAATCGGCAAGCTCAAGCAGGAGGCGAAAATTCCGCTGTACCAGCCGGATCGCGAGAACGAGGTGCTCGAAAATGCCGAGCGCAACAATCCCGGTCCACTGACCGACGCCGCGATCCGCCGCCTCTTCGAGCGCATCATTGACGAAGCCCGGGCCGCCGAGCGCGACGCCATGCACTCCGGTGACGGTTCTCACAAAGGCGGGAATGAATGAGCCGGGGCGGCGGTATGCATGGATAAGACCTTGCAAAGGCCGGGCGAAATTCATCCAGGAGAACCGGAAACCCGGCGTATCCAGTCTGAGTATTGTTGAAGAGAAAAGCGCGGGACTAGAGTTCTGCCACTACATCACTAGAGAAGGAAACAGGGGATCCCCATGGTCATCGTAATGCAAGAAGGGGCAACGGACGCCCAAATCCAGCATGTTATCGACAGGCTTGTGGCCAGCGGTTTCAACGTTCACCGCTCCACGGGGGAATCGCATACCGTGCTAGGCGCTGTTGGCGTACATCGCGACTTCGACCATCGCGACTTCGAATTGCTCGATGGCGTGCGCGAGGTCGTGCGCATCACCCAGCCGTTCAAACTCGCGAGCCGGCAGTTCAGGCCGGAAGGTACCATCATCGATCTTGGCCGCGGTGTAAAAATCGGAGGACCGGAAGTCGCCATTGCCGCAGGCCCGTGCTCGGTCGAATCGCGCGAACAAATCTTTTCCGTGGCGGAAAGCGTGGCCAAAGCAGGCGCGAAAATTTTGCGCGGCGGTGCCTTCAAACCACGCACTTCTCCTTACGCTTTCCAGGGCATGGGAGAACCGGGCCTCAAGCTCATGCGCGAAGCCGCGGACAAATTCGGCCTCTTCACCATCAGCGAAGTGATGGACGCGTCGCAGATTCAGATGATGCTGGGTTACGTGGACATTTTTCAGGTTGGCGCGCGCAACATGCAGAACTACTATCTCCTTCGCGCGCTGGGCGAAATCCGCAAGCCGGTACTTTTGAAACGCGGCATGTCCGCCACGATGGAAGAGCTGCTGATGAGCGCTGAATACATCCTAGCCGGCGGCAATTACAATGTGATTCTGTGCGAGCGCGGCATTCGCACGTTTGAAACCTACACCCGCAACACGTTCGATATCGCGGCCATTCCGGTGATTAAGAAACTTTCGCACTTGCCGATGATTGCCGACCCATCGCACGGCACCGGACGGCGTGACAAAGTGCCCCCAATGGCTCGCGCGGCCGTCGCCGCGGGCGCGGATGGGCTGCTCATCGAAGTCCATAACGATCCGGACCACGCCCTCTCCGATGGCGCGCAATCTCTGGAGCCCGGCCAATTCGCGCAGCTCATGGGCGAACTCCGCATCATCGCCCCCGCCATCGGGCGCCGCATCACCTGACGATGGCGGCCGGCCACTTGATCTCGCGCGTCAGCATTCTGGGCACCGGCCTCATCGGCGGGTCGTTCGGGCTCGCGCTCCGCAAATACACGACCGGGATGCGCATATGCGGATGGGACCGTCCCGAAGTGGTTCGCGAGGCGCAAACGAGCGGCGCGATCGAGGAAACTTTTTCGGGCGAGTTGGCCCCTGCTCTGCGAAACGCAGACTTGATCTACATTGCGCTTCCTATCGCCGCGACCATCGATCTTCTTCCGGAAATTGCGCGACACGCTCCTCCTCATGCGCTTGTTACCGACGCTTGCAGCACAAAGGTGCGCGTCGGGCAAGCGGCCGCCGGACTTTTTCCTGACGCAAAAGGACCGCTTTTCCTCGGCGGGCATCCTATGGCGGGCAGGGAACTGCCCGGAATCGCGCACGCCTCGGCCGATCTCTTCCGTGAGAATACTTACGCGCTGATCGGCGCATCTTCCCTGCAAGACGATCCGCGGATCTCCGCCTTCGTCAAGATCCTCGAAAAGGTTGGCGCGCGCCCGCTCTGGCTCGGCGCACCGCAGCACGATTACGCCGTCGGGCTTGCTTCGCATCTGCCGCAACTCGCGGCCGTTGCGCTCGCTGGTTTTCTTTACGACCGCCTCGACGAAAATGGTCTCCCGATCACTTTGGCGGGCCCAGGCCTCCGCGATTCCCTCCGCCTCGCAGGCAGCCCCTACTCCACGTGGCGCGACATCGTCCTGACTAACCAGGAAGTTCTCTCCGCAGCGCTCGATCTCCTTGCCCGGCGCTTCGACGACCTGCGCGAAAAGCTCGCTTCCCGCGAACTGGAAGCCGATTTCGACGCCGCCAACGAACTCTACAAACTCCTGAGGAGCCTGTAGAAACAGGCTTCGGCACAGCACATACTTTTCGGAATTTACGCTAATATCTCCTTGCGCTGGCTCAATCGAAACTTTATTTTCGATTCAACCCAGCAGAACCAGGCGTACGTGAACCCAAGCCAAGCAAACGACAACGTCCCCGCGCAGCCCCGCCGCCGGGACTTCTCCGCCGTTTTCGCTCTCTTGCTGCTCGCGGGCATGGCGATCCTGGCCGGCGGCGCTGCGTTGCGCGAATCCGCCACCATTGATGAGGTGGCTCACATCGGCGCCGGAGTAAGTTATCTGCAGAAGTTCGATTTGCGGTTCAATCCCGAGCATCCCCCGCTTCCCAAAGTCCTGGCGGCTTTGCCCCTGGTTGTGCGCGGGGTCCATGCGGACTATTCCCATCCCTCTTGGCAGAACGCCCAGCAATTTTTTCCTGCGTTTCTCGGCGAGTGGGTTTTTGGCGATTGGCTCCTCAACAAATGGAATGACCCAGCGACGACATTGGCGTGGGCTCGTCTCCCCATGTTGCTTCTTACGCTGCTGTTGGGCTGGATTGTATTCGTCTATGCGCGCCGTCTGGGCGGCCCTTGGGGCGGCCTGCTTTGCCTATGCGTTTACGTCAGCACGCCTACTTTCCTCACCTTTGGCCCTCTCGTTCTCACCGACCTGGCCGTCACACTTTTTTCTTTGCTGACCGTATGGAGATTGGCCGATCTGTGGAATGAGCCCAGTAAGAAGAACACTTTTTGGTTTGCCTTGAGCTTCGCCGGCGCGCTTCTCTCGAAGTTCACCGCGGGTATTCTACTTTTCGTCTTTGTAGCGATTGCTTTAAGCACGCGCCGGCGTCCTCTTCGCGGCCAGCCGGTCGCCAAACCTGACGTTCGCGTCTGGCGCAGGCCACGGCGGCGCGCCACTCTTTGGGGAATCCTCTGGTCCGCCCTGACCGTTTACGCCTTTTACTTTGTCTTCTCCTGGAATCAACCCACCGATGTTCTCGGACGCCTAGGGCACGGTCCCGGCGCGTTGCTTCTCCGGCGCCTGCTCATGCCGCCGTTACTCTATCTCGGCGGCGCTGCGTTCGTCCTAGTCGGGGGAAGCCGGCCGACTTTCCTGCTGGGACACGCGTATGCCCACGGCGTTTGGTTTTACTTTCCCGTTGTTTTCGTCCTGAAATCTCCGTTTGGTTTTCTTGCCCTGCTGGTACTGACTGTCTTCGTCGCTCTTGGCAGCAAGCGGCGTGTCCAATTGATCGAACCGGCCGTCCCGCCGGAATTCGCAGCCCATTGGCGCGCTCTATGGGTTTCGTTAATCGTCTTTACTCTTTTTTGCCTGTTAAGCCGCCTCACGATCAGCATCCGTCATTTCACGGTTCCGATGCTCTTGCTGATTTTGCTGCTCGCGCCGCTTCCGCGAATGTTCGGGCAACTCCTGGCTGTCGCGCCGGCTACGGCACGCGTCTTGACCGGACTAGCCGCACTCTTAGCCGCGAGCTGCTTGTTTTCGGCGGTTCGTGCATATCCCTACTATTTCCCGTATGTCAATGCTATCGCCTCGCGGCGTCCGCTCTATTCCCTGATGAGCGATTCCAATGTGGACTGGAATCAATCGCTTCCCGAGGTGAAACGATTCGCTGATCAGCACGGCTTGCCGAGAATCGGCATGGATGCCTATAGCCTTTCGGATGTCACTGTTACGGTGCCACAATCGGAGTTCTGGGATTGCCAAAGGCCCACGGCTTCAGACGAGGGTCGATGGGTCGCGGTCTCCGCCAATATGATTCAGGACGGTCACAACTGTCTGTGGCTGATGCAGTATCCCCACGAATCCCTCGGCGGTGGCAGCATGTATGCCGTCCATCTTCCTGAGCTTATTCCTCCCGCTGGCAGCCCCGGCGGCCCTCCGCTCCCGGCAACTTTTCGGGAATTTGCTGGCGCACCCTTTGACATGCGCGTCTTCTTCCTTTACTACATCCATCATCCGGAGAAACTTCCTCGCACCAACAAGGAGGCCGGAGATACCTTCTCTCCTGAGAATCGAGCAAACATGGAGAATCCAGCGCAGTTCAAAGCGAAGTAGGCAGTGTTCTTTAGCGACCGCCTTCAATCGAGCTTCGGCGCGGCGCTTTCTCGCGCGTTTGATTTAAGGGAATTGGTCGCGTAACATACGCCCCATGAGGCGTGTGCGAGGCATCGGCGGAGTGTTTTTCAAATCTGAGAATCCAGAAGCCCTGCGGGCTTGGTACGCCAAGCACCTTGGTATTGTCAGTGAGGGCGATGCCGGCACCATGTTCCAGTGGAATCAGCCGGACAGCCCTTCCCAAGATAACTGCACGGCGTGTGCATTTTCCAGCCGCAACGACGTACTTTGGCGAAAGTAAAGCGCCCTTAATGGTGAACTACATCGTCGACGATCTCCACGCAACAATGAAGGCTTTGCGTGACGAAGGTGTTTGGGTCGACCCGAAGGTCGAGGAATACGATTACGGAAAATTTGGATGGATTATGGACCCAGATGGTAACCGCATTGAGCTGTGGGAGCCCCTACCGAAAAAGTAGCTGCCCTGGCTAACTGCTTGTGTGCTCGCGACATTGTCTCCTTTGTTGCGGCCCTTTGGAGTTGCCAACTTTTTGTAGTTAGCAGCAAGCCCACAATGCCCTGAAAACCCGCTTGGCCCTAGGGACTATTAAAAGTGCGCGCATTTCCGCTCACCCTTTCTGTTTTCTCGCGTCGTTTCACAGGGGAGATACCTATGAAGCGTTCTTGCCTGCCTTCCTGCTTCCTATTGTCCGTTCTAGTTTCATCTGGCGCGGGCGCTCAAACTGCGGAATCCAACCAGCCAGCCGAAAGCACCGCAAGTCCCGAGATGGCCAGGCTGGCAAAGGCCCTCGCAGGCGACTGGAATACTTCCGAGAGCATGGTGAAAAGCGAGTTCTTCCCGGACGGCGGATCTCGCCACGGCCGCGCGCACATCCGGCTCGTTGCCGCCGGCACGAGTCTGTTCGCTGAATTCCACTCCAATGGTTCCGCAGGAAAGCTGGATGGTCTGTACGTGATTTGGTGGGACAAGCCCGCGAACATCTATCGCTTCTTCGTTTGCTTCAACGACTCCAACACACCTTGCAAATTGCGCGGTACGGCTCATTGGGAGGGCGATACATTCGTGAATGACTACGAAGAAGAGGTCAGCGGCAAAATGACCAAGTGTCGCGATTCCTTCATCAACATTACCTCGACTTCCCACAATCTGGTCGCCGCGGTGGACGCCGGTGATGGAACGATGAAAACTTTGATCACTACGACTAGTACGCGGCGCTAGGAATCCTCGTTCAAGAAGCTCATCCACGCAGCGGACGGCTTCCCGCTCGAACGCCGGATGAAGTAAACTGCCTCGAACACTTCGGAGCATTGAATGGACAAACGCATCGCTTCCGCCGACGCCGCCATTGAGAAAATTCGCGACGGCGTGAC
>WNFI01118660.1_pt1 | contig 12510 bp, 11 predicted proteins | sample 5400471 | NCBI WGS metagenome assembly WNFI01 (sample SAMN13153348, study PRJNA577476) | soil metagenome | isolation source: 100 cm saprolite on Douglas fir-dominated hillslope | place: USA:California | collected 2013-09-17 | reverse complement strand
GCCGAAGACTACCCGCGCCAACTTGGACAGGATTGTCTGGTACGGCTGGAGGTTGTAGTTATTGGTGTTCTCCATTGGCGGCGCCAGCCCACCGGAGCCGGGGATGAAGTTCGGTTGCAGCTGGAACTGGTGAGCCAGGAAGGTGATCCCCGCGAAGGTGATCGCGAGGATGCCGACCATGACCATCAGCGTGGTGCGAGCGTTGCGCCATTCTGGCGGCTTGAACGCCGGCACACCGTCTGAGATCGCCTCGACCCCGGTCAGCGCGGTGCAACCTGAGGCGAAGGCGCGGGCGATCAGGAAGGCGCCGCCGATGCCGGCCAGCCCGTAACCCGGGATGGGGAGCGGACCGACGTAGTTGCTGTGCCTGAGGGCCTCTGGCACGGCCGTGCCCTGTGTGAGAACGTGGACGACGCCAACCACGACCAGGGCCGCCATCGCCGCGATGAAGAGGTACGTCGGTACCGCGAACAGGCTGCCGGCCTCCCGGATGCCCCGGAGGTTTCCGAGGACGAGCAGCGCGATGACAAACAACCCCAGCGGCACGGTGTAGGAGCTCAGCTTCGGGAAAGCTGATGTCACCGCACCCACTCCAGCCGACACCGAAACCGCCACGGTGAGGATGTAGTCGGTCATCAGGGACGCGCCGGCCACCAACCCGGGCACGTGGCCGAGGTTGTCGCTGGCGACGATGTACGAGCCGCCGCCGCGGGGATAGGCCTTGATTGTCTGCCGGTAGGAAAGGCCGACGAGCAGCAGGAGCACGACGATCGCGACCGCGATGCCGGGGGCGATCGTCAGCGCGCCGGCTCCCGCGACCAGCAGCACCGCCAGCGTCTGCTCGGTGGCGTACGCGACCGAAGAGAGCGCGTCTGATGAGAGCACGGCCAGCGCCTTGACCTTGGTCAGGCGCTCGTGGGAAGCCCGCGCCGACGCCAGCGGGGCCCCCAGCAGCGCCGACCGAATGTCGGCCATGACACGACCCAACCCCTCCGGCGGGCGCTCCGCGCGGGCGGTGGCACGCAAGTATCCCTGGTCGCGGCGCTCGAGCCCGGCGGCGGAGCTGCGAGCGACCCGGACGGCGAGACCAGATCTGCCCAGCGCGGCGCAGGAATTCCTCGTCCGCCTCGGTGGGAGGTTGTTCGGGGTTCTGGCCCGCCGCGATCGCCATAGCAGGGACGATCTTAGGACCTGACCCGGGATCAGCCGGGCTCCGGGCCCTCAATTTCGGGGACCAGCAGCGGTTGCAACGGCGGCACCACGTCCCTCGAGGACGAGCGAAGCAGTCGTAGGGCCGACGAGAGCTCTTCGGCCGTGAACGGTTCCCCCTGGCGATGGAATACGACCAGGCCAAGATATCGACGGCCTTCGAGTACGGGAATGCCCATCCACGCCGACAGACCGACGTCGCGCCGCGGCTGGGCGACGTGCGAGGGTGCTTCGGCCACCAGGATCGGCCGGCGGCGTTCGGCAGCCCGCAGCAGTTCCTGTGGAGCTCCCTCGATGGGCGCGAACGCCGCCGCCAGCACGTCCTCGTCGGCGTCGACCGGGAGCATTTTTGCCTCGCCGCGAACCAGGTGGCCGGTGCGCTCCAGGATCGCCTGCTCGACGGTGCCAGTCCCAAGCGCGCCCCGGGGTCGTGGCGACCGTCGCAGCAGCCGGCGGTGGACCAGGTAGTTCCAGGCCATCGCGGCGAAAGCGCCACCGAGCCCGGCCAGCACCATGCCGTCCCGCCCCAGGAGGGCGGTGAACACGACCAGGTTGAGGCATCCGCCGATCAGAGCGACCGGCAGGTAGACAGGACGGCTGCGGCCGGGCGTAAACGGATTGGCCACGTCGGCGAAGGTGAAGACCTGGTTGACCTGCCAGTTGAAGGCGAGACTGACCGTGAAGGCGAGCGCCCATGACTGGAACGGCCCCAGCCCGATGGTCCTACCCAGCAGCAGCAGCCCTATGAAGAGCGCGAGGCCGGTCACCCCGACCGCGGCGTACTTCCAGATCCGGGCCGAGCCGGGGACGTGGACCACCAGCGACCAGAGGTGCCGGACGAAGGCGACCCCCTGGGCGGCGGAGGCATTGCTGCGGCCGGCGTGGCGCTTCTCGAACGTCAGCGGCACGTCACCCACCTGGGCGGACGGGGCGCAAACCAGTATCTCGAGGAGGATCTTGAATCCGATCGGCCGGAATTCCAGGCCTTCGATGGCCGAGCGCCTGCAGAGGAAGTATCCGCCGCGAACGTAGCGGGATGCGACCACCAGGTCAAGGTCCTGCTGGTCCAGCGCCGGCAGCATCTTTCGCAGCAGCTCCGGTGGGTGCTGCAGGTCGCCGTCCATGACAGCCAGCAGCTCGGCGCCGGCAGCCTTGAGGCCGTCCACCGCGGCCGAGCCCAGGCCGGTGCGATTGGCCTCCGGACGGTGGATCGCCTGGATCGCCAGCCCCTGTCTGGGCTCTCTTGCCAGCCGCGAGATCACATCGAAGGTGTCGTCGTCGCTGTCGTCGACGAACACGATCTGGGCCTCGATCCCCTGGAGCACCGTTCCCAGCCGGGAAACCAGGGCTTCGACGTTGCCGGACTCGTTCCGGGTCGGGACGACGACGGACAGCTGGGGCGCTCTGGCGGCTGCTTGCCGGCTCACGGTCAGTAGCTTAAGCGGCGCGGCGCCCCGAATAGGGGGTGGACGTCGGCCAGCGGGGTACCGACATCCACCCTTGTGTCAACTCTAGCCTTCTGGCTCTAGGTTCTGTGACTTTTTGGCTCCAGGGCGGTCCGTACTCTTAGTCGTGCTTCGCCGCTACCTGCTCGGACTGGCCGTATTGGTGATGCTGGCCGGCTGTGGTCCGTTCGGCTCCACTCCAGAGGGCGGAACGATCGTCGTGCCGCTTCCTGGAACCCCACCGTCGGAACCAGCGGGCATCGCCCAGCAACAGCCCAACCTCAAGCACATTCATGCCGTCGCGACTCACGATGGCGGCCGTCACCTGGTTCTTGGCGTTCACACCGGCATCGCCATAGCGACCCCCGGAGGCACCCCCCAGCAGGTTGCCGGCGGGCCCAAGGGCGATGTGCTCCAGGTCGTCTACGGTGGAGCTTCGACGTTTTTCGCCGCCGGGCACCTGATCGGCGTCTGGATCAGCCGCGACGAAGGCGCCAGCTGGAGCATGGTCTCCAGTGATGTCGCCGGTCTCGACGTCCATGGGCTGGCGATCGATCCACGCAACCACACCGACGTCTATGCCTATGCGGTGGGGAAGGGGATGCTGGTTTCGAACGACAGCGGGTCGCACTGGGTCCACATCCCGGGCTTCGCCGACAAGAACTACCTGACAGGTCTCACCGTCACCGGCGACGGCACGTTGCTGGCGGGTAGTCCGGAGCTGGGCATCCTGGCCAGCCCGGACCACGGCGCGAACTTCGTCCCAGTTCGCAACGCCACCGGGTCCGTCTACAGCCTGGCGTCGGCTTCGGGCAACGGTGACGTGGTCCTGGTGGCGGCGCAGACAGGCCTCTTCCTGACCCAGGACGGCGGCAAGAACTGGTCGGTGGGGGACCCCAGCGTGGCTGTCACGGGGGTGGCGGTCGACCCTGCGAACAGCCGCCATTTATATGCGGGAACGGCCCAGGGCGCCCTTTCAGCCTCGACCGACGGCGGCAACACCTGGGTCAACTACTGAAGACGCTGCACCTGGTGCGTCGCCCCGCGGATGAGCTGGCCTGGGATGCCATCCGGGTCGCCAGGGAAACTGGCGAGGTCAAAGTCGTACTCCTGCAGGGCGCGGCCGCCGATCACTCCGGTACGGATGTGCCGGTCTTTCGCTCTCCCCCTGTCGAATACGATGAGATCGTGGAGATGATGGAATGGGCCGACAAGGTGGTGGTCTGGTGAGGAGCACGCTGGCGGCAAAGCTGGAAGTGGCGGCGACCCAGATCGGCGATCTCGACGCGGCGCTGGTGGCTTACTCCGGAGGGGTCGACAGCAGCCTGGTCCTGGAGATCGCAACCGCAGTCCTGGATCGCGGCTGCCAGGGCGTGATCGCGAGCTCCCCGAGCCTGCCCCGTTCCGAGCTGGAGGCTGCCCTCCACCTCGCAGGCCAACGCGGCTGGAATGTAACCGTGCTGCCGACCGAGGAGGTGGAGCGCGCCGACTACGCCGCCAACACCGCGCAACGATGCTTCTTCTGCAAGAGCGAGCTCTTCGACCGCCTGGCCGAGGTGGCCGCGGCCAGGGGCGCGACAATTCTCGACGGGTTCAACCGGGACGATCGCGCCGACTGGCGACCGGGGCGCCGGGCGGCGGCGGAGCACGGCGTCCTGAGTCCGCTCGACGCCGCCGACATCGGCAAGGAGGACGTGCGCGAGGCAGCCCGCGAGTTGGGACTTCCCAACTGGGACAAGCCGGCGGCGGCGTGCCTTTCGTCGCGGATCCCGTACGGGGTGCCGGTGACGATCGAGACGCTGGGACGGGTGGAATCGGCGGAGCAGGTCCTCCGGGACGAGGGTTTTCGCCAGCTGCGGGTGCGGGACGCCCACGCCGCCGCCACCATCGAGGTCGAGCCGGACCAGCTGGAGCGCCTGCGCCAGCCGCGGCGCCTGGCCCGGATCGAGCGCCGCCTGCGCCAGCTGGGATACATCAGCGTGGCCGTCGACGAGCTTGGCTACCGGCCGGGCAGCCTCAACCAGCCGTTCAAGCGCTGAGGCCGGTCCGGTGCCCCTGACCGACGCCGACGTCGAACGCTACAGCCGCCAGCTGATCCTCGATGGAGTGGGAGAGGCCGGCCAGGCCCGACTTGGCGCGGCCCGGGTGGTGGTCGTTGGAGCCGGCGCCCTGGGCTCGCCGGTGGTGCAATACCTGGCCGCGTCCGGTGTCGGCCACCTGACGATCTATGACGGCGACTCGGTTGAGCTCTCCAACCTGTCGCGGCAGCCCCTGCATGGGGAGCACGACCTGGGCCTGTCCAAGGCCGAGTCGGCGGCGAGATCGGCCCGGGAGATCAATTCCGCGGTCGACGTGGTGGCGGTGGGGCGGCATCTGTTGCCAGGCGAGGCCGAGGGCGTCGTTGCCGGATTTGATGTCGTCTGCGACGCGACTGACGATTTCGCTATCAAGTTCGCCCTCAACGACGCCTGCGTCAGCGCCGGGGTGACCCTGGTCCACGCCGCCATCCTCCAGTACGGCGGGCAGCTGACGACGGTGGTCCCGGGCGGACCGTGCTACCGGTGTCTTTTCGGCGCCGAGCCGGACCCCGCGGCGGTCCCGACCTGCGCTCAGGCCGGCATCCTGGGCCCGGTCGCCTCCGTGGTCGGCGGCCTGCAGGCGACCGAGGCCCTCAAGGTGATCCTCGGAGTTGGAGAGCCGCTGAGCGGGCGGCTGCTGGTCTACGATGGCCTGCGGCCGCGTACCCGCAACGTCGATTTCGCGCGTGACCCGGCCTGCCCCGCGCGCCACAACCCTGCCCTTTGAACGATCTCGGAGGAGAACAGCCATGAGCGTCGACCTCGTCCTGACCCATGTCGATTCCGGCGTCCTGGAGATAACTCTCAACCGTCCGGAGAAACGTAACGCCCTCAGCCTGGAGCTCTTCGAAGCGCTCGGCGAGGCCTTTGACAAGGCCGCCGATCCCCAGGTCCTGTCGGTCCTGGTTCGCGGCAATGGACCCGTGTTCTGCGCGGGAATCGACCTTAATTCGCTGGCAACCCTGGCCGGCGACCAAACCGACGGAGCCTTCATGAAGGGCCTGACCCACCTGCAGGACATCTTCATGCGGCTCGAGCGCACGGGCAAGCCCTCGGTGGCCGCGATGCAGGGAGCCGCGGTGGGGGCCGGTCTCCAACTGGGCATGGCGTGCGATCTGCGGGTCGCCTCGGAGGACCTCAACGTGGGCCTTTTCGAGATCCGGTACGGCATCGTTCCCGACCTCGGCGGTCTGCATCGAGCGGTGCATCTCTGCGGCCTTTCCCGTGCCAAAGACCTGGCCATGACCGGGCGCGAGGTCGGGGCCCAAAAAGCCCTCCGAATCGGCCTGGTCGACCGTGTTGCCGCCGGTGAGGAGCTCGAGCGGACCGCCCGCGAGCTGGCCAGGGACCTGGCCGGCCAGGCACCCCTGGCGGTGCGGTCGATCAAACGGCTCTGCGATGCCGTCGCCCAGGGCCAAACCGCCGAAGAGAGCCTGCGTGCGGTTGGCGAGGCCCAGGTCGACCTGATCGCCCACCCTGACTTCATGGAGGCGGTCAGCGCCCGGATGCAGAAGCGGGAGCCGGTCTTCTCAGGGCAATGATCCTGGCCCTCGACCAGGGCACCACCGGGACCCGGGCGCTTCTGGTCGACGACAGCGGGACGGTGGGTGGGACCGCATATCGCGAAATCACCCAGCACTACCCGCGACCTGGCTGGGTGGAACACGACGCCGAGGAGATCTGGCAATCCGTGCTGGACTGCGCTGCCGAGGTCCTCGCCGGCGCTGAGGGTGTGCCGGTCGCCGGGATCGGTATCACCAACCAGCGCGAGACGTTCGTGCTCTGGGATCGCCGGACCCTGCGCCCGATGGCGCCCGCAATCGTCTGGCAGTGCCGCCGCAGCGTCGAGATCTGCCGCAGCCTCAAGGAGGCTGGACAGGAGCCGCTCTTCCGGGAGCGCACAGGCCTGCTGCTGGACCCGTACTTCTCCGGCACCAAGCTGCGCTGGCTGCTGGACTCGGACCCCGAGATCCGGCGGCGGGCCGAGGCAGGCGAGCTGGCGTTCGGGACCATCGACAGCTGGTTGGTGGCGCGCCTCACCGGTGGCAGGGAGCACTTGACCGAGCCCGGTAACGCCAGCCGCACCCTGCTCTACAACATCCACTCGCTGAGATGGGACGAGGAGCTGTGCCAGGTCCTGGGCGTACCCACTGCGGTCCTGCCCGAGGTTCGGGACAGTTCAGGCGCGCTCGGCCGGACCGACCCCCAGGCCTTCCACGGGCTCGACCTCCCGATTGCGGGAATCGCCGGCGACCAGCAGAGCGCCCTCTTCGGCCAGGCCTGCTTCAGCCCAGGGATGTGCAAGAACACCTACGGCACCGGGTCGTTCGTCCTCCTCAACACCGGCGAGCAGGCCCCCGCCAGCGACTCCGGGATGCTGACCACGGTTGGTTGGCGCATTGGAGGCAGTACCACCTACGCACTCGAGGGAGCGATTTTCATCACCGGTGCCGCCCTGCAGTGGCTTCGCGACGGGCTGGGGCTGATCCGGAGCGCCGCCGAGGCGGGGCCGATCGCCGCCTCCCGGTCCGACGCGAGCGGCGTTCACCTGGTGCCCGCCTTCGTGGGGCTGGGGGCGCCCTACTGGGATCCTGACGCTCGCGGCGTGATCACCGGGATCACCCGCGGAACCAGCCGCGAGGACCTGGTGCGGGCGGCGGTGGAGTCGATGGCGCTCCAGACCGCGGATGTTCTCGGCGCGATGGCGACTGACGCCCTGCCGCCGAACGAGCTCCGGGTTGACGGTGGGGCCAGCGTCATGGACGCCCTGGTCCAGTTCCAGGCGGATCTCTGCGGGATCCCCGTCGTCCGTTCCGGGTCCGCGGAGACGACCGCGGTTGGCGCCGCCTATCTTGCCGGCCTGGCGACGGGCGTCTGGGCGGGGATCGACGAGATTTCCGCTTCGCGGACGGACCACGGTTTAATTCTGATCACAGCCGAGCCCTACTCAATCCCTTCCTTGGAAAAGCCCGAGACCCCCCTCGGGCTTTTCTATTTGTATGGCTGACTCATCCGGCTTCTTTCGCACCATATCGAACTTCGCCGCGCCGAGGTGAGTTTGAACTCGGGCTGAATAACGGGTCGCCACTACAATTGCGGGCGTGTCGGGTGCCTCGATCGCCGAACGTGCTGTCTCGCGCCCGAGCCAGTACCACATCCTCTATCCGCGCCAGAACCTGAGGGAATTCCGCACCATGCTGGTGCTGATGTTCCTGGTCGCGGCGGGCTTCGGCGGATACGACGTCGTCTTTCGCCACCTGACCCAGGAGGCGTCGCTCTTCCTCCTTTACGGCGCGTTTCCCATCGCCTTCGGCGGTGCGCTGATGCTGTATGGCGCCCTCAGCACCGTCAGCTTCGACGAGGACGGGGTCAACGTCCGGTACGGTCCCTTCCGAAAGGCCCACCTGGAATACGTCGACATCGAGAAAGGCCGCCTCGAGACCGTTGAGAGCGTCTGGGAGCGTTCCGGGCGGAAGCCCAGCAAGATGATCCGCAATCTCTACAAGCGGAAGGCGCTCTGCGTCAGGATCAAGGGCGACGACGCCCTGCCATACCAGCTCAGCCGCAAGCTGGGTCCGCGGCTGATCTTCGATCGCGACCTGGTTTTGCCTGTTACCGACGTCGAGGACGCCATGGGCGCCCTCAAGGACGGGCTTCAGCTACACCGTGGCTCCGCTGCCGCAGCCACACCTGCAGCCCGTCGCGGTCATCGAAGGGGCAAGCGGGGAAGGCGATGACCGAGGAGGCGGGCCCAACCTCGTGGCCGCCGGTCCGGGTGCTCGGCCTGGGCCATCCGTATCAAGCGCCCAACGGCTACATCTTCGACGAGGTCTACTTCGCGCAGGACGCCTGCAAGGACCTTGTGGGTATGGACTATTACGACCCGGAGCCGCCACTGGCCAAGCTGGTGATCGCCGCCGGCATCGTCATCGGCGGCACCTGGATGCACTATGACCAGGGCTACCACCACCAGGTCACGACAAGCAATGGCACCACGCACGACAACACGTGTGAGGCCGCCGGCACCCTGCCGGGGTTTGGAACCTGGGGATGGCGTCTCGCCAGCCTGGTCTTCGGCACCGCCCTGGTGCCTCTGATCTACCTGATCGCCGTTCGAATACGCCAGGACCGGTTCTTTCCCGCCACCGTCGCGTTGCTGATGACTTTCGATGGGATGGCCTTCGTGCAATCGCGGATCGGCATGATCGACGCCGTCGCGCTGGCTCTGCTGCTGCTGGCGTACTGGGTGTTCTTTCTTCACCTTGGCGCCCGTACATCGCGCCGATGGTGGTGGACGGCGATCCTTCTGGGGTTATGCATCGGCCTGTCGGCGGCGGCGAAGTGGACCACGCTGGCCGCCTGGGGGACGATGCTGGTGATCCTACTGGGCGGCTTCCTGTGGCGCAGCAACCGCCAGTTCCGCGGCCTCCACCCGAGGCCGCGATACGGCCCGCAGGACACCACGACCCGGTTTTCGGCTTACCTGCTGGTGTTTGCGGCGCTCCCGGTGCTGGTCTACGGTGCCAGCTACTTTCGCTACAACAGCATCCCTCACTGCGACGCCTTCGATTCCAAGGGCCTCGAGATCCCAGCGATCTGCTCACCCGCCCACCCGGCGCCCCTGGCTCTCACCCTGTCGGAGGTGCGCCTGGGACCGACGGCGGTCTGGATTCCGACAGGCCTTGACCTGGTTCGCTACATCAACCAGATCAAGGTCCACGACGAATGGGCTTACGACTACCACGCGCACCTGACAGCAACCCACCCCTACGGCTCGAAGTGGTGGACGTGGCCGCTGCTACTGCGGCCGGTCGCCTACTACTACCAGGACGGGACCGGCGTCGACAGCCTCGCCGGCGCCCCCCTCCGGGAAGAGGTGTTCAACCTGGGCAACCCGGCGATCTGGTGGGCCGCGATCCCGGCCCTGGCGTATTGCGCCGTGGTGGCGATCTGGCGCCGGAAGTACGCCGCCATATTCATCGCGATCGCGTTCGCGGCGGCCTGGCTGCCGTTCTCGCGGGTTACCAGGGTGATGTTCCTCTACCACATGTTCGGCAGCCTGCCGTTGATGATCCTGGCGGTCGCCTACGCCCTGACCGACCTCAGGGGCTGGGTCACCCGGCGCCGGCTGGGTTCAATGCGCTTGAGCGCGCCGACCGGTCAGCTTTTGGTCACCGCTTACCTTGGCGCCGTGGTGCTGGCCTTCATCTTCCTGTACCCGTTGTGGACCGCGCTGCCCATCACCTCGGCCAGCTGGCAGCAGCGGATCTGGTTCAACCTCCCCGCGAACAACCGCTTCCTGCACATCCAGCCGGATACGCGGATCTCCTGGATCTGATCCCGTGAGCGCTCTGCTCATCGGCTACCTGCTGCTGGTCTGGGTGACAGGCGTGGCGCTTACCTTCATCAGCCGGATGCCATGGGAGTTCGAGGGCCGCCTGGCGGTGGGTGTGCCGTTGGGTTTCGGCGCCGCCGCCATGCTGACCTGGTTGCTGGCGATCCCATTTGGTATGTCCGGGAGCGCGGTCTTCGTGGGGACGGTGGCGCTGGCCGTGGTCCTGGGCGCCTGCGTGCAATGGACGCGCTGGCGTGAGCCGCTGCGGGACGAGTCGGCCGCGATGCTGCGGCGATGGCAAAGCCGACAGGCGCTGCCGCTGGCGCTGCTGGTGGTCCTCGCCGGAATCTTCTTCATCCCGTTCTACATGCACGCGCTGGAGCTCAAGCCCCAGGGGCTTTGGGCCGGCTACGTGAACATCTGGGGCGATTGGTGCACCCACCTGAGCATGGCCGGCTACCTATCGCACGCCCGCGATCTGGTGCCGCCTCAGAACCCTTTCTACAGTGGGTTCCGGCTCACCTACCCATTCCTGCCCGACCTCTTCTCGGGGATGTTGCTGCATCTGGGGATGAGCCTCGAATGCTCACTGCCCCTGACAAGCGCCGTCCTCTCGATCGCCCTGGTGGTGGTCTTCTACTCGACGGCGCTGCGGCTGGTCGGCAACCGGTGGGCGGCCGCCCTTGGGAGCCTGGTCTTCTTCCTCAGCGGCGGGCTTGGTTTCTTCAACCTCTTGAACGACGCCCGCCCGGCGTCGGGAACGGTGTCGGAATGGCTTCGATCAATCATCACGCTGGTCGCCCACCCGGCCCGTGAGTACACGCTTGACCGCACCGTGGGGTTCCAGTGGCTCAACCCGGTGCTCGCCTACCTGGTGCCCCAGCGCACCACGCTGTTCGGTTTCAGCCTGGGGCTGCTTGTGGTCTCCCTGCTCTGGTATGGCCGCAGCCGGCGGCAGCTTCGAGAGACCATCCTGGCCGGGATCGTGCTCGGGACGATGCCGCTGCTGCATGCAGCCACCTACTTCGACCTGCTGCTGCTGGCGTCGATCGGCTCGGGGGCGCTGGACCTCAACCGCGCCTCCCAGAAGGACCTCCCCAATGTCAGCTTCCAGCTCCTCGACAACGAGGAGCTGAACGTCGCCGACTGGGCCCAGGCCAGCACCCCCGGTGAGGCCGTCTTTCTCACCGGCTGGAAGAACAACCATCCGATCCTGACCCTCAGTCGTCGGGTCGAGGTCATGGGCTACCCGGGTTGGCTCTGGACCTGGGGACTGCCCTATCCGCAGAAGCGCCAGCAGGACGTCGTCGACATGTACCGAGGGGGCCCCCGGACGGTGTCGCTCCTCCGCGCCTACAACGTCGCGTACGTCGTGATCGGTCCCCAGGAGCGCCAGGAGATCGCCGCCAACGTCGCGTACTATGAAGGCCGCTACCCGCGGGTATACAGGTCTCCCACGGGCGAATACGAGGTATTCCGCGTCGGTTGAGGCCGGCTCCGCTGGAGATCCGAAATGTTCTTTATCCGTTTTGCCATCAACGTCCTCGCCCTGCTGGCGGTGTTCCTGCTGGTGTGGAACATCCAGGGCGACAACATCGTGCTGATCGCGATCGTGATGGCGGTGGTGCTGTCGGTCATCAACGTCTTTATCCGCCCAATCGTGCTGCTCCTGACACTGCCGGCCAACCTGCTCACCTTCGGATGCCTGGGCATAGTCATCAACGCGGTCCTGTTCTATTTCGCGGCCAGGCTGGTCCGGATCCCGGTCGACTTCTGGCGCGCCGCCCTGGGCTGGCTGGTTTTCTCCGTTATCTCGGCTGCGCTCAGCCAGGTCGCCATTAGTGAGTAAGGCCGATCGGCAGGCGCCTGCCCCCGAGCTGGCGCTGTCGATCGGCGCCGCGGACCGGCCGGGAACGCTGGCGGCCCTGACGAGGGTGATCTTTGAGCATGGTGCCAACGTCGTCTACGTCGGGATTGCGGGCCGCCGCGAAGGTCGCGCCGAGATCTACTTCGAGCTCGACCAGGTGTCCGACCCGGCCGGGCTGGTAGCCGGGATCGAGGGGCTCGCCGACGTCGACGTGGTCAAGCGCGAGCCCCCCTTCCAGAAGATCTTCGGCCGGCGCGTCATCGTCGTCGGCGCCGGCGCCCAGGCGTCGGGTGTGGTCGCCGGCGCTGTCAACGAGGCCGACCGGCACAACATCCGGGGCGAGCGGATCTCTGTGGACACCATCGCCCTGGTGGGGGAGAGCGAGATCGCCGAGGCGGTGCGAGCTGTCGGCCGCCTGCCCCGGGTCGAGTGCCTGGTGCTGGCGGGGAGCCTGATGGGCGGCGAGATCACCAAGGCGGTGGAAGAGATCCAGGCCGTCGGCATCCTGGTCGTGTCGCTCAAGATGGCGGGGTCGGTGGCCAAGGTCGCCGACTTGGTCGTGAGCGACCCTCTGCA
>WNFI01113431.1_pt1 | contig 12510 bp, 9 predicted proteins | sample 5400471 | NCBI WGS metagenome assembly WNFI01 (sample SAMN13153348, study PRJNA577476) | soil metagenome | isolation source: 100 cm saprolite on Douglas fir-dominated hillslope | place: USA:California | collected 2013-09-17 | reverse complement strand
GGTCCGCAGCACCGTGGGCGTGGGCTCGGAGTTCGAGCTCGCGCTGCCAGCATCGAACGGCCACCTGGGATTAACGCCCTCAGACGGGCAGGCCCGGCCGGGATAGCTCGCGGCCGCGCCGTTATGGGCCGTCGAATTTCCCATGATCCCTGGCGGCCAGGGTCAGCCTCCGGCCGTGAAAACGACCGGCGCGGCAGATTCAGGCGGGGCGTCGCGGCCGCGGGCCCGAGCCGATCAGGGCGCGTGCCCGGGCCGCTCGGACGGCGTCCGTGAGTGTGTCGATGTCGTAGGCGCCGTGGTGGCGCTTGCCGTTGATGAAGAACGTCGGCGTGCCCGACACGCCGCTGAGGTCGGCAGAGTCCACGTCGGCGGCGATCTTTGCCTCTCCCGCGTGCTTGCGCATGTCGCGGGTGAACTGCTCGGTGTTCAGGCCAAGCTCGGCCGCGTACCGGACCAGGTCTTTGGCGGTCAGCGCGCCCTGGTGGTCAAGCAGCTGGTCGTGCATCTCCCAGAACTTGCCCTGCCTGGCGGCGGCCTCGGTGGCCTCGGCGGCGAGCTGCGCGTGCGGATGCACGTCGGTGAGCGGCAGGTGCCGCCACACGTAGCGCAGGTCACCGTAGTCGCTGAGCAGCTCCCGGACTACCGGCTCCGCCTGGCCGCAAAAGGGGCATTCGAGGTCGCCGTATTCGACGAGCGTGATCGGCGCGCGGTCCGGGCCGCGCACGTGGTCGCGCTCGGGGTCGACCGGCACCGCGAGGTCGATGACGGTCTCGGCGGTGGGCGAGCGAGGCGATCAGCAGGGACACGATGAAGCCGATGCCCGCGATGGCGCCGGCGCCGGTGACCGCCGCCCAGCCGACCGGCGGGCGGATCCGGCCACGGCTGATCCGGGTCAGCAGCCAGGCCGCGGCGACGGTGCCGACCGGCTTGCCTGCGACGTAGCCGACCAGGATCCCGAGCGTGACCGGCGAGGTGTAAGCGTGGGCCAGGAAGCTCCCGCTGACCGTGATCCCGGCGTTGGCCAGGGCGAACAGCGGCACAATCAGGTAGCTCGTCCAGGGATGGTACAGCTGCTGCAGCCGGTCGTTCGGCGAGAGCGCGGTGCGCACGCTTTCTCGCACGTCCCTCGCCAGCTCGGGGGTCGGCTGCTCGCGGAACAGCCGGAACGATTCGGACGCCTGCTCCAGGTCGCCGCGTGACGCGGGGTAGGCCAGCGCGAGCAGGCCCATCACCAGGCCGACCACCACCGGGTCGACACCGGACTTGAAGAACGCGACCCAGGCCGCGACCCCGAGTGCCAGGTAGGCCGCGCCGTTGCGGATGCCGCGTCCGCGGGCGGCCGCGGCCGCGGCGAGTATGGCCAGCCCGACGGCCAGCGCGGGCACGTCGATCTGCCCGCTGTAGGCCACCGCGATGATCACGATACCGGCCACGTCGTCGACGATCGCGAACGTGAGCAGGTAGGTGCGCACCCGGTCCGGGACCCCCGGGCCGACGAGCGCCAGCATGCCCAGCGCGAACGCGGTGTCGGTGGACATGGCCGTGCCCCAGCCGCCCGCCGACGGCCGGCCGGCATTGAAGCCCAGGTAGATCGCGATCGGCACCACCATCCCGCCCAGCCCGACCACCAGGGGCAGCGCCAGCCGCCGCCGTTCACGCAGCTCGCCCATGTCGAACTCGCGGCGCGCCTCCAGGCCGGCGACCAGGAAGAAGAACGCCATCAGCCCGGAGTTGACCCACTCGCGCAGGTCGGCCGCCAGGCCCGCGCGGCCGATCCTTATCGACAGCTCGGTGCCCCAGGCCGCCGCGTAGCCGGACGAGTCAATGTTCGCCCAGGCCAGCGCGGCGATCGCCGCGGCCAGCAGCACCGCCGCGCTGCCGGTCTCGGTGCGCAGGAACCGGCGCAGCGGCGTTTCCAGGTTCAGCGCCCACGCCGTGCGCAGCGAGAACGGCGAAGCAGAGTCTGTCACCCCAGAATCTTCTCCCGCGCCGCCCGAGCAGGCCCATTGCGGTGCTTCTGACCGCCCGATCTGCCCCGGCTCGCTGGCGATCGTCACGGCTGCGAATATCCGTCAGCTGACGGATGTCTCCGCGTGCAACTTGCAGCAGTATTTTTCGTGCAAGCGGCGCCATCCGGCGCCAGCAGTTAGGTTCCCCGCCCCGGGCTGGCCGCGCAGAGTGCTCGCACTCTGCGCGGTCAGGCCAAACGGGCCTGCCAAGGAAATCAGATGGACACGATGGCGCGGCTCCGCCCGACCGTGCAACGCCCGCGTCGCATCTCGCTGCACGCAGGGCCGGCCGCCGTGGCCGAAGCCCGCAGCCAGGTCGCGGCGGCCATCCACTCCTGGGACATCCCCGTCGACGTAGACGTCGCGGTCCTGCTCACCAGCGAACTGGTGACCAATGCGATCAGGCACGAGGCAGGAACGACCATCATGCTCACCGTCACCTGCATCTGCGGCCAGCTGCGCGTTGACGTCCACGACACAGCGTGCTCCATGCCGGTGCTCATGGATGCGCCGGGCGATGCGGAGGCCGGACGGGGCCTGATGCTGGTCGCCAGCCTGTCGACTGACTGGGGTGTGCACAGGACCCGTACCGGCAAGGCCGTGTACTTCACGCTTGCGGTCCCCGCCGACCTCGCCGACGCCGAAGACCGCCGCCGCCCGCAGGGCGATCGCACGTGGGTCCGGTGAATCGCACGCCCCCCGGCGATTCACCGGACCTGCTGTATCTCCCGCTCGCCTCCCCGGCGCCTTGAGGCGCGCCCCTCCGGCTCGCTTATGCCTGAGCGCCCCAGGCCCGCGCCTCGATCACCTCGGCGCGATGGTGCGCAGGGCGGCCTCGCGGGCGATGTCTGTGCGCGAATGGACGTCGAGTTTCTTCAGGATGTGGGAGACGTGGGTTGCGACGGTCCGCCGGGACAGCAGCAGCTTGGCGGCGATCTCTGGGTTGGACAGTCCCCCCTCCACCAGTGCGGCGATCTTGGTCTCGGTCGGCGTGAGGCTGTCCCAGCCGCTCCGAGCCTGCCGGTGTTTCGCGCGCGGGCCGCGGCGGATGCCATGAGCGCGGAACGTGGCCTGCAGCCGGGCGACATCCGTGGCGGCACCAATCGAGGAATAGATCTCCACGGCACGGGTGAAGGCGGCTCGTGCCTGGCCGCGGTCATCGGCGCAGACGAAGTATCCCGCGGCCGCCTCCAGCGCCTTCGCGCTCAGTAGCGGCCGGCTGGCGTCGCCATAACGCTCCGCGGCCGCGACCAGCCGGGTGGCATCATGGTCCAGCAGGGCGCGGCAGTAGAGCGCGTTGGCCTGCCGGTGGGGGATCTCCGAGTCAGCGGCGAGGGCCGCGGCGTGGCCCGCGAGGGCCTGCGCGGTACCCAGGTCGCCGGTCTTGGTGGCGAGGCGGACGGCGTCGGCCAGCATGTCCTCGATCTCGTCGAGTTCTTCGGTATTGTCGGCGAACCCGGCGGTCAGCGCGGCCAGCGCCTCCGGCAGCGCGCCGGCCTGCTCGCAATCCAGGCTGCGGGCGAGGGCCAGCGGGCCGATGACCCGGTTTCCGATCCGCCTGGCATGCGGGACGGCGGCGGCGAGGTGCCGGCTGGCCGCGGTGATCTCACCGCGGTGGAAGCAGATTACGGCGGCGATGCCGAGATCGGAGCAGGCCGCGATGGGCTCCTTCAGGTCCTCGTGCAGGACCTGCACCTCAGCCATCGCATCGGCCCACCGCCCCGTGTCGAAGAGCAGCTGGCCCAGGGCACCGTGCGCCTGAACCAGCCGGATCACCGTGCCGGCCTGCTCCGCGAGGTCCCGCGCCTGCCGGGCCGCGGCGAAGGCCTCCTCGTACCGGTCGAGGCAACCCAGTGCGACGGCCTTGTTGATCTGCAGGAGCAGCCGCAGGTCGGTCAGCGCCGGCTCGCCCTGGGTCACGGTCAGCGCCTGGTCGAACAGCGGCAGCGCGCCGGTCATCTGCCCCTGCACCCCGGTCACGATGGTCAGCACGTGCAGTGCCCAGCCCATTGCCCAGTTGTCGCCCGCCTCCGAGGCCACCGCGAGCGCCGTGGCGGCGACTTGGCGGGCCTTCTCGACCTCGCCGAGGTTGTTGTGCGTCCGGGCCGCGAGCACGAGCAGCCGCGCGCGGTGCCGGGCCGAGATCCCGGGGGAAGCCAGGGCCTGGTCCAGCGTGGTCAGGGACTCCGCGAACCGGCCGACCCGCATGCGGCACTGCGCGAGCGTCCAGTGCAGGTCAACGACGACATCGGGCTCGACGGCATGCGCCAGCGCGCGATGCGCCACCTGCTCGGCCTCAGCCGCATCGCCGACGCGGTAGAGAGCGTCAGCGAGCCGGGCGGCAAGGCGGTCATGCCGGGCCGAGCCGGCCGACGAGCTGGCGACGGCCTGGCGGAGGAGCTCTGCCGCCACCCGGGGCGCCTGGCCGACCAGCAGCTCCGCGGTGCCAGCCAGCCAGCTCAGCATCCACTCATCCATCGGCTCCGCTGTGCCGCCAGGTCCGCCCACTGCCCGCAACAGCTGCCGGGCCACCCGGTCCGGCGGCGCGCCGGCCCCTGCGAGGGCGCGCCCCGCGTCGCGGTGCCAGGCGGCGCGCACCGGCAGCGGTATCTCCTCATAGAGCGCCGCACGGATCACCGGATGCCGGAACCCGAGACCGTCACCGGACTCGGCCAGCACGCCGGCGGCGCGTGCCTCGTCAACGGCCGGGAGCAGGTCCGCGACGCCGCGACCCAGAACGATCGCCAGGTCCGGCACCGCAAAGTCCACGCCGAGCAGGGCCGCGGCCCGCAGTACCTCACGCACAGACCCGGAAACAAAGCCCAGGCGGTCCGCTATGGCCGCCGACAGGGAGCTTGGCGCGGAACCGTTCGTCAGCTCGGCGGCTCCCGCGCGGGTAATGGTCACGCTGGAGCTGCGCGCCAGCGCAGCGACCAGCTCGGTGACGTAGAGCGGGTTGCCGGCTGCGCCGCCGGCGAGCCGCAGCAGCTTGTCGTCGGGCTGGCCGCCGGCGAGGGCCGCCACCAGCTCGGCTACCGCCGCCTCGGTGAGCCCGGTGAGCTGCAGTCGTGCGGCATGGCCCGCCGCTCGCCGCAGCGCCAGCAGGTCATCCCGCTGCGGCACCGGGCGCATCATCCCGACCAGCAACAGCGGCACCTGCCGCACCGGCCTGGCCAGCCGCCCCCACAGCGTGACGCTGGCCTGATCCGCCCACTGGAGATCGTCGACGACCAGGATCGTCGGCCGCACAGCGCACTCTTCGGCGACCAGTGCCAGCAACTGCTCCGCCAGCGCAGCCGACACGTCCGTGCCGCGATCGGCGGTGATCTCGCCGCGCAGGAGCCCGACGATCGTGTTGCGTCGAGGATTGGCCGAGGGTTCGCGTACTCGTAACGCCTCTAGCAGCGGCAGCAGCGGGAGCGCCTGTCCCAGCTCGTCACCAGCGCCCCAGAACACCGCACAGCCGCCATCGGCCTCGGCCAGAGCCGCCCGCACCAGCGCGGACTTACCGATTCCCGGCTCGCCCTCGATCAGCACCGAAGCGCCCCGCCCCGCGGCCGCCTCTCTCATGAGCCCGACCAGCATCGCCAGCTCGCTGTCGCGGCCGACTAGCGCACCGGCCAAGGTCGCGGTGGGCACGGAGCGAACTCTACTACCAGAACATTTGCGGAACAAGTGGCTTTTACAGGTTCAAATTTAGCAACTGAAGCCGTTCTGGCATAACCACACTGCCAGTGTTTCCACGCCGCGCGATGAAAGTTGCACGCGCCCTTGCAATGCATGGACGCGTCAACATTTTTCGGCATGAACACATGAATATTTCCGGCAACGGAGCAACGCCAATTCTTAAGTATATTTCAGTCGGCAGGAACGTCTAGATAAGTACCACCCGAGATGCATAAAATTGTCGGGAGGTGGGAAACAACCTCACGTAACTTAAATGCGTCACGCAGGTCGGCAGGCCGGGGCAACCAGGCCGCTGACCTGGCGAAACGTTGTGGAGGAATCATGCGCATCGGGCGAGCTATCATCATTCCCGCTATCCTAGCGCTCGGCGTGGCCGGATCGGTACTGGCTGGCGCAGAAATGTCCGCAGCGGCCGCGTCAACGCCCAGTGTCCACGTGCAGCAGGTAACTGCCGCATCCGCAGCTCCCGGCACTTTTTATCACGGTTGAGCTAGCTGACGGCGGCGCGCCTCCACCCAAAGCAGCGGCGGGTTATCAGCAGTGCGGCCGGTTCATTTCGCGAGGCGTAACTGACCGCCGAGGCCCGGCCGCGGGCACCGGCCTTGGCCAGCAACTGCAACCACAGTTGCTCACAATCGCCTCTTTCACCACATGCTGCACCGCGATCACAGGGCCGCACCCCGGCGAGATCTATGGCTGTTGAACTCTCTGCCCGAACCTCTGAACTCTCTGCCCGAACCTGATCACGCGGGTGTCATTGACCGACCGCTCCGGAGAGCTGTCGGCGTGGCAGGCAGGTCCACTGGGCCGGATCAATCGAGTGCTGCTGATGCCTGCTGCATCAAGATCGGGAATGACGCGGCGGCGAATCGGCACAGTATCTCAGCACCAAGTGTAACGAGAGTTTCATTACTGATTGTAGGTAAAATCTACGTGACAGCCTATACAGGTCCCGCTCGCGCGGTACTCAGGAGGAGGTGTGCAGATGACCGTGCCAGGAAGCCCTACGGTACGGCGTCGGCGACTCGCCGCGGAGCTGCGCGAGATCAGAGAGAGCAAGGGCAAGAGCGGAGATGCCGTTGCCGCGGCCCTGAGGTGGTCGCCTTCCAAGATCAGCAGGTACGAGCGGGCCCGGACCGGGCTGCAGCCACGGGAGGTCGAGAGGCTGCTCGACTACTACCAGATCACGGGGTCACGCCGCGCGCTCCTTCTCGCGCTCGCCGAGGACGCGGCTCACAAGGGATGGTGGGAGGAGTTCGCAGATAGCCTCTCCCCTGACTATCAGCAGTTCATCGGCCTCGAACATGAGGCCAGCTCGATCGCCATATGGCACGTTGATGTTATAACTGGTCTATTACAAACAGAAGCTTACGCCAGGCACATAATTAGCAGCTACAGCCGGGTCGAGCCGATCGCCCCAGGCATGATCGAGCGGCTGGTCAGGGTCCGAATGCGACGCCAGCAGGTGCTGGATCGCGAACCGGGGCTTCAGCTGTCTGTCGTGCTCGATGAGTCGGTATTGAGGCGCCGGGTCGGCGATGAGCGGGTCATGTACGACCAGCTCCAGCGCCTCGCGCGCGAGGCTGAGCGGCCCAACCTGACGTTGCAGATCCTCCCCCTTGACGCGCAGCACACGGTCTTCGGGGAGTCGTTTGTCATATTCCGCTTCGGTCCTGATTACGATGCCATGCTGCACGATGTGGTCAGCGCCGAGCATCTGAGGAGCGGCTTCTCCGTGGAAGGCGAAAGAGAGACCTACCTGCATAGGATCGCATTTAAGATGCTGGCTGATGCGTCACTCGACCCGGCGTCGTCGAGGGCGCTCGTGGTCGAGACGGCGCAGGCGCATTGGTCGGGTACCCCGGGGGACCGCTTATTTCCCGCGGCGTCGCGGTGATGGCCTCCTAGCGGGCACGGCCGTTCGCAGGGTGTCCGGCAACCAACGGCACGCTGCCACGCGGTGCAGGCAGATGCCTTCCCGGCCGGCTCGGGCGGGCGCGTCGCGCGGACGGTGCGGAGGAGCCGACACCGGATGTAACGGACCTGGCGGCCAATCTTCGTAATGTCGCAGGTAAGTACCACATTCCCGGTCACTTAAGGGCGCTGCAGAATGGTCGCCACGCGGCAGGCCCCGTTCTTGTCGGCTTTTTCTCGCCAACCTCCCCCCGTATTAGCTGACACCAGTAGTATCCTCGCGTCATCAGAGGCTTCTTCCCATACTCAGAGAAGCAATAGTCCTTTTTCGCAACAAAGATACCAGTAGTTCACTCTTTACGACGAGTGACCCCGGATGTCCGCCGGGCTGAGATCAGACACGTTTAGTGGCTATTGGCTTACTCTAAGCGGTGGAAGCTCTGGGTCCAAAAATCGGTCGACACTCAGCGAGGTAGGGGACGTGGGAACACTTACAACCGGGGGTCGCCCCGGAAGATCGGGATCAGATTCACGCTGGATTAAGAGCTCCCTGAGCTTCTCCAACGGCAACTGCGTCGAAGTGGCGAGCCTGCCTGATGGCGAGATCGGCGTTCGCGACAGCAAAGACCCCCAAGGTGCGGTGCTCCGATTCACATCAGACGAATGGCACGCATTTCTCGGAGGAGTGCGAAACGGAGAGTTCGATAGTTTCGGTTAGATATGGCCGCTACGGTCATAGCGCCGGAGCGTCCTGCTCGGGCTGACCGTCGCCCAGAACTCAGGGCGACGGCCCCTCCGCAAGTGAGCGCCGAGGGGCCGTCGCCCTCGCTACGCGGCGGTGAGCTGAGGTCGCTCCCGGGTGTGGCAAGTCTCATCGGCCGCCTTTGTGCGCCTTGCTTGACGGAGATCGGAGCGTTACCGGTCAGCTGGTGGGGTTTGTGACCGCCGCGCAGAGTCGGGCGATGGCTGCGGTGAATGCGTGTTCAGGCGGGGTGGCGTAGCCGATGACCAGTGCAGGCTGGTGCGTCTGCCTGCTCATCGCATAGGCCCCGAGGCCTTCGATGGCCAGGCCCCTGGCGGCAGCGCCGGCGACGACCTGCTCCTCGGTCTGGCCGCGTGGCAGTTCAGCGATCGCGTAAGCCCCGGTACCAGGGTCTTGCTGGCGCTGCCGGCGTAGGCGATGTGCTCGGGGGCCAGCGCCTGCAGGGCCCCGACCGGCTGGCGGTCGTAGCGGAACTCCCCGTCGTAGTCGTCCTCTATGACCAGCCCTCCGGTGGCAGCGGCCCACTGGGCGGCGCGGGCGCGCCGCTGCGCCGACAGTGCCGGGCCGAGCGGGAACTGGTGCGCCGGGGTCAGCAGGACCGCCTGGGCATCGGGGAGAGGATCGAGTACCGCACCACTGTCATCAACCGGGAGAGCGGCCGGGGTTAGTCCGTGGCTGGTGAGGATGTCGGCGTATTCCTGCCGTGAATAGGCTTCCACCGCCATCGCCCGGGCACCGCGCTCCCGCAGCACCTGGCAGAGCAACGCCAGTGCCTGCGTGAAGCCGGTGCAGATGACGATCCGGTCAGGTGTGACGCGGACGCCGCGGGCGCGGGCGAGATAGCCGGCCAGGGCGGAGCGCAGCTCGGGCCGGCCGCGCGAGTCGCCATAGCCTAGCGCCCGGCTGGAGGCGGCGTTGACCAACTCCGCCGCTATCCCGGCAACCCGGGTACCGGAACCTTGCCGGGCCGTGAGCCAGCCCTCCGCGACGAGCTGATTGTAGGCGTCGGCCACCGTGTTGCGGGCGATCCCCAGGTCGGCGGCCAGCGTTCGAGAGGAGGGCAGCCGCGTTCCAGCAGCTAGCCGCCCCGCTTGCACCGCGTCGCGCAACGCAGCCTCCAGCCCGGCGCGCACGCGAGAGCCAGACACGTCCAGGTGCAGGTCCAACCCGGCAATGGCCCAGGTTTTCTCCGTGAGACTGGACCTTACTCCTGGGCCGATACGCGCTTAGCGTCAGTCTCATGACGACAACCGACAGCAACACCCAGCAGACAGCCCTCTCCCAGATCCCGGTCCGGTTGGACTTCGACGCCCACGCCCCGGGATTCGCGCGGGCCCTGGCGCACCTGGACCAGGCCGCGACCAAGGAGCTTGACCGGGCGGGCGTCGACTCGCGGCTGCGCGAACTGGTCCGCGTCCGTGCTTCACAACTCAACGGCTGCGCCTACTGCATCGACATGCACACCAAGGACGCCCGGGCGATCGGCGAGGCCGAGCAGCGCCTGTACGCGCTGCCCGCCTGGCGGGAAACCCCGTTCTTCACCGAGCGAGAGAGGGCCGCGCTGGCCTTCACCGAAGCGGTCACCCTGATGGCCGACGACCACGTCCCGGCCGCGGCCTACGAGGCGGTCGCCGCCCAGTTCGCTCCCGGCGAGGTCGCCGCGCTGCTGGCCCTCGTCATCACGATCAACGCCTGGAACGGAATCGGGGTGGCCGCCCGTCCCTGGGCCGCCGGCTCGTACCAGCCCTGACCCGGCCCCAGCAGCGAATAAGCGGAAGCACGCCGCCACCATCTGCGCCACACGAGCAGCGACCAGCCGTGCTCGTCATCCCAGCGCGTCGACGCCTCCGCCGGAACTACCGAGCACGCGGCGGGCTTCAAGTCATGCCGGTGGGGCGGAGGGCGATGGCGTGAGTGGCCCTGCGGCGGCGAAGACAAGCGTGTACTTCCCCGTCGTCAGCCGAAGTTGTGCTCCCGAAAGCCTTACGCGTGCTGGCTGGCCGCTAAGGATACCACTGAAGCCACTGCGCGCGGCGTCACGCGCGCCGTGATCGCTCAGGCACCCGTTGGCTGTGATCGCCACATCGGAAGCGGTGAACTCCTGTGCCGATCGATGTCCTGTCGCCGTGAAGAAGGCGCACCCATCTTGGCCCGACATCGCGTACTGGCTGGTTACTTCCAGATAGGTGTCTGGCTGGCGCACCCGCCAAGGACCAGGCACAACAGCAGGATGAACGCCGAAGAACCGTACCAGCGACCGCATCTCATCGACTCCTCCTGTAGTGCTTGGACGATGTGATCCGTCGTCTCGGTTCCGCCGGCCGAGCGAGGGACCATTCATGAACCCCTTCGTCCGATGGTCAGGCTTTCGATCTGGGCCTGACCGGGCTGGGCTGGTCACCACCATCGCCCGGCCTATGGCGGCGGCGCTTGGCTGCCTGGTTGTGGCCTGCGGCCTGGGTGCGCTGAATAACGTTCCGGGGACTGCGCCGATCAGGCGGGCTCGGGTTCGACTGACGGAGCAGCGAACAGGATCTGCTCCCGCCGCCGCGGATCGGCCCGCTCTTGGCGCAGCGGCGGCCCTCCCGCGGCGAACCGCACTATCAGTTGTTGCAGAACGCCGCGAGGTCGCGGGCGGTGTCTCGGCTTATCTCGGGGCAGGCGATGGTGAAGATTTCGGTGCCATGCATCGTTCCCATAACCTGCCGGCACCGGGCTGGAACCCCGGCGCGCAGCAGGAGGCGGTAGAAATTGATGCCCTCATCGCGCAGCGGATCGCACTCGTTGACGCTGATGATCGTGGGCGGAAACCCCTGAACGTCCTCCGCAGTCGCGAAGGATGGCCAGGCCAGCGGGTTGCGCTCGGTGAAGGCCGCGATCCCATACCCGATGGCGCCGCGGTTGTCATGCAGATCGAGCAGAATCCCGTTGTTTTCTGTAGCGGAGGGGCACTCCGGCGTCGGCCACTGGCCGGCGATATACGGGCACAGCGCGTAGAGGCCCTTGATCAGGCCGAGCTCACCGTCCTGCTTGAGCTTGAGGCCGGTAGCGAGCGTCAGGTTGCCGCCGCCGCTCTCGCCCGCGACGACGATGCGGGCAGGGTCAATGCTGAGGTGCCCGGCGTTGGCGACGACCCACTTCAGCCCCGACACGCAGTCGTTGAGACCGGCTGGGAACGGGACCACCTCCGGCACGGACGAGGGCACCACCGCGTTGCGGAAGTCGACCATCACGACAGCAACACCGTTAGCCGCGATGATCTTGCCCCAGCCGCGGTACATGCCGTCGTAGCACGACAGCGCCGCCATGCCGCCACCGTGGATGTAATAGACGCAGGCGACCACCTCGTCATGGTCGGGCCTGATGACCTGAAGGTTGATCGAGTTGCCATCCGGCTCAGATACGACCTTCTCGGTGTGGACTCGCAACCCGGCGGAGGGAGCGGCGTCCTCGGTGTCGCACAGATCCATGAACGAGCGGAACAACTCCGCCTGCTGTCGCGCCGCCTCAGAGCTCGCTTCGGCCAGCATGGTCTCGCGACTGTCGACGTCGCCTGCGGGCTCCACCGGGATGCTGGCCAGAATCGCCTTGAGTCTCGGGTCCAGCCGGATGTCAGCGGCTATGTCGTACGTCATGATGCGGTTCTCCTCGCGCCTCTGGTCGCGACGGCCGGGTGCTCACAGCGCAGTGCCGAAATGTGCGCGAACCGGCCGTCATCCGCTCTGGACAGTAGACGCAAACCGCTTCGAAGTCATCAGGCCCGTGTCGAACCGAGCCCGCGCGGCGGCAGATGCGGAACTTCAGCGGTCCATAGGGGTTCGCTGGACGCGCCGACCTCCCCGTCCGGCAAGAAGGAGAGGCCAGCGCCCCGGCTGGCACAGAGATACTGGAACAGAGATATATCACTAGCCAGAAGCCACCTTCGCCGGAAGGGGGCAATGCCCATGGAGAACACCGTGAATGTATCCACCGCCGGGAGTAGCGGTCAGGTCGTATTCGCCGGCGCGGGCTACGCCGGGTTGCACGCTGCCCTGCGCCTGACGGCCAGGCTGCGCAACAACCCCATGATGGAGCTGACCCTGGTCGACCGGCACGACTACCACCAGGTGCTCACCGAGCTGCCCCGGGTCGCTGGCG
>WNFI01689011.1_pt1 | contig 12511 bp, 7 predicted proteins | sample 5400471 | NCBI WGS metagenome assembly WNFI01 (sample SAMN13153348, study PRJNA577476) | soil metagenome | isolation source: 100 cm saprolite on Douglas fir-dominated hillslope | place: USA:California | collected 2013-09-17 | reverse complement strand
TCTGCGGCCACCGCGCCGGCCGCGGCGTCGACGGCGTCGCGCGCCGTCACGCTCGCTTTCGCCAAACGGCCCGCCTTCCTGACGCGGTTGAGGTTGGCCCGAACCTTCTTCGTCGGGCGAACTCGCGATGTGCTCGTCGGGCGCCACGGGGTTTTCAGCGACGGCATCGTTCGTGAAAGCCTGCGCGCCCTCGCGCGGTTCGCCGCCACGGCCACGACCGCCGCGTCCGCGTCGCCGGCGGCGGCGGGGTCCGCCTTCGCGCTCGGCATTGCGGGGAGGCCGCTCTTCGGTCACTTCCGCAGGAGCGGCTTCGACGGCCTCGACGCCTTCTTCGGCCTCGATTGGTTCCGCTTCGTCCTCAACGATATCGTCGTCGTCCACAGTCGCGAGCGGTACCGGCTGCGAGGCAGCGAGGCTCTTCGCCGCTTCCACCGTGTGCACCTGCTCGCCGCGATCGACCACATAGGACTGCTGGCCGGTCACGCTCGCATCAGCCGACACTGTCAGGGTAACCCGGAAGCGTTCCTCCAGCATCCGCAAATGTGCCCGCTTGTGATTGAGCACATAGAGGGCCACCTCCGCGCGCGTGCGCACGATCAGATTGTGGGTCGCGCCCTTGTTCAGCATTTCCTCGATGGCGCGCAGGAGCTGCAGCGCGACCGATGATACGGAGCGCACATGGCCGGAGCCGCCGCATATCGGGCACTTCTCGGTTGAACTTTCCAGCACCGACGTGCGGATGCGCTGGCGCGACATTTCCAGCAGGCCGAAATGAGAGATGCGACCGACTTGAATTCTGGCGCGGTCGTGTTTGAGCGCTTCCTTCAGGCGCCGTTCCACGGTGCGGTTGTTGCGGCCTTCGTCCATGTCGATGAAGTCGATGACGATAAGGCCGGCGAGATCGCGTAAGCGCAGCTGCCTGGCGATTTCTTCCGCGGCCTCGCAATTGGTTTTGAGCGCGGTGTCTTCGATGTGATGCTCACGCGTCGCGCGTCCGGAGTTGACGTCGATGGCTACCAGCGCTTCGGCCTGATTGATGACGATGTAGCCGCCGGAGCGCAGCTGAACGACCGGCGAGAACATGGCGTCGAGTTGGCTTTCGATGCCGTAACGCGTGAACAGTGGCTGCGTGTCTTTGTATTGCTTCACATACTTGGCGTGGCTCGGCATCAGCATGCGCATGAAGTCGCGCGCTTCCTGATAGCCTTCCTCGCCGGAGACAACGATCTCTTCGATGTCCTTGCTATAGAGGTCACGGATTGAGCGTTTGGTGAGCGAGCCTTCTTCGTAGACCAGCTTGGGCGCGGTCGATTTCAGCGTGAGGTCGCGCACGGTTTCCCATAGGCGAAGCAAATATTCGAAATCCCGTTTAACCTCGATCTTTGTGCGACTTGCGCCTGCCGTACGCAAAATCACGCCCATGCCTTCCGGCACCTCAAGTTCTTGCGCAATTTCCTTAAGTCGCGTCCGGTCTTCGGACGAGGTGATCTTGCGCGAAATCCCGCCGCCGCGTGCGGTGTTCGGCATCAGCACGGAATAGCGGCCGGCGAGCGAGAGATACGTCGTGAGCGCTGCACCCTTGGTGCCGCGTTCTTCCTTCACGACCTGCACCAGCATCACCTGCCGGCGCTTGATCACCTCTTGAATCTTGTACTGGCGTCGGAAGCGGGGCGTCCGCTCTTGCGCTTCTTCGAGCGCGTCGGCGCCACCGACAGATTCGACGCCTTCTTCCTCATGGTGCTCCTCATGGTTGCCGTTGCCGTTCTCGCCGCGCTCACCCGTTTCCGTCGAGGATGCAGCATCGCCGGCATACATAGGTTGTTCGCCATGTGCGGATTCGGATGTCAGCGCAGCCTCAGCAGCAGCGGAAGGCTGTTCGCCCTCGGCGGTTGTTTCGAGTGGGGCGTCTGACGGAACGGACTCATCGCCGGCCGGAAATTCAACCGTCTCGTGCGCCTCTTCATCGGCGGCGAACGCCGGCGAGTCATGTTCGTGCGTTGACATATCGCCTGCGATCCCGTCGCCTGCGATCCCGGCGGTATCTGCGGGCGATGGCTGACCCATGCCGGCTTCGGCCGCCGGCATCCCGGAGGCATCGCTCGCGAGCTGCTCGGTCGAAAGCGGTTCGCTCTGCACAACATCGCGATCGCGGGGTCGTCCGACACTGCGATGGCGGTGGCGACCGCGCCGTCCGGCGCGATTATCGGCTTCCGCGTCTGCGGCGCGCTGGTCGTGCTCCTCCTGCGCGATCAGAGCCTGCCGGTCAGCGACCGGGATTTGATAGTAGTCGGGATGGATTTCCGAGAACGCCAAAAAACCATGGCGATTGCCGCCGTAGTCGACAAACGCCGCCTGCAAGGACGGCTCAACACGTGTGACTTTGGCGAGGTAGATATTACCGCGGAGCTGTTTGCGGTTGGCGCTTTCGAAGTCGAACTCCTCGACGCGGTTGCCGCGTAGTACGACGACCCGGGTCTCCTCCGGGTGGGTCGCGTCGATCAGCATTTTGTCGGCCATTTGAAAATCTCACTGGGCCAAGCGTCGCCACGTGCTCGCGCGATGAAGTCAGCGCAAGACGATAGGGCGATGAGCCAGCCTGATTGGTGTGGAAGGGGAGGGCCGCGTGGCCGAGGCTAACGCCTGCGCGCACCGTCATGGTGGCGGCGCGTGGGCGGTGGACCTCAAAATACCTTTGCTGCATCAGTGGCAGCATGAAACTTACGACCCGTAGCGCTGCGGTCGCGCCCCTGAGGCGCGAACCGAGGTTTCTAATCGCTTACGGTTAGGTCGCGAACGGCCCTTATGGCCGCGCGCTGATCCGGATGTCCTTCACAAGGGTTTCGGCTCGTTTCGCTTGGCCGTCCGCCGACCTCCTCGAGGGGGGCGGTACAGGACCTCAGCGGCCGGGGCCCGAACGCGGCACAACCGGAACTCTAACCGTCAGCACACCTTACATACGGCCCTGGATCATGGCTGGCAAGGGAAGCTTTGCAGTTCGGCCACACTGGCGTACGGAAATGGCATTCTTGCTCAAGTTCCGTTAACCGAAGCGGCTCTTAATGGGTTAAAAAGCGGCTCCAAAGGGTCCGGATTCGTGACAACCCGCGCGATAGCCATAGCCGGCACACTGGCCTGCGCGATGCTGTGCGACTCGGTCGCCATCGCCGCCGATGGCGGCGTGGCCGTGCACGCACCGCCTGTGCCGGCCGAGACCGCCGCGGTCGCGACCGATATGCGCGTTGGCGGCGACGACAAACAGACCCGGGTCGTGGTCGACCTGAATCGGAAAATCGATCTTGCCGCCTTCACGCTCGCCGATCCGTATCGCGTGGTCGTTGACTTGCCGCAGGTCACATTCAAGGTGCCAGCCAAAACCGGTGAGCAATCGCGCGGCCTCGTGAAGGCGTTCCGTTACGGCGTCATCATGCAGGGCGGCTCGCGTATCGTGCTCGACACCAAGGGGCCCGTGCGCATCGACAAGGCTTTCGTGCTCGATGCAGCGGAAGGCCAGCCCGCGCGGATGGTGCTCGATCTTGTTGCGACCGATCGCGCCAGTTTCCTGCGCAACGTCGCGCTCGAAAATCATCCGGCGCATGCCGCGGCCATCAAGCCGAGCGATGTGCCGCCGAAAGCGGACGGGGATTCGCGTCCGTTGATCGTGCTCGACCCAGGCCACGGCGGCATCGACAACGGCACCAAAGGATCAGGCGGGGAATTGGAAAAGGATGTCGTCCTTGCATTCGCGCAAACGCTGCGCGAGAAGCTCGACAGCGGTGGAAAGTACCGCGTCGCGATGACGCGCTCCGATGATACGTTCATTCCACTTGCGGAGAGAGTCCGCTTTGCACGCGCGCATAGCGCCGCGCTGTTCATTTCGGTTCATGCCGATGCCCTGCCACGCAGTGAAGGCCAGGCCGAAGGGGCGACGGTCTATACGCTGTCGGAGAATGGTTCCGATGCGGAGGCAGCGCGGTTGGCCGAGACGGAAAACAAAGCCGACGTGATCGCCGGGGTGGACCTGACCGCCGAGCCCAATGACGTCGCCAACATTCTCGTCGATCTTGCCCAGCGCGAGACCAAAACCTTTTCTGTGCAATTCGCGCATACGGTGGTTGGCGAGCTGAAGAATGCTGCACGAATGCACAAGCAGCCGCTCAAATCGGCAGGGTTCAAGGTCTTGTTGGCGCCCGACGTTCCATCGGTCTTGGTGGAGCTCGGCTACATGTCGACGAAAGACGACCTCAAGCAATTGACATCGACAGCCTGGCGTGCCCGCACCGCTCAGGCGCTGGTACAAGCGGTCGACAAGTTCTTTACGCCCCGGGTGGCCGGGGCTAGCGGAGGACACAACTGAGATGGACGGCCGGCCTCAGTTTCAACATAAAACCGGGCAACCAAAGGGTTACACTGCGATCTTTGGCAATGGCGGACGCCGCCCGGCGGTAGTAAAATGCCCGTCAGGTTTGCGGCTTACGACCGTTGTAACGAACGCCTATAGCCGGGCCCAGGGCGGGACCATTTGGCCATGAAGTTCATATTGCGGTTCCTGGGCTTCCTGTTCGCGGCATGCACCATCTTGTTTGTGGTGGGGGTGGCTGCGGCGGCCGGCATGCTCTGGCACTTCTCCAAGGACCTGCCGGATTATTCACAACTGCAGGATTACGAGCCGCCGGTGTGATCATCAATGCCTTCCTCGCGGCCGAGGATAAGAACTTCTACGAGCATGGCGGGCTTGATTTCGGGGGCATCGCCCGCGCCGGCGTCATCTATCTCCAGAACTACGGGTCTAGCCGGCGCCCCCAAGGCGCTTCAACCATTACGCAACAAGTCGCCAAGAACTTTTTGCTAACAAACGAACTTTCGATGGCGCGCAAGGTCAAGGAGGCCCTGCTGGCGCTGAAGATCGAGCGCACTTACAGCAAGGACAAGATCCTCGAGCTTTACTTGAACGAAATCTACCTGGGCCTTGGCGCCTATGGCATCGCTGCGGCCTCGCTCGTCTATTTCGACAAAGCCGTCAACGAGCTCACCGTTCCCGAGGCCGCCTATCTCGCGTCATTGCCAAAAGCGCCGAACAACTATCATCCATTCCGCCAACGCGAGCGCGCGATCGAGCGTCGGAATTGGGTCATCGACCGCATGGCGGAGTCGGGCTTCGTCAAGACCGCCGACGCGGAGAAGGCCAAACGCTCGCCGCTTGCCGTTACAACGAAAGCCACAGGGGCACACATTTTCTCCGCTGAGTATTTCACCGAGGAAGTCCGGCGGGAGCTCTATGAGCGGTACGGCGAAAAGAAACTTTACGAAGGCGGCCTTTCGGTCCGCACGTCGCTCGACACCAAATATCAAGTGCTTGCTCGCAAGGTCTTCACTGAGGGTCTGGTGCGTTTCGATGAAGCACAAGGTTGGCGCGGGCCGGTGACCAAGATCGACATTGCCGGCGATTGGGGTGTGAAGCTGGCCGATGTCAAAGCCCTGGCCGACGTAGCACCATGGCGTTTGGCGGTCGTGCTGGAAGTAAGCGACCAGTCAGCCCGCATTGGCCTGCAGCCGGGACGTGAGCCGGGCGGCTTTGTCAGCAAGGAGCGCACGGTCGGGATTCTTCCGCTCGAAGGCGTGAAGTGGGCCAAAAGCGGCGGCAAGGCGATTGGCAAAGTCAGCCAAGTGGTCAATCCAGGCGACGTCGTTTATGTGGAGTCGGCCAAAACCGACGGGCAGTTCAGCCTGCACCAGATCCCCGAAGTGTCCGGAGCCATGGTCGTTGAAGACCCTTGGACTGGGCGCGTCCTCGCCATGGTCGGTGGTTTTTCATACGACCAAAGCCAGTTCAATCGCGCTACTCAGGCGCTGCGTCAGCCCGGTTCGTCTTTCAAACCCTTCGTCTACGCGGCCGCGCTCGACAACGGCTACACGCCGTCGACCATTGTGCTCGATGCCCCGGTTGAGATCGACCAGGGGCCTGGCGTGGGCGTCTGGCGGCCTGAAAACTACGAAGGCAGTTTTGCCGGTCCTTCCACACTCCGTTACGGCATCGAGCACTCGCGCAATGTGATGACTGTTCGTCTGGCGCAAGACATCGGCATGCCGCTGATTGCCGAATACGCCAAGCGTTTCGGTGTCTATGACGACCTGCCGCCTTATCTTTCTTTTGCGCTCGGCGCGGGCGAAACCACGCTTCTGCGGATGACGACCGCTTACGCGATGTTCGACAACGGTGGCCGGAGGGTGAAGCCGACACTCATTGATCGCATCCAAGACCGTTATGGTCACACCGTCTACAAGCACGACGAACGTGAATGCGTTGGTTGCGACGGCAAGAAGTGGGAGAACCAGGCGGAGCCCTCGCTGATCGACCGTCGTCAGCAGGTGCTCGATCCGATGACCGCCTATCAGATCACTTCAATGATGGAAGGCGTCGTCCTGCGGGGCACAGCGGCGGGGGCTGGCTTCCAAAAAGAAGTCGGCAAACCTGTAGCCGGGAAGACCGGTACGACAAACGACGAAAAAGACGCGTGGTTCATCGGCTTTACGCCCGATCTCGTTATTGGCGTCTATATGGGTTACGACAAGCCGCGCCATCTGGGCCGCGGAGCGACTGGAGGCCATCTGTCCGCGCCGATCGTGAAGGACTTCATGAAAGTCGCGCTCGCCGACAAGCCATCTGTGCCGTTCCGGGTGCCGCCGGGCATCAAGCTCATCCGCGTGGACTTGAAGTCAGGGACGCGCGCTGGGCCGGGCACCGAACGGGCAATTCTCGAAGCGTTCAAGCCCGGCACCGCGCCGCCCGATGGCTACTCAGTCGTCGGCGATGGCGCTAGCGAGGGTGGACGATCTTGGGGTGTTGGCGTGACCCCCGACGCCGATCGTGCCGTCCGCTCGGGCACAGGTGGATTGTACTGAGCGACAGTGGCTATATTGGAAAAAAAGCCCCGCAGTTCGCGGGGCTTTTTGTTTTCGGCGAGGTGCTACGCCGCTTTTACGTTGACGCTGCGTTCTGCGAGCGACGTCAATTTGGAATCGGCAGATTTTTCTTCCTCGAGATTCTGTTGCAACACGCTGGCACAATCCGGCCGGCCGAGTTGTTTCGCCCAAGCAATCAAAGTGCCGTAGCGCGTCATCTCGTAGTGCTCGACCGCTTGCGCCGCCGCGATCAGCGCAGCGTCAAGGACCGCTTTGTCTTCTACTTCGCCGGTAACCTCATCGGCTTCTTCAATGATGCCGTCAATCGCTGGACAGTCGACACCCTTTGCTTCGACCCCGTGCATCTTGAAAACCAGCTCGAGCCTTTTGACGTGGTTTTTGGTCTCGACAAGATGCGTTTCGAACCCCTGTTTGAGGCCGGCATCGGTGGCTTTCTTGATCATATCGGGCAGCACCTGCACGATCTGCCTTTCCGCGTAATAGATGTCGCGTAGTTGGTGCACGAAGAGGTCATTGAGCGTTTTGATATCTTTACTAAAGAGGCCCATGGGTTTTCCTCATTGCGGCTGATGGTGAGGGAGGGAGTGGTGCGCTCCTGAAGCGTCAATGCATGCGCACGAGCATGGTTCCGGGAACGCGAACAGTTCGTTGGCCGCTGTTAAATGAGGGTTGCGGCACGAGTTCAAGAACGCTACATGCGGACCAATTCGGGTGAGGTACGAGTCGATGCGCGCGGAAACACAGAACCTGGTCGAGGAAATCAAGCAGTCGGTGCGGCTGCTGAGGAGGCATCTTTGACGTCGATGCCGCGACCCGGCGTCTCGCCGAATTAAATAAAGAATCCGAAGATCCTAATCTCTGGAACGACCAAGCGCGCGCGCAACGTGTCATGCGTGAACGGGATGCGCTTGACGACCAGCTCAGGGCCATTGGCCGCATCGAGCAAGAGCTCGATGATCAGATTACCCTGGTGGAGCTAGGTGAGGGTGAGAAGGACGATAAAACCATCTCTGAGGCAGAGGCCGCGCTGAAAAGGCTTAAGGCTGAGGTGGCGAGGCGCGAGCTCGAGGCGCTCCTGTCTGGCGAAGCCGACGCCAACGACTGCTACCTTGAAGTTCACGCCGGCGCTGGTGGCACCGAAAGCCAGGATTGGGCCAGTATGCTCATGCGCATGTATGTGCGTTGGGCAGAAGCGCACGGTTACAAAGTCGACTGGATTGAAGAGAGTGAGGGCGAGGGTGCCGGGATAAAGTCGGCGACCTTCATGATCAAGGGCCATAACGCATATGGGTGGCTCAAGAGTGAAAACGGCGTGCATCGGTTGGTGCGCATTTCGCCATTCGATTCCAACGCGCGGCGTCATACTTCCTTTGCCAGCGTCGTCGTGTTTCCGGTGGTCGACGATCGCATCAAGATCGATATCAACGAAAATGACGTACGCACCGACGTGATGCGGTCGGGCGGTGCCGGCGGCCAGCACGTGAACAAAACAGAGTCGGCGGTCCGCCTCACGCACATTCCAACAAACATCGTCGTGAAGTGCCAGCAGGATCGCTCACAGCATCGCAACCGAGCGATGGCATGGGACATGCTGCGCGCCAAACTGTTCGAAATGGAGATGAAGAAACGCGAAGACAAAGCCGCCGCGGAGCAGGCCGCCAAGACCGATATCGGCTGGGGACACCAGATCCGCTCTTACGTGCTGCAACCGTACCAGATGGTGAAGGATCTGCGCACCGGTGTTTCAACCTCAAACACGGCCGGTGTCCTCGACGGCGATCTGGATGAATTCATGCAGGCGGCGCTGGCGCAAAAAGCTTTTGGGGGCGGACCAGAACAGGTTGAGGACGTGGAGTAGCGAGGGCATCGTTTGTCGACCGCTGCCGATCCTCTTAAACGTCGCCAAGTCTTAATCCCGCGCGAAGAAACTTCTGCGGGTCGACAGCTTCGCCATTGATCCGCGTTTCATAATGAAGATGTGGTCCGGTGGAGCGGCCGGTCGAACCAATTCTGCCGATGACTTCGCCAATGCGCACCACCTGGCCCATCTTCACGTCGATTTGGGATAAGTGGCCGTAGCGGGTGGCAAGACCGTTGCCGTGGGTAATCTCTACCATATTGCCGTAGCCGCCCTCTCGACCGGCAATGGACACACGGCCGGTAGCGGTTGCACGCACAGGCTCGCCAAATTCGCCGCGCAGATCGATGCCGGTATGGATAGCCGGACGGCCTAAAAACGGATCCATGCGCATGCCGAAAGGCGAACTCATGTCGACTTCGCCGATTATGGGCTTGCGTACAGGAACTGCCACAAGAGTGTTGCTGTAGCGATTGATTTGCGCACGGGCGACATTGATCCGGTAGAGCTGACGTTCGAATGCGCTGGCACCCGATTGCGGCGGCCTGAGAGGAATAAACGGACCGCCGACAGCTGTGTCGTTGGGTGCACGGGCAGCATCGACTCCGAGGTCGGAGAGCACGCTCTGCATCCGGCGCGCTCGTGTGTCTATGCGTTCCTCTAGATCGGTAAGCGTTGCTGCCTGCCTTTGCTCAATTTTGTCGAGCGAGAGCGATACACGCGAGAGCATGCCGTTAAGGCCGCCGGCCTTGGTGCTCTCGGCAATGCGAGTGGTGGCTACCGGTAGGTCGCGCGATTGTAGCCGCGCCTCTCGATCCGGTGGCGCGACGAAAATCACGGTGTCATTGATTGGTGATGCCCGAAGCAGCTTTTCGGTTGACGCTGCGGTTGGCGGTGCGAGGCGTGCCGGTTTGACGGCGCCGGTCGTCGATAAGTCGCCGGTGAGCGTGGACGTGCGCTGTTCAAGCGTCGCTTGCCGTTGCAGCAGCGCGTTGAGCTTTTGCTCGAACTGTTCCTGGTCGAGCAACTGGCGGCTCATGATGCGATCAACCTGAGCGCGCAGTTCGGCGATACGGTCCTCGTAGGCGAATTGCATCTCGGCCTGACGGCCGATCAGCCGCGTGAGGACGTTGTCGCGAAATGTGAAGTAACTGCCGGTCGCAATTGACCACACAGCCATGATCACCAGCGTACCGACGACGATCCAGAACGCGACCGGTCCGATGCGGACCTGATGTCCGGCATGTGTCAGCGTGTAGCCGTCGTTGATTCGGTGCAAATGGCGGGATATTGCGCCGGCCGACTGCGCCCGCGGATTCGCCTGGCGACCTGCATGTTCGGCGGCCCGGTAATACGAAGGGGACGATTGCGGCATCGACACTCCGTGCCTGTTCGGCCGGGTGGGGGCCGCTGGCCAGCAGGGCCGATATCAATCCCATATGGTTAAAAAACCGGTAATCCAGCTGCGTGGTTGCTGAGATTCCTCAGCAATTGCCGGGCATTACAGGCTACGGGCAGCCAAAAGCACCTCCTCGGCGTGACCTGGCACGCGTACCTTCGGCCAGATGCGGGCAATGCGGCCTGCCGTGTCGATCAGAAACGTCCGGCGGATGACGCCCATGTACGTGCGGCCGTACATCGATTTCTCACCCCAGGCCCCATAAGCTGCCAATACGTTTTTGGTCTCGTCGGACCCGAGCGCGATACCGAGCTTATGCTTGGATTTAAACTTGTCTTGGGCTGCCACCGGGTCAGCCGAAACCCCGAGAATCGCGGTATCTGCTTTGGCGAAATCTGCGCGGAGCCGCGAGAATGCGACCGCCTCCCTGGTACAGCCGGGTGTATCGGCCTTCGGATAGAAATAGAGGACGAGATTGCGGCCCTTAAAGTCCTTCAGCGAGACCTTGCCGCCGCCATCCCGCGGAAGGGTGAAGGCCGGGGCTCTCGTGCCCTCAATGAGTTCGCGCATGTGCCTTCCTTTCGTCGTTTTCGAGCGGTCATGTCGCACATGCCATTTGCGCCGGAGGGGCGCAACGGGTTCCACAGATAAGTGCCGCGGGCCGCGCCGGGTGTTCATCAGGCTGCCGGCTCGGCACGTATACGTATGTTGCGTCAGACGAGGGGCGCGACCTAGCGCATGACCGGTACTGAGCACGAGCACGGACACGGGCATCGGGCCCACGCTGTCGCAGTCGGTCATGCGACGCATCAAAAGCGTATGGCGCGTTGTGTCGGCCGCCGGCCCTGGAGCGGCCTGCAATACCGAACGTTCAACCTGCTGCGTTCCCGCTTCGTGAGACGCCTGGGTTGGAGCTTTGCAATTTGCATGGTGTTGGCGACCGTCGCGGTGCTTGGCCTCTGGTGGCGACTATCGAGCGGTCCGATCGAACTTAATGTCGCCACGCCGTGGCTGAAGGCAGCGATCGAGGAAAACTTCGGCGGCAATCACAGCGTGACTGTCGGCGGTACCCAGCTCGAACGTGATGAGAGGGGCCGCACCTCACTCCGCTTGCGCGACATCGTCGTACGCGATGGCGACGGTACGATCGTGGCGAGTGCGCCGAAAGCCGAGGGCGGCCTTTCGGGCCGACGTTTGCTTATGGGGCAATTGCGGGCCCAAAGTCTCAATCTCGTTGGGGCCGAAATGTCCGTGCGAATTGAGACGGACGGTCGGCTTACTGTATTCGCCGGCGCCGACACGCGGCCGATCGCGACAGCCGCGCCGACAGTCAGACCTTCGCCCGCCGGCGAACCGGCTTCTGCCGCCACGCCAATGCGTGCTGAGTTCGAAAGTCTTGCGGGCATTATGGCGCGCCTTGATGCGGTAGGCGAGAGCGGCCTCGACGGCCACGATCTGCACGAGCTCGGTTTAAAAAACGGAAATCTGGTTGTTGACGACCGGCGCAATGGCAAGCGTTGGACGTTTGACGGCATCAACGCCAGCCTGACCCGGCCGCGCCAGGGCGGTGTCGTCTTTAAACTTGAGTCCGATAACCCCCAGCGTCCGTGGGTGCTGAGCGCTGCCATGCGCCCGCTTGCGGACGGTGTTCGCGCGGTGGGCATTGAAGCGCGCAAAGTCTCCACGCGCGATATCTTGCTTGCAATGCGGCTCAATGCGGGCCCGTTTGATGTCGATTTACCTCTATCAGCGAGCGTTCGTGCTGACGTTTCGGCGGATGGTACGCCCCAATTGGTGCAGGGCCAGCTGATCGCCGATGCGGGGACGATCATCGACCGCGACAACGACAAACTCCAACTTAAAATCGACCACGCCGATTTCCGGTTTAATTGGGATGCGCGGCGGCACAGCTTGGTCGTGCCATTTCAGATCCAGTCAGGCGGCAACCAATTCACTTTGCGCGCCACCCTGGATGCTCCGCCCGAACAGAGCGGCACCTGGCTGCTCGGCGTGACACGCGGCGACAACGTGATCGATCCGGTCATCCTCGCGCCGGGTGCAACGGCTGAAGACGAGGGCATAGCCATCAACCGCCTGGCGGTACGCGCGCGCATCGACGTGACACGCAAGCGCATCGAGGTCGAACAGGGTGATTTCGGCCGTATCGATACGCGGCCATCTCACAATATCGGAATGGCAGTGACTGGCAGCCTGGACTATGCCGGCAGTGAGCCGCGTGTCGCCTTCGGCGTCGCCGGCACGCGCATGCCGGTATCGGCATTGAAACGGCTTTGGCCAATATTTGCAGCCATCGACGTCCGCGACTGGGTCGA
>WNFI01212943.1_pt1 | contig 12511 bp, 10 predicted proteins | sample 5400471 | NCBI WGS metagenome assembly WNFI01 (sample SAMN13153348, study PRJNA577476) | soil metagenome | isolation source: 100 cm saprolite on Douglas fir-dominated hillslope | place: USA:California | collected 2013-09-17 | reverse complement strand
GCGTCATACGATGTCACTTGGGTGTCGGGTACTTCTCAGGATACCTGGAGCGTGGAACCTATGATGCTCGTACTGGACCGCGTTCTGTAAGCTGCGTTGCGTACTCACCCGACAGCATCCGCTTAGTATCCGCATCGAGAGATGTTGATGTGTGGTGCACCAGCAAAGGTGCCTTATTGCATACACTGCGCACCCCCTTGATCTGCGTCTTCGTGACTTTCTCCCCTGACGATTTGCAGGTGGCCCGCGTAACTGCGTATATATATGGCGCAGAGAAAGACACATCGATCGTTGCCCTCTCCTGTCATTCGAAGGGATTAATTCCCTTGCATACTGTGGCACACGACTGACCTCGGCGTCCGAGGATAAGGCCATACGTGTGTGGGATCCATGGGTGGATCTCTCCCCCTCACCCTACAACACACCTCGACGCTGTCGTCTCAGTAGCACACTCGTGCGACGGCGCCTTACTGGCTTCAGCTTCGTTCGATTAATACGTTCATATCTCGAATGGGGGATACCGTGTCACCTCACTCCTGGTGAACAGTTCTGTATCTTGCATCGTGTTTCGTCCGGACAACGAACGTGTCGTCTTCGCTTGCAAAGATAAGTCTGTTCGTATTTGGTACATTCATTCAACTGGTGCCGCAGTTCAACTCGAGGGCTACAATAATGCCGTGTACTCAGCCTCGTGTTCTCCCGACGGAGCTGATATCGCGTCCGCTTCTGTCGACAGTACCGTGAAATTGCGGAATGTGTCAAATAGCCATCACATTCGCACCATCAAAGGTCATACCGATGAAGTATATTCCGTCGCATTTTCCCCAGACAGTACGATGTTTGCATCGACATCACGAGATTGCTCGAATCCACATCTGTAATGTAAATGGTTTCAACCCGCCCAACGAATCTAAATGGTTTGCCATTTCTGTATCCTCAAATGGGAGGATTGTCACGGCTGTTAGTGGGAGCAGAGGCATCCTCACCAACGGCCAATCCGAGTCCTCTAAAACCCCAACCAAGCTGTACACACTGATTCCGTCTCGTCTTCGTGCTCATCTTGCAACCGCTTCACGAGACCTAACGATGTAGTGGCTTCTTTTGGATACGTGAAGAACGTCGTATTCGAATCAGCGGAAGGGAGACTCGAGGCTCCATACCATATGAGCTGTTCCATGGACGACATTGTGCTGTGTATTTTGGGTTCAAAATTCCTAGCCTCATCTGAAGAGTCAGTCACGATTCATTTCGACGCTCAGAAATGGAATGCTATTCTCAGACCACGAACTTCCCTGAGACCTACTTGCCGAAAGTTCATTGCTGGTGACGACTAAACTTGAACCATTTTGCCGAAGTTACGCCGTAGCACAATTGCCTGCTATCACTTTTGCCGAAGAAATTTGATTCATACTTCGACATCGCTTGACCCGAGGTTTATCCAGCTAATCAGATCGGCGGAAAAGAAAACTGCTCCAACACTCCGTCTGCAACTCTCCAGAAGTGTCATCGGGTGATCTATCTATCCGATGACTGCGCGATCAGGTATAAAGCTCCCTCCTCGTAGCCAGCAGGATGGGTCAAACTCAGACGAAGCCTCGGATAATGGCTCTGCCATTTTACTTGAACAACTTACCTCCTCGATTTGCTGATCTCAAGAAAGAGATCCTGACAGACGAGGGAGCCGTCGTGAAGGCTTGGAACGAGATTCTTGCTGAGCTCAAAATAGTCATTTCTGAATGGGATCGTATAGGCTCAGATGTGAGTATGTTCTACTAGCCTAGAGCTGCGCTAAGTGGCTACTTCTATTAGGCCATCCCTCAAGTTGAATTTAAAGAACTCCACAATCTCGGCGAGAGTCAAATACGGGATATTAGACGCCGTGGATGTGTCGTCATTCGTAATGTTGTGGACGATGATAAAGCTCTCGAGTGGAAAGAACTTCTACGACAATACATCCAGCTCAACCCTCAAGTCCAAGGATTCCCTACACCTGAGAAACAGTTCTTCGACATCTAGTATGTCTTTCTCTGCTTACCCATGCTGAATTTCGTGTATGACGAACGGTCCTTGCCACCAGCTGGTCCCGATCTCAGCTCGAAGCTCGCTCGCACCCCAATGTCCTTGCGGTGTCTTCCTGGCTGAATACCTTCTTCCACCTTTCCCCTCATCCTGAGAGTGATCCGGAAAAGATACCACTGGTGTCGCTGAACACTGTTCTGAGCTATGCCGATCGTTTTCGAATTCGTTATCCTGGCCCCAATGAATGGACAGCTCACAGTCCACATATAGACGGAGGGTCGATTGAGAAGTGGGAGGTACCCGAGTTCCGCGACGGGTGTTATAAGGTATTGTGTGCGGATGCGTATTATATATTTGACTAAATGTTATATCAGGACATTCTGGATGGCAACTGGAGGAAACACGACCCGTATGCTATGTATGGTCGATGGAATGCTAATACGGACAAGTACGGCAGACCAAGCCAAGTAGGTTTCCTTCCCTGAGCGAACGCATGTTATTGACATCCAGACGCATGAAGTGCAGTGTGTTCCGAACGTGGCAGGGATGGCTATCAATGTCTACAACAGGGCCAAAAGAGGGGACGCTTCGCCTATTTCCTGATCTCCTCTTATCCAACGCATACCTTATGCTTCGTCCGTTCTTCATTCGCGTCAAACCCGCATCGGAATGCCAGGACAGGGAAGAGTTTCTTGCATCTGAAAACTGGAGATTCGATAATTCGAACACACAGTTCCCTGGCATTGAATTGCTTCCGGGTCGAACGATGTTCTCGGGACAGTGGTTGAATAGTAAGACTCATCCTCACATGGAGGTGGATACAGCCATGGTCAGTGTACCAAAGGTCAATCCGGGAGACATGGTATTTTGGCATTGCGGTACGTCAGTTGGTGCCGGTAGAAATTGAACTTCAGTTTTAACTCGTCCTTGCTCTGACTTTCCAGATGGTGTTCATGCTGTCGAAACTTACCATCAAGGGCTCGGGGACTCGTCCGGTACGCTATGATCTAAACTATTTTAATGTTACCCGTGACTCATTCAAGTCCACCATAACTCTACGCCGTCATAATCTCTTAGTGATGTATATCCCAGCCGTGCCACTCACCCCCCAGAATTTAGACTACATCAAACGCCAGCGTGACTCGTTCCTCCGCGGCTTCCCTGGCCCTGATTTCCATCAGTTCGAAGAGGCGCAAGAGCGCGGCGAATCTACTTACGTGAAAAAGGGCGTCATAACTGACATACAGTCCGCAGGACTCCGAGCGATGGGTTTAGGCAACGAGCTTTTCAATTTAGAGGGCACGACGGGGAGCGAACGCAGGATGCTGGAGATTGCAAACGAAGTGCTTTACAAGGACTGATCGTCCGCCCGCGGATCGGCTTACGTCACATTGTCTAACACTACCCTATACCATGTACTCTTATGTCTTGAGAACGGTGCGCTTGGTCGAGCCAGCATTCTCTTCTTAACCCTACTGGCGCAGATCCCTTGTTTACATCCCAATTGACAGTCTTACATGCAACAAATCGATGTTGATTTTGGTCTATCTCTACGAGTTTCTGCGTTGACTGTATGTAGTCCTGACTCCTCATGCAGTGAGAGCTTGAGGGCCGAGCGGATGGCCCCGGGCCCGGAGATTTCTGCAGCTGTCTGCGCAGATTCTTTACTGCCTTTCAATATAGCGGCATTTCCTAGAACGTTGACATGATATTCGGGAGGTGATTGAGAGTACTTAATGAGCTCATTCAGCCCAGAGGTTTGCTGATGTTTACGACATTGGGCTGGACGCAATGGGAGTCTCATGTGCTTCATAAGCGTACAGTAAAAGCAGTTGGAAATTTACAGCTAAAGTGACAGGGAAGGGAAAGGACTAGTGCTAGGCAAAATGAGTGATTGGGGACAGAGAGAGTGACGATGTGTAATCAAGATGTGACTGTTCATGCGCAAGCTAGTATGACTAGTGTGGGTGTTGTAAAACGGCCTATTTGTCCTACTCGCACCGGGCTGTTAGATTGGACGTTCGTGAGACTCAACAAGCGTTGATGAAGTGAAGCCTTGTACCAACGCACCGAGCGGAGGGGATATTGTGAATCGCATTACGCCGGCTCTTTTGGGTTTGAACTGGACTCCAGCAGCTCGGCCTAGACATGTACGACATGTGCATCTGGTAACCTTTACCAGGGTTAGTGATGCAAGATTGGAAACGCCTTGGAACGACAAACCATTTCAAAATCCTCAGGAATTCCCCCACCCGGTACGCACGGCTTCACATCATCCGGAAAAGAGCGTCAGGAAGCATGATGGGGCGGGAGTAATATAAGACGTACGTCTCGTCTAGCGCCTTCGAGCCAATCAGCAGATGTTCCCTTCACGCAAAGTTAGGATCATGTTGACCACATGAAAGGAACACAAGACATACGTGCCTACAGCTGAACCAGTTGCCCATTATGGGCTGCCTATCAACCAGTGAATTGAAGGGTTGTGGAGATTTTGGGGGTAATATATTACAGAGGGATATCCGTCGAGTGTTATATATTTGCATACCGCAAAGCAACCTCCCAGCCGATGCAGATTTCGATAACACGCCCCGTGGACGTGCACTATGTGTCGTACAATACCGGTAAACATGACACCACCTCCGCGCGATGGCAAGACGATGATTCTATGCGCGCGCACGGGACCCGATTCCGTGTTACATCGAAACTCAGCCATGCGTGTGCGCGGGTGACGGGCGTCCCTATTCCTCTAGGTTACGCTGCGAGAAGTCACTGTATCCTTCGATCTAGACGAGGCTTTCGGTCTCATCTATGTTCGCGAACGACGTAACCACATAACCCAACTGGCAAGGAAGTTGCCATATATGGAAGCATGGTGTTGTGAGTTATTACCGCGCGGGATAGCTCCATGAGGAAACAGAAATCATGGCAAGAACCATTGCCACCCATGCATGCGTTGTCAGCATGGCAGTCAAGCTGGACGTTAACCCCCCGGGCCCCAGCTCATCCCCCCGAACCGCGATGCCGTCTGATAATTTGACAGAACCTCAACCACATCCACTCCAGGCGGAGCACCCGTCCCCCAGCATCGCCTCGATAACCTCTAGCTCTGTTATAGGCAACAATCCCTTCATCATCCCACAAGATGATTTTCCCACTCCACCTCAGGTCCACAACAGGCGTGGACAATTCCCCCATTGAAGTGCTGTCATCGAACTTGATTGCAACTGATACGCATCCAAAGCTAGTCAACCATTTCTGGAAACGTGTGGAGAAGACGAAGTTGTATTCATATACCGCTGCTGTAAGAAAAGCACTGCTAGGAGCGTTTCTAGTATCGCTGCTAATTCTCTGCGAAGGGCGATCTCCGACATGTGCTCCTACACCAATACTACATCAGATACTAGAGCCCACTCCCATTACGGAACTGGTCGTTAGAACAGAAGAGGGATTTCGGAATGGGTTTGCTTATACTACTGCCATCTGGTGTACGCCTGGAGACTCGGAGGAAACAACCACCCGGCGCTCGGTAAACCACATGTATGATGCGCCAATGAAGAAGTTTGGGATTTAGCGTGCATAATAGCTGACGTCCGTGGCAAACATGCAAGAGCTGGTCCAATTTATTGACATGCCTCATACACATGACAGACCACTTCAAATAATACCGTGGAAGTTGGACCAGGCTAGACGATACACCTCTCCCTACCAAGCAGTGATGCCGCGCAACGGTTTTGGCGGAGTCTCCACCGCCCCCAAAGCTCCCAGTGTCGTTTCGGGAGTCTCTAGTATATGGTCGAAAATCCCTTCAATTTCTCAAAAGAAGACTTTGCCACTCTCCAATCTATGTTCATACCTCACGACCAAAACGAACGTGGAGCGTTCTTCCATTGAGGAGTTGACCGTCAGAAAGGAGGAGGATGGTGTTCAGCACGAGTTCTTGATTATACTTTTCTATAAGCGCTCGGGTGAAGAGCTCTGGGTGCGCCTGGAGAGGAAGAAGCCTCTGGGAATTCTTAGGAAGCTCATACCTAGCATTTCGGAGGCTCGCGACATGGTAAGCGCTGCTATCGATCACAAATTTAATTGCAACTGAACTGCACCTATGGCCAGGCAACTGTTTCTGGGAGCCTCAACTCTTTACTGGGCAAGGCCAAGAGTGTGCAGAAGGCAAAGGTCTTTTTCCACAACCGGCCTTCGTTGGTGGATTTGTTTCGTATTCTCGAAGCACAGAGGCAGGAATCCAAGTCCCACAAAGCATGGCCGGTATGGTTATAGTCTTCGCACGGGACCACCAATGTTCACGAAATTACGATTGCTAGCAAAATTGTTATTTCTCCGTGTCGATAGTCGTTGAGGAATTGTGCAGCCTTGACAAATCCTGCGAGATATCGGGAGAATGGAGGGGTCCCTCGGAGGGAACATCGCAAACTGTTGGCCAAGAGGATGTGCTGGCTACATCTTGTCGGTCCAGACCTAACGAACAAACAAATGATGGTGTGGATGTACGTCTAGTCCAGCTCTCACACCTGCATGGATGTCTCACCATTCTTTGGTGGACGTGAAGCCGTACGAACCAGGTGGGGGGTACCACGACCAAGTTCGTCCTTCGGAGGCATTACCAATACCACATCACTGATATATACCACCCTAGGTGCTTGAGCCACAGGAGAAGGGACCATACAAAAGTGTGTATACTGTGTTCATTTTCTATAGGCATCTGTCGTGACTCATGTTTATTCGATGGTACCTCCCTTCTGAAGAGCACTGAATAAAGCAACTTCCCCCTCTTGATGCACAGGCAGTAGAGGTGGAACCACCACCAGTACGTCTACCCAAGTGACCACTGTATCATTCCACCCCATAAGTCGGGATTGTATGAGCAACAATGAGGGGCATGATAATCGAGAGCAGGCACTCCAACAGGGAATATCCAAACTGTCGAGAACATTTCAAAGACTCCCGATCAATGAGACCGAATAAGAACTAATCGAAATCGGAAAGGGTGAGAAGCGCCGGTTTACAAATTCAGCGAGCATCACTGCCTGTTCTTCGGAACGCGAAACCGAGTATATTGACGGCCTTTCTCGGAGGGGTTGCTACCATTCAGCCATGAACCGAGATACATTATGTTGGGTTTGAACCGATCCCCCCCTCTGATAGCTTCATTCCTAGGAGTAAGTAGCGCAGCCAAAGAGAGCACCTGAGGGAAATGTTACTGATTTCCAAATCATTCAAGCCTGCAACATCGATAGAGTACCTGAACGCTTTATCTTCATGAGCTTCAAGGCTCATGATCGAATATCACACCCGAATGATATAAAACCATCTATAGTCCTCGAGGGCGACCGGGCTTGGGGAGGCCGCTATGTCCGTGTCATGCAGCAGTCTGTAGACAAAGCTAAACTTCGAGGCCACGCCCTAGCACTGCGGATTCGTAAGAGGGGACGTTTCCAGGGTAGTACTACTGGGGCCTCTTGAGTCTGGGCCGAGGCAAGTATATAAGAATAGAATAAGTCGAAAGTTCCATCCCGACTCCACACAGACCCTTTTTCTCTTTGGCTTAAGGGATCAAAGTGGGGTGCATCCAAGATCGGAAACGCCAAGAGAATGGTTAGGCGTACACTCAAGTGGTGAGGCTCAGAGTTGGACTGAGCATGAGGCGATGATCTCCTAATGATTCCACACCATAAGCTCTCGCGTACTGGTACAATCAATAATTTCGATTCGACGACATCACTTTCATTCTTGTGCAACCCAGCTTAGTTGCTTTTTCATCTACGGCAAAAAACCGGAATCAGTCCTCGAAGCCTGTATTTACCATTGTTTGTGCGCTTTGGTCCCAACCATCACATCCGTCACACCTGCATGGACTCTTCGAACAAATATCAGTCCCCTCTGTTTGGGTGACCCGGAAGTCAATGTTTAAGCAACTTGGGCACTCAGGCGATCCATTTATCGAATCCGGTTGCTGTTCTCATGGGATTGCGCACTCCGAGGAGTCGTTAGGTAATCGTACACCTGGAGGCAAGGGCCAGACTGTATACTACTGTATATCTATCTACGGGACTCCGGAGAACCTAAAAGGGTTCAACGTGAGTCCGCTAATAAAGAGTAATGAATGTAATCCCTGAGTCAGCATTCCCTCGGCGTCTTCGGTCTTCGTTTGCAGGGACCATCAGGGCTCTGACTTATTATTCCGCGTCGAGACAGCGGAGAGCCAAATAGACCATAAGGAGCGATCTAAGCATGACGCGCGGGTCCATCCCAACAGTTGCCATAAATATCTGCAAACGAAGCAAAGCCCTAGATGGAGTTCTTGTGCTTATCCAATCCAGGATTGTTGCCGTTTCGGTGACGCTCACTTCTAGTTTCATAGCCTCGGCATCCATATCTGTACAGAATAACTTTCCTATGTAGAATTAAATCTACTGGTCCGAATCATTCAGATATGATAGATCGGATGCACAAGCTCAAGCCTTATAATCACATAGCAGCATCCTTCCAAAGAGGTTGAATTGGGCAAGTACAGCGACAAATACAGCAACCGGTGGCAGAATTGTGCTTGGCAGAATGAGTGATTAGGGGCAGCGAGAGTGACGAAGCACAATCTGAAGATGTGATACTCAGGCGCCAAGATGATCATTGCGTGGTTTGTTAATTCTCTCCTTGTCTCCTGTTATATGGGACGTTGGTGAGACTCAACAGCCAGTATTAACAAAGTTCAGCCTTGAACGCACCGAGTGGAAGGGGTAGCATCACGCAGGTCCCCCTCGTCCCTAACCTCGGTAGGAACAGTTCTATCTAGAGTTGACATTCTATGGTTTTCGGTGGCCTTCACTGGCATCAGTACTCTAAACTTGGAAAGGCCTCAGAAGGACAAACGTTATGAGGGTTTTGGAAACCTCCACCCGGTGCATCTGGCTTCAGGTCATGCAGCAAATGGCATCAATACATGGTGAGCCTGCGGGAATAATATAAGGCATACGTTCGGCCCAGGTTCGGATGGGCTCTCCAAACAAAGTCAGGAAGATGAGCACCAAGTGAGAAGAATAGAGGACATACGCGACATGAGCTCCAGCAGGTACCCATGAATGGCGCCTATCAACCAGAGGCTTGGGGAGATTCGAGGAAAAGGGGGGATGTGAAGGCAGCGATATTATATAATAGAGGGGGCATACCAGCTGATGCAGGTTCTGCAACAACGTTTACAAGGCCCTGCGGTATGGCCTTCGACGATGTAGACGAGACTTGTCTACGACACGAACGACTATACACCAGTAGCGAAAACGGACGGGACGGGGAGCTGACCGAGAACGGAACCAAATTCTATTATGCGGGGCACGCAGGCAACCTTGCTGTCATCAACACACGGCTAAGCAGCACTTCCTATTTTGTTTGGCTGGGCACGAGCTTCCTCCGTCCACAGGCTTACACGCGCGATAACATGGCATATGGAGGGAGTTTGCTCAGGCTAGACAATACATCCCCTCTATATCTATCGCGTCCAGGTGGAGTACTTCCACCGTCGCTTCGATAGCTTCTGAGCCCTATATGGTCACATCGCAAAATACAATATTTCCCTCCTCAATCTATGCTCATGCCTCAGGACCATAACCAGGATTGATCGTTAGAAAAGAAGAGGGTGGTTTTCAGCACGGGCTCCTGCTTATACTGCTGTATCAGGCGAAGAGTTCTGGTTGCACTTGGCGGTTCGAACTGGTTTTGAATCGAACCGGACGATTAGTGTACTAACCATGGTTCAGTTCGACCTCTGAAACAATTCAGTCCGGATTCTTGGAAGTTGGAACGTTCCTCCATTCGCATGTGAGGGAGATATACTCTCTTCAAGTTGTCAGCGTACCCACCGAGAATCGGTCGCACTTGAAAAGTCATCGCGAAAAGCCAATGTCCGAAATGATGACGCAATCAGAAGAAGTGTAACACAGGCACGAGAAGCGGGCCCGACGTTAAATGAAAATGATGCGCTCATTCATTCATCTATCACGACGAAATGGGACTATCGGTTTTTTCGAGAAGTAAAATCAGCGCTCACTTGACTGCATGACTTCGCGCGAAACACATCTTGCATACTCAAGGACAATAAAACCGACACTGTCAACGTTTCAGTTTGAGGATATCTAAATGATTCATTTACCGATCCGGGTGCCGCAAAGTGGTTCGAATTCTCGCGCTTCTCGACCGATTAGAATGGTTACCTATTCGACTGAACAACCTTGTATCGGAATGCTCCAAGTCTTTCAGATCTTGACAATAGATCCTATGCACGAGCACTGGTCTTCATGTTCCATGATCGTGTAGTAGTATGCCTCGAAAGGAGTCGGAGTGGGTGATTACAGCAAAGGGAAAGGATTAGTGCTAGGCAGAATGATTAGTCCCAGACGAGGTGGAATCTGAAGATGTGATCTTCATGAGGTATGACGCTATTTCCTTTGTGCATCACGGACTGCTGGCCCTGGGCTGCTATATGTGAGACTCTACAGTCATCGCCGACGAGATCAAGCCTTAAAGCAACGTACCAAGCAGAAGGAGTATTAGGAAGTGCGTCACGTCGGCCTCTGTTGCGTCCGACCTGGGGGCCAGCAACCGCACCTGGATATGTATGATACCGAGCAGTGGGGGCATTAGGAAGTGCGTCACGCCGGCCTCCGTTGCGTCCGACCTGGGGGACAGCAGCCCCACCTGGATCCGTAATATATTGGCGTCTAGAGGTCTTTTACCAGCATTAGTGACGATGAAATCGAAAACACCTTGGAAGGGACGAACCCTTTCGATATAACCTCCACCCGGTACGTTTGGCTTCACATCATCCAACAAAGAACGTTAGAACGCATGGTGAGGGTGAGGTGGGATTAATGTCGACGTACGTCCAGCCCAAGGTCCTCGAACGGAACAGCCGGTGTTCTCTGCCTCTGCACACAAAGTTAGCATGTGTACCAAGTGAGAGGAATACATAACATACCCGAATTCTGCTGATCAAGTTGCCCATGATGAACGGACTACCTGTCAACCAGTGAAGGCTTGTGGAGATTTGGGGGGCCGTAATATAGTTGGGCGTGAGGTAGCAATCTTTAGTCAAGAGGGTGCATGTGCATTATGGGCGCTATACTAGTATGCCGAGAAACATGATATCAATCCCGCGCGCTGGATATTGGTAGATGTTGTTGCACGCGCGGGATCACGCAGCCTTGTTCCCTGACGCTTCCCTTGTGCACAGGGCGTGGCTCAGCGGGTTCCGATTTCTCTCGGTTATGACAAGTTTTTGCATCTGTGAAATAGCTGCTACTGGTTGAGATTCCCGGACCCATTCCAATTCCAATTTGTAAGAGGTGGATCGGGGGAATCGGGTTTTACGGGGTTACGTACGCGTACTTATACTCTCCGGGGCACGATCGAGGGGTTTTCCCCTTTTTACAGCTTTTTACCTAGTCTTATCACCCGCGTTGTACAGTACCCCTTCATAGCTCTTCAGTTATAGAATGAGGTCAACCGTACTACGCGCTTGAAAACATTTAAGACTCCTTACACAATTACAATCCAAGGGTAGCAGCCTCGATAGCCTTTGAGCCTCAAGAATGTTCCAATGAATCGGATTCCCTTATGGCGTGCCCAGACTCCTACCAGTCCCCGGAGGATGCTCAAGTGCTCCTCCGAACGAGAGCCCACTTTTACGGACCTAATTTTCGGATATAGCGTTTATTTCCGGAATTACCTTTTTCATTCAACTTGGAAATTTTCTAACACTTGAGCATCTGGGGACTACGTAGGGGTCTGTGTGGCGTGCCTTCATTTCTTGGATTACAAAGTGGTAAGTAATTTATCGTTCTCCTTGATCGACGGACACTAGCGTGACTCCGTTGGGTAGGCTGCTATCGCTGTCGTCCTTTAAAAAAAAATTTTTTTCACATTTTTTGGGCTGCCAGAGCAAGAGCAGATTCCCGCTTCCGGTGACGACGGATGTACAATTAATAAATGAATCCGACCAACTCCGCTATATAAAGGACAGGGTGAAGCTGCAAGAGTTGGTCCGCAAGTGAAATAAGAAAGGGGGGAAAGAGGAAACAGAAGGACTCCAGCACAACGAGAAAAGAGATCGAACGCCGAAAAATCTTAAACAAAAGTAAAAATAGGAATTACATAATTGGGACAATAGAAACCTCGAAGATCTCTGAATAAATCCCCAAACCGAGTTGCTAGAAAATAAAATGACGATGCCAGGCGGCACCCAAAGCACTGCATCTTCGCTGAGACAGGGCAGGGAACTGGCGAGCAAAGTTTGTGTGTGTGACCCAAGTATCACAAATTGACACCCAAAGGCTAAAACCAAACGGAGCACGAACATGCGCTTGTCTAATACTCGATATAACAATGGAGCGTCATCCAGCAGATCCACACAGGATTTCCGGAGCGCCTGAACCGTTGACTGAGGAAATGACGCAAATTTCGGGCAAATAGCGAAGTAAGTGGTTCATCG
>WNFI01027451.1_pt1 | contig 12512 bp, 9 predicted proteins | sample 5400471 | NCBI WGS metagenome assembly WNFI01 (sample SAMN13153348, study PRJNA577476) | soil metagenome | isolation source: 100 cm saprolite on Douglas fir-dominated hillslope | place: USA:California | collected 2013-09-17 | reverse complement strand
GGCGAATAGCCAAGATCGAAAGCGCCACAAGCACTGCTTCCGGGATCAGGAGCCGTGCGTTCTCGCTCGCGGAATGGTCCAGCATGATGCCGGCTGATCTGACCGCGATGACGATCAGCACAACGGTCAGCACCATGTAAAGGCCGGTACGGACTCGGCGCGTTGCAACCAGACAGATGAAAGCGAGCACCGCAAAAGAAAGCGGGAAGGCGGCAAATCCAACCCGGGCAACTGTAATGCCTCCGGGCGATGTGAACGCTATGCCCGTGGCCGCTGCTGCCTGAACAGGATTGACCAGGTATCTGAGGCTGATGAGAAAGAAAATAATGGTCACCATTACCAGCGGAAGACGGGTGAACACGGCGCTCAGTAATGATCCAGATCGCGATCGTACCCCCGAATAGTTTTGGGTTGATGTAGTCATTGTTTTTCTCCTGAGAACTTTTCTTCTGAAAACAAGGACGCGCCCGGACGGACTGCCGCCCGTCTCAAAACCTGTTCTGAATGTGCCTGTGCGTTGCCAGCGTCGCTGGCGCGTTTGATGGGACTTATGCTCCACAGTACTTCTGGGTGACGAAGCAACAAACCGAGCCATACCAGGGCCAGGATGAGCGCCGGCCCTGCGGGAGATTGGTTGTGCTGGAGATGCGTCGCAATTGCTCCCCCCAAATAGGCGCTGACCATCCCCAAGCCCGCGGAGCGGCTGGCGCGGACCAGCAACAGTGCCGCGCTGATAATTTCCAGGACCGCGATTAACGTTAGCTTGTTGCCGTCGAAGCCCATGCTCCCGAATTCCGCAACGACTTTGGGCACATGGGCGAACTTTGCGACGGAGCTGGCGACCAGCACACTCCCTGTCAGAAAAATCAGGGCATTGCCTGCAATTCGCCGCGCTCTCGTAATGGGCTGATTGTTGATTTGCATTTCGTTCCTCCTTTGGTTCACGGTTATTTCGAGTCTGCCGTCAGATTGTATGATGTATCAATGGTTTAATAGGTTTCAATTTACTAGTCATGTAATTAGACAAAAAAATTACATCGACAAAGGATCTCTACTTTTCGCCGCGCAGCCGAGTCAGCAGGTCGATCAGATTCTCTATTTCGGCGTCGCTCAGTTTCCGCATTGCTGCATTGGCTTTCTCCCGCACCGGCGCCTCCATGCTGGACAACAATTCCCTTCCCTTATCGGTCACATAGCAAAACACCTGTCGCCGGTCGTCGGACAGCCGCTCGCGACGCACCAGCTTTTTCTCTTCCAGGCGGTCGAGCAGCCGCGTAATCCCAGGCGTTTGCTCGATCATTCTCTCAACGATATCCAGGGTTGGCAGCCCTCCGGGGCCTGCCCCTCTCAGAATTCGCAGCACGTTGTATTGCTGCGTGGTGACGCCATTTTCCTCAAACACACCCGAACAGAACCGCCGCAAGTAATCATGCGTCCGCAGAAGGCTCACTGCCGCTTCCTGCCTGCGCGACGGCAGCACGCGTTTTCCCTCTTTTGGTGGCTCCAAAGAACCAGCGTTCTTCTTCCTGCTCATGGAGGACATATTATATGTCAATAGTTTACCTGTCAACTATCTCTCCGTGATACTCGTTGAAGGCTTAAGGCCGGAACTTGTGAGGGCACAGGCGCCTCTTGAACCAAATCAAAGGCCCGCCGAAGCGGGCCTTTGGTGTCAAGACTCTACAGTCCTGGGTTAGTGGTTGTCGTCCCCGCGGGTGGCGATCATGGTGTACGTGGCGCCGTTGACGAACACCAGCCCACGCACGCGGATGGTTGCGCCGGGGGTTGGAGTCACCTTTAGCTTTGCACCGTTGGGGATAGTCACTGCGACGGTGGTCGCGCCGCTCAGCTTTCCAAAAGCTGAAGTGGGACTCACGTTGAGTGTGAAGCCGGAGCTAGTAGGCGTCGGCGAAGCCGCGACCGTGCCGATCAATGCCTGCTCGCGCAGCTTGATCTTTTTGGCCACGATCGGGGTAGTGGTGTTCTCGGAATTGACTTCAATGCGCTGTCCTTTACCGACGTGGGTTGCGTCAAAGGGCGGGACCGAGCCGACGTTGAGTCTGTCGGCGCGTACCACGAACGCGGTGTTGGAGTTCACAGTCACGTCCACGGTAAGGGGCTGATTGTTGACGTGTGTGGAGTCCACCTGGTGGACAACCGTGAGGGACGTGGCCGGACTGCCGGTCACCGCCGAGATAATGCCTTCCAGTTCCTCGCCGTTCGGTTCGTCTTCAAGGCCTACCTTGGTGGCCAGTTTAGTGCCGTCGGACTTGGTCACGCCGTCCACTTCCACGATCTCTCCTACTTTCAGATCGGAAAGCTGGGTCAGCCCGTCGCTAAAGCGGGTGTTGCTGTCGGTGGCAAACGTCATATCACCGGAATTGGTGGTAATGGTGAAGTTAGGTGCGGCGATGGATTTAACCGAGCCGTGGACGTCTTCGATTTCGCCATTGTCGTCGTCTTCGTCGCCCTCATTTGGCGGCACGGTCGTGGAGGTCACGTTGAATTTTGGATTGACCGTTGCCAAGGTGATCGGATTGCCGTTCAGAGTGATAGAGTTGGCCAAATCCAAATCGAAGTTGACGAACAACGGGGTCGTGCCCACGGTGATGTTGGCAAATGTCACATTCACGGTTGTAGAAGTAAGAGTTGCCGGAACTTTCGTGGGGGTGGTGCCGTTGACTACAACCACCTCAGGGTCGGAGACCATGAGCGTTGCGCCGCTGTAGGTTCCCGGGGGGATATGCGCCAGAGTGAGGAGTTCGAGCGTGCCGGCCTCATGCACGAACTCGACTTCCGCTGGACCGGAGAGCAGATTGCCGGTGTTGGCCGTGGGACTCACTCCTGTCAGCACGATGGAACTAATGGTCAGTTCAAATTTCAGGACCTGATCATTGACTCCGTCGCCGGTTTGAATGGCGGCCATAGTGCCGGTCGTCTGAGTGGGCGGGACGGCCGGGTTGGTCATGCCGCCGCATCCGGACAAGAACACCAGGACAGAAAGGAAAATTGTACCCAACACAACTTTTTTCATTTAAACCTCCAGGTTGATTTTTGCGCGCGATTTCTGTTTGCGAAATCGTTTTAGACTTCAAGAAGTGTGACGGAGCGGCTATGAGGGATGATAGAGAGTTTTCGGGAGTTTGCGAGGAACTTGGAGGAATCGTGAGGACATGCCCCAAATCCTGTTTGTAATCGGGCAACCCTTCGGGAAAATTCTGAGTTGATTTAGGACCGCCGAATAGAAGTGCTTCAGGACGCAGAGGCTATCACTCCTGGTAACAAAAAAGCCTGTGCCCAACGTGAGCACAGGCTTATAGGTATTTCCTGGATCAGCTCGCTACATCGGCAAGCCATTGTAAGCATCCACAAGAGGACGCAGTTCTACCAGCAGGCGTTGCAGTGGGACCGCCTCGCCGGCTTTCACTTTCAGTCTTGGGTCAGAAGAAGGCTTGGTGCCGAGAGGGGGAATCGAACCCCCACGAGCTTCTTTTAAGCCCTGCGGATTTTAAGTCCGCTGCGTCTGCCAATTCCGCCATCCCGGCACTTGGAGACCATTTTATATGCCAGCACGAGTCTTGGGGCCGTTCTCTTCCCGGTAGATAAATTACTGAAAGCAATATCCTTCCGCGGTGCAGGCGTTTGTAAGACAGATATTAGTATTTTTTAATAAAGTTTGGGGTTTGAGCGTCGAAATCTCCATTAGACCCAATATTTGGCGATTGCCGAAGACCGAAAATTGCTTTATAATCAGTGCTTTTGCGGGATAATTTGGCCCTCTGTAAGCGGTCCCCGGTTTTCCCCAATCGTTGTATAAGTTGCAGAATCCAAAAGCGGTTCCCAGGAATCAAAACTAAGTAAGGGCCCAGTCGGGCACCTATTTTTACGAAGGCAGGACGACTAATTTATGGCAAAAAGACGCGGCAATCCTAACTGGGGCAAGCCTGAGCCGATTGGGCCGGTGATCCCTGTGGTTACGTCGTTTGAACAGGCGGTCAAGGAGTTCAAGCTCACGCCCGACCAATACATTCGCTCGACCCGTCTGCGCGAGTGGGCGCGGCGCAACAAGAATTCCAAGTACATCCCTGAGCCCTTGCTGGAAGCCTGGGGATTTGAGATCGAATCGACCCTGTAATTTTCGGAAAAACCAGCGGGCCGCCTTTCGAGGCGGCCTTTTCTTATGTAAGCTCTTGGCATGCTTTCGTTAACGAGCCACGACATTTTGCCGATCCTGGTGGGCGCCAGCTTTGCTTCCGGGCTGAATGTCTATGCCACCATCGCGACGCTGGGGCTGCTGGCCCGTTTTCGGGCGTTCGATATCCCTCCGGCCCTGCATTTGCTGGAATCGTGGCCGGTAATCATCATTGCGCTTTTGCTCTTTGCGTTGGAGCTGTTCGCCGACAAGATTCCCGTTTTCGACCTGCTGTGGAATGCGTTACATACCTTCATCCGGGTACCCATCGCAGCGCTGATTGCCTACGCTGCGGCGCAGCAGCTTTCGCCCGGCGCACAGCTCGCAGCGGCCCTACTCGGCGGACTCATTGCCCTGGCAGCGCACAGCGGCAAAACGGCTGTACGCGCCGTGATCAGCACTTCTCCGGAACCCGTCTCCAATGTATTACTTAGCTTTGGTGAGGACGTGGTCGCTGTAGGATTGACTTGGTTTGCTACCCGGCATCCGCTGATTGCCGCAGCTGTCGTGGTTGTTTTAGTGATCATGGTCGTGCTGGCGGTCCGTTTCGTGTTCCGGGCCTTGAAACGGCTGCTGCAGCGCGCACGCGCCGCGCTCAGCCAAACTCAGAACGTTTGAGCCGGCAAATCTCCGCTAAACATGAATGCGCACAATCTGATGGTCAGGACAACTCAGCCTCACGCTGGCACGTAAGGTTTCAAGAACAGCAGTTCCGTATTTCAGCAGGAAGTAAGCGCCGCCGATTTGCCGCTCCTGCAAATCTTTGTTGGGATAGAGCAGCGTAGAAAGCTCTTCAGCATGATGCTGCGTTTCCGTGTTCTTTCTCGCTTCAGCGCGGGCCGCTTTATCGCGCAGGCCTTGCAATTGGTGACGCATTTTGGAACCGGCGTTCTGTGCGGCATCGAGCAATGTGGAATCAAGTTTCTTCAATGGCTCTTGCACCAGCGCCAGAGCTTGCTCGAGATGTTCTGCGGCTTCATCGAAACTTTTGAGCGTGCTCGCTGGAAGAGCTTTGCTGGCCAACAATTCGCCGAGTTTTTCTGTACCCTGGAATACGTCTTGCAGCGTGAGTTGATAACGCTCGAGCAACTTGGCTTGACGAGGCTCAACCAGCGTAGCGGAAATTCGGGGAATGACAGGGGTAACGCATCCGACCAACTGCTCGTAGACAACGGCCACTTGTGCGAAGTACGCAATCTCAGATGGTCCGCCGACATAACAGAGGGTTGGCAGCAAATAATCCTGAAAGATCGGGCGCAGCAAGACGTTTGCGCTAAACTTCTCCGGACATCGCTCAGCCTCAGCGATCAACTCGTCATCGTTTAGCGCCAGCTTGCGCTCGCCAATCCAAAAACCGTCCGCGCCATGCCGCACTGGTGTCCGCACGCCGTCCTGGAAATAGAAGCACAGCGTGTGCGAAGGCGTTACCTTTACTTGCGCATGATAGCCGGCATTTTCAAGCTCACTGTTGCGATCGAGCAGAGCGTCGTTGATCTGCTTCCATTGGGCCAATGCCTTGCTATAAATAGGCTGGGCAATGCGGTGCAGCTCGGGATCCAGCGGATTGAGCAAAACAATGCCGCAGCCGGCAAACAGCTTCGAATAGAACCGGGCAAAAGCTGTGCCAAAAGTCTCTCCCGGACGGTAGCTTGCGGCCAGCAAGTCGAGAGCTTCTGAACTTCCGAAAAGCGTTTGCACTTGCTGTACCACGCCGGCAATCTCGTCACCAAAAGAAATGCTGCCGACCGGCGCGCCTTCTGTGTGTGGAGCATTGACGGTGATTTTCTGCGGGTGGTCTGCACCGGGAAGATTGATGGAACTGACTTCTGCCACGTCGTGGTCTTCCGTGGCCAGCCAGAAAACCGGGACCGCTCCGGCTTGTTCCGCCTGCAAAATTGCGGTAAGCGCCTTCAGAATGCAGAATACCGGACCGCCCAGCAAAGTTACCTGCTGTCCGGTCACGATGACGGGCGCGCCATCTCGCAGGCGCTGAATGTTGTCCAGTGTTTTCTGTCCAGCGCCGAATTCGTGGTTTTGGCGTTCCAGCACAGCCGCCACAGCTTCACGACGCTCGCGCGGATAGTCGATGCGTTTCAACTGGTCGGCATACCACTCTGTATTCAGTGGGCTGCGCGCATAAAACCGGCTGACTTTATCAAAATGATGCAGGTAGTCCAGAAATAAAGACGTAGTGTGGGGAATGCTGGAGAACGGAATACATTCCGCTTCGGTCGTTTTGCTTTCGGCCATCGGCATACCTGGGATTGGACTCACGCGAGTCCCACCGGATTCAAAAATTCACTCCGGAAAAGAGAGCACGCGTCATTTCTTTGCGAGCTCGCGGCAGCGCTCCCGGGCATACGTCCAGGCCGAGAACTTGCAACCTGCATCCCGGCTGAGGACCCAGGGATCTTCGCCAAACGTTGTGTACTGCTCAAACATATCGTCGGCGGATACGTTGTTGTCGACTCCCTCGATGAACTCATCCACAATCCTCTTGCACGCCGCAATTGCGGACTGGCAATCGTCAAACTCCCCGTGCTTGTAGCGCTCACTCTCGTCCATGTAATGGAAATTGTCGTTCACGTAGTGCAACGAATCCTGGCCGCCGCCCAGTTTGCCGCCGAAAAACACGCGACTCAGAAACGTAAAGGTGCGGCGCAAGAACCTTACATCAATCATCTGATCGAGGTGGCGCACCTGATCGCCGGCAGCAGCGACACCCTGGACACCGAACTGGTCATGGCCGGCTTCCTGCATGACACGGTCGAAGATACCGGCGTGACTCTTGCCGAGTTGGCGCAACGCTTCGGAAATGATGTCGCCAGCCTGGTTGCCGAAGTCACAGACGACAAATCTCTCCCCAAAGAAGCGCGCAAAGCGTTGCAGGTCAAGGATGCACCCAAGAAGTCTCCTCGCGCCCAGACACTCAAACTGGCGGACAAAATCTCCAACCTCCGGTCCATCCTGGCGAGCCCACCCGCGGATTGGAGCCTGAAGCGTCGTCGGGAGTACTTCGACTGGGCCAAACAGGTCGTGGACGGTCTGACAGTACCCAACCCGCGTCTGAAAGCTGAGTTCGACAGGGTCTACACCAGTTTCAAGGACAGCCCAGGCATCTAGCTACAAAGTCTAGAACCGAAACCCTATCTCGTGTAACCGTCGACACATGCATGTCACATTTGACACGCCCGCGTCACTGCTGATGCAAGTGGCCGCTATTACTTTTGTCGAGATTTGGCTGGAACCTGCAGCTCGCGTCGGCGATTCCGCAGCCGCCACCGATTCTGAGATGATTGCGCCAAGAGAATTCAGCGGACAAACCGCGCTCTTTTCTTTGGCACGCCTCGTGCTAGCCCGTGGCCAGGAGAATTATCATGAGGCGTATAGCGTTTGCAGCAGTCGCTCTTTGTCTTGCTCTGGGTCTCGGTTGGTTGCTCGTTTCCAAAAACGACAAACCGGCCAACTCCCAGGAAACCCAAAAACCGTCCCCGGCAAATTCGCCGGCACAAACCTTGTCCGCGCCAACTCGGGCAACGCCAGGCGCAAACCCATCGACCACTCAACCCACACCTTCACCCCAAACCCTGGCCAAAGTCTCAGTTCATCCGGCAGCCTGGGCTTCCAGCGCCGGGACCGACCAAACTCATAAGCTCCGCTCCCCGGGCGAAGGACTTCCAGCCGCAATCCAGGACCAGATTCACGCATTGCTCCAGCAGGCCAACAGCCTCGAGGATCGGGGTGATCTATCGGGAGCCATTGACGCCAATAAGAATGTGGTCAAGCTCGATCCTAAGTCTGCGGTTACGATGAACGTGATCGCCGGCCTCTATGGCCGGGCAGGCGATTTCCGTTCCGAAGCTGATTGGACGCGCAAAGCCATCGCTCTCGATCCCCAGTTCACCGGCGCCTACATCAACCTGGGCAACGCCATGGGCTCGGCCGGGCGTCCGGCGGAGGCGCGCAAGGCGTTTGGCAAAGTGATCGAGCTTGACCCGAAGAGTCCGCTGGGTGTCTACAGTCTGGGCGTGGTTGCTGAGCGTCAGTTCAAGTACAGAGTGGCCCTGGGCTATTACGAGCAATCCACGAAAATCGACCCCAAGTTCGAGAACGGGTACTACAATGCCGCCGCCATGCACGCCAACCTCAAGGAATATGACGCAGCCATCGCTACGCTCGATAAGCTGCGGCAACTGAATCCGAACGCGGAAGACGCCAAACAGCTTGAAGCCTCGCTCATGGCGAAAAAGACGATGGTCCAGACCGCGGCAAGCTCCAAGCCTGCGCTTGTCACGATAAGCCACAAACATCGGACCGTCCGCCACCACGCCGCAAGGGCCCTGAAGGTCTCAGCGACGACCAAACACCATAGACACCACAGGAGGCTCAAGGCATAAATCAGGCGGGACGCCCGGCAATCACGAACCGGATATCGGACGCATCGCACAAACCGGGGCGGACATTTGTGGCTGAGGCCACTCGTGTCCGCCTCTTCGTCCAACGGTTCCCGAAAAATTCAGCACGAGCAACGACCCGTCAGAGGTGCAATCCTTCTTTCGGACCAAAACGGGAATTTGGATTTGGAACTCTTGGAAGCTGCGATATCCAAAGATCGTCACCGGTTGCACTGCGACCCCACAAAACCAACCGGTCTAAGGTGCATGTCCCTTCGGACCAAAACGGGAAGTTTTTTAACTGAAATTTGTTTTGTTGGCTTGGGAAAACTGTGGTATCAACTATCGTGAAAAGTTGCACTGGCGTTCGCGAAGGCCGAGCGGTCTGAGGAGTTCACTTATGATGCTGCGTTTCCGCCGTCTGCTGTTTCTCGTTGTTGCCATCTCCCTCCTGGTCTTCCCTTCCAACCTTCTCGCGCAGTGCGGTGTTGAGCGCTGGTCGGTAAAAACAGGAACGGACGCCGATGCCGGCCTGGTCAATCTCAACGCTCCCATGAATACGACGATCACCAACATGCGGGCGTTCACGGCGCCGAATCCGATCCCGGCAAACAATCGGGTGTCGCCCGCCGAGACCACGCTGTGGGTCATCAACGCGACTCTGACGGTTTTCAAACTGGAAAGCGACTCCGACTATCACCTGGTTATCCAGGACGCATCCGGCAACACCATGATTACGGAGATTCCGTCGCCCACGTGCGTCGGCGCCGGCAGCCCGTTTATGAGCGGGATCACCAACGCGCGCGCCCAATTTAACGCCAAGTTCACAGCCACCACCAGCTTCCAGACAGCCAATATCCCGGTGCAGATCACAGGCGTAGGCATGTTCGACTTTTTGCATGGACAAACCGGCGTTGCCCCCAACGGAATTGAACTCCACCCGGTCCTGAACATCGTCTTCAATCCCGGCACCACACCCGACTTTAGTCTCAGCGCTTCGCCTACCAGCCTTTCGGTGACTCAGGGCAGTTCGGGCAACACCGCGATTACAACTTCAGTCACCGGTGGATTCAATTCGGCCGTTTCATTCTCCGCTTCCGGATTACCGGCTGGCGTTACGGCGAGCTTTAGTCCCAGCTCGATCGCAGCCCCTGGCAGCGGCAACTCAACGCTCACATTCACTGCCAGCAGCACTGCGACCACCGGAACGTCTAACGTGACCGTGACAGCCACCGGCGGTGGCGTGACTCATACCACAACCGTGGCCCTGACCATTAGCCCGGCTGCGTCGCCTAACTTCACTGTGACCGCATCGCCGCCAAGCGTGTCGGTCCCGCACGGCAGCACCGGAACTACAACCATTTCAACAACGGTCAGTGGCGGCTTCAATTCTGCCGTGTCACTCACCGCCTCGGGATTGCCTTCAGGCGTGAGCGCCAGTTTCAGTCCGAGCCCGATCGCCGCGCCCGGAAGCGGCAGTTCTACCCTGACTGCCTTCAGGCGTGAGCGCCAGTTTCAGTCCGAGCCCGATCGCCGCGCCCGGAAGCGGCAGTTCTACCCTGACGTTCACCGTCAGTAGTACGGCACTCACTGGAACTTCGAATGTAACCGTGACAGCCACCGGGGGCGGCATTACTCATACCACCAGTGTGTCTTTGACGGTCCCGCAGACCAACATTTTTGGGATTGTGCCGCCCGACCACGTGGTGATCGTAATGGAAGAGAACCACTCGTTCTCTTCGATCATCGGTTCGTCGTCCGCGCCCTTCATCAACAGTCTTGCCCAACAGGGCGCGTTGTTCACCCAATCGTTTGCGATTGAGCATCCCAGCCAGCCGAATTATCTCGACATATTTTCAGGATCGAACCAGGGTGTGACGGACGACTCCTGCCCGCATACTTTCACAACCGAGAACCTGGCCACCGAGCTGGTAGCAGCGGGCCAGACGTTCACCGGATTCTCCGAAGATCTGCCTGCCGCCGGCTCGACAGTTTGTACCTCGGGGGCCTACGCCGAAAAGCACGCCCCGTGGGTTAACTTCAGCAACATTCCGGCCAGTTCGAACCTGCCGTTCAGCAGTTTCCCGACGACGGACTTCTCGACGCTGCCTACGATTTCCATCATCGATCCGAATCTCAACGATGACATGCATGACGGCACCATCGCTCAGGGCGATACCTGGCTACAACAGTTCCTTAGTAGCTATATCCAGTTTGCCCAAACCCACAACAGCCTGCTCATCGTGACCTGGGATGAAGATGACAGCGCCAGCGGTAACCAGATCGCGACGATCTTTGTGGGCCCCATGGTGAAGCAAGGCCAGTTTACGGAAACGATTAACCACTTCAATGTTCTGCGCACGCTCGAAGATTTATACGGCTTGACGCATGTGGGCAGCGCTGCAACGGCCACGCCCATCTCCGATGTATGGAAGGTCCCAACTCCCGACTTCAGCGTAACGGCTTCGCCGGCCTCGTTGAGTGTCACTCAAGGCAGTTCTGGCAGCACGACGATTACAACAACGGTCAGCGGCGGCTTTAACTCTGCTGTTTCGTTGTCTGCGTCTGGACTGCCGACCGGAGTAACTGCCAGCTTTAGTCCAGCGTCCTTCGCCGCTCCCGGCAGCGGCACGTCGACATTAACTCTTACCGCCAGCAGCACTGCTACCACGGGCACGGTGAACGTCACTGTGACCGCGACCGGAGGCGGCATCACCCACACCACGACCATAGCTCTCACGGTTAACGCTGCGGCAACGCCGGACTTCACCGTGAACGCCTCGCCAGCAAGCGTTTCCGTGACTCAGGGCAGCTCCGGCAGTTCAACGATTTCGACAACAATAAGCGGCGGCTTTAACTCTGCGATATCACTCACAGCATCGGGCCTGCCAGCGGGAGTGACCGCCACTTTCAGTCCAACCTCAATCGCCGCACCGGGAAGCGGAAGCTCAACACTCACATTTACAGCAAGCAGCACCGCGACGACTGGCCCCGCGAACATAACCGTAACGGCAACCGGCGGCACGACCACGCACACCACCACGATTGCGCTGACCATCAACGCAGCGGCCACACCGGACTTCACCGTGAGCGCATCGCCCGCGAGTGTTTCCGTAGTTCAAGGCACTTCCGGCGGCTCAACGATTTCGACAACGGTAAGTGGCGGCTTCAATTCTGCGGTTTCATTGTCGGCGTCGGGATTACCTGCGGGCGTAACCGCCACTTTCAGTCCAACCTCAATCGCAGCGCCCGGCAGCGGCAGCTCAACACTCACGTTCTCGGCGACGAGTACGGCGACCACGGGCACAGTAAATGTCACGGTGACTGCAACCGGCGGCACCGTCACGCATACCACCACGATTGCGCTGACAGTCACCGCTGCCGGCGGTGGTGGAGGCACTACTCAAATACTGGGTAATCCTGGATTTGAAAACGGGTCATCGAGTCCTGCTCCGTGGACGGTGACGACCACTCAGGGGACGAACCGGGTAATCAACAGTACGAGCACCGAGCCTCCGCATTCCGGCACCTGGGACGCGTGGTTTGACGGCCATGGCGCGGCCACAACTGATTCCATCCTGCAGCAAGTCACCATAGCAGCGAACGCTACGGCGGCCACGCTGACTTTCTGGCTGCATATCGACACCGCCGAAACCACCACTACCACGGCGTATGACACTTTGACCGTGCAGGTGCGCAACTCTTCGGGTACAGTGCTGTCGACGCTGGCAACCTATTCCAACTTGAATCACGCTACGGGCTATCAGCAGAAAACGTTTGACCTCACTTCATTCAAGGGCCAGACGATCCAGATTTTCCTGCAAGGCAAGGAAGACTTCACGTTGCAAACTTCTTTCGTGCTGGATGATTTCGCGCTCAACGTTACGACTCCTGGCGCGGACACAACGCCTCCAACAACCTCCATC
>WNFI01264231.1_pt1 | contig 12513 bp, 10 predicted proteins | sample 5400471 | NCBI WGS metagenome assembly WNFI01 (sample SAMN13153348, study PRJNA577476) | soil metagenome | isolation source: 100 cm saprolite on Douglas fir-dominated hillslope | place: USA:California | collected 2013-09-17 | reverse complement strand
CCCATTTTCGTCTCGCAGTCGTACTACGTCGCCTTCGATGCTGGTAGTAAATGTGCGCATCCCTTCCCAGAGGGATTTGTGGGAAACGCTTGTTGCATCTGCGGACTCCGAAAAAACTGATACGTCGTCATACCCGTAGGAAAATTGGCCGGCCTGGAAAAGGTATTTACCGATAAGAACCGTAGTCGATCGACTGGATTGCTTCATTCTGTTGTCCAGAATCGTCATGAATATCCCATTGATGATCACCAAGCGGCCTTGTACTTGTGGGGACGTGAATATTTCTCCACCTTCGTGCCACTCTTGCAGAGTGAATAAACCCGTAATTTTGGCTTTAGCTGCATCCGCAATCTCGTCGGCCCCCAGAGCGGACATGGATAGGAAAGTGAGAAGCGTTGCAGCAAGATGAATTGAAAAAATTCGACGACAAAATATAGCCGTGACCATGTTCATGATCTCCTTCAAGGAGCGGATAAAAATATCTGTCAGCCCACCATATGCCGGGATACTTACGCCGCACTAATCGTCATTTAACGCTGAGAATGCCGGCGAACTGACGGATGGGTGCGTCACAGCGTTGACTGGTCACAGCCGATTTGAATGAATAATGCCGCAAAGATTGTCCGTCGTCGCCTTTCCTGTCCACCTTCAGATCCTCAGCGTTTAGCGGGTAAATCGCCCGCCAGAGCGAACCCTTCAGATTCGGTCCGGTGCTCTTCCTCCACGTTTCCGGCTGCAGACCGACTCGCCACCTCGCTCCGCGCTGCCAGGCCGTAGTACGGGCGCTTACATGCATTGCAGCTCAAGCCTTGGGCGCAGAAGCGAACGGACTCACTGCGCGCCAGTCGATCCGGATCAACGCGCCGCCGGAGGCCGTGTGGGCCGTGGTCGGTGACTTCAACGGAACTCCGCGCTGGCTCTCGCTCGTCGAGCACAGCGAAATCGTGCTCGGCACCAACAACCAAGTCGGCGCCATCCGCCTGATCACGCGACGAAACGGCACGAAGGTCACGGAGCGGCTGCTGGACCGCGATCCACAGCGCATGCGGATGGGCTACACCTACGTGGACGGGGCGGTCATGGCGAGCGACTACTTTCCGGTCCTGAGCGTCACGGACGCAGGCGACGGTACGAGCATCGTCGAGTGGAGCGCACACTTCAGGCGCCTGGCCTACGCGACAGACCCGCCGCCGCCCGGCCAGGATGACCAGTCGTTGACGGACTTTTACAACGGACTTTACAAGGCCGGGCTGGAGAACTTGAAGCGCGTCGTCGAGAGCGGACAATGAGCCCGCGACCGCGAGTCGCTTTACGGTCCTGTGTTAGCGCACATTCGCGACCGAGACGAGGGTGGTTACGTGGCCAATCCCATCAACCCGGTCTGTCGATAGACCGATACGAGACAGCATGACCGATGTGACTCGCCGCGCGCACCTCAAAAGTCTGCTCGGTCTGGGTACGCTGGCGTGCCTACCGTCCGAACCCCGCGCTGCTTCGGACGCGCCAATTCCGCCGCAAGGCATCGGCCGCCGCATCCGTCACTTGTCCTATAGCGATCAGGGCGGTCGCCCCGACGGCGTACAGATCATGGTAAACCGCCGCCATGTCTATGTCGGCCACATGTTCAGCGACGGTGTGACCATTCTCGACGCCACCGAGCCGCGAAGCCTGAAGCCCGTCGGCTTCTTCACCGCCGGCGTCAACACCCGGACGCATCATCTGCAGGTCGCGGACGATTTTCTGCTGCTGGCCAACGGCGCGAACATCGTCGCGATGCAGTCTTACGACAACATGCGCGGCTATTTCGAGAACACGCTCGCCGACAGCATCGCCAACCGCAAGACATTCCGTTCGGGCCTGAGCATCCACGATATCTCCCGTCCCACGGAGATGAAGGAGATCGCGTTTCTCGAAATGCCCGGCCTCGGCGTCAACCGGCTGTGGTGGCCAGGCGGGCGCTACGCCTACGTTTCCGCGCATTTTGACGGCTACACGGATCACGTTCTGTGCATCGTCGATCTGAAGGACATCACCCAGCCGGAGATCGTTTCGCGCTGGTGGCTCCCCGGCATGCATCGGGCGGGTGGCGAGACATCGGCGCTGTCCAAGGGTCGCCGCGTCGCTCTGCATCATATGATCAGCGCCGGCGATCGCGGCTATGCCGCGTGGCGCGATGGCGGGTTCACCATCCACGATATCAGCGATCCGACCAGCCCCAAGCTGCTGTCGCACCTAAACTGGTCTCCACCTTTCCCCGGCGGCACGCACACGCCATTGCCGTTGCCGGGACGCGGCCTTGCAGTCGTGGCGGATGAGGCGAACGCCGAACAATGCAAAAAGGGAACGTTCCATACCTTTATCGTGGATGTGCGTGTACCGGAGAGCCCGGTGTCCATCGCCCGGTTGCCTACACCGACAGACCGCGACTATTGCTCGCTGGGGGTATTCGGCCCGCACAACCTGCACGAGAACCGGCCGGGGTCCTTCCACAGTGAGGAAATCATTTTCGCAACTTACAACAACGCCGGCGTGCGCGTGTTCGACATCAAGGACGCATTCGCACCAGAGGAGATTGCTTACTGGATACCACCGGCTCCCGAGCGGCTAATCGACCCTCGGCCGAACGTGTCGCTCGCAGCAAAGACCTGTGACGTTTACGTTACGCCGGAGGCGCTGATGTTCGTAAGTGACTGGAATGCGGGCATGCACGTATTGCAATACGAAGGCTGAACGGCCAGAGACTGCGCGTTAGGCGCCTTGGGGTTCGGATTCCTGTACCTCGACCAGGCGTCGCAACACGGACTGGAGTTCGGCGGTGCGTTCGGCGAGCGAGCCCCCATAGCATGAGGACAGCCGCAAATTACGGTTGGCCTACACTTTGCTATATCTTCAGCTCGGCAGCATTTGAGCGCTCCCCGACCGGACGGCCACATCAGTGATCAGCGACCAGGCGCGCATCGAGGGCGAGTTGCGGGTGGCGCACGTGGTGTGGTCTCGTCTACTCGGACACCGTTGGAAGAGACTCGCACTACCCGTTGACAATATTCTATATTCTATACAATTATGGAAACTATGAGGTTGCAGAGAAATGATGATGCGAAGACGACGAAAGTGTTGGGCGTCGACTGGACGCGTGCCTCCGACGAGCCGGCATCGAGAAGACGGACCAACGCCCGAAACATCTGCCGATGAGAGGGGCCGATATTTTCTCTGCTCCACAATAAAGCGTTACCAAAGAGCGCGGCACCGAATATGTGCATTGGCTTCGAGCGCAGAGGGACTGCGCGCAACGTAGCATGCAGTGAGACCTACTGGTTACGCACACAAACTACTAGTACCTTTATCGCAGGCACGTAACTTGGTTTTGGGGTGAGTCGTCGCGATACTCTTGAAGCGTCTCGCCACATCATGCGACTGTTTAATTAATCAGTGACTCAACTGGAGGCTTCAATCGTGAGCAAAAATCTTAAGCGTCGTCAATTCCTCAAGAACGTGGCCGCGGTCAGCGGCGCCGCAGTGGTACCGGGAATTTTGCGCAGCGGCCCCGTAGTCGCAGCAGACAAAGCCAAGACGCTGGTTGTCGCTGCCCCGGCGACGCCGCAGGGCCTGGATATCGAGTTCGACGTGAGCCTCGGCTCGATCGACGTGCTCGGGGCACTGTACGAATACATGCTGGCATACGAAAAGATTCCTGATCCCCAGAGTCCGGATGTAATGCGAGAGGATACGAGTGTTCACGCGGACAAAAAGCACGGATTGGCACTGCGTGGACGCTTGGCTGAACAATGGGATATCTCTCCCGACGGGCGCAAGGCAACGTTCAAGCTGCGCGATGGCGTCCGCAGCAACTGGGGTAACCTGTTCAGTGCCGAAGACGTGAAGTGGACGTGGGATCGGAAGTTCAATCTGAAAGGCCAGGGTATTTTCCAGACCGCTGTTCTCGGTCTGAAGAGCCCGGATCAGATCAAGATCGAAGGGCCGCGTGCCATATCTTTCACCATGGAGAAGCCCAGTCCCATTGTCCTGAAGCAGATGTGCAATCTCGCGAACCCCATCTACGACAGCAAAAAGTGCAGTGAAGTCGGTGGCAAGGATGACCCTTGGGCCACCAAATTCTTGCAGAACGAGAGCGCGGGGTTCGGCCCCTACAAGTTGGATCAGATTGTGCGCGGCCAGCAGGCCGTGTTCAAGGCCCATGCCGATTATTGGGACAAGAAACCCTACTTCGACACCGTCATCATGCGCGAGGTGCCGACCTCGGCAAGCCGTTTGTCGCTGCTCAAGGGCGGCGCGGTCGACATCGCACAGTTTCTCCAGCCGCGCGAGTATGAAAGTCTGAAGGCAGATCCCAATGTCACCTATGACGCGGTGCGCTCCTCCTACATGATCTGGCTGGAGCTGAATGCCAAGATGCCTCCTTTCGACAACGTGAAGGTGCGGCAGGCCATGAATTGCGCAATTCCCCACGATGAGGTCATTCGGACCATCTATTATGGCCAGGCCGATAAGTTGACCGCGCCGATGCCTTACATCTATCCGATGGCCGACACGTCGTTCTTCGACTACAACTACAACGTTGACAAGGCGAAGAAGCTGCTAGCGGAGGCCGGCTTTCCGCAGGGCTTCAAGACCACGCTCAGCTACAATGCGGGTGACCCGACGCAAGAACCTATCGCACTGCTGTATCAGACCGCCCTGCGCCAGATCGGCGTTGACATCGAGTTGGAGAAGCTGCCGGCCGGCGTCTTCTACGAAAACGTGACGAAGCGCCAGAAGCCCGTCATCTTCTACCTGGATTCCCCATGGACTCCCGATCCGGGGTACTCGCTGTTTCTGTACTTCCACTCGAAGAGTTATGTGGACTACAGTAATTACGTGAACCCGACCGTCAACCAGCTCATCGAGAGCGGTCTGGAGATTTTGAACGACAACAACCGTCGCGAGATCTACAAGAAGGCGCAGCAGACCATCATGAGCGAGGCGCCGTGGGGCTTCATCGCCTATCCGAAGTACACGGTGGCGCGCAAGAAGGCGCTCAAAGGGTTAACCTACTATGTCTCCAACAACCTGCGCTTCCAGGACTTCCATCTGTAATTAACTCGTGGAATGCCGGAGGGCGGTTCGCTTCACGCCGCCCTCCGGCGGCATGGATAGCTCGAAGCATGCGTGACTACCTCAACCTCGCTTGGCGGATCATCTTGGCGCGTCCTCGGTTCGGGCTCGGCTATCTCATCGTGATCGCCGTCTTGCTGCTGACCCTGCTGGCACCCTGGATGGCGCCCTATTCACCGATCACCGCAGATCCCTCGCGATTTCTCGAGCCCCCGAGCTGGGACCATCTACTCGGGACCGACGCCGTTGGCATGGACATTTTCAGTCGAACGATCTATGCGCCGCGGGTGGACCTGACGATTGCGCTCTTGGGAACTCTCATCTCCGCCTGCGTCGGATCGCTTCTCGGCGCGCTCGTCGGGTTCTACAGCGAAGGGCATGGCGTCCGCTCCGCGGTAAGCTATTGCGCGATGCGCGCCGCCGACGTCCTCCAGGCCTTTCCGGTCTTCGTTTTTGCAATTGCGCTGGTGGCGAGTCTGGGGCAGAGCGTGTTTGCGGTGGTGAGCGCCATCGCGTTCGTGAACATCCCGATCTATCTGCGGCTCATGCGCTCGCAGGTACTGACCATACGCGGCATGCGGTACGTAGAGGCTGCACAGATCGCGGGCCTGACGGACTTCTACACCATCACTCGCCACGTCATCCCGAACGCGATGGCCCCGGTGCTGGCCCACGTGTCCGTTAACATCGGTTGGTCGATTCTGCTCACCGCGGCCCTGAGCTTTGTCGGTGCCGGTGTGCGTCCACCCACTCCAGAGTGGGGGAGCATGATCGCGATGGGATTCCAGAACCTCGTGACCGGCCAGTGGTGGCCCTCTCTGTACCCGGGACTTGCGCTTGCTATTACCGTATTTGGCTTTGCGCTCGTCGGCAGCAGTATCGAGGTGCTGGCCGATCCGATGAAGCGCCGCGCCCTGATCGCGGAGCTGCAGCCGCGCGCTGGCGTGGCCCTGCGGACGTTGACTTAGAGGCGCGCGTGCAACTGGCTGCTTACATCGGGCGGCGCCTGTTGTTCATCGCACCGCAACTGCTCGGCATCGTGCTGGTGAGCTTTCTCCTGATCAAGACGATACCAGGCGATCCAGCCGTGCTCATGCTAGGTCCGACCGCTACCCCGGAGGCCATCTCATCGTTGCGGGCCAAGATGGGGCTCGACAAGCCAATCCTCGCCCAGTTCGTGATCTACGTAAAGGCGCTGGCGCATGGCGACCTCGGCACTTCGTGGCAGACCACTAGGCCGGTGCTGGAAGATCTCTTGCAACGATTCCCGGCGACGGTCGAACTGGTGACGTTTGGGTTGCTTATCGCCATCCTGATCGGGGTCCCCCTCGGGGTCGCCGCCGCCGTGAATCCAACAGGCTGGGTCGCGCGCGTCGCCGATATCTATGGGTTGAGTGCGGGCGCGGTACCGGACTTTTGGTTGGCCCTAGTCCTCATTTATGTATTCTATACTCTTCTCGGGGCGCTTCCGCCTCCCTTGGGGCGGATCGACCTCGCCCTTGTCCCCCCCGTGCAGGTGACGGGCATCTATGTGATAGACGCGCTCATTGCGAGGGAATGGGAGACCTTCGCATCGAGTGCCGCCCATCTGGTCTTGCCCGTCGCAACGCTCGGTCTGATAAACGCTGGACCGATCCTGAAGATAACTCACGCGACGGTCGAGAAGATGCTGCAATCGGACTTCAGCCGCTACGAGGTGCTCTGCGGGATGCCGCCTAGAACGGTGATTCGGAACGCACTGCGAAACGCGCTTCCGTCGATGATCACGATAATGGGAGTCCTATACGGATTTCTCATCGGCGGCGCGGTACTGGTCGAGATCGTATTCAGCTGGGGCGGCGCGGGACAGTATGCAGTGCAGGGCGTGCTGAACTCGGACCTCTACCCGGTGCTGGGCTTCGTGCTGTTCTCGGCGATATTCTCGCTGGTAGTGTACCTCGCGGTGGATCTGATCTACTTTGCCATCGACCCGAGGATCGGGCATTGAGCCCGCCGCCGATTGCCGACAGCGCTGTGCAGGTCGTCGCAGAGCGTGCTGCGCTATCGGATGCCACCGAACCCCTGCTGGCGGTACGCAATCTCCGGGTCGAGTTTCCCACTGCTCTCGGTGATAGCCGCGTGGTGCTACGGGACATCAGCTTCTCGCTGCTGCCTGGAGAGATCGTCGGGTTAGTGGGGGAATCCGGAGCGGGCAAGACGACGTTGGCGCGGTCTCTGTTGGGCGTGCCTCCTGTGCCCGGTCGACTCACGGCGGGCGAGGTCTTGTACCGTGGCACGGACCTGCGAGCTCTGTCGGAGAGGGATCTGCGCCGCATGCGAGGCAAAGACCTGTCGATGGTGGTTCCCAACCCGCGAGGCGAGCTGAACCCGCTGCTCAGCGTAGGAGAGCAGATCGCCGCGGTTGCTCAGGTCCATCTGGGCATCAGCCGCAAAGAAGCGCGCGGGAAAGCGCTCGACATGCTGAAAGCGGTACAGATCCCGGATCCCCACAGGCGTTTCGACGCCTATCCGCACCAGCTTTCGGGCGGAATGGCCCAGCGCGTGGTCATTGCCATGGCGCTGGTGTGCTCACCGAGCTTTGTCATCTCTGACGACGCCACCAGCGGGCTTGACGTGACGGTGCAGGCGCAAATCCTCGATCTGATTCGCGCGCTCGCCGAGAAGCAGCGCAGCGCTATGCTGTTCATCACCCGGGACGTGGGCATCACTGCGCACTTCTGCGACCGCGTCGCCGTGATCTACGCTGGACAGATCATGGAAGTCGCGCCACGGCATGCATTATTCTTCGAACCATCGCATCCGTACACGATCATGCTTCTGGCTGCTTTCTCGCACAGTCCTGGGCTCAGGCATCGATGGACGGTACCCGACGTCAAGCGCCGCAAGCTGGAGGGGGTGGCTGGGTGTAGCTATGCCGATCGCTGTCCGCTGGCCCAGGAGCGCTGCCGCATGGTCGAGCCGCCCCTCGCACAGCTAGGGCCCGGCCACTTCTCAAAGTGTCATTTTCCCGTTGTGCGCTGATGGCTGCCCTGCTTGAGGTATCCGGCCTCTACAAGAGCTTTACCATCTCCGGTTCGCGCGCACTGGTGCAGGCGGTAAACGGCGTCTCTTTCGCGATCCAGCCCGGCGAGACGCTCGGGCTGGTGGGTGAGAGCGGATCGGGAAAGACCACGGTGGGGCGATGCATCCTCGGCCTGCTCGACGCGACTTACGGGACGATACGGTTCCGTGGCGAAGACATCACTCTGGGCGGGCGCAGGCGCAAGTCGCGCGGAAAGATTCAGCTGGTATTTCAGGAACCGGCGGAGAGCCTGGATCCGCGGCAGCGCATCGGCCGGTCGATCGAGGAGCCGTTGGTTGCGCTCAATGTCCCGAGGAACGAGCGCCGTGATCGCTTGCTGGAATCGATCGGACTGGTCGGACTCAGCGAGGATATGCTGAACCTGTACCCGGCCGAACTCAGTGCCGGCCAGCAGCAGCGCGTGGGCATCGCCAGGGCGATGATCACGCGCCCCGAGCTGGTCGTGCTCGACGAACCCACCTCGGCGCTCGACCCTACCGCTCGTGCAGAGATCATCGAGCTGCTGCAAAGGATTCAAGGCGAGCTGGGTACTTCATATTTGTTCATCTCGCACGATCTGAGCACGGTGCGGTTCGTCAGTCATCGTGTCGCCGTGATGTACCTCGGCATGATCGTGGAACAAGGGGACACGGCCAAAGTCTTCGCCCAGCCGGTGCATCCCTACAGCGTGGGATTGCTGTCCGCAGTGCTCCTGCCCAACCCGGAGCTCAAGTACGAAACGACGGTCAATCTTCAGGGCGAGATCCCCAGCCCAATCAACCTGCCCAAAGGTTGCTTCCTCGCATCGCGGTGCCCGCTCGTCCTCCAGCGGTGCCGTGACGAGATGCCCGCCCCGGAAAATCTGGGCGGAGGACATATTGTGCATTGCTTCCGCCATCAGGATGTGGCAGCGCTGGACTCCACTACCGATACGTTCACACGATTCCAGGAAGAGGCGAAGCGAATTCTTGGAGTCTTCCCGGGAGAGCCGCGGCCAGATTCAGCGGCGACTCAGTTCGAAAACCAGCAAAAGGCGGAAATATGAATAGACTGAAGGGCAAAAAGGCACTGGTCACAGGCGCTGCGCGCGGTATCGGCCACGCCATCGCTGTTGCGTTCGCGAATGAAGGCGCCGATGTCGCGATTCTCGACCTGAAGAAGGAGAGCGCGGAGCGCACCGCCGACGAGGTGCGCAGGCTCGGTGTTAACGGCATCGCAGTCGCCGCCAATGTGAGCAATGAGGATCAGGTCAAACGCGCCATAGGCGACGTTGAACGGGCATTCGGCCGCATCGACATCCTCGTGAACAACGCTGGCATCGATACCACGTCGACCGTGGTCGAGATGCCCACGGCCATGTGGGACGATATGATGGCGGTGAACCTGCGCAGTATTTTTCTGTGCACGCGGGAAGTATTGCCCGGCATGATCCAGCGCAAGTGGGGGCGCATCATCAGCACTAGCTCCCAGCTTGCACACAAGGGCGCGGCGGAAATGGCGCATTATGCTGCGGCCAAGGCTGGTGTCATCGGATTTACGCGTTCGCTTGCATATGAGGTCGCACGAAACGGTATCACGGTCAACGCGATCTGTCCGGGTCCCGTCGATACCGAGCTGTTCCGGAATATTCCGGAGGACTGGCGGCGGCGCAAACTCGCCGAGCTTCCGATCGGGCGGGCGGGGAGAGTGGACGAGATCGCGCCGACAGCCGTCCTGCTCGCCTCGGATGAGGGGTCCTACTACATCGGCGCATCGCTAAATCCCAACGGCGGGGACTACATGATCTGATGTTTGGCGGGGCGCTGGCGCTTCTGCTCCATTGCACCATCGGGAGAACAACGAATGAACGAGTTCGACGGGAAGGTTGTCATCATCACCGGGGGAAGCTCCGGGATCGGCCGAGCCACGGCAATCGCCTTCGCGCGGGAAGGCGCGAGCGTTGTAGTCGCTGCTCGTCGCGAAGCGGACGGCGAGCAAACCCTGGCGCTCATCGAGCAAGCGGAGGGGAAGGGAATATTTTTACGCATCGACGTGTCTCGCGAGGCCGATGTAAAGCAACTCATCGATCGCACCCTCGCCGCGTATGGGCGCTTGGACTACGCCTTCAACAACGCTGGGATCGAAGGGATGCTCGGCCCGGTGACCGAGCAGACCGAAGAAAATTTCGACGCTACGTTCGACATCAATGTGAAGGGCACGCTGTTTTGCATGAAGCACGAGATTCCTCCCATGCTGAAAAGTGGCGGAGGCGTGATCGTGAACTGCGCGTCGGTCGGAGGACTGGTCGGGTTCGCCGGTGCCAGCGTATACAGTGCCAGCAAACATGCCGTGATTGGTCTGACGCGTTCGGCTGCGCTGGAAACGGCTCGCAGCGGTATTCGCATCAACGTCGTCTCGCCCTCGGCAACCAGGACGGCAATGTTCGCACGCTTTACTGGTCACGACGTCGTGACGCAGGGCAGTGTTGCCAACAGTATACCGATGGGGCGCGTTGGAGAGGTGGATGAGATGGCCGGCGCGGTCCTCTTTCTTTGTTCGAGCCGCGCAACCTTCGTCACCGGCCAGTCGCTAACCGTGGACGGGGGCCTGACGGCTCAGTAGTAGAAGGGCGGCTTGCTTGACCGCCGGCGAAATCTATTTTGGCTGACATTCTCCTCAAGGAGTTTGTCGGACTTGAGTCTGCGTGACTCGTGCATGGCGAATTACAAATTTAGAGTCCCCGCTAGAGGATCCGCGAACTCCTCGCTTTTAGACGACGGGTAGGTCTGCTGTCTGCCCGCACTATTTGAGCAAAAGAGGCGCGCCTCGCGTGCGCTAAATTCTTTCACGCAAACAGCCCTAAACCGCCTTCTGCCGCATGGCGCGTTTCATGTCTAACGGGTGATAGTTAGCGACTGCCGCAGATAGAGGCTTAGGTTTTGTTTTCGATACTCGCGATACTGGGGCGCCGGGATCTTCAAGGACAGCCTGTTCCAGAGCGGTCTTGGCGTTTCGAAGATGCTTGCGCATCGCGCTTTCAGCCCGAACGGGATTGCGGTTCTTGATAGCCTTGTAGATTTCGTTATGCTCTTCGAATGCGCCGCGAAAGCGGCCGGGGGCGCGAGCGGTAGTTGCTACCAGCAGGCGGATCTGAGCGCCGATGAGTTCACCAATTCGCGTGGCCAAAGAATTGTTCAGGCTGTTCCAGATGACGTTGTGGAAATCCAGGTCGAGATCGCTGAATTGAGTGGTATCGGTCGCCCGTAGGGATTGCCGGGATTGCCGAAGTATCTCGCCGAGTTGTTCCGCAACCTTTTTATGGGCATTCTGTGCGGCATGTCGAACAGCGAGCAGTTCGAACGTTTCTCTCACCAAGTAAATTTCTTGGATATCTTCGGGCGTCACCGTGCGCACAAAGTATCCGCGGTGCGGTGCGTAAGTAACGAGGCCCTCCCGCTCCATCGCCGCTAAAGCTTCGTTTATCGGCGTGGCGGACAGGTTGAGCGAATCCGCAAGGTTAGCGACAGCCAGCTTCGAGCCCGGTGCAAGCACCCCGGTAATGATTTTTCTGCGGATCGCCTGATGCGCAGCCTCGCTCAGGGTCGTCCGCCTCACTGATTCGGTAGAAATTTTTTTTATCTTGGCCATTATGTTGACAATCTAAACTCTATATTCTATAGATTATGTTTCTAAAAATAGGCGGCCCCACTGGGCCTTAAGGTTGCTGAGCTGTCTGGGTGACCCTGCCGTGGTTGGTTCTGGTGCATCTGCGGAGTGTATACGGTGGTGGGCCTCCTTGGGAGACTCTGATGATCAAGCCGTTGGAACGTGATGCGATCTATCTGAAGCGGCAGTTCGACGCCGAGATCATAGTTCGGTGTGTGCGCTGATACATCACGTACAAGTTGAGTTACAGAGTTCTGGCAGCGATGATGGCGGAGCGCGCCGTTGTGGTTTCGCACACCACCATCATGCGCTAGGTTATTCGCTACGCGCCCGAGTTCGATAAACGTTGGAATAGGTTCTCACGACGCATCGGCTGCACACGGCGTGTCGATGAGACTTACATCGCAATCAAGGGTACCACGCGTACGTGGATCACAGCGCACACCGTAGTTGCAGCAGAGTGCAATTAGGGCAATGATATAAATGAGAGGAGGTTTGAAATTCGTCTGCGGGAGACAGTGGTAGTCGCCTGTGCGCGAATCGCAGTGCCTAGTACTTAACAAAAAAGGAGGAGACAAAAATGAGCAGAGTCAATCGCAGTTGGATAGCCGCTGTGTGGGGATTGGTCTTCGCTACAGCGAGTCCGTTCGTCGTTGCAGAATCGGGAAAAGAATGGGCAATGTATGGTGGGGATT
>WNFI01325733.1_pt1 | contig 12514 bp, 14 predicted proteins | sample 5400471 | NCBI WGS metagenome assembly WNFI01 (sample SAMN13153348, study PRJNA577476) | soil metagenome | isolation source: 100 cm saprolite on Douglas fir-dominated hillslope | place: USA:California | collected 2013-09-17 | reverse complement strand
GGATGATCGGCGAGGAAGTCTCAGGCGCGCTCACCCGATATCTCGATTTCGGTTCGACCGTTGGCGCTGTTAATTTCCCGGAGGTGGACCTCCGCGCCATCACCACCGAGCAGCCTGACCACATCCGCATTTGCCATGTTCACGTCAACCAGCCCGGCGTGCTCAGGCAAGTCAACGAGGTGCTCTCACCCTACAACGTGGAGAAGCAATACTCCGATTCCAAGGGCGACGTCGCGTACCTCATGGCTGACATCGCAAATGTCAGCCCACAGGAAATAATTAGCCTAAAGGAGATGATTAAGAAGACTAGCTCGAGTATACTGACACGACTTTTAGCTTGAAGGTGTGCCACACGTTATGCTCCATGTTGCCATATTCTTCTCTTGGGTATTGTCATAGTCGACTATAACATTAGTAACTGCCAAAAGAAGTTCGCTTAACGGTACTTCAAAACCCACTCAACTGGGACCTTTGTACAGCGGAGTAGATTGTAGAGCTTGTAATATACAGACCGTAGTTCGAGTCATGCAGCATAAACTCGCCCTTCCGCTTCCTCTCAACACCCTCTAACTGCTGTTTGGAGGCATTTCCTGAGATGGTGTCTTGTCTGACCAACTGGCCAATCTTCTACTGGGACGTCCCGCACAAAGGGATCAACACAAACGCGAGCAACGGCGTTGAAAAGATCCTCCAAAACCCAGGTGAGTCGAGGACCAGTGAGCTCTATCGCGGGTTCTGCGTTAAATTCGAGAAGCTTAACACAGAATTGTGGCTGTGGTGATGATGCGATGTGTTCCACGAGAAAGTCGACTCCATAGAGTTCGAAAGCATTAGCCAGTGGCTGTAAGCTCTTAAGTTAGCATTTGTGTGACGGCCTCTATGGAAATGGATTGACCTGAAAGTGTATCGGCGACTGGAGCGCAGCCCTGAAGGTTTCCGCGAGGGCGTCTGCTATTTGGTCTTGAATATTCCCGAGATGGTCCGAAGTCAGAGTTGAATCGGAATCGCTACCGGGTGAATCGAGGGCACCACAGGACAAGATGTGGCAGCCTATCAATTCATCGAGTAGCCGTACGGCCTCTTCTCCTCGGCAGGTTTGGAACGACGAGTTCGTCAAGTGAGGTGCGAGGTCAATTATATCGCCGAGCGCGGGCGAGGGCAGCGCAAAGGGTTTCGATGAGAACAGCGCCAAGATGCGCGTATAGAAATAGACGGTGAGATCCCCAGAGGCAACACAATACGCTCGGAGGTGAAACTAGATGGTCATGATGAAACATGTTTTAGTTGGACAAATGCGGGACATCACCGAGCTGTCACAATCAAAAAGTGAAAAAGTTGCGAACCTTGTGACCCTGTAGTTGATCGATGGGTCGTGAAGAAGCTCCGTATGAAGAATCCAGTAGGAGAGGTTTAGTCAGGTATTCCTGATGGTTTTGAGACGTAGCACGCCATCAAAATACGTGCAAGATAACAAACAACTACTTGCCTGAATCACAAAGTGGCGCAGTTGCGAGATGGCTATTGAAGTGTTATCTTCCGCGGCGGCGCCGGCGGCAACGTCACCATCATCGTCTCCCTCGCCACCTCGATCATCGTCTTCAAATTCCTCAAATATGCGCCGGAGACACTCTTTCGAGTTAAACAGTCTGATCCCCATGCCACGGTCAGCCATTCCTGGTTTCAGAATCCACCACCGATCGTCTATTTCTGGCGACGCAATCAACTTGTCCAAGACGTCAGACAAATCCCAGAGTTCGTCCACCCATAAATCATCGAGTTCGTCAGCGAAGGATATTTCTATCTCCCAAGTCTTTGGCACCACAGTTCGGAGGACCGAGTTGGGGTGCTTTGTCAAGTACGAGTGAATGCAGCGGGAAAGGAAATGCTTTCTAATGAGGGCTTTGCGGATGACATACGACGATGATCGAACATCATGATGGGCAGAATGAGTCAACGCGTGGTCAATCTCGTCATATGACGACCATTGAACAAGATGGCTGAATAGTTGAGGCTGAATGGAGTGTATGGATGCAATGTTTACGTTCGGAAGTGCGAGGAGAGCCTTTCTGACGAGGGATTCCGTGAGGGGAGCGGACGGCCACGAGACGTAAAAGAGAGGGTCCATACAATTTTTTTTCTTTCCCGGAACTCGGTCAAGTAATTAATCTAGATCTAGATATCCTCATTACGCTCGCGGCATCTGCCGTAGTAGTGCTATTACGTCATTCATGTCCGCGTCTTGTGCCCTTGCCCTGCTGTATCCGCCTTCCGTGCGACCCCAGAACCAACCACGCTCCTGTATCTTCACTTCTGCTGAAGGTATTGCCCTCCCTTCAGGCTGGTTTCTTGGTGTGGCCATGGCTACAGGATTTACCAAGTCGTTGTAACCGATGCCGAAGAATCGAGACAACTTGGCGGCTTGAAGCCGGCGCCTACGAAATGTCGCGATGGCGCCGTCACCCGATCGCTCGTCAGGATCTTGTGTTGGTACCGAGTCCGGATCGTCTTCGGAAGTTTGAGACTGAACTGCGGGCGTTGCTGGTCTCTGTTCGCTCTCGGATTCTTGAAATGGATCAGTCGTACAGCCGGAAGACGCGAATGACGTCGAGATCGGAGATATGGTTGCGTGAGACAAGCGCATCGAGGAACGGTTGTCCGGGTATATGGAAGGTAAGTCACTCGAGGAAGGACCGAGATACGTCTTTAACCTCTCTCCCGTGACGGAGCTGGGTGATGCTGGCGGTTCATCCTCAAAGGGAGATGTCACCCTGTACAAGGCCGTTGGAGGCTCTGTCCCAAAGAGCTGCAAAGCCGCATTTCGTGACCGGGCACAAAAATGTTTAAATCAGGTCATACCTGCGTCAGTTTCCTCCCTCTGCGGATACTCTGAATCCTCTGAGCCCCCGTTAACGGCCGGTGTGAACTAGTTGAGGCATCATCTTCCCGACCCTGATCAGCCGCGGGACGGTGCTGATGCACGGGGTCGTCTTTCGCCATTCTCCTCCTGGCCCAGAGCGACACACTCCCTCTCTGAGTGTGTGTGGGCGTCAAAGTTTCGCTGGACCGTCGAGCATGCGCCTGAATACCATCAGTGTCTGGGTTGAGAACAGTGCGTCGTCTCGATTTGTCTTTCTGTCGTGCATGGCCATTAAGTGTGCGGAGGCTGGTGGACCTGGTGGGCTTGTTTTCTACAATGGTCAGATGACCACTGCCTCGAGCGTTCTCATCAGACTCGGACGATTCCGGTGACCTCGCTCTGCGCAACCGACCGAGACCAAAACGTGCCGAATCGAATTGAGTAATATGAGAAGGGTGAGTCGGTTGACGTCTCGTAGAAGTGCTCTGACCCAGAGGGTCTCGCGAGGACCCTAGAAGCTGGGGAGACATCTTGGTCGCTTCTGCAGAGCGGGAATTAAGTGGGAAACGAAAGGGACGAGAAGGGAAATCCCAATCAATTAATGAGTGTTTCGAATAACGAATATGTTGCCGACGTTGCTGGGGGTGATCCGTTGATGCTGACTCCACGGCCGGTGTACACCACCCTTCCGGATGGGGTTGCTCTGTATCTTCCCGAGGTAGCTCCCCAAAGATCTGGCTCAGTTTCCGGTTTTGCCTCAACAGCCTCTGCTTCTCCTTGATATCAAGATCATTCGTAGTAGGAGGCAATCGCAGGGTCATTGGTTATACGGTAATGCGGTCTAGACTGGAACACGAGGCATTGGATGATGGCAACAGGCACGGGTAAAGCGTGTCATACAGACCTGGGTGGATCCCGGGTGCCGAAAGGAGCGAAGGGCGACGGTTACCCTATTGTCAGGGATCCGGACGGGAACGAAAAAAGAACTTGGGGTGAGGAAGCAGAAGCGCAGAACGCAGAACGCGACTAAATATCGTTCAGCGTGGAACAGTGAAGGTTAAAAGGCAGATAGCGCCGCCTGCCACCCCGTACCTGTCAACATGACTGTGTGACTGTGGTGCGATATACCAAGAACCGCCGTTTATGTTAATCTCCGCTAATACAATTCGTCGTACGTAACGTAGGGAAAACGTGGAAAACGTGAGATTTACGGCCAAATACGCTACGTAAGCTAACTCAGGTACACCGAAGCCGTGGAAATCCTGGCAAGTTGCGGCCATAACGTGACTTCGTCGTCGTGGAAACTACTACCCCGCCCTCCATACTGTGAACAACTAGTTCTCTTGGAAGGTAGCAGTGGAACTAATATCCATTATTGCCAAGAGTATAACTGACTACGATATTACAATAAGTACACAGCATTGGAAATCCAGTCTAGACATTCGTAAGTAAAAAAATTGAGTGTACTCGTCCAATTTAATAAATAAACAAGCGTTAAATATTGCCTCCAGGAAGATGTCATAATCATAGTCAGAATATGCAGACAGTGCTGGACATGGTCATGTCATGGGTTCAGGCTTGGAACAAGACGAACGTGTGATCCAAGCTGAGCCAGTACCAGAGACGCTTCCTAGACCACCGAGAGGCACATTCAAGGTAGACGGCATCCTCACGAGTGATACCCGCTTGGCTGCGCGTGTCTTGTCCCACTCTTCTGCCTCCTCGTCTGGTCCCTCTTGAGATATATTAGACCTCTCGTGTGATGACCCCGGTTCAGGTGTAGCCGTCCCGTCTGCTGTCCGAGTCGGCGAGTGTGGCCTTGACGTGTCAGTCGGCGTCCTGTTCCTCACAGAGATAACGGGTGAATCAAGCCCTTCTTCCACTGCGCGGGCTGACCAGTCAAAATCGAGCGCAGAGTGAAAAGACTCGGCGATTGACGACTCTGGAGGGCGGTATGAAGCATCAGAAGGATTGATCACGGGTTGATCCAAACGTGGAGGTGGATTACGAGGAATACTCGGTTCAGGTCGACTTTGTAATGTGTCAGTTGCGGCCTTCAGGGCGATTGTCTTAGTCCGACGCCATTCCCTGTCTTGGGCAATGAGGTCATTGGACAGAACCTCTTTGTAACAAAGCTGCATTCCAAGCTCCAGTCGGGTCGCTTGTATTCGCCTGGATGTCTGTAGAACGATCATCTCAAGCCTTTCGCGTGTCGCGCGCTGGAAGGGAGTAAGGACGGCAATGTTGCGCAGTAAACGCAAGTCAGATTCCTCTTGTAGTTGTAATGGTTGTATCTTCGAATCGAGTTCTGCAAGTTTGACTTGGATGACTCGAGTACGAATGAACACTCGATTGCATTCCGAGTCCTCTGGAAAGGAAGCGGACGACGGTTGGACGGCGCACTCTAAGCTCTGCGCACGAGGACGTCCATCATGTCTTGAAATAGGTGCATCAGGAGGAGTGCGCCGCCCTGCGGCCAGGTCGGCCTTTACTTGATGAAAAGTAGCTTTAAGTTGACCCGCACCAACGTTATTCTGGACACTAGGAACATCAAGGTCCATGTCCTCGCGTCCATTGACTATTTTGGATCGCTGTGACCTGGAGATAGCGTAGGGAGAGCTGGGAGAGCTTGAAACTCTGTCAATAAAGTCATCCGAGTTTCGGCTCCAGGCATAGATTCGCGACGTTTGAGAATCGGGGCTGGCACGCTGCATATCTCGCAAATGAGATGCGGCGGCTGCCACACCCATCAACTCAACATCCTTTCCAGACACGCCGGGGGCACGCATAGAGACACCTGTGGTCTTGAAGGCACTCGCGTAGTTAATGGATGAAACCCAGCCATTCATGTCCTCCTCTCCAGGCGCTTGGAGAAGAAAAGGTCGCCGATCGCCAGATATAAGGAGAAATGAGTAATGCTGCCGGATATCGATTTTAGCAATGGATAGAGCTCTATAAAGTGGCAAACAAGATCAAACCTTGTCATGAGAGCGATTGTGTAGGGCTACAGAGTCCTTTAAGGATAGCACTTCGTCTGGCTTTAGTAATGGAACGGGTGGGACAAGAATTCGTTTATTGCGGTATCTCATTTGCTCTTGCAGACTGGTAGCCCAGGCTTGATCCCGGAAGAATAACAACTGAGAATTTGTGAGGATGACACTCCACAGCCGCCACTTGCCAGCCTTGACCCGCCTGCCAAAGTCCAGCGAAATGTCCCTCCGTTTGAGCAAACCAACGTTAACAACCCTGAGAACTGAAGCCTGATGGGGAGAGTATGTAGAGGTTGAGTTTTGGCGACTATTTGGATGGGTGGCGGCAGTGCCCCCGAAGTTAAGCGCAAAACCCAAAGTAGACATTCGCTTATCTGAGCCGGCGACTTCAATGACACCGGCATTGATAAAGATTTTATGCATGTCCTCTTCATTCCATACTCCTGAATTATCTCTGTAAGAGTAACGGTTTTCGAGGGGAATGTATTCTTCAACATTTACACGCAAGGGATCGAGCAGATTCTGAGAATGGACGGTGGTCAGAAGTGCAAATGTTAATACTAAAGGTAGCTCGCCTTCACGATCAGATAGTATGGGTCAATCTTATTGGTCTTGCCCAGAAGAGTCACAGTGCTGCCATTCCCAGGCAAGGAATGCTGCGTAGGGAACAGAGAGAGTGATCGGCTCGGGACGCTATCGAGATTACGCTGTAAATTCGCCTCTACGGGATCTTCTACAAAAATGAAAGGAGCGAACACGATGTTGTCGTAGTAGTACTGGAGAAGTGATATCAGCGAGGAAGTGGCCACGCAGGTCTTCCTCTTACCTCTAGGACCTCAGGGTAAATACCCGCGAGCTGGGTATTTTTGATATAATCAGCCTTCGTCATTTTTCGTTTGTTGGACTTATTGAACGCATCCGTGTGAAGCATGATCAAGCTGAAGGCAAGGATATAGGGATGATCTTATGATAATGAGTGTCGCAGCTCGCATTATGGTGGAATGAAGACCTACCTTGAGAAATAAACAGGTTTCGGTTGCACACGACATATCTGTTTGCGAACGTTTCCATAACACGGTCAATTTGTTGTGTTTCTCGCGGTAACCCCACGTCCATGAGTAATTTCCGTAACGCAACGTCTAGAGGATCGCCGTCAAACTCAAAGCGATCGATGTATGCTTGGAGTGCATTCGTATAAAAACTCTCCCCACTTCAGGGTCAAAATGTCATCATCTGCATTCAATCTCGCACACAAATGGGTCATACCTGGAAGCCAGCACAGACGCAACGTCCGCTTTGCTAATCGTACCGAGTAATCGGTCCACATAGGCCACAGGGGACTCCTCGTTCGGACGCGGCTTCGGAGGGGGAAGTTTTGAAGTTGACGTACGGGGTGAAGCTCTAGGGGAGTGGTTCGTATGAACCCTGTTTGTTCCGCTGGGGGGCGGCGATAGCGAGGAAGAGCCGAACGAGAAAATATTAGCGGAAAGTCGATGAAGAAGAAAAGCAGGGTTTGTCTGAGAGCGCGGTCGTGCGGTCCGTCGGGGAGTAGCTACGTCCGGGTTCTGTTGAGGTGTAGGAGCTGGAGGAGAAGAATGGTCTGGAGGGGGTGCATATTGGGACAGTGTGCGAGGACGATCGGCAGCAGAGTCTGCTGTAGCAGGTCGATGTCTACCAAGAGACCGTGTTTGCAACGCTTGCACAGAGAGATCTGGACCACTGGCTGCAGGGCTTGGAGGAGGGGAACGGTCTGGAGGGTGTGTATATTGGGACAGTGTACGAGGACGATCGGCAGCAGAGTCTGCTGTAGCAGGTCGATGTCTACCAAGAGGCTGTGTTTGCAACGCTTGCACAGAGAAATCTGGACCACTGGCTGCAGGGCTTGGAGGAGGGGAACGGTTGCGAGACTCGCTACGTCCGTTCAACCCAGGAGGCGAAGGCGGCAAGTGTCCTTCCGTTTGTGATGAATGAGAAGAGCATAAGATATTGGTATCAAAGCTGAGAGGAGTCAGGGGTGGAAGCGAGGGTAGTATATGTGATAAATGACCAAGGGAATTACGAGGGTGTTCTGCTGGCGGCGGTGCGACAGCGGGTTTCAAGGAATCATTGTGTTTCCGGTTCCAAAATGAGGCTCGTTTGACAAGGGGCTTCCTTGGAGGAGTTACGTGTGAAGGAATATCCTCCACAATGTTTCCATCTCTCTTCCCATCTGAATCAAGAGCGTTAGCAGGGCCACAGGAGACCCTGCGAGATCTTCTTGGTCTTTCGGGACTAGCATGTGTGTTGTCCACATTACCTTTCCAGAAGTTTCGTGATAGTTGGTGAAGACTCTTTACACGTCGTACGCCGGAAGACGGGACCGAGGGTCGGCTAGGTTGGGGAATAGCCACGAAAGCCGTGGAGGTGACATCCGAGCGGGAAGAGGAAGCAGAGGCTCGGGGCATGCCGTGGGGAAGCCCGATCGCCAAAGCGGCTTGAGCTAACGCGATTTTAGCCTGGGAAGGGGAAGGTTGCGCTGGAGGCGAAACCGTGATTGGTAGAGGAAACTGGTTACTTGGCCTATTTGACCATGATTGGTTCTCGATAGGAGACTCGGTGCGCCGTATATGATTGATAGGAATGTCCTCGTTGGAAGAACTGGGTGTAGGAGGGAGGGACTTCTCCCTCGAACTAGATATCCCTTGTGCTTGTGACCTCTGATAATCTAAGCCTGTTTGGTAAGGCCGCATATCGTGTATGCTCAAGCGCGGCGGAGGGTCGACTTGTTCCCCCTGCCGCTTTCTCGAGTTGGGTAATGAAAGAAAATGTGTAGTCTGAGTGGTGTTCGTAGGTGTGGAAGTGATGGTGCTTGGAAAGGGTACAGTTGAAGCATGACGTTCTTCCTGGTACCGATGTGGAGTGTACGTGTTTATCTCCGGAGGTGGCACAGAGTATTTAGCAGCTTTGACTGGCCAGCCGAACCTAACCATTCGCTGCAGCGCGATACACTCACCGTGATGACAGGCGGTGTGAGCGTGCGTGGGCAGCTGCACGGCAAAGTTGTATTATGTAACAAGCCGCTTATGCGTGTACCCCATTACGTTACTCTAGCCCCTCCAGTCATTTCCGCGCTTTTCGTAACTGTTTTCTCCTGTGCTCCAGTTTAGCGTTCTGTCGGTCAGAATAATCAGCCATATGACTATTAGCCCGAATTTTCTCCGAGCCTTACCTCCGCTTGGCGTTTTCGTTCGCTGTACTTGATCTTCTCATACAGCTTGCGTTGCTTGTTGCTCAACATCATCTTGTTCATGTCCTCCACCACGTGGGCTGGTTCCTCCACTCGCCTCGCCTTGATCGCCGACTCGGAAAGCTTTCTCTCGAAAGTGCCGTAGTCCATTCCCGCTGCTTCGGCGTGCAGCTCCGCAGCCCGTACATCAGCAGGATTGGAATGAACAGCTTTCATCGCTGCCGCTGCCAGCGGCTCATCAGTGGAGTGCCCGCTCTCGCTCCTACCACCATCCGGTTCGTCTTCCTCCGGAATTCCATTCTCCTGCCCTTCGTCCTCAGTAACAAGAGCTGCTCGCGGGTCATAAGCTCCCTCGCGGTCGCCGAAGGGGCTGAGATGTGGGGGTAGGGTCTTGCCTTGCAAGTACGGCTCCTCCAATAAAATCTTTCCACTGTTGATACAATCCACGATCCACTGTGGTTGAACGTACTTTCGTTGTTGTCTACGGCTCCGCTCAGCCTCTGTCTCGTCCGATCGTCGAATCGATGGGCGGTCAATGATAACATGCGTGATTGTGTCATCAGTCTCGTTGAAGGGTGATCCACTCCCAGATGTATCAGACCAACCGATCCTGCCACCAAAGCAGCGCACAATGAATTCGAAGATAGGTCTGGACATTTCCCGTGATAGGAAAAACGTATACGGCGCGAAAAGGTGGGACGCATGTGATTGCGGAAAAGATGATAAGGAATGTAGTGTGGGAAGGTTGGCCGCATCTTCAGGATGTGATGTTGAGGGCCGTAAGACGAAATCCTCTTGATCTTCCTTTTCAGCACTCTGCGGGAGAACATCGACCTCATCTCCCCCCTTCGAAACGCTAGATCGTGCGAGGGCCTCAATCGTCTGACGAACAACTTTACTAGAAACTTTCTTGTCCTGGCTTTGTCCGTTACTCGCCGGTGGTAAAGTAGAGAGTAGATTGTTACGAGTGCTGTCTTCAAGGATGAAAGCACCTATGCCTGCACCGGAATCTTCCTTGTTCAGGTCCAAGGGAGGAGGATAAACCAGACCAATGTCCGTATATAACTTAAAGAAGACGAATCCCAGAAGTGTTTGATAGAGCTCCAAGAACGTGAGCATCACTCGGACGTCGACGTCTGAGGGTATCTATGTACTACGTCACCATCAGGCGGACGAAAATACCGAGCGAACCTACATTTTGGGTGAATTGGTAAGGAACAAGCCATGTGACTGGTTGGTCCATAACCTCCGCCTGGTAGTAAACACCTTTGATCGAGAGGAACACTTTGCGGAGAGAATGTGTACGCATAACGTAGAGTTGCCACTCAGCAGCCAGGCGAGAGCAGTTCTCTACCAAGGACGCGGAAATTCGATCTTTTGAGGGGAGTGAGGCAAACAGAAAGATCATACATAACGCATCATCAATGTCGCGAACGGCATCGGTAAACGTAGGATATCTGTGGAAGAAAATCGACGGTTACAGGCGATTGTCGGGTCAGGTCATTAAATACTCACCTCTCCTTGATGATGTGGTCTAAGCGGTAGACTGGTTTATTGTCCTCCAGGCTTTTCGCGCTACTCCACTCTCCCCTGCCTAATGCCCGAGCAAGTTTCTTGGCGAAGGCCTTGTGCTCCCTTAGTTTCTTCAAGATAGGTTCATGCGCAAGATATGCAATATCTTTGGCATAATAGAAGGATGTCGGTGCTTCAATATACACAACCGGCGAAAATCCGCAAGAGAGCATTGAAGCTTTTTGACTGCCTTGGTCCTCGTAACATAGGCTTTTGCAGCACCAGCCTTTCCCTTTTGTCGCAAGCGCCCCATGACCTGGTAGTTGCGAGTACAGTATAAGAACTTGCCAGTTGCGGCGCGGCCCGTAAATATGTGAATGGTCAAACAACGTGTAAACACAAAACACGCTCTCTTCCTGATTCAAGTTACAACACTTCCACCACGATGAGGTGAGTCCCATCCCTATTACACTGGACCAAAGTACTCAAAGAGTTCGATACAGTCAATATGTTCACGTTCCCAAGTCTGAACTAGACGAGGCACAGCTGCGCCAGCTAGAAGAGCATGAAATCAGTCAAGGACCCTTGTCTGTCCTTCAGCAAGCCGTGAGGAACCACACACAGGTTCTTATTGCCCTGCGAAACAACAAGAAGCTACTCGCACGTGTCAAGGCATTTGATAGACATAGCAATATGGTTCGCTTTCTTATCCCCCTCATTCTCAGTGACTGACTTCTCGTGTTAGGTATTGGAAAACGTGAAAGAGGTGAGCAGTATCCCCTTACAGCCTGAACATTACCAGATGGCACCTCTCTCAGATGTGGACGGAGATCCCAAAAGGAAAGGGGAAGAAACCTATCAATAAAGACCGGTTTATCAGCAAGATGTTTTTACGGTAAGTCTAGAACCTTCTTGCTACCAGCACTTTGTTAACGTTGTTGTTCAGGGGTGACTCTGTAATCCTAGGTATTGTCACATGTCATTTCACTGTTCGTGACCTTGACTAAGTTGAGTACTTCTAGTCCTACGAAATCAGGCATAGTCATGTATGCATATACCATGTACTCCCCGAGATGTTGCGTGCATAAAATTTGGTTATCTCAACCAGTCGAATACAAATTCTGTCTTATGAATACAATAGATCGATCCTAGATCTCACGGATATCTACGGGAGCTACTCATTCTGTCTTGCTCCTTGCTCGATGCCTTTTATAGCATCGAAAACCTCACTCAACGCAATCCATCCGTAACTATGTGCGCCAAAGCGGTCCTTGAGCTGTCGCGACACTTTCCAGGCCGTCCACGCAGTTTCCAACCAATCGTATTGAGAGCTGTCATCGTCGCCTGATAGCTCGTCCCGAACGTACTTGACGAGAAAGCCGGTCTGCTCTCGTAATTGAGACATTGCGTCTTTTCTCTTCCGTCTTTGAGAGCATTTGGCGACTATCGTACCAACTACGGCCTCTTCCTCGCTGAGCGTGGCGGCTTTCTGACGCTGGAGTGCATTACAAGAGCATATGCCTTGCAGCTCTAAGGAGTAACGGTCCAAAGACTCGATGGCGAGCCTCACGGTTTCGCTGTTGGGGTCGTCGGAGATAAATTCTGTGACGCGGCTCTTTACAGCAGATTCCAAGGTGCCGCCTTCATCATCCATGCAGAGAGCCGCGAACAGTTCATCCAGATCCGCTTCGGGCTGGTCGTTGCGAACTCGCTGCCTCTTCTGGCGTGCAGCCATGACGTCCATCTGCACTTCAGGCAAATCGATGTCTCGGAAAAGTTTGCCAATGGCTTTTTGACTTTCGTAGAAGTTGATCGAGGAATTCAAGTTGACCGTCTCGGGCGCATGCCAGTCAGGCTTGCGGTCTGATCTCGGTTTCGGTACTTTGTTTAATTCCACCGGTGTCCCGTTCTTGGGATAGTCGACAGCAT
>WNFI01387456.1_pt1 | contig 12517 bp, 9 predicted proteins | sample 5400471 | NCBI WGS metagenome assembly WNFI01 (sample SAMN13153348, study PRJNA577476) | soil metagenome | isolation source: 100 cm saprolite on Douglas fir-dominated hillslope | place: USA:California | collected 2013-09-17 | reverse complement strand
TTGTGACCGCCGACCACCGCCTTCTGCGTGTAGCCCTTGCGGCGGTCCGGCATTCGCTCGCGCTCGCGCATCACGACAATGCGTTCGACCACCTTCTCCACCACCTTCTCCGCGAGCGCGGAGGCGCGCGCCGCGGCCGGCTTGTCGATGAAGGCTTCGATGATCTCGTCCTCCTCGTCCTCCTCCGCGATCAATTGCGACTGCAGCGGCTGCGAGAGCTTCGAGCCGTCGCGATAGAGTGCGTTGGCCTTGAGCCCGAGCTTCCAGGAGAGGAGATAGGCCGCCTTGCAGTCCTCGACCTTGGCGTCGTTGGGCATGTTGATGGTTTTGGAGATCGCGCCCGTGATGAAGGGCTGCGCCGCCGCCATCATGCGGATGTGGCTCTCGACCGAGAGGTAGCGCTTTCCGCTACGCCCGCAGGGGTTGGCGCAGTCGAAAACCGGATAGTGCTCGGCCTTGAGGTGCGGCGCACCCTCGACCGTCATCGCCCCGCAAACATGCACGTTGGCGGCCTCGATCTCGCGCTTGGTGAAGCCGAGCGCGGAAAGAAGATCGAAGCGTGGATCGGAAAGCTTCTCCGGCGCGATGCCGAGCTTGGCCACGAATTCTTCGCCCAGCGTCCACTTGTTGAATGCGAACTTGATGTCAAACGCGCTGCCCAGCGCTTTCTCCACCTTCTCGACGGCCTCCTGCGTGAAGCCCTTCTGCTTGAGCGTGGTGTGATTGATGCCGGGCGCGTCCACCAGGCTGCCGTGACCGACCGCGTAAGTCTCGATCGCCGCGATCTCTTCCTGCGAGTAGCCGAGTACGCGAAGCGCCTCCGGCACCGCGCGGTTGATGATCTTGAAATAGCCGCCGCCGGCGAGCTTCTTGAACTTGACCAGCGCGAAGTCGGGCTCGATGCCGGTAGTGTCGCAGTCCATGACCAGCCCGATCGTGCCGGTGGGCGCGATCACCGAGACCTGGGCATTGCGATAGCCGTGCTGCTCGCCGAGCGCCAAAGCGCGATCCCAGGCGCGCTCGGCATACTCGATCATGCGGGGATCGGGGCAAGCCTTGTGGTCGAGCGGCACCGGCGGCGTTGCCACCTTCTCGTAACCGGTGCGCTCGCCATGCGCGGCGCGGCGGTGGTTGCGAATGACGCGCAGCATGTGCTCGCGGTTCTTCTTGTAGCCGGGGAAGGGGCCGAGCAGCCCCGCCATTTCGGCCGAAGTCGCGTAGCTGACACCGGTCATGATCGCGGTGAGCGCGCCTGCGATCTGGCGGCCCGCATCCGAATCGTAGGGAAGGCCCGACGACATCAAGAGTCCGCCGAGATTGGCGTAGCCCAGTCCCAGCGTGCGGAAGTCGAACGAAAGTTGGGCGATCTCGCGGGAGGGGAATTGCGCCATCAGCACCGAGATTTCGAGCACGATGGTCCACAGCCGTACCGCGTGCTCGTAGCCCTCGAGGTCGAACTGCTGCGTCGCTGCGTCGCGAAACGCCAGTAAGTTCATGGAGGCGAGATTGCACGCGGTGTCGTCGAGGAACATGTATTCCGAGCAGGGATTGCTGGCGCGGATCGGCCCCGATGCCGGGCAGGTATGCCAATCGTTCACGGTGGTGTGGTACTGCAAGCCGGGATCGGCGCAGGCCCAGGCCGCGTAGCCGATCTTCTCCCACAGCGCGCGCGCCTTGATTGTCTTGGCGATCTTGCCGGGCCTTGTGCGCCAGAACAGGTCCCAATCCCCGTCGGCCTCCACCGCCTTGAGGAATTCGTCGGTGACGCGCACCGAATTGTTGGAATTCTGCCCGGAGGCGGTGAGATAGGCTTCCGAATCCCAATCGGTGTCGTAGACGGGGAACTCGATATCCGTATAGCCCTGTTTGGCGAAATGGATCACGCGCTTGATGAAATTGTCCGGCACGTGGTTCTTGCGCGCGGCTTTGATCTCCCGCCGCAGCACCGGGTTTTTGTCCGGATCGAAGCAGTCGTCGCCCGATCCCTCGCAGTTCACGCACGCTTTGAGAATCGCGCGCAGGTGTTTCTGGTTGATTCTGGACCCGGTGACGAGGGAGGCGACTTTCTGCTCCTCGATGACCTTCCAATCGATGAATTGCTCGACATCGGGATGATCGGCATCGACGATCACCATTTTCGCGGCGCGGCGCGTGGTGCCGCCCGATTTGATGGCACCGGCGGCGCGATCGCCGATCTTGAGGAAGCTCATCAGGCCGGACGATTTGCCTCCGCCCGCGAGCCGTTCGCCCTCCCCGCGCAAGCGGGAGAAGTTCGAGCCGGTCCCCGAGCCGTACTTGAACAGGCGCGCCTCCCGCACCCACAGATCCATGATCCCGCCTTCGTTGACGAGATCATCGGCGATCGACTGGATGAAGCAGGCGTGCGGCTGCGGATGTTCGTAGGCCGACTTCGATTTGGTGAGCTTGCCAGTGGCAAAGTCGACGTAGAAATGCCCCTGGCTCGGTCCGTCGATGCCGTAAGCCCAGTAGAGCCCTGTGTTGAACCATTGCGGCGAGTTGGGCGCTGCCATTTGCATCGCCAGCATGTAGACGAGCTCATCGAAGAAGGCGCGAGCGTCCGCCTCCGAATCGAAATAGCCGCCCTTCCAACCCCAATAGGTCCAGGTGCCGGCGAGCCGCTCGAAGACTTGTTTCGACGAATGTTCGCCGGTGCTGCGTTCCTTTTCCGGAAGCGCCGCCAACGCCGCCTCGTCGGGGGTCGAGCGCCACAGCCACGAGGGAACGGTCTCTTCCTCGACCTTCTTCAGCCGGGCGGGCACCCCCGCCTTGCGGAAGTATTTTTGGGCCAGTACGTCGGCGGCGACCTGCGACCAGAAGCTTGGCACCTCGACATCCGCGGCCTGGAACACCACCGAGCCGTCGGGATTGCGGATCTCGCTTTCCGTCAATCGGAATGCGATGTCCGCGTAAGGGGACTGTTCTTCTTTCGTGTATCGCCGCTCAATCCGCATCGTTCGCCCCTTGTCGTTGGCGCGGCAGCCCGTGCGGACCGCCGACGCGTGACCCGTGGCGCGACCCTGGCCTCCCGGCCGCGCCTCCGACTGGCTCCTACTCTCCCTTCAACGCCTCTGCCCACAGCCGGTTTTTGCGGCACAGCCGCGTTCGGCCGTTCAAGGCAACAAAGAGCCGTTCTCCGGCGCCGTTGCGGCAAGCGGAGCGGTTACGCAGACCCTTTCAGGAGAGCGCCCGGCGGGACTTCGAACCACTCGCGCCGAACTTTTTGAAGCTAAGATAGCACCCACCATTCGTCAAGGCTTAGTATGGGGTCGGTAAACAAACTGCTAAATGTGGTATTGCCCTGTGAAATTCGGGGGCGACTCAGGTGCAGTGCGGGAAGTATCGGATATCGGGCCTGGATTCAGAAGCGCCTCATTCACAGTCCGGTCACGCGGCTGTCACGGAATTCATGTCAAGCGACAAATTATCACCGCGGGCCTGTCCAGGGAGCTTGTGCTGGGGCAGGGGAATGGTCCGCTCTTTCACGCGAGTTCCAGATCAGCGATCCAGCGCGCCTGCGCTGCGCGCAGGCGGTGCCCTAATCTTGCGGATTTTGCGCGCGTCACCCCCGGCTAGCACGGCTCGCTTCATGCGTTTGATTCGTCGGCTGGGCGACATAGGCCGCGAATGCAGCGGCGGCAGGCCGCGCCACCACGTAGCCCGCTCGGCACATAGACTTCGGTGAACAGCGGTGGCATGAACGCGACACCATCTCCCCCGATTTGAACGAGCCGATGAAAACCTTCTTTCTGCGCTTCTTTACCTGGTGGAACGGGGCGACCTTCGGCACGCTGCTGTGGACCGCGCTCTACGGCGAGTTCGTCGGCGAGGACGAGTTCGGCAATCGCTACTACCGCACGCGGGGCGGCAAGATCGATCCGGGACTCGGCTTCCAGCGGCGCTGGGTCATTTACAGCGGCACCGCGGACGCTTCGATCGTGCCACCGTCCTGGCATGGCTGGCTGCACCACACCGTCGATACCCCGCCGACGCAGGAAAACGTCGTGCCCCGGCCCTGGTGGAAGCCGCACCGGCCCAACCTCACCGGCACACCCGCCGCGCAGCGCCCGATCGGCTCAACGCTCGCACAAGGCCGCCGGCCCAAGGCGACCGGCGACTACAAGGCCTGGACGCCGGATAGCTAACCCAGGCTGAGGTCGGCGGCGCGTGGCCCTCTGGCCGCCGTATTCTCGGTGTTAACCGGCGAGGCTTCCGGCCCGTATCCCAGCAACAACGACGTCGCCTGATGCCCCGATTGCTCCGCATCGCCTGCTTCATCGCCGCGCCGATCGCGGCTGGAGGAATGCTCGGTGCGGTTCCCGCGGCGGCGCAGTTCTTCAACCCCCTCGAAGCGCTGTTCGGGCCTCCGCCACGGCCCCCGTCGAACGTGCCGGGTCGCCAACCTATGCCCGCCCCGCAGCAGCAGGGCTATCCATCCTATCCGGACGAGCGCTATCCGGGCCCCCGCTATCCGGAGCAGCAGTACCCCGAGCAGCCATATCCGGGGCAGGCCCGCGAAAGTCCGCCCGCGGGTGTGCAGTCGCAGCCGTTGCCCCCGCCCGAAGGCGCCGCGGCGGCCGTCGATCCTTCGCTTGGGCCCGGCGGACGCCAGCCGCGCGGCACGCCGCAACCCGCGGACACGTCGCCGCAGCCCGGCGACGAGGTTATTGCCGAGCCGCCGTCGCAGAAGATCGCCAACAAAAGTGCGCTGTTCTCCGGCCTCGACAAAGTCACCGGCCGCATCATCGCCTTCGATGCCGCCATCGGCGAGACCGTACAATTCGGCGCGCTGCAGGTGACGCCACGCATCTGCTACACGCGCCCGCCGACGGAGACTTCGAACACCGATGCCTTCATCGAAGTCGATGAGGTGACGCTGCAGGGCGAGATCAAGCGCATCTTCACCGGTTGGATGTTCGCATCGAGCCCGGGCCTGCACGCGGTTGAGCACCCGATCTACGACGTCTGGCTGACCGACTGCAAAAATCCCGTGATCGCCGCCGCACCGGCACCCGAGCCGCCCCCCGCGACCCCTGCACCGGCCGCCAAGCCGGCCGCCACGGCGACGGCGCCCCGGCGAGGCGGCCAGCAGCCGGCGCCACAGCCCGCGGCACCGCAGCGCTGATCGTATTACGCGCGCAAGCTTCGGTTGCTCGGCAAGTGGGCGAGCGCCTGCGCACCTGCCACGGGATGCTTCGTGTCGAGCGCGGCGAAGTCGCCCTCGCCCGCCAGTGCTGCTTCGAGCAGTTTGTGATATTGGCGCCGCGGCACCTCGATCGCGCCGAACGTGCGCAGGTGATCGGTCACGAACTGCGTGTCGAGTAGCCTGAATCCACCGGCCTTGAGTCGAGCGACGAGATGCACAAGCGCGACCTTCGAAGCATCCCGCACCCTATGGAACATGCTCTCGCCGAAGAAGGCGCGCCCGAGCGTAACCCCGTAAAGACCGCCCACCAGGTTTTCACCTTCGTAAACCTCGACACTATGGCAGTGGCGCCGCTCGTAGAGTTTGCGGTAGAGCACGCGGATGCGGGTATTGATCCAGGTGCGCGGCCGACCGGGCTGTGGCTCGGCACAGCCCTCGAGCACTGCGTCGAAATCGCGATCGACGGTGACGGTGAAACGGTCGGAGCGCACCGTGCGTGCGAGCCGGCTGGGCATGTGGAAGCGATCGAGGGGAATGACGCCGCGTTTCTCCGGCTCGATCCAGTAGAGCGCCGGGTCGTCCGCGCTCTCCGCCATGGGAAAGATGCCGCAGGCATAGGCCTTGAGCAGGACCTCCGGCGTGATTTCAATGAACGTGCTCTCGCGGTTGGCCATGCGATTTGTTCCGGCGGCACGGATCAAGATAGGGCGCGCCAACGTGCCATGGGAGAGGCCACATGCCAATGGAATTTGCCGGCGCGTGCGCGCCGCCGCGTGCGTGTCACGGTCGCGCCTGGCTTATCTCGCATAGCCCAATCCGCAGAGGGCGCACCTGCGCAAACCCAGCCTGAGGAACGAGAGAACGCCCGGGTCGGCTTGGGCCCAGCTAGCCTTGCATTCCGCCGCGGGCCAAGAACGCTTCAAGCCAGTGGATGTGGTAGTCGCCATCGATCACGTCCTTCTCGCGTACGAGCGCGCGGAACAGGGGCAGGGTCGTTTCGATGCCGTCGATGACGAATTCGTCGAGCGCGCGCTTGAGCCGCATCAGGCATTCGCCGCGGGTCTTGCCGTGTACGATCAGCTTGCCGACTAGCGAATCGTAATAAGGTGGAATCGAGTAGCCGTGATAGACGGCCGAGTCGACGCGCACGCCCAGCCCGCCCGGCGGATGGTAGTGCACGATTTTGCCCGGTGACGGACGAAAGGAGACCGGGTTTTCCGCATTGATTCGACACTCGATGGCGTGCCCGTTGAACCTCACGTCGCGTTGGGAGAGCTCGAGCTCGCCGCCGGCCGCCACCCGGATCTGTTCGAGCACAAGGTCGATGTCGGTGATCATCTCGGTCACAGGATGCTCGACCTGGATGCGCGTGTTCATCTCGATGAAATAAAACTTCCCGTCCGCATATAGGAATTCGACCGTGCCGACGCCGAGATATTCCAGCTTGCGCATCGCTTCGGCGACCGTTTCGCCGATTGCGTTGCGCGCGCTCTCATTGAGCGCGGGGCAACGACCTTCCTCCCAAACTTTCTGATAGCGGCGCTGCAGCGAGCAGTCGCGCTCGCCCAGATGGATGGCTCGGCCGTGGCCGTCGCCCAGCACCTGGATCTCGACGTGGCGCGGCTGCGCGAGATATTTCTCGAGATAAAGCACCTCGTCCCCGAACGCGGCCTTGGCCTCCGCGCGAGCGGTGGCAAGCGTTGCGACGAGCTCTTCCGGCCCTTGCGCTACCTTCATGCCTCGCCCGCCGCCCCCGGCAGCAGCCTTGAGGAGGACCGGAAAGCCAAGCGCGTGCGCCACCGATATCGCCTCCTCATCGGAGGACAAGCCGCCATTCGAGCCCGGCACCACCGGCATGCCCAATCGTTCCGCCGTGCGCCTGGCTTCGATCTTGTCGCCCATGAGCCGAATGTGCGCCGGCTTCGGCCCGATGAAATGAATGTCGTGCTCGGCGAGTATTTCGGCAAAGCGTGCGTTCTCCGCGAGAAAGCCGTAACCCGGATGCACCGCGTCGGCGCCAGTGATCTCGCAGGCGGCCAGTAGCGCCGGGATGTTGAGGTAGCTGTCGCGGGCAGCGGGCGGGCCGATGCACACGCTCTCGTCGGCGAGGCGCACGTGCATGGCATCCTCATCGGCGGTCGAATGCACGGCGACCGAGGGTATGCCGAGCTCTTTGCAGGCGCGCAGCACGCGCAATGCGATTTCACCGCGGTTTGCGATCAGGATCTTGTCGAACATTTCGACATCTTCGCAAGCAACAGTGAGGGCGACAGAGCGCTCACTCGATGATCATCAACGGTTCGCCGAATTCGACCGGCTGACCGTCCTCGATCAGAACCTGGATCACCGTGCCGGTCCGCGGCGACGGAATCTGGTTCATGGTCTTCATGGCTTCGACAATGAGCAGCGTATCGCCGGTCTGCACCCGGCTGCCGACTTCGACGAAGGGCCGCGAGCCCGGTTCCGGTCCGACATAAGCGGTGCCGACCATGGGCGAAGTGACGACGCCCGGATGCTTCGCGGGATCGATCGGTCCGGCTTCGGCGACGGGCAGAGGCACGCTCGCCGCAGGACCGAGGCGAGACGGGCCGGCGGCGAGCGCGTGCATCTGTCGCGCAACGCGCACGCGCTGCCCGTCGCGTTCGAACTCGATCTCACTCAGTCCGGTCTCCTCGAGCAGGCGGGCAAGCTCGCGCACAAGGTCGGGATCGATCGCGAGCTTGTCCTTGCTTTTGCGCTCGCCGCTCATGAGCTTAGCTCTTGCGCCGCGTCCCGATCAGGGCGGCCAAGCCGTCGATGGCGAGCGCGTAACCGCCGACCCCGAAGCCGCACAGGCTGGCTTTGGCGACCGGGGCTATGTGGGAATGATGGCGAAAGCTCTCGCGCGCGAAAATGTTGCTGATGTGGACTTCGACCACGGGCACCTCGACCGCCGCAACCGCATCGCGGATTGCGACCGAGGTGTGAGTATAGCCGCCCGCATTGATGATGATGCCGGTGGCGTTATTAGCAGCAGCCTCATGGATCAGGTCCACGATTTCACCCTCGTGGTTCGACTGCCGAAATTCGAGCTCGAATTTGTGGCGTCGGGCGACTTCACGGCAAAGCCTCTCTACATCTCGCAGCGTCGCGCGGCCATAGGTCTTGGGCTCGCGTGTGCCGAGCAGATTGAGATTGGGGCCGTTGAGGACGTAGACGGTTTTCGCCATGGACGGTGTGCTGCCGGAACCAGGAGCACGCCGTTTATACGGACCTCCCGCGCGAAGGGGAAGCCGATGCGCGAATCGTATCCGTCGCTCGACCCCCGCATCGACCGCGTCGGCGAGCGTGAGCTCGTGGTCACATGAGGTGCGATGCGAGGCCGCCGATTCGAATCGGCTCGTTGGCAGGGGAGGAGGTCGCCCACCTAGCAGGTAGGCTTGCCGCAGCGCGCGGCATTCACCTTTTCCTTGAGCGTGTTGAAGCCGACAGCACCGACCACCACATCGCTGCCCACGACGTAGCTCGGCGTCCCGTTGAGCCCGAGCGCGTCCGCGAGTTTGAAGTTCTCCTCGATGGTGGCCTTGACCTCGTCGCTCGACATGTCTTTTTCGATTCGCGCGACATCGAGTCCCGCGTCCTTCGCGGCGGCAAGTGCGCGCGCTTTGTCCGCCTGGCCGCGTCCGCCGAGCAGCTTTTGATGGAACTCGAGATATTTCTTGCCACTCTTATCCTGCATGCGCACCGCCGCCGCAACCTGCGCCGCCTGGATTGAACCCTCGCCCAGCACCGGGAATTCCTTAAGCACGAATTTGAGCTTTTCGTCGCCCTTGAGCAGATCGAGCATGTCGGCCATGGCACGCTTGCAATAGCTGCAATTGTAATCGAAGAATTCGACTACGGTGACATCACCCTGCGGATTGCCCAGCGTCACCTGACGCGGCGAAGTGAAAAGGGCAGCGCTGTGCTCCTTGACGCCAGCGCGATGCTTTTCCGCTTCCGCCGTGGCCTGCCGCTTTTCGAGCTCGTTCATGATGTCTTGCAGAAGCTCGGGATTGGTCAGCAGGTATTCCTTGATGATGCGCTCGATGTCGCGGCGCTGATCGCCGCTGAAGGATTGCGCGAGAGCGGCGGCGGGCAGCGCCAGCGCCAGGGCAAGCAGAGCGGCAACGCAGCGGCGCAGAACGAGTTTCATTGTCGTTTTTCCTTTCATCAGCGGCGTAAAGCGTTTGGCGGAGGCTTGAGGCTGGCGAGGTCATCGGCCTTGACCCAACCTGGTGATCCGACCGGAAAGCGCGTCTTGGCTCGGGTGGCGATTTCGCGCGCCGTCTTGATGTCGCCGCGTAGGAAGGCTGCCTGGGCGGACGCGAGATCGGCGCGGGCCAAATCGCTCTTTTGGCCGTAGGCCATCGCCAGCTGGCCGTAGGCGTCGGGCGATTCCTGCTCGCGTAGCACCGCCGCCTGCAATATCGGTATCGCCTCGTCGACGTGTGCGCGATCGTGCGTGGCGACGAGCGCCTGCCCAAGCATGATCTGGATCAGCGTGGGGTTGGGTGCGAGTTGCACCGCGTGCCGCAGCGGCGCGATTGCTTCGGTGGGCTTCCCGGCTTCCAACAGCGCCTGCCCCTTGAGCTCGTAGAAGTACGGATTTTGTGGTTGTGCCTGGATCAGAGCCTCGATCTGCCCGAGCGCGACACGCGGATCGGAGAAGCGATAGGCCGAGATCGCACGCGCGTAGCGCGCGGGCAACGAGGTGTCGCTCGGCGGATAGCGGCGCGCTACCCCATCGGGCCGCTCGATGAAGCCATAGAGCTTGGCGCGCATCAGATCGTGGCGTGCTTGCAGCGCCGGCGGGTCCTTGTGATCCCAGTAGGGGCTGGCCTTGGCCAGTCCTTCCAGCGCTGCCACGCGCTCGCTCGGCAGCGGGTGAGTCTGCAGATAGGGATTGATGTAGCGGACCTGATAGAGAACCTGGTCAGCCATCCTTGCCCGAGATCCGCGCCGCCAGCGCGCCCGGCGGCGACCAGGGCGCCGGCGCCGAGGAGCATCGCGATGATCGATTGCGTCGTTGCCGATGCCATCGTTTCGCGCATGCGCGCTAGGTGCCCGCCTGCAATGTGGCCGGTCTCGTGCGCTAGCACCCCGATAATTTGGTTCGGCGTCTCGGATTCCATCAGCGCGCCGCCGTTGACGAAGATGCGGCGGCCGTCGGCGACGAAAGCGTTGAACGAACGATCGTTGATGATGACAACCTGGACGTTCTGCTGGGCAAGGCCCGCTGTGCGAAGGATCGGTTGGGTATACTCCCTCAGCAACTGCTCGATCTCCGCATCGCGCACGATGGGCGGCCCATTATTTTTCTGTGCGTGAACCGGAGCGCCGGCACCGACAAGCGCGGTGGCGGTCACAAGAGCAACGAGGCGCGCCGCTGGCGTCATTCGCCGCGGCCTGATAGGTCTCTTGGTTCCGGTCATGTCCGCTTGGCTTCGCACCGTTTTCCGCGCAACCTAGTGGTGCGCCGCAGGGCGGTCAACGCGGTTAAGGGTCTGATTGCGGGACCTTTATGGCCCAAATTCTGCGCAGAAATGCGGCGACAGCGGGGCGGGGCGTGCGCGAGCGATCGAGAGCATAGAGCTGATGTTGGATGCGGCACGACGTTTGATCAAGCCTTCGGCGCGCAGCGATGTTCCACCTTTCATGGTGATGGACGTAATGGCGGCGGCCGCGCGCATGGAGGCAGCGGGCAGTCGCGTGATCCATTTGGAGGTCGGCCAGCCGGCTGCGGCGGCACCGGCGAGCGCGATCGCCGCCGCGCACACGGCGCTCGCGTCGGGGCGGCTGCGCTATACCGAGACGCTCGGTATTGCGACGCTGCGCGCCCGCATCGCGCGGCACTATGAGGAAACCTACGGGGTTGCGATCGACCCCGGGCGCGTCGTCGCCACCACCGGGTCATCGGCTGGATTCGTTCTGGCGTTCCTTGCGTTGTTCGAGTCGGGCGATCGAGTCGCCGTCGCGCTGCCGGGCTATCCGCCTTATCGGCACATCCTGAGCGCGCTCGGTTGCGAGGCGGTGCCGATCGAGACAACGCAAGCCACGCGCTGGGCGATCACGCCGGAAATGCTGTTGGCGGCGCATCGCAAGGGGCCGCTCAAGGGCGTGCTCGTCGCCAGCCCTGCCAATCCGACCGGCACAATGATGCAGGCGGAGGCGTTACGGACTGGTTGGCGCATCGGCTGGATGGTCGTGCCGGAACCGCTCGTACGTCCGCTCGATCGGCTTCAAGGCAATCTCGCGGTCTCGGTCCCGACCCTCTCACAGATTGCGGCCGAGGCGGCATTCGACGGGCGCGCCGAGATGGAGACGGTCAAGCATGGATACGAGGAGAATCGCCGCATTCTGCTCGAAGGCTTGCCGCGCGCCGGTTTCGATAAATTTCTTCCGGTCGATGGCGCTTTCTATCTCTACGCCGATGTGTCGCGTTTCAGCGATGACAGCTTCGAGTTCGCGAAGCGCATGCTAGCGCAGACGCACGTAGCCGCGACCCCCGGCGTCGATTTTGATCCGGTCAAAGGCAGACATTTCATTCGTTTCTGCTACGCGGGTGCGGCGGGGGAGATGCACGAAGCCGTCGATCGTTTAGCGAATTGGCTCAAGCCGTGACGCCCGTCCGGCAGAGCGCCTTTCGGCGATGTTTGAATGGTCCTGCATGCGCTGGTCGAAGCGAATTGGCGCTTGCGCGGGACTAAGCGGACAGTTCTGGACCCAGTCGAACTGAATAGATTGACCATGACCGAGCTCTTGCTTCCGTCACGGCGGCGCCTTCCGACGATCGTCCCGCCGCTCCTGAGCTTCACCGCCGGGTTCATCGATAGCTTCACAGTACTGGCCCTGTTCGGGTTCTTTGTGGCGCAGGTCACCGGCAGCTTCGTGCTCATGACCGCAGCCACTGTCCGGCACGAGCAAGGCGTGCTCACGAAAGTGTTGGCGGTCCCGATCTTCCTCCTCGCCGGCATGATGACTACCGTCATCGCGGTCACGCTCGAGCGGCGCGGCCGAGCGCCGCTGCCGTGGATATTGGGCTTGGAGTGTGCCGTCCTGACCGCCTTCCTCCTCGTCGTATTAATCGGAGCGCCACTCGCGGATGCCGGCGCGTTCAGCGTGGCCGCGGCGAGCCTGCTTGGGCTCTTTGCCATGGGCACCCAGAGCGCAACGGTGCGTCTCCTCATGCAGAACGTCGCCTCGACCAATGTCATGACAACGAACACTACTCACATCGCCATAGATGCGACGGAGTTGTTGCTCGCGTGGCAAGCTCGGCGTCGAGCGCCGGGTGATGCCACACTTGCCGTGGCTTACGATGCGGCACGCGGT
>WNFI01092093.1_pt1 | contig 12517 bp, 11 predicted proteins | sample 5400471 | NCBI WGS metagenome assembly WNFI01 (sample SAMN13153348, study PRJNA577476) | soil metagenome | isolation source: 100 cm saprolite on Douglas fir-dominated hillslope | place: USA:California | collected 2013-09-17 | reverse complement strand
TACTCCGGCGCCTCGAAGCTCACCTTGACGTGACTCTGCGCGCCGAGGTTGTACACCTCGGCCGGCCGGACCTCGTCGATGAGACGGGCGAGTCGAGCCGAGTCGGACATGTCGCCGTAGTGAAGGATCAGCCGGCGGTCGACGACATGCGGGTCTTCGTAGAGATGGTCGATTCGATGCGTGTTGATCGAAGACGACCTGCGAATGAGGCCGTGGACCTCGTAGTCCTTCTCCAGCAGGAGCTCGGCGAGGTAGGAGCCGTCCTGTCCTGTGATGCCGGTGACAAGGGCTCGCTTGCGATTGGACATCGCCCGAAGTCTAAGGCGAAGGCTGTCTTAACATGCGGCGAGTGAACGCCTTCGAAATCGCTATCGAGATCGCCCGAAATGGCGCAGCGACGATCCTGCCGTGGCGCACGTCGCTCGACTACTACACGGACTGGAAGTCATACGGGGAAGGCATCTACGCGACGCATATCGAGCAGCTGTCACCCGTGGGATTCGCCATCGAAGGCAAAGACGTCCTCGAGATCGGACCGGGTTCCAGCTTGTGGTCGGCCTATCTTTGTCGCAAGCGCGGTGCGAGGTCCGTGGTCGCGATCGACGTGCGAAACTTCCTGATCAAGCGCAACAGCCCCGATGATGCGCTGGACGAGGTGACCTACCTTTCTCCTCGCATGGCCGAGAACACAGGATTGCCCTCGAGCACGTTCGACCTCATCTACTCACATGCGGTTCTCGAGCATGTCCACGCGCCGAAGCAGGTCCTGTCCGAGATGTTGCGATTGCTCAGGCCGGGTGGTTACACGTCGCACCAGATCGACACGAGAAACCACCTCGACTTCTCGCGACCAAACGAGCATCTCGCCCTGCCCGGGTGGGTCTGGCTGCTGATGACGTCGAATCGCTCTTCGTACACCAACCGCTACACCATCCCGATGTGGCTCGAGCTGTTTCCGCGCGATGGACTCGAGGTCTTGAGCGCAAGGGAAACCGAGACGAACGAGCATCCCGAACGCCCAGACGGCGGCCTCTTGATTCGGGCCAGAAAACCCCTCTGACGTTCGTCGGGCCTCTTCCTTACCCTCCCCGAATCATCATTAAGCCGTGAGTGTGCTCAAACGGAACCTCGACAAGTTGCTCGCTTCGGCTCATTCACAAAATATGGCTATCGACGCGAGCGCAGCCGCCGTGACCGCGGACGTCGAGTACGTGAACAAGATCGTGCGGACCTATCTTGAAATCTTCAAGAGAATGGGCGCTTCCCCGGTCGGTAAAGATGTCCTGGAGCTCGGGCCGGGCAAGAATTTCGGCTCGACCCTGATCTTCGGCTGTCTCGGAGCGCGGGTCGCAGTTTCGGACCTTTATCTCTCATCGTGGGACTCTGAGTATCACCCCGTGTTTTATCGCCGTCTCCTCGACGCTTTGGCCAAGAACTTCCCAAAGGCGGACCCAGCACCCCTCCGACAGATCGTCGAGCTGGGGGCCTATCCTCCGGGTGTCCTTCGTGCTTACCACCGTAAGGCCGAGAACCTTTCGGGGATCGAGTCCAAAAGCTACGACGTCGTGATTTCAAACGCCGTTCTTGAACACGTCGAGGATCCCAAGAGTGCCGCGCGTGAAATGATGCGCGTCACCCGCCCTGGAGGATTCGGAATCCATCAGATCGACTTCCGCGATCATCGTGATTTCTCAAAGCCTCTCGAATACCTCCTTTTGTCGCGAACCGAGTTCTCGCGATATTTCGTTTACGCGCAGGGCTCGTGAGCCGGTGATCATCGAGTTTAGACAAAGCCGTATGACAGTGCTCTTCGTCCTCCGCAGGCCGATCCGGGACCGCCGCGCATTTCTCAACACCGCGCTCTGGGATCCTCAGACCGCCTACATCAAGAACAGAAGGAGGCTCAAGCAGAAACTGAAGCCTTTGCTGGGTTCGAGCCACTCAACTCAGGCCTGAGCGCTGCTCGGGCTGCTGGGCGTGATGTCGTTCGAGAGCTACTTCCTTGGCGGCGTGAACTTCAGCAACCGCCAGCTCCGACACTCCGGCCGGCTGCAGATCCTCTAAGCCTTCAGCGGCCAGTACTGCCGAAGCGAGCGAAGGTCGGCTCGGGTCGGCACCAGCAGGCTCCGGACGGTGAGCTGTGAGTTCCGCACCACCCACCTCATGTTCACCACCAGAGTCGTTGTGTACGCAACGGAAGATGCGACGGCCGCCCCCGCAAAGCCGTAGCGCGGGATCAGCGTCAGGTCGAGCACCAGCGTCACGGCGAGACCCGCCAGCGAAGCAAAGAAGTCGACCCGCAATCGGTTTCGACCGAGCAGGTAGCTGGAAAGTACGCGAGCGACGCTAAGCGTGACGATCCCGGGCAGAAGCAGCCAGACCGCGACCACGCTGGGCCCGAACGCGGTGCCGAAGAGGATCCGGATCAGCGGTGGGGCGACCAGCGCGAGGGCGATCGCGCCGAGCAGGCTGGTCGCGAAGACCACCCGGCTCACCCGGCCGGTCGTGATGTCGGAGGTGGCCGCCTCTGTGGACGCGACCCTCGGCGCGAGCACCGTGGCCGCGGCGGAAGCGACATACCAGATGGTCTCCGCCAGGCCGACCGCGACGGCGTAAAAGCCGACCTGGGTGGCGTTGGCGAAGATGTTGACCAGGAACGTGTCCAGGCGGAAGTTCAGGAAGTTGGTCACGAAGCTGAGGTAGCCGACGATGCCGAAGCGCAGGAGCGCGCGGGCGACCTTCAAATCGAGCCGGATGTTCAGGTGGCCGGCGCGCGCAAGCAGGTACAGGCCCAGCGCCGCGGTGGGGATCCAGCTCAGCGACCACGCCGTCACCGCGAATGTCACGTTGCCGCGGGCGAAGAAGAGCGGTATGAGGAGCAGCACGAGGGCGACGGCGTTGACCAGGTACAGCGCGTTGAAGCCGATGAAGTTCAGCGGGACCCCTGGCAGGATCCACCTCCCCGCCGCGGCCATGACCGCGATCAGGATCAGCGCGGTGATCCCACCCAGCACCAGCGCCAGCGCGATCGCCTGCCCGATCAGCTGTTCCACCGGGTACGTCTTGCGCGCGAGGTGGTAGGTGAGGGCCTGGCTGATGCCGAGGTTCGCGACCAGGGTGAGCGCGGACGGCGCGACCAGCGCCAGCGCGTACAGGCCTCGCCCGTGCGGTCCCAGCGTGCGCGCGAGTATCACCCCAGCGACCAGTGAGAGGCCGAACACGACGATCCGGCTGGCCAGGGTGATGGTGCCCGACCGCACGAGTGGCGTCTGGCGCGCTGGCTCAGCGGTCATCGATTCGGCAAGACTAGCGGCGTGAAGCGGGCCTTCGACTTCGGCGTCTCCCTCGGCGGGCTGGTGGTGCTCTCCCCGCTGCTGGCTGTTGCGGCAGCGCTGGTCAAGCTCAGCTCACCGGGACCGGCCCTCTACCGGGGCGCCCGCGTCGGCCGCGATGGGCGCACCTTCCAGATCCTCAAGCTGCGGACTATGCGGATCGGGGCCGACACGCTGGGACCCGCCGTCACGACTGCGGCGGACGCGCGTATCACGCCCGTCGGGCGCTTCCTGCGCCGGACCAAGTTCGACGAGGTGCCGCAGCTCGTCAACGTCGTGCGCGGCGAGATGAGCCTGGTCGGTCCCCGGCCGGAACATCCCGATTTCGTCAAGCACTATTCAGAGGATCAACGCAAGGTGCTGTCGGTCAGGCCCGGCCTGACGAGCCCGGCCGCGCTCGCCTACATCAGAGAGGAAGAGATGCTGGCGGACGCTGACCCGGTCGCCCAGTACATGACGACGATCATGCCGCAGAAGCTCGCGCTCGACCTCGACTACCTGCGGACCGCGACCTTCGTAGGCGACCTCAGGATCATAGGAAGAACGCTGGCGCGGGTGATCGTCCGCCGCTAGCGCCGGTGCTTGCGGACGATGTCCGTCACAGCCTCGATGACATCGCCCACGTCATCGTCCGTGTGCGCGGGGCTGAGGGGCAGCGACAGCATGCGCTCGAAGTTGGATTGTGCCACTGGAAACTGCTCCGGCTGAAGCTGGTAGCGGTCGCGGTAGTACGGATGCAGGTGCACCGGGATGAAGTGCACGCTGGCGCCGATGTTGCGACGGCGAAGCTCCTCGATGAACGCGGCGCGGTCGATGCTCAGCGTCTCGGGGCGAAGGCGCAGCAGGTAGATGTGCCACGCGCTCTCCACGCTGGGACGCGCCACCGGCGTCTCGAGCTCTTCGAGCTGGCCCAGCGCCTCGTCGTACTGCCCAACGATCGCGCGGCGCCTTCGCTGCATCTCCTCGAGGCGCTTGAGCTGGTGCAGCCCGATCGCGGCCTGGATGTCCGGCATGTTGTATTTGAACCCGGGTGCCACCACCTCGTAGCGCCACGAGCCCTCCGCCGTGTACCGCTTGAAGGCGTCGCGGCTCATGCCGTGCAGGCTCCACACGCGCGCCTCGTCGAGCAGCGCCTGCGGCCCGGTCAGCATCCCGCCCTCGCCGGTCGTCAGGTTCTTCGTCGCATAAAAGGAGAAGGCGACCAGGTTCGGCTGGTCGAAGCCCGGCTTCGGCGCGCCGATCATCCGCCCGTCGACGCGCGCGGGCAGCGAATGGGCGGCGTCTTCGACGACCGCGAGGCCGTGGCGCTGCGCGATGTCATAGATCGCGTCCATGTCGGCGGGATGCCCATAGAGATGGACGGGCAGGATCGCCTTCACGCCCGGCGTCTTCTTGACCGCATCCTCGACTTTTTCCGGGTCGATGTTCAGCGTGTCTGGCTCGACATCGACCAGCACCGGCGTCGCTCGCTGATGCTCGATGACGTGGATGCTCGAGCAGAACGTCATCGTGGTGCTGACAACCGCGTCACCCTCGCCGATGCCCAGCGCGGCCAGCGCCACGTGCATGGCGGATGTCGCCGAGTTCAGGGCCAGCGCGCCCGGCGCCCCGACGAAATCGGCAAACCTCTCCTCGAACTGCTGCGCTCGCGGGCCGGTCGTCAGCCAGCCGCCACGAAGCGTCTGCACCACCTCGTCGACCTCTTCCTCGCCGATGAGCGGAGGTGCGAACGGCAGGAACGGAAAGAGAGAGCGCACACGCCGCGCGCCGACGCCGCGGACGTTCGGGTTCGAGGGGCTGTCGTAGCGAAAGTCGTACCAGAGGAGCCCGCCACCGGGCCGCATCACGCGCTGGATCTCCCCCGCCACGCTCGCCGCCATGCCCTCGTCGAGGATCGAGCTGAAGAGAGTGCACGCCACGACCAGGTCAAAGGACGAGTCGGGAAAGGGAAGGCGCTCGGCGTTTCCGGCGTGGAACTCGAGCCCCGGATACGACTTGCTCGCGGCCTCGACTCTCTCCGGCAGCAGATCGATCCCCACCAGGTTGGCGTCGCGCGCGCCCACCTCGCGAAACCAGGCTAGCTCGGCGCCCGTCCCGGATCCGACGTCAAGGACACGGCGCCCGGCGAGCGGCAGCCAGCCGGCGCGGTCGAGCAGCCGCGTCGTCAGGCGCCGGCGCTCGGCGAGGATTTGGCGGTTGCCGGCATTACGCAGGTCCCATCGCCTGACGGCGCCCTGGTCCCGGCTCCGATAAGCCTGGGCGATTCGCTCCGCCTCGGTCATCTCGCCTTCGCCGCGGCGGCGGACAGTTGATAGGTGCGACCGCATTTGGGGCATTCGTACGACTCAGGCCGGACCTCGCCCAGGGTATGTCCGCAGTCGCACGCGAAGCCGTGCAGGCGCGCCGGGTTGCCGACGACGATTCCGCGCTCGGGCACGTCGCGGGTCACCACGGCGCCGGAGCCGACCACGGCCATCCGGCCGATCCTGACACCCGGCAGTACGATCGCGCCTCCGCCCAGTGCCGCGCCGTACTCGACGACGCCCTCGCTGACCTCCCAGTCCTCGTCGCTCTTGAGCGAACCGTCGGGGTTGATGGCTCGCGGATGCTTGTCGTTCAGGAGCATCACGCCCGGCCCCAGGAAAACGCCGTCCTCGAGGCTGAAACCGTGGAACACGGAAACGTGGTTCTGCAGCTTGCATCGATTGCCGATGCGGACGTCGGTGTCCACATATGCGCCCTTGCCGAGGACGCAGTCCATGCCGATGACCGCCCCCTCGCGAACCTGCGCCTGGTGCCAGATTCGTGTCCCGGCGCCGATCGTCGCGCGTGGTGAGACGTCTGCGGTCGGGTGCACGAAGGTCGAGGTGTCGGCCAAGCTCTTGTTACCTTACCTCGCGGTATGGACGCGCTGACCGAGCCCAGGACCATCCGGACCCAGCCTCGTCCGAGCTGCAGGGTGTGCGGTTCCGCGGGGGACCTCATCTACGTAGGGCTGGTCGACTCCCTTTTCGGCGCGCCAGGCGAGTGGTCGATGCGGCGATGCGGCAATCGCGGTTGCCGCCTGCTGTGGCTCGATCCGCAGCCGACCTCGGAGGACATCGGCATGGCCTATGCGACCTACTTCACCCATGAAGAGAGGTCCGGCGCGCCCAGTCTTCCGAAACGGATCTTTCGACAGGTCAGGGCGAGCTACCTACGCTCCAGCCTGGGCTACACCGCCGCCACGTCGAAACGCGGATGGCGGTTGCTCGCGCCCGTCAGCCACCTTCTTCCCGGTGGGGGAGCCTCGTTCGCGGCGGGCGTCATGTTCCTGCCGGCCCAGAACGCGTCGCCCCGGCTGCTCGACGTCGGCTGCGGCGGAGGCGACTTCATCGCGGGCATGCAGGGGCTCGGCTGGAACGTCAGCGGAATCGAGACCGACCCGATCGCGGTCAAGCGGGCTCAGAGCCGCGGCCTTGACGTCCACCTTGGCGAAGTCTGGACCGCCGAGCTCGCGGAAGAGTCGTTCGACGCGATCACGATGGCCCATGTGATCGAGCACGTCCACGACCCGGCCCGTGTGCTCGCCCGGTGCCGCCGGCTGCTCAAGGCAAACGGGACGCTGGTGGTCACGACGCCCAACAGCGAGAGCTGGGGCCATCGCCACTTTGGACGCGACTGGCTGAGCCTGGACCCGCCGCGCCACCTCCACCTGTTCAACCGCGACAACATCGCAACGCTGCTCCACGCGGCTGGCCTGCACCCTGTTCGGATCGCGAGTCTTGCGATCAACGCCAGCGCGGTGTGGCCCACGAGCGCCGCGATCCGACGCAAACGCTCCGCCGGGACCGCGGAAACGCTGACTCTGCGGACCACCCCGGGCGGAATCGCGCGTCAAGTCGCAGAGCGGATGCGGCTGACCGTCGACGAGTCCGTCGGTGAGGACCTCCTGGCGATCGCCAAGCGCACAGTCTGAGCCGTGGCCTCGACGGACGTGGTGATCCTGAACTGGAACGGCGGCGCCGATACGATCGCTTGCCTCGAGTCGCTCGGCGTGCAGACATCGCGCGACTTTCGCGTGGTCATCGTCGACAACGGTTCTGAAGACGACTCGGTCGCTCGGATCCGGGGCTGGGCATCGGACCACAACGCCGCGCTCGAGCTGATCGAGAACGGCGCCAACCTAGGCTTTGCCGCCGGCTCCAACGTCGGCATCCGCCACGCCCTCGCGGCGGGCGCCGATTACGTGATGCTCCTCAACAACGACACCGTCCTGGCACCAGATGTGCTCGAGATCCTTGCGCGATTCCTCGACGAACACCACGACTACGCGGCGGTCACCGGGCAGATCCGCTACGCCGACCGGCCGGTGATCTGGAACTGCGGCGGCGACCTCACCTGGTTCGGTAGCCGCAAGTACCTGTACGGCGAGCAGCCGGTGGCGAACGTCCAGCAGACCGGGTGGCGCCGTATCACCTTCATCACGGGATGCGCGGCGCTGGTCCGAGCGTCCGTATTTCGCGAGCACGGCTTGCTGACCGAACGCTTCTTCTTCGGCGAGGAGGACTACGACTTCTCGCGGCGGCTGCAGCGCTCCCACCTGTTCATCGCGTCGTGCCTCGACGCGGTCATCACCCACCGCGTCGGCTCATCGATCGACCGGGCAGCGCCCCCCGTCGCGCTGGGCCGCTACTACATCTACTACCTCAACCGGTTCATCGATATGCGCGACCACTACCCGCGACCGGTGTGGTGGGCATGGCGCTGGGCGTCCCTCGCCTATGTGCTGCCTCGGCTGAAGGTGTCGCGGAGCCTGACCTGGCGCAGTGTCGCCGGGCTCGGCCGCAAGCTGATGCGCGACTCCAGCAGGTTGGACGGTGTCAGCAAGGAGCTCTTCGAGACAGCGACCCGGACGGGCGTCTAGCTACTGCTCGGGCTGCGGTGTCCTCGTCGGGCGGCGCGTGGGGTCCGGCAGCTTGTCCTCCACCGGTTCGGCGGGCACCTGGACCGCGCTCTTCAACGCGCGCACCAGCTCGTCCGACTTGCCCTCGGTCGCCAGCGTTTCCAGGCGCTCGACGGTCCATGCCAGGTCGCCGTCCTTGCCGAGCGCCGGCGACACGACCTCGCGGATCGCGCTGTGCGACGTCGGGCGCCACGACTCGTCGGGGCCGAGCAGGTCCTCGGTCAGCCGCTCGCCCGGACGCAGGCCCGTGACCACGATCTCCACGTCGACGTCGGGGCGCAGGCCGCGCGACCTGATGAGGTCGTTGGCAAGGTCGATGATCTTGATCGGCTCGCCCATGTCGAGCATGTACAGGTGCGCGGGCCGGCCGATCACAAGCGTGCTCAGCACCAGAGAGGACGCTTCGCGGATGGTCATCATGAAACGCGAAACGTCCCGGTGCGTCAGCGTCACCGGGCCGCCGAGGTCGATCTGACGCTCGAACAGCGGGACGACGCTGCCCCGGCTGCCCACCACGTTGCCGAACCGCACCGCCCACGTGTGCATCGGGCCGCGGTACGCCAGAACGATCTGCTCGCAGAGCCGCTTCGTGCAGCCCATCACCGAATGCTTCGACGCGGCCTTGTCGGTCGAGATGAGCACGAACTGCTTCGCCCCGGCGGCGTCGGCGCACCGCAGCGTGTTCCACGTGCCGACCACGTTGGTCATCACCGCCTGGACGGGATGCGCCTCGAGCATCGGAACGTGCTTGTACGCGGCGGCGTGGAAAACGATGTCCGGCCGTTCCTCGGCGAAAAGATTGCGCAGCAGCTGGCGGTCGACGATCGAGACGAGCGCCTCGCGCAGGTCGACCGAGGCGACCACACGCAATTCCTCAGCGAGCTCGAACAGCCCGCTCTCGTTGATGTCGACCAGGACGAGCCGGCGCGGCGACATGCCGGCAATGAGGCGGCAGAGCTCAGACCCGATCGATCCCGCCGCGCCGGTGACGAGGACGCAGCGATCGCGCACCTCAGCGGCGGCGAGGCCGAGGTCGATCTCACGCTGGTCGCGGCGCACCAGGTCGTCCGCCGACAGCTGGCGGAGCCGCGATCCGGTCGCGCGCGGGAACCACTCGTCGGCGGCCGGCACGACGAAGACCGGCATCTGCGCCGCGAGGCACTGCGCGTAGAGCTGGCGCTCCCGATCGCGATCGGACGTCGCCGTGTGGACGAACGCGACTCCCTGCGCGACCGACACCTTCATCCAGTGCTTCAGGTTGTCCGCGCTGCCCAGGACCGGGATGCCGAGCAGCGTGCGACCGACGTCGGCCGGGCCGGTCGTGACGACGGCGACCGGCACCCAGTCTGGGTTTGGATGCGCCATCAGCGTTTTGACCGTGGCGTATCCGGTGGCGTCTGGGATCACGATCAGGAGCCGGTTGCCGGTCGGCCTCGCCGACGTGAGCAGGCGCGGCAGCAGACGCAGGAGGCCGAGGCCGATCACCACCCCGGGCGCGGCCAGGATCGGGGCCAGCACTCGAAATGGTCTGTAGCCGTCCGGGAACACCAGGTTGATGAGCGTGACGAGCAGCGACGCCTCGACCACGGCCAGGCCAACGGCGAAAGCATCGGCAAGGCCGGCGACCGACCACACGCGTCTGTACAGGTGGAAGCGCGCTTCGCCCGCGCCCATGGCGAGGGCGACGACCGCAAATGAGATCAGCGGATACCACGGGGCCTCGAAAGTCGCGCTCGGGTGTCCGTAGCCGCTCGCGTCGACGGCCTTGAGGATCAGCCAGAAGAGCCCGACCTCGACAAAGAAGATTGGGCCGTACTTCACAGTCGCCCTGAACAGGCGACGTATTCGATTCGTGAGTTGCTGCATGGGGGCGGCGAGCTCAGCGTACCGCACCGCCCCCGGGGTGGCATCTTCCAAGGGGGAGAGATTCAGACGGTATGCTGCGGGCGATGCCGGCCGATCGAGAGAACACTGTCGCGGTGGTGGGGCTGGGCAAGATCGGCCTCCCACTCGCAGCGCAATACGCCGGCAAGGGTCTGAACGTCCTCGGCTGCGACGTGCTGCCCGCGGTGATCGACTCGGTCAATGCGGGCCACGCGCACGTGCTCGAGGAGCCGGGACTCGATGAGAGGATCGCCGCCGCTGTTCGCGCCGGACGCCTGCGCGCGACCCTCGACACGACCGAAGCGGTGAAATCCGCGGGCATCGTCGTGCTGATCGTGCCGCTGATGGTCGATGCCGAGCACAACATCGACTTCAATTCGATCGACGCGGCCACGAAGGCGATCGGGCAGGGACTGCAGCGCGGCACGATCGTCATCGCTGAGACGACGCTGCCGGTCGGCACGACGCGCCGCCGGCTGGGACCGATCCTCGAGAAAGCGTCCGGCCTGCGCGCCGGCGAGGACTTCTACCTCGCCTTCAGCCCGGAGCGTCTTTACACGGGACGGATCTTTGACGACCTCGCGAAGTATCCAAAGATCGTCGGTGGCATCGACGCCGAGAGCACGAAGCGGGCCGTGGAGTTCTATCGACGGGTCCTCGATGCGGAGGTGTGGCCGGTCGAGAACAGCGAGACCGCGGAGTTTGCCAAGCTCGCCGAGACGACCTATCGCGACGTCAACATCGCGCTCGCCAACGAGCTCGCGATCTACGGCGCCCGCCGCAGCGTCAACGTGCGGGAGGCTTTCAAGGCCGCCAACTCGCAGCCCTATTCGCACCTGCACCGGCCGAGCATCGGAGTCGGCGGCCACTGCATCCCGGTCTATCCGCACTTCCTGCTCGCCGACAGGACCGACGGCGAGCTCGAGCTGGCGCGGCTCGGCCGTGAGACCAACGACTCCATGGTCGATCGCTCGGTCGAGGAGCTCGCCGACGCGCTCGGCGGACTCGAAGGACGCCGCGTGCTCGTCCTCGGCGCGTCCTATCGCGAGGACGTGAAGGAGCTCGCCTTCTCGACCGCGATCCCGCTCGTCGACCGGCTGCACAGGTTGGGCGCGACGGTGCTCATCCACGACCCGCTGTTTGCGCCTCGCGAGCTCGCCGGCCTCGAAGGCGAGTTCGTCGACCTGAGCAGTCCGCTGGACGTCGATGCCGTGGTCGTGCAGGCCTATCACCGGCAGTACAGGCAGCTCGACTGGAAGCTCTTCCGCGGGTTGAAGGTCGTGTTCGACGGCCGCGGCGCCCTCGATCCGAAAGTGGTGAGCGAGGCCGGGGCGACCTACCTCGCGGTCGAGATGTCGGGCGCCGAACGGCCGAAGTAGCTCGACACGAGGACCTGCAGGTGGCGAGCCGGGCTGTGATTGCGGCGGACCCACTCCCGGCCGTCGCGCGATAGCGAGGCGAGGCGCTGCGGGTTCGACAGCAGGTCCTCGACCGCTGAGATGAGCTCCTCCGGATTCGAAGCGCGCACCAGCGGCGGCCTGTCGTCCTCGTAGAGCGACCAGTCGACAGCCGTGATCAGCGGCCGTCCCGCGGCGAGCGCCTCGATCTCCATCAGGCTGAGGATGCCCTGCTTCATCTGCCCGATCACCAGGTCGAAGCGCTGCAGGAAGGCGCCGATCTCCGCGTGCGCCACCGGTGGCACGAAGCGCACCGAGCCGCGGTAGCGCTGGACGTATTCACGCGCGAGCGGCCCCCAGTCGAGAGCGGTCAGCTCCACGGCCTTGCTCAGCTCGGCGGCCGCGGGATAGATCTGGTCCACGCCCTTCACCGGGTCGAGACGCGTGAAGATCAGCACTTTCGCGACGCGCGACGGCGGCGTGATATTCGGCGCGATCTCGTCCACGTCGACGGGGTTGGGCAAGTACCGCAGCTTCGCCTCGTAGCCCTGCATGTAGTCGCGCAGGTTGGGGGTCACGTAGAAGACGACCTTCGCTCGATCCAGCACCGACTTCGTGACGCGGCGATAGACCGGGTTGCGCAGGTTCAAATGCAGGTCGGATCCGTGGGCCTGGGCGAAGAACGGCCGCCCGAGCAGAAGTCCGATGACGCCCTGGGCGAGCCAGTGGATGTGCACGACGTCGTAGCGGCGGCGCCGGAGGCGGTTGACAACGGGCAGATACGCCGCTAGCCGGATGGGAATCGCCACGCCCTTGGCCGGCCAGCCCCAAGCCGCTCCGAATGCGGGCAGCGGGATCATGTCGACCTCGTGGCCGGCGCCTCGAAGGAGCTTTGCCTGGACGGCCGCGACCCCGGCGATGTCGTGGACGAGGGCGATGCGGGCCAGGTCAGGACCCGG
>WNFI01270673.1_pt1 | contig 12518 bp, 13 predicted proteins | sample 5400471 | NCBI WGS metagenome assembly WNFI01 (sample SAMN13153348, study PRJNA577476) | soil metagenome | isolation source: 100 cm saprolite on Douglas fir-dominated hillslope | place: USA:California | collected 2013-09-17 | reverse complement strand
GACGATCAGCCGGACGTAGGCACCGTAGCCGGCCAGGAACAGCAGCACCGTCACCATGACCGACACCAGAACCGTGAACCACGCGCCGTAGTCCTTCACCGGCACGCGGCATTCCGTCATCCACGCGTAGCGCTCGCGCACGACCGGCGGCAGCGGCCAGCGCGGCCGGTGCTGGCCGACCATGGCCTGCTCGACAAAGAACAGCTGAACGGTGTTGCCGACCGGCGCGTAGATCCGGTGAATCACCTGGGCCGCGACGAAGCCGATCGGGATCGCCTGGTAGGTAACCAGCCAGTGCGGCGGCGGGCCGAAGTGCCGGATGTCGATGATCCAGATGCCCAGGGTGATGATCGGGAAGGCTGCCGCGAAGATCACCAGGGGAGCCGTGACCAGCCGCAGCCAGCCCACGCGGCGACCCCAGTACTTCTTCCTGGAGATGATCGACCTGATGAACAGCGTGGCGAAGACGGTCTCGTAGCAGTCGCGGTAGTCGTGCCGCCCATTCGGCCACCACCTGGTCCTGAGCAGGCCGTCCCACTGCGGCTTGAGATAGAGAATGGTGTGGCCGCCGGTGCCCGGCCACTTCACCTGCGTGATCAGGTAGTAGACGGCCGACACCATGTAGGCGCCGATCGCCGCGCCGACGACCGACCAGGCGACCTGCTGTACCCACCGGAGGTGAATGCGCTTGCCATTGACCTTGATGTGCCTGGGCGGGCGCAGCTCCGGATCAGCCGCGATGGTCGTCACAGAACCGCTCTCTTCTTCCCGTCCCCTTGGGGGCCCGCCGCCACGGGGAGGCGCCGCCTCGTGCCCTGGAACGGTGCGATCCGGCCGAGGGCTTAGCCGCACAGTAAAGGCACCATGGCTGCCGAGTCAATAAGGCAATATTGCCTACTATTTTGGTTCGCCATGGAACCGCCGGGGGACACCTATCGTCTGAACTTACGTGATGCCTGGCACAAGGTTCGTCTGCCTGATCGTTCTCGCGGAGTTGCTGGTGGCTTGCGGCAGCCAGCAGCCAGCGGCCGGTGCGCACGCTTCGCTGGTCACAGGCACGGTGGCGGCTGGCCCGGTCTCTCCCCTGGCCCGGCCAGGCAAGCCTGCCACCCGCCCGGTGCCCGGCGCGGCCGTCGAGGCGCTGCGCGGAAGCGACGTTGTAGCCGTCACCCATACCGATGAGGCCGGCCGCTACGAGCTCATGCTGCATCCCGGCACCTACCTGATCCGGGCCGAATCCAGCGGCCTCCTTTCCAAGGAGCTGGGAAAGACGGTGACCATCTTCGCGGGACAGAGGCTGACCGTCAGCTTCATCCTCGACACCGGAATCCGCTGATTTTGAGGTTTCTCACCAACGTCGCTCCCGGTCAGCCGGGAGTGGATCATTTAACTGATCATGCTGCGAGCGTGGGGCTGCGGAGATTGACCAGGCTGATCGTGGCCGGTCCAGGGTGGCGGGTGCCGGGGGTGCATTCGCACACGCTGGCCAAGATGGGGCCAGGCCAGGGCGTTTACGCCCCGGCCTGGCCCCATCGATTGTCAGGTGAACTTGTACTTGTCGTGGATGGTGATCACGCTCGTCCCGTACTTCGTCGTGACCCGGACGTCGACGGTTCCGATAGCGTGACTCGGAGTGACGACGGTGATCTTGGCGCTCGAATATACGTGGACGGAGGTACCGGACTTCGTTCCGAACTTCACCGATACGACTCCGGTGAAGTTGGCTCCGGTAATCGTCACGGTCTTTCCGCCAAGGTGGGTGCCGCTGGTCGGCGACACCGAGCTGATGATGGGTAGTCGGCCGATGTTGGCGTGGCCGGCAGCGGTGGCCGAGGCCCCGCCAGCGTCGGGACGCCGTCGGCGGTACGGTGGCGGCAGCGGAGGCCGCCGCCGTGCCGGGACCGGCCAGGCGGGGACGGCAGTCCCGCTGGCGATCCAGGAGGCGGTGATCGCCCGCCACGTCCTCGTCCTTGACTACCGTGACCGGCGCGATGTCGTGACCGTCCGGGAGGTCGAGCCGGTGGCCTTCGCCGGGACGAGGAACCAGTGGTACCTACTGGCCTGGTGCCGCCTGCGGGACAGCGGGCGGGCCTTCCGGGTGGACCGGATCCTGGCCGTGGCGGACACCGGCGAGCCCGCACCCCGCCGCTCGTATCGTGACGTCGAGGTGGACATCCCCGACGCCCTGGTCCGCCGTCTCGACCTGGCCGGGTGACCCAGGCCCGCTGGGGCAGTTCGTGCGGTGACGGCGCTGTCGGGGACCTCGGGCGGGGCCACGGGCCAGAGGCGTGACAGATTCTGCGCTTGCCGTTTAACCTGTTCGTTCGTGCCGTTCCTTGAGGGTTGTGTCGCGTTTGACGGTTTTCCCCACCTCCGGGCGGGGTGCTGTGGTCTTGTTCTTTGATCCTTTCGGCCGGCCGGGTCCGGGCCGGGAGGGTTTGGGTGCTCTGGCCGGGCGGGTTGTCGCCTGGCGGAGGTGCCGGAACCCGCGGCGGACCCGGGCCGGGGTCAGCCGGCCGGGCGGGGCGGGTTTCTCCCAGGGGCGGCGGAGGTCTTTGGTGAGGTGGCGGCCCAGCCACAGCTGGGCGTAGATGGCGAGGATCAGCCAGGTCCAGCGGTCGGCCGCGGCCGGGTCGCGGATGTGCGGGGCGGTCCGGCAGCGGGGTGACCTTAGGCGACCCCCGGATCAGGCTCTGGCGGTTGCCGCCGCTCCAGCGCGGCCAGCCGGAGTTCGAGCTGGTCGACCCGGTGACGGAGGATCTCAAGCTGGGCCTCGTCGGCCAGCTGCCGCTGCGCGTTACGGCGCAGTCGTGGTGAGGCCTCGGCGCGGGCAGCCACAAGCGCGAGGGGTACCAGACGCTGCGGCCCGTGCGGGCCGTCGACGAGCCGGGACGGGATCTGCCCGGTCCGGTACCAGCTACGTAGGGCGGCACGGGAGACGCCGGTCTCCGCGGTCGCCCGTTCGAGCGTCACCGTCCACATGTTTGAGCGATTCACTAACCGCGCCCGCCATGTCGTCGTCCTGGCCCAGGAGGAGGCCCGCGGGCTGCAGCACAACTACATCGGCACCGAGCACATCCTGCTGGGGCTGCTCGGCGAGCCCGGCGGGGTCGCTGCCCAGGCCCTTGACCGCTTCGGCCTGACGCTTGCCGGGGCCCGCGAGGAGGTCAAGGGCATTATCGGGATCGGGAAAGGGGCGATGAGCGGGCATATTCCGTTCACCCCCCGGGCCAAGAAAACGCTTGAGCTCGCGCTCCGCGAGGCCCTGCAACTGCACCACAACTACATCGGCACGGAGCACATCCTGCTCGGCGTGATACGGGAAGGCGAGGGGGTCGCCGCGCAGATCCTGAAGGAGCACGCCGACCTCTTGGCGGTCCGTATGGCCGTGCTCGACTTGCTGCCCGCGGCGCATCCGGAGGATACCCCCCGGGGCCGCCGCTGGCTGCGCCGTCCGGTCACCGCCTTCCTCGGCGGGCCGGGCGAGGCGGGCGGGCCGGGCCAGCCGGGGGAGACGACCGAGCTGCGAACCACGCCGGCCGCCGACACCAGCCTGGACGAGGCGGCCCGGCTGGCCGGGCCGAATCCGGTTGGCTCGCACCACTTGCTGCTGGCCGCACTGGGCGATCCCGATACCGCCGCAGCCCGGGCCTTGGCGTCCCTGGGCGTCGATCTGGCCCAGGCCAGGGAGGCGCTGCGCCGCGCCGACGTCACCGGCACCAGCGATGAACCGCCCGAGGAAGCCGGCCGGCGCCAGATGCTGATCCGCGTGACCGAGGACAAGCTCACGATCGAGGCCGCCGACCAGGCGATCGTCCGCCTAGGCCGCGCCGCGCTTGACGCGCTCGGCGACCGGGCCGATCCGCCCGCCACTATCCGTGGTGTCCTGCCGGCTAGCGCCAGCCTCGGCAACGTCTGGCAGGCGCTCCGGGACAGCCTCGAAGACATCCGCAGGCGCGCGGCGTCGCCTGCCGGCTCCCCGGGCCCGGTCAACCTCGAGCCGACCGAGCCGGGAACCGACGTCGCCTGAGCGGGTGGCGCAGTGCCACGGTCAGGCCGGTCGGCGTGGACGCGGGTGGCCAGGAGTGTCAGTGGCCGACGGTAGTGTGCGCAGGCGTGAACCGGACCGATCGGTTCTATGCCCTGGTCGAGGAGCTGCGGGTCACCGCCGGTGGCCTTCGCCGGGACGAGGACCCAGTGGTACCTGCTGGCCTGGTGCCGCCTGCGAGACAGCGGGCGGGCCTTCCGCATGGACCGGATCCTGGCCGTGGCCGACACCGGCCAGCCCGCGCCCCACCGCTCGTATCGCGACCTCAAGGTGGACATCCCCGATGCCCTGGTCCGCCGTCTCGATCTGGCCGGGTGACCCGGGCCCGCTGGGGGAGCTCGTGCGGTGACGGCGCGGTCGGGGCGGCCTCTGGCCGGGCCGCGGGGTCACGGGGCAGAGGCGTGACGGATTCTGCGGACCGGGCCGGAAACACCGACAGGGGGCTGTCGCGGGCCTGCGGCAAAGTTCAGGCACGACACGTTGCTTACTGACGGAGGAACCCATGTCCGCTCCCACCACCAACACCGTCGCCTGGTTCGAGATCGGTGCCCCGGACGTCGACGCCGCCAAGGGCTTCTACGGCCCGCTCTTCGACTGGTCATTCGCCCCCGACGGCACGTACACGCTCATCACCGCTCCTGGTGCCCCGGCCCCTCCGGCGGCATCTTCAACACCGGCGGCAACATCCCGCCGTACGCCGTTTTCGTCGTCCAGGTGGCAGACGTCGCCGCGACCGCCGCCCGGGCCGAGGAACTCGGCGGCAAGATCGTCGTCGCGCCGATGACCCTGGAGGACGGCATGGTCGTTGCTTACCTCACCGACCCGAACGGCAGCATGTTCGCCCTGTTCAGCCCCAAGCCGGAGAGCTGAGCAGCCGATCGCGGAATACGCCAGGCCAGCGCACGGAACCGGGTGACGTGCGCTGGCCTGGCTACTTCGGATGGGGTCTTCGCCGTCTCGGCGGGACCCGGATCCTGGCTTGGGCGCATTGGCTGTCGATGGCGGGCAAGGAGCGGAACCTCATCGGTCAGCTCTCCGATGCGGAGACTGCGCAGCGGCACGATCTAACGGGTCAGCTTGAGTACTGCCCTGGTGAACCTCGGGGTCGGCATCGCTTAATCAAACCTTCAGGAAACTCGAATTCTTAACCAGATCTGAATCATTCTTTACCGTATCTGAGCTCCTTGGAGGAGCCGGGGATGCGCGAGCGCCGATAACCTGCATAAATGAATTCCGGCAATACGCCGGCGCTCGGCTCGCGGCGCCGCGAGCAGGCCTTCAGCCCCATGCACCCGGCCGGGCCGGGCAGCTTGGGGCGCAGTGACAGGTAGCGGAGAGGATAGCGTCATGAGTGCCCGCTCGGTCGGCGTCGATACCTCGATGCCCGCTTCCGGCCGGGCCGGAAGGCGCCGCCGTGGCGCCAGCAGGGGAACCGCGCCGCCCCGGCCGGCGCTGGTCAAGGCGGCCCTCGTGGTGGTCGGCGTCGGCCTGGGCGCGACGACGGCGCTGACCTTGATGCTGCGCTGGCACCGGCGGCTCGCGCCCTGGCCGATCAGCCTGCTGATCGCGCACGCGGTGTTCATCACGGTCGGCTATGCGCAGGCGGCCAGGAGCGGTATCTGGCACCAGGTCGGCGTCCTGACCACCCAGTATCCCGACATGCTCACGGCCACGGCGGGTCTCGGCCTGATGTGCGTGATCGGCACCATCTCCATCCGTGCGGTGCGGCGGCGGCTGCGGCGAGAGACCTGGTGGCTGGTGCACCTTTTCATGTACCTGGCGCTGGCGATCTCGTTCGCGCACGTCATCGTGCTCGGCCCGTCCTTCGTCGGGCATCCGCTCACCCGGGCCGTCTGGTCCGCCGTGTGGCTGGCCACCGCAGGACTGGTGCTGTGCTACCGGTTCGGGCTGCCCATAGTGCGCAGCTCCCGATACCGGCTGCGCGTCGACGAGGTGCGCAGGGAAGGCCCGGATGTCGTCTCGGTTATCGTCCGCGGCCGCCACCTGGACCGGCTGGCCGTATCCGGCGGCCAGTTCTTCTGCTGGCGCTTCCTTACCCGGGACATGTGGTGGCAGGCACACCCGTACTCCCTCTCGGCCCTGCCGAGGCCGCCGTACCTGCGGCTGACGGTCAAGGGTGTCGGTGATCACTCTGCCGCTCTGGCGCGGCTGCGGCCCGGCACTGCGATCGCGGTCGAGGGGCCGTACGGGGCGTTCACCCGGCACGCGCAGCGGCGGCGCAGGGCCCTGCTGGTGGCGGCCGGGATCGGCGTCACCGCCCTGCGGTCGCTCCTGGAAGACCTGCCGCGCGGGAGCGCACCGGTTGTCATCCTGCGGGCCACCTGCGAAGAGGATCTCGTGCTGCGCCGAGAGGTTAGCGAACTGGTCAAGTACCGGCGCGGCAGGCTGCACGAGCTGGTCGGCAGCCGCGAGCAGGCAGCGATCAGCGAGCGCTCGCTGCACCGGCTCGTTCCCGACCTGGACCAGCGCGACGTGTTCGTGTGCGGTCCCGAGGGTTTCGTCGCGGACATCGTCAACGTGGCCAAGAACCTCGGGGTTCCCGACGAGTCCATCCACCATGAGGCCTTCGCGCTATGAAGCCGCCGCGTTTCAGGACCTTGAGATCACATGCGAGCCACCTTGCATCTGCGACCCAGGAGAAACAAAGCATGAAGCGGGCGCCCCTGTTCGTCCTCGCTGGCACCATCGCCGGGTTCGCCGGGATCCTTTCCTTCCACACCCGGCCCGCCACACCGGCCGCGCTGGCTGGGCCCGCCAGCCAGGCGGGAGGCGGCACACATCGAGGAAGCCAGGCCACCGCTCCGCCGACCAAGCACTCCGTCGCGCCAGCCGGCGGCGTCCGGAGCGCTGTGGGCGCCACCGAGCAGTACGGCTACGGGCAACTGGCCGTTCAGGTCACAGCCAGGGGAAGCCGCATCACCGACGTCACGGTGCCCAGTATCCAGACGGCCGAGTCCTATTCTCAGCAGCTGGCCAGCCAGGTCATCCCGACGCTCAGGTCGGAGGTGCTGTCCGGGCAGACCGCCAACATCAACGGCGTGAGCGGGGCCACCTACACGAGCCAGGCGTACGCCATGTCCGTCCAGGCGGCGCTGGACAAGCTGCAGATCAAGTAGGCCGGGACCGGCGGGCGGGTGGCCAGCCAGGCGGCGGGCGCGCCGGTCATCCGGCACGCCGAAGCGGTGATGGGCACGGTCGTGTCGTTCGCGGTCGCAGGCGGCGGCCGATCCGGTCAGGCGGCCGCGCGCGCGATCGACGCGGCGTGCGCCGCGTTGCACCGGGCCGACATGACCTTCAGCACCTGGGATCCGCAGAGCCCGGTCAGCCGCCTGCGGCGGGGCGCGGCGGCGCTCGGCGAACTGCCCGCGGAGGTAGCCGAGGTGCTGGACCTGTGCGAGGAAGCACGGAAGGCGTCCGGTGGCTGGTTCGACCCGTGGGCCATCACCGGCGGGGTTGATCCGACCGGTCTGGTCAAGGGCTGGGCGGTGGAACGAGCCCTGGCCGTCCTGCGTGACGCGGGGATGCAGGCCGCGATGGTGAACGGCGGCGGCGATATCGCGGTCTTCGGCACACCTGGACCAGGCCAGAGCTGGCGGGTCGGCATCCGCCACCCGTGGCGGGCCGGCGCACTGGCCGGAGTCCTCGAGGTCACCGCCGCGGTGGCTACGTCAGGCAGCTACGAGCGGGGCCCGCACCTGGTCAACCCGTTCACCGGCCAGCCGGCCAGCCGGGCGGCGTCTGCCACCATCACAGGACCCAGCCTGGCACTCGCCGATGCGCTGGCGACCGCCCTGGCGGTCGGCGGCGATGAGGTGCTCGCCGTCGTTGGCGGGCTCGATGGATATGCGGGCTACCTGATCCGCCCTGACGGCAGCGAGGCGGAGACCGGTGGCTTCACCTTCACCAGCTGAGCCCTGTCGGCCGGCACTTTTTACTGGTTATGTACGATTCCTGAACCCGTTCATAACGAGTTCTGCCGCAGGCTGGTATCGACAAGATCTCGGGACATGAGCATTCGCTGCGCCTTAGCCTGGCCGGGCGGGCAGCATCGATGAGGTGAGGGAAAGACAACGCGTGCAGGGGGATCACCGGCAGCGTCCGCGGCGCGACGCGGATCATTACGGGCTCGCGCACCCGGACGAACATGACGGCCGTGCCGGCCAGGAACCACACGACGATGGCGTCCAACCGGACCGATACGACGCAAACGCCCGCAGGGGCCGCCACAGCCGAAGCCGGCCCGAGGCGCCCACGCCGGCTTCCCGGACACGCCGGGCATCTGCCGATACGTTCTGGGCACGCCGGTCGCAGCGCCGCGCTCGCCGCCGGAGGATACGTTCCGCGCGGCGGACAGTGGTCGGCCGGCACCCGTTCCTGTCGGCCCTCTGCGCGCTCGTCGTCGGGCTGACACCGGTATGGGTGTCGCTGGGAAGCGCACTGACCAACCCGAGCCTGGGAGGTTCGGCCGGGGCCCGGGCCGCCGAGTGGTTCCGCGGGCACGGGGGAAGCTCCATCGTCAACTGGGTCGAGAACGTGTGGTACTCCCACCATCCCCCGCCGGTCGGTGGCACGCCCGCCAAGGGATCGATCCCTGACCTGCGAGGGTCAGCGGACCGCGGCGCCCTGGCGAAGACCGGGCCAGCCCACCTTCCGATCCCGGTACGGATGACGTCGCCCGCGGGGCAGCGGCTGCCCGGCGAGGGAGTCTGGCACCCTGCGGGCCGGCCGGTCGGCGGGATTCCCGCGGTCTATGAGACCTGGGTGCGGCCTGACGCCGTCCATACCAGCCTCGTGATCGGCGTGGCCTGGATGGACACCAAGCTGCTGCGGGCGACGCTGTACTCGGGAAGCCTGGTCCCCGGCGGGGGGCCGTACCGGCACAGCGCACCGGTCAGGGCGACCGCGGCGAGGAGCCTGGTGGCCGCCTTCAACGCGGGGTTCCTGATGGGCAACGCGAACGGGGGCTACTACACCGACGGCCGGGTGGTTGCGCCCCTGCGTAACGGCGCGGCGTCGTTCGTCATCTACCGCAACGGCTCGGTCAACATCGGCAGCTGGGGCCGGGATGCCAGCCTCGCCCCGAACGTCGTATCCGTGCGACAGAATCTCGACCTGCTCGTCGATAACGGGAAGCCGATCCCCGGCCTCAACCCCAACGACACCACCCAATGGGGCTTCACGCTCGGCAACGCCGTCTATGTCTGGAGATCGGGCGTGGGCATCACCGCCAACGGCGCCCTGGTCTACGCGGGCGGCCCGGGCCTGAACATCACCACGCTCGCCGACATCCTGGCCCGGGCAGGAGCCGTTCGCGCCATGGAACTCGACATCAACACCGACTGGGTGAGCTTCGCGACCTACCACCCGCGCAGCCCCACGGGCCTGGCCAAGCCGACCAACGGGACCGACCTGCTGCCGGGCATGGTCGGCCAGCCGGACCGGTACTTCCAGTCGTGGTGGGCACGCGACTTCTTCACCATGTCGGCCCGGCCCGTGGCGGCCCCCGCCGCGAAAGGCGGGGTCGGATGACCAGGCTCTTAGGAGAGCTGCCAGTTCTCGCCGACCGTGGCCGAGTCCGCGCGCCACGAGGCGGTCAGCCCGTCGGCGAGGATGACCGAGCGGCCAGGGTATAGCCAAAATGTGGCTGTACAAGGCACCGTGGCGGTCGCGGTGGCCGCGAGCATGCCTGCTCCACGATCTCGCGCTATCCGGGCCGCCGCCTTGCCAGCCCCGACCAGACGACCGCCGCAGTTCTTCGACGACTGCAGGCCAGCGCCGGGTAACGATAATCGTTGGCTCGGACACGGAGGGGCTTCCGCAGCGGTATTAGTGAGGGCGGGCATGTCTGGTTAGCCCGCGTCCGGCGCGGCCCCGCGCGAGGAGGGCGGTGGCTAGGGTCTTGCCGAGGCTCGACGGGTCCAGCGCCATGGTCACCCCGGCCGCAGCGAGGATCTCGGCCTTCTCTTGCGCGGACTCGCCGACGGCGGACACAATCGCGCCCGCGTGACCCATCTTCCTGCCCTTCGGGGCTGCCAGCCCGGCGATGTAGGCGACCACGGGCTTGCCTCTGTGCTCACGGACGAAGGCCGCAGCCTCTGCCTCTTGCAGCCCGCCGATCTCCGATGATTATCACGGCGTCAGTTTCGTCATCGGTTTCGAACAGCTCCAGCATGTCGCAGAAGGATGACCCGTTCACCGGGTCGCCGCCAATTCCGACCGAGGTCGAGACGCCGAGGCCCAGCTCCTGGAGCTGCGCCGCAGCTTCGTAGCCGAGCGTCCCGCTGCGGCCGACGATGCCGGTCCGCCCGGGCAGGTAGATGTGCCCGGGCATGATGCCGAGCATGGCCTTGCCGGGACTGATCGTGCCTGCGCAGTTAGGCCCGGTCAGCCGCATCCGCTGGGCTGCCCGGTAACGGCGCAGGTAGCGTTTGACGCGCATCATGTCCTGCACCGGGATGCCGTCGGTGATGCAGGCGCAGTAACGGATGCCCGCGTCCGCCGCTTCCATGATCGCGTCAGCCGCGAAGGGCGGCGGGACAAATACGATGGATGCCTCGGCGCCGGTCGCCCTGACTGCGTTCCTGACCGTGTCGAAAACCGGGCGGCCGAGCACCTGCTGACCGCCGCGGCCGGGGGTCACGCCGCCGACGACGTTGGTTCCGTAAGCGATCATCTGTTCGGTGTGGAAGCGGGCGAGGCGGCCGGTGATCCCCTGGACGAGGACCGGCGTGCGCTCGGTGAGCAGGATTGCCATCGTCATCCTTCCCGGTCAGCGGCCTCGGGGGCCGCATGTCCCAGGTGGAGCCGGTGCGCCGCCGCCACCGCCTTGCGGGCTGCGTCGGCGAGGGTCCCCGCTGTGACGATGGGCAGGCGAGACCCGCGGATGATCTCCCGTCCTTTCGCGACATTCGTGCCGGCGAGCCGGACGACCACGGGGACCTGGACATCAAGCCGGGCCATGCGCTCCGAGGCCGCGTCGATCATCTTCCCGTCCACGGCCGCAGCGCCCCGCCCCCCGGCTTCCGCCCGGCGCAGCTCCTCAACGATCCGGCGGGCGCGGGCCACCTCGGCCTCCGGCGGGCTGAAGACCTCATTGGCCAGGGGGATCTGGCTTGGATGGATGGCCCATTTGCCCTCCGCGCCGAGCGCGGCTGCGCGCCTGGCGCTGTCGGCGTACCCGGCCTGGTCAGCGATATCGCCGAACGGCCCGTCGATGGCCCGCAGGCCAAAGGCGCGGCACGCTGCGATCATCCGAGACAAGGCAAAATGCCACTGATCTCCCGGGTAATCCGGGTTCAGCCCGCCGATGCTGACCGTGCGGGCACGCATGCTTGCGGCGTAATCGGCGACGCCGAAATGTAGCGCCTCGAGGCGGCCGCCGCTCGCGGCGATGGCCTCGACGTGGGCCATGCCGAGGGCGGTCTCGATCAGCGCTTCGGTGCCCACCCGCGACCGGTAGCCACGCGCCTGCTCGATCTGCTCGATGATGGTCTCGATACAATACAGGTCGGCCGGGACCCCGACCTTGGGCACAAGGAACGTGTGCACCTGGTCGCCGACCTGCTCCATGATGTCGATGAGGTCCCGGTACATGAATGGGGTGTCAAGCCCGTTGATCCGGACGGAGACGGTTTTACCCCTGGCCGCCCAGTCGACGTCGTGGAGCGCGGCGATGACGTTCTTGCGCGCCTCCTCTTTTTCCGACGGCGCGACGGCATCCTCCAGGTCGAGGAAGACATAGTCGGCCGCGCTGCTGGCGGCTTTCTCGATGAAGGCGGTGCTAGACGCGGGGACGGCTAGCTCGCTGCGCTGCAGACGGGCACTGCGGACCGGGTGAAGGGTGTGACTCATCGCGGTTCTCCTGGGTAAGCCAGCGGGTGACGGCTGGGCGGTGGTCAGGCCATGGTTGCCGCGAGCGCGAGCGCGCCGCGGTCCCTTGCGGCAAGCGCCTCGCGGTAGTACGCCTGCGCGGCTGCGACGCCCTTTCCGAGCTCGATGGCCGCTCCGGCGTCGGCCAGTGCCATCTCGGCACTTGCCAGCGCGCTCAGGCAGCTGACCTCGTTGAGGTCCCCGAGGTGCCCGATCCGGAATACCTTGCCCGCCACCTGCCCCAGCCCCGCGCCGAACGAGGTCCGGTACCGCTCGTAGGCGATCCGGCAGACCTCGGTGCCGTCTAGCCCGGCGGGAACCCAGATCGCCGAAACGGTGTCGGAGTGCCAGGCGGGCGCGACCGCGCACAGCTGCAGGCCGAGGGCGGCCACGCCCCGGCGCACGCCTTCCGCGAGTCTGTGATGGCGGGCGAACACGTTCGGTAGCTCTTCACCGAACAACAGGTCTAGTGCGGCCCGCAGCCCACGCAGCAGTTGCACCGGCGGGGTGTAGGGGAAGTACCCGGCATCGTTGGCCTTGATCTGATCCGAGAAGCTGAAGTAGCAGTGCTCCATCGTGG
>WNFI01651600.1_pt1 | contig 12521 bp, 13 predicted proteins | sample 5400471 | NCBI WGS metagenome assembly WNFI01 (sample SAMN13153348, study PRJNA577476) | soil metagenome | isolation source: 100 cm saprolite on Douglas fir-dominated hillslope | place: USA:California | collected 2013-09-17 | reverse complement strand
GATAAAAGTCTGGTCATCGCCAAAAGCGCCAACGATGATCGCGTCGCCAGGATACTGGCACTGACGCAGACCTTTAAAATCGACGCAAAAGATGTCCAGACAGACTTTATCAGCATTCAACCCAGATACGATGACTATCCATCTCTGAACATTCTGGGCTACACGGTGCGAAAATCAATGGTCATCACCCTGCGCGACATTCCGAAGTTCGACGATTTGTTGAGCGCTGCCGTTGACAGCGGCGCGAACGTCGTCCAGGGCGTCCAGTTCCTGACGTCCGATCTGCGCAAATATCGAGATCAGGCGCGTGATCTGGCGATCAAAGCCGCCAAAGAGAAAGCCGATGCGCTGGCGTCTGCGTTGGGTCAGAAGGCGGGCAAGGCGTTGACCATCAACGAGCAGCAAAACTCATGGTTGTCATTCTATAACAGTTGGTGGGGTCAGCAAGGCAACAATCTGCAATCTCAAAACGTTGTCCAGAATGCACCCAGCAGCGGCTCAACCGATTCTGGCACTGGCGATACCACCGCACCGGGCCAGATCAGGGTCACGGCTTCGGTGCTGGTGACGTTTCAATTGACCGACTGACGCCCCTTGCCAATTCGGAGAGGGGAGTCGGTTCCGTGTAGCGCAGTATAAGGTCATCTATCTGTCCGACTCGCGACTTCTGCAAATCGCTCACGGGAAACTTGTTCACGGCGAAGGTACCGGGCGAACGCTGTCATGATGTCGGTTGAAGTGACAACGCCAACGACACTTTCGCCTTTTAAAACGGGTAGACCCCCGATCCGATGTGTAATCATTAAGCTGATGGCGTCTTCAATCAGCGCTGTCGGCTCAACCGTGATTGGAGCGGGGGGCATGACTGCACGCACAGGCACATTCTGAAGCAGCGCAACGTCTTCTCCCAGATCATGTGGTAGATAAGGAGAGTGAAGCGCGAGCCGCGTATCTCTGTCCGTGATAATACCGACCAGTGCACCGTCCTGGTTGACGACGGGTAAGCGCCGACAGCCGATGCTTTGCATCCGTTCAATGGCGACACCTAGGGAATCGTCAAGCGCTACCGTGAGCGGGTGGGCAGTCATAATATCAGAAACACGCATTGGAAGATTCCTCACTTTTGCTAGCAACATTGTAAAGGGCCAAACGCCCAATCCGAAGTTACTTAAGTGAGCTTGATGGCATGACAAATATCACGAGGCTGAGTGGCACAGCTAAAACAACGACATCTGCACAAAACTTTCGGGTGGCTCTTCATCATCGGTCTCAGCCGTCGGCTCAATATCTGCGGCCTCTACATTCATCCAGGATAACCGCGTCCGAGCCGGCTAGCTCATCCTGGTAATCAGAACTCGCCATGACCTCTTCGCGCATTGCCTTGATATCGTCCTCTTCAAAGCCTGTTTCCAGCAGTACCGAGACGAGGCTCTTCTCATTATTCTCGTCGCGCTCACGGATGACGTGCGCGTAATGTGCTCGCAGGCAGTCGATCCAATCGTTCTCGAACAGGTTTTGCTGCTCCATCACACCCTCAGACAGTAAAACTCTGGTGTAGATCGGGAATATCGACTCGCTCAAAGCCGTCCTGTGTTTTCAGGCCATCAGCATATGCCTGGAGGGCGTGATCCTCACCGTGTACGAGGAAAGTCCGCACAGGTTTCTTCTTGATCGACCCGGCCCAATTGAGCAATCCATTGCGATCTGCGTGCGCCGAAAATCCGGTGATCACTTCTACATGTGCTTTCAGATGGTAGGTATCACCGAATATCCTGACCGTCGGTTCCTTATCCTGAATACGCCGTCCCAACGTGTTTTCGGCCTGATACCCGGCGATAAGGATCGTATTGCGCTCGTCCTCGATGTTGTGGGCAAGGTGATGCTGAATGCGCCCGGATTCTGCCATGCCGCTGGCACTGATAATGATAGCAGGCTCACGCAGGAAGTTGAGTTCTTTGCTTTCGTCAACGGAGTGCGTGTAGTGCATGTCATCGAAACCGAACAGGTTGGCGTTCGCTTTATCGCCCAGAATGAAAGCCCGCGTCTCATCATCGTAGGCTTCGGGATGCAGCGCGAAGATCGAGGTAACGTTTACCGCAAGTGGACTATCGACGTAGATCGGCATATGCGGAATCTTGTGAGCAGACCACATCTTGTGCAGGGCGTAGACGATCTCCTGCGTGCGACCAACGGCAAACGCCGGGACAATCAGCTTGCCGCCGCGCTTGTAAGTCTCAATGACAATGCGCTCCAGTTCTTTTTCGCTGTCGGCGTAAGTCTCGTGAACGCGATCCCCGTAGGTGCTTTCACAAATTAGCACATCGGCCCGATCCACGAACGTTGGATCGCGCAGGATCGGCAATCCCGGTTGGCCCAAATCACCGCTGAACACGAGTGTGAGATCGCGGTTTGTATCACGGTCTTCTATGTTGAGGACGACAATGGCGCTCCCCAGCATGTGGCCCGCGTCCAGATACGTCAACGACACGCCGGGGAGAAGCTGTGTCTGCCGCGCATAGTCGATTGCGTGGAAATTGCGCAGGGAGGCCGTGGCGTCAGCTTGCGTATAAAGTGGCTCTATCGGCGGTTCGCCCTGTCGTGACCGCTTCTTATTGACGAATGCCGCGTCGCTCTCTTGAATGTGAGCGCTGTCCAGAAGCATCGCGCCGCACAGATCGCGCGTGGCAAAAGTCGCGTAAATGTCCCCTTTGAAGCCAGATTTCACGAGGTTGGGGATGTTGCCGGAGTGGTCGATATGGGCGTGCGAGAGAACCATCACATCTACATGGGTCGTGTCGAAGGGGAGAGTCCGGTTGCGCTGAAACGCTTCCTGCCGTTTGCCCTGGTACAGGCCACAGTCCAGCAGAATTTGTCGTCCATTGACTTCCAGCAAGTGCTGAGAGCCAGTCACAGTGCGGGCCGCCCCGTGAAACGTGATCTTCATATTCCCCCCGGTTAGCCAGCCGACTACTGGCAGTGATCGCAAAACCCGCTGCTGATTGTAACACGATCAATGCTATCTAATTTTCGCCCTTCAATCAATCGTTTCCATCTTAATGTGCCGGATTGATGTTTGCCTCAAGCGCCGGAGTCGGCGTAAAAGTCGGTAGTGCGGTTGGCGAAGGCGGAGCCAGCACCTTTGGACCGATCACATAGCCAGGATGGGGGATGACACTGGCATCCTGCGGCGGCATCACATGTCTCACAAAAGCCCTTGATCACGTATGGCTCATCCAGCAGCGAACCGTTGATATAGACACGTCCGTGACTTACCTGGACCAGTTCACCGGGTAAGCCAATGACGCGCTTGATCAGGTCTTCGCAGTTTTTGTCGTCAGGCTGCGGCGTTTTGCAGTCCTGGCTTGGCGAGTGAAGCACGACGACATCACCACGGGCGGGGCGTGCAAAATAATAGGCGAAGCGGTTGACGACGATGACTTGACCAGCATAAAAATTGGGCTGCATACTTGGGCCTTCGAGCGAGGCGCGCACTGTTGAGAGATTTACGAGGGTGTAAACCACGACGATTAACACAACCATTTCAAGGATGTCACGGCGCAGCCTTCGGCGCGATATTAAGCTGGGGCGATCTGCAAGCTGGGCAATAATCGGGACTGTCGGCTCTGAAGACATGACTGCACGTTTCTCCTTGTCAATTCGGTGTTAATTCGTTGCGCTGGCAGCAATCGGCCCATAATTCGGATGCGGAATGATGGTTGCATCCTGCGGCGGCCAATAGCGGATCCATGCCTGTCCTTCGATCAGTTGCCGCGGGATTGGACCGAAGCTGTGACCATCCCAACTGTTGTTACGATTATCTCCAAGCACAAAATACTCGTTGTTCTTGAGAGTCCAGGGGTCATGCGGGTCACAACTGTTGTTCTTACAAAACTCCGCCACATATGGCTCATCTAACAGCGACCCATTGATATACACCCGACCATTCTTAATATTTACTGTCTCACCGGGCAAACCGACGACGCGTTTGATCAGCAACTCGCAGTTCTTGTCATCGGATGGTGCATTGCGACAGTCCGGAAGCGGGCTGTGCAGCACCACGACATCACCACGGGCAGGACCACTGAAATAATACGCGAAACGATTTACGATCACAAGCTGACCCGTATAAAAATTGGGTTGCATACTGGGACCATAGACAATGGCACGCACTGTCGAAAGGTTAACCAGGGTATAGACCAGTACAATTAGCACGACTGTTTCAATAACATCACGGCGCAGCGTCCGATCTGAACGAAGCTTTGGTCGCTCCGCGATGCCAGGCATCGGTTCAGTTGTCGGCTGCTCAATCTCAGCATCAATCACGTTAAGACACTCCTCAATGGATCAGGCGAGCTAACCCTGTCGCCGGAGAGGGATTCGGGGCAATTGGGCGATAGGCGGGATGAGAAACCATGCCAATGTCCTTCAGAGGCCAGTACAAAATCCATGCCTGCCCAACGATCAGGTTGCGTGGGATTGGACCGAGGATATGGCTGTCGAAACTTACCGGACGGTTATCACCCAGGACAAAGTATTCGTCACCCTTAAGCGACCAATTCCCGTCGCAGTTTTTCGGACAAAATTCGTGGATGTAGGGTTCATCAATGAGGGTGCCATTGATGTAAACTCGCCCCGCTTTGATCTGCACCTGTTCACCGGGCAAGCCAATCATCCGTTTGATAAAATTCACCGTTTTATCGCGGGGATCGATCATCACGATGACATCCCCACGGGCTGGGTTGCCGAAATAGTAGGCGAAGCGGTTGACAATGATGTGCTCGCCCGTGAAGAAATTGGGCAGCATACTATCGCCGATGACCTCATAGCGGGTGGTTGCCAGATTGACCAGCGTATAGATTGTAGCAATTAGCAGAATAATCTCGATGGCATCACGCCATATGCTACGCCGCGAGACTAATCCCGGCGTCGTAGTATCCCGATTTTCTGTTGGTGTTAACGACTGCTCGAACTCGAAGGCCACACATTCACTCCCAACGATAAGCAACTCAATATTTTATCACGCTAAGCGCTTTTTTTTCCAGGTGCTTTCTCCGCCACATTTGCAAAATCGTATCCAGTTTGCGCGAACAATGTGGACTTTTAATGAAAGTCTCATTGAGCGCGGTCTGATTTTATTACGCTGGCTCCGTCGTTTTCAGGCGAGTTGAATTTACCATTGCCTCCTGCCTACCCACGTTGTATGATCCTCATTGACGGGATTGTTGATGCGAGATCACCCATGAAAGTCCACCTGACCAGCCTCGGCTGCCGCCTCAACCAGAGCGAAATTGATAGCATGGCGCGTGAATTCATGCGGCGTGGCGATCAGGTCGTGGATGCTGCCGAGAGCGCCGATCTGTTCGTGGTTAATACCTGCGCGGTCACGCAAGAGGCCACCCGCAGCAGCCGTCAATTGATCTATCGCCTGCACCGCACCAGTCCTGATGCCCGCATTGCGGTGACTGGCTGCTATTCAAACATCGCGCCTGCCGAGACAGCGACGTTACCCGGTGTTACGCATGTGGTCGACAATCTCGCCAAAGAGTCGCTGGTGTCAATTGTCACGGGCGAACCTGCCGCGCCCGTCGAGTCTTTTGACCATGAACCCGTCATGCGGGATCGTCTGGCGGGGGCGCAAGGCCGGACCCGTGCGTTCATCAAAGTGCAGGATGGTTGTGATCGCCATTGCAGCTTTTGCGTCACGCGCGTTGCACGGGGCAAAGGCCGCAGCCGCCCAATGACCGAGATCGTGGCAGAAATTCGTGAATTGCACGCGGCAGGTTATCAGGAAGCTATCCTCACGGGTGTTCACCTGGGCAGCTATGGGCATGATCTGGGCGAGCCAGACCTGCTCTACCATCTGCTCCGTGCTATTTTGGCTGACACCGATATCCCGCGTGTACGGCTATCATCGCTAGAGCCGTGGGGTATTCCATCGGGATTCTTTGACCTGTGGCAGAATCCGCGCCTGTGCCGTCATCTACATTTGCCGCTGCAAAGCGGCTGTGATTCAACACTGCGCCGGATGATCCGCCGCACCAGCCAATCGGAATTCCGCGCCGTGGTCGAAGCGGCCCGGCAAGCAATCCCTGATGTTGCCATTGCCACGGACATTATTGTCGGCTTTCCGGGTGAGACCGATCAGGAGTTCAGCATTAGTCGCGATTTCATCGAAGCAATGAACTTTGCCGATATGCACGTGTTTCGCTACAGTCAACGTCCAGCCACCGCAGCCGCCCGCATGGGGAATCAAGTATCTGAGGATGTCAAGCACAGGCGCAGCGATGAACTCCACGATTTGAAGCGCCGCTGTCAGGAGCAGTTTGCGCGGCAGTTTGTCGGCAAGTCGATGCCTGTGCTGTGGGAAGCGGTGAGTGGTGCCACGCAGAATGGTTTCATCAACAGCGGTTACACTGACAATTATCTGCGCGTTCGCTCCATAGTCCCGGATGTCCTGACCAACCAGATTAGCGAGACGACGTTGCTCAGTTTTGATGTCCAGGCGGGGCTGATGCAGGGCGAGTTTATCTAGTGCATTCTGAGAGGAGCCTCAATGGTCGATGACTGTATCTTTTGCAAGATAGTGCAGGGCACAATTCCGTCAAAGATCGCGTTCCAAAACGACGAAATGATCGCTATTCATGATATCAATCCAGCCGCGCCAATCCACATTCTGATTATGCCTCGGCAGCATATCGCCAGTACAGCCGAACTCACCGAACAAAATGTGCCCCTGATCGGTCATATGGTCCTGGTTGCTGCACAACTTGCCCGCGAAAATAACCTTGAGGACAGCGGCTACCGGATCGTGACCAATACCGGCGCAGATGGTGGGCAGACCGTAAATCACCTGCATCTGCATTTGCTTGGCGGGCGACATATGACCTGGCCTCCCGGCTGATTGATTAGCTAACACATCGTGTTCCCTCTCTATAAGGAGCTAAAATGCACCCAAAAGAACAACTGAATGAAGACCTGAAAGCCGCCATGAAATCTGGCGACGCGTTTCGCAAGGATACGCTGCGCCTCATGATGTCAGCCATCAAGCAGGTTGAAGTCGATCAGCGGAAAACACTGACCGAAGAAGATGTCTACGGTCTGCTTCAGACCGAGGCCAAAAAGCGCCGCGACAGCATCACCGAGATGCGCGGTGCGGGACGCAACGATCTTGCCGACAAGGAACAGGCCGAACTTACCCTGATTGAATCATATCTGCCGCAGCAGATGACCCGCGAGGAGCTTGAGGTTGAAGCCCGCAAAGCCATCGCGGAATCAGGCGCATCTTCTGCCAAGGAAATGGGCAACGTGATGAAGGTGTTGATGCCGCGAGTCAAGAACCGCGCCGACGGCAAGCTCGTCAACGAGGTCGTCAAATCACTTTTAGGATAGTTCGCATCAAATTTCTGGTAAAATATGTAGATGCCAAAATCGCCTGACGACCTACGCGGCGATGGCATCGATCTATGAGCAAACTCACGGAAAATCCACTGGGGCGGAAAGTAACCCTGGCGATCCTCGGAATTGCCTTCGTGGCAACCACCTCGGTGTTGATCGCGTACAATGCGCTTGTTCCGGTTGAAGGCGTGGAATTGGCGACGGGACAGGTCGCGCCCAAAGATATCATTGCGCCTCGCAGCATCAGCTACGACAGCGATGTGTTGACCAAATTGGCCCGACAGGCTGCCTCCGATGCCATTCAAGAGGTCTACGATCCGCCAAATCCGGGTGTAGCCCGACAGCAGATTCAACTGGCCCGCCACGTTCTGGATTATATCGACAACGTGCGACACGACTCCTTCGCCACGCTGGTCCAACAGAAAGCCGATCTGGAAGCGATTACCGCCTTCAAGGTCAACGATGATATGGCGGCAAGCCTGCTCCAGCTTTCCGATGATACGTGGAAAGCCGTCGATGGGCAGGTTATGACTATCCTGGATCGCGTGATGCGCAATGAGGTACGCGAAAACAATCTGACTGAACTTTACGCCAATATCCCGAATCTCATCAGCGTGACGGTGGATGAAGCCAATACCAGCATCATCACATCACTGGTCACGGATCTGGTCAAGCCCAACACCTTTTACAATGAAGAGCGGACAACCGAAACCCGCAAGCAGGCGGCAGCCGCGATCAACACCGAACGGCGAACTTTTGCGCAAGGACAGGTAGTTGTACGTGCTGGGAGCATCGTTACTGATGCGGACATGGAAGCCCTGACGCAGCTAAAACTCTTGCAGCCAGTAGACCGGCGTGTCCAGGCGATTGTCGGCGCATTTCTTGCCATGATTACCCTGTGTACGCTGGGTGTACTCTATCTCCGGCGGCTGCACACAAGCCTGTATCGCGATGTCCCGCAGATGATCTTCATCGGCGGGTCGTTCGTCATCTTTCTGGCGGGGGCGCGCATCTTCGCCACAGCCAGCGAGTTTCAATCACACCTGTATCCAGCCGCAGCCTTTTCATTGATCATTGTGATCCTGGCTGGACCGCAGGCGGCGCTTATTTTGACTGGAGCTTTTGCTGCCGCCATCGGGCTGGTAACGGGCAATTCGCTGGAATTTGCGATGTTAGTTGCCGTCGGTGGGGCGGCGGGTATCCTCAGCTTATACCGCGTCGAACGGCTCAATGCGTACTTTGTCGCCGGATTGGTGATCAGTGCGACCAACGTTGCGGTCAGCATCCTGTTTATGTTGATGGGTGGCAGTGTCGATCCGGTGACTATTGTGATCGTTCTGGTTGCAGGGCTGCTTAACGGCGTTCTGTCGGCAGGACTGGCGATTGTCGGCCTGTATCTCATCAGCGGCCTCCTGAATATGCCGACGCCCGTTCGCCTGATCGATCTCTCGCAGCCGAACCAGCCACTTTTGCAGCGTTTGTTGCGCGAGGCTCCGGGCACATATCAGCACAGCTTGCAGGTTGCCAATCTCGCTGAACTGGCAGCAGAACGCATCGGGGCGAACGCCGCGCTGGTACGTGTGGCAGCACTGTATCACGACATTGGCAAAGTGACGTATCCCCATTTCTTCGTAGAAAATCAGGCGGAGGGCGTTAACCCTCATGATAAGCTGGATGATCCGCTTCGCAGCGCTCAGATCATTATCTCGCACGTGACCGAAGGCGAGAAGCTGGCCCGCAAGCATCATTTGCCTTCGGTGCTGATCGACGGCATTTTGCAGCATCATGGAACAACGCCCGTGTTGTACTTTTACAATCAGGCTCTCAAGGCCGTAGACTACGACACAACCAGGGTAAACAAGGCCGCCTTCTCCTATCCCGGCCCGTGTCCCCGCAGTCGTGAGGCCGCGATCCTGATGTTAGCGGATTCGAGCGAAAGCATTGTGCGGGCCAAGCATCCTCAGACCAAGCAGGAGATCGAGGACATCGTGCTGGATATTATCGAAGGTCGCGTCGCCGAGGGCCAGCTTGATAACAGTTTCCTGACCATCAACGATCTCAAAGTGATCCGCGAGGTATTTGTCTCGACGTTGCAGGGTGTGTTCCACCCGCGCATTGTATACCCGGCGGCACCCGTTCCAAGCGATGTTCGCGAAACTCCACAGGTTGTGACGACACAGGTTGATGCGCTGCCTGCGTCACCTCCTGCGCCCGCCGCCGCGACGATGGCAGGTGAGGTGCGTTCGTGAGCGTGTATGTAGTTGACATTCAGGATGAATATGGCGTTGCGGATTTCCCGACAGGACGTGTCATTGACGCAATCCACAATGTGTTGGTTCGCCACGAGGTCGAGGAAGGCACTGCCGTCACTGCTGTTATTACGGATGATGAGCATGTTCGCAGTCTCAACGCCGAGTTTCGAGGGGTGGACGCGCCCACCGATATCCTGTCCTTTCCGGCTGACCCATTGCCAGAGGAAATAGAAGGCGAGGCTCCGTACCTGGGCGATCTTATCATTGCCTACCCTTATACGCTGCATGAGGCCGCTGAAGCTGGTCACGATATTGCTGATGAACTCGTGCTGCTGGTCATCCACGGCACACTGCACCTGCTTGGCTACGACCATGATAACGAGGAACATCAGGACGGCATCTGGGTCGAGCAGGCCGAAGCATTGGCGGCAGCAGGAGTCGCAATTGAAGTGCCGCGCTTTACCTTTGGAGATAATGTTGACGTCTGAACGCTGGCGTCGCCTGTTTACACCGCATCCCGATATCCAGGCGACCCTTTCCGCGAAACCCGACGAATACAGCCCGATCATTAGCCGGAGCCGGATGGCGAGTCTACGTTATGCGCTGGCTGGCTGGCTGCATATGCTGCGCTATCAAAAGAACGTCCGCATCCAGGCCATTGCAACTATTCTGGTGTTTGCCGTGGGGCTGTGGCTGGCCCTCCCTCCGATCAGTTGGGCCGTTCTGATTATGATGATCTGCATGAACTGGATGGCGGAGTTCTTCAACGCCGCGCTTGAGGCGGTGGTCAATCTCGCCAGTCCAGAAATTCACCCGATGGCGCGAGTTGCCAAGGATGTGGCGGCGGCAACAGCGCTGCTGGCGGCGGTGGCGTCCGCAATCGTCGGCGCACTTGTGATGGGACCGCCGCTTCTGGAACGCGTTATTCCCTGGCTGATGCACACGTTACACTAGTATCCTAAAAACCCCCTAACCTTAGCCCTTCCCCCCGTAAAGAGGGGAAGGGAACAAGATTGTCTAGAAGCCCCTCCTTCTTTATGGGGGAGCCTCCCGGTTTGGGGTGAGGGCTGAACCCAGAAAACTCGTCAAGTCGGGACCGTAGAGGAACTTTCCTGATTGATTAGTGGATCACTGCCTGAGCTGCACCCGCCAGATAGCAGCACCACTTGCATTATTGACACTGAACTTGTCCTGCCAATCAGAACCAAACATGAGGCCGCTTTTGCCCGAGAACCACACCCGCAAATGTTGTCCAGGGCAGAGTAGTGGCGGCTCCGTGCCAGTTCCTAGCGGCGCGAACCGAACATTATCTAGCCAGGGAATGAACAGAAATCCGTCGGGAGCTTTAAGTTTCTCAACTTTGCCATCTCGTGCTGCTTGTTGAAACCTCGATGGAGGGTAGCGGGTATAGAACAGGTAGGCCATGTAAGCCTCAAAGCTGGGTTCAAGCCAAACTTCATCACAAGATTGGCTGTGCTCGCTGACATACTGCAACACGGATCGAAATCCAATATTGTAGGGAATTAGCTCGGCGGGCGCATTCGTTTCGAGTAATGGTGGCGAGAAGTAGCCACCAAAAAACAAAAGGCAAAATATAAGCAGTAGGGACACACCAGGCACGACGCCAGCATAAAGGACAGCCCGGCGGCGGAATCGAGTCCGGAGCAGCGCCTCGAAAACCAATATTGCGCCATAACCAGCGACGAGTTCCGGCAGCGGCAGCACATTAATCTCGCGGTGAGCCGTCGGTCCCCAGGTCAGACTTGAAGCAATCGGATAGGTTACCAGCCACAGGCCAAGCAATATGGGGAGGTTAAAACCGAGTTTTGTCCACGGGCGGCGTATAAAGTCGATCAAAACGACAATCCACAGCGGTCCCTCCAACCAGAACAATTCTCCAACGCCATAAGGGAGATGAATGTCCGGGGTGCGGTTCAAACCTTGAAAGAACAACCCACTCGGATCGAACTGCGCCGCATAGTTTCCAAAAATGTGAATGTACCAATCTGGCAGGATCGTTACCGAAACCTGCTGGAAATGTTGTTGAATGAGCGCTCCATGGGCAAGCTGATCGTAAATGAGCGGACTAATAAACAGAATGTACAGCCCAAGCCACACGAACAAGGTTCGCCGTTGGCATTGCAGGGTTTTCCAGGCCGCCAGAATGCACGCGCCGAGCAGCACTGCCGCAACCAGAAATGCAATCCTCGTAAAAACAACGTGCCAGGGGTCAATTGCCAGGAACAGCCCGGCCAACAATCCCGCACCTGGACTAAACCAGCGTCGTCCCAGAAGGATAGTCAGAAAAATGGTTGCAATACCCATCAAGGCAAAAGGCAACCGCGCGGTAAATTCATTCAGGCCAAATAGACCGACAAACGGCGCGGTTATATAATATGGCAGGGCAAGACTGTAATCATTAAACCCACGTATGTGCAGCGGCAGCGGCGTGCCGTGTTCATCCGCGCCCGTAGACCACAGGCTCCAGGCATCATAAGCGATATTCATTTCGTCAGCGCTAAATTGCTGCGGATACTCGCCTAAACGATATAAACGTACACCGGCTGCCAGCAGGATGACAAGCAGCAAGCCAATCCAAAAATAAGACTTATATGCAGGGTGTTCGGCAGTTTTTGTAGGCTCCAAATTCCAAACTCCTGCACATTAACGGCTGCTAAAGATACCTAAAGCCCCTTCATTTTTGCCCGTCAGATAAATTGACTGCAACCAGTTGTGGTCGGCAACCTCCGCAGTACACGGGCCGAAAGTGCAGACCCTGATATGTCGCCGTTTAGATTGTTTTTCTAATTTCTCCAGCACTTGCTGCAAAACTTTTCCCCGAAAAGGCGTATACATATAAAATATGGTTCCATC
>WNFI01066993.1_pt1 | contig 12521 bp, 12 predicted proteins | sample 5400471 | NCBI WGS metagenome assembly WNFI01 (sample SAMN13153348, study PRJNA577476) | soil metagenome | isolation source: 100 cm saprolite on Douglas fir-dominated hillslope | place: USA:California | collected 2013-09-17 | reverse complement strand
TGTAACTTCCCTCTTTACGTTTAAGCGCTCACCGCGGAGGACGCAGAGGACGCGGAGGAAAACCAAAAACGAGGAAAAGTAACTTGGGGTCAATAAAGGACTGTTCGTCAATGCTGCAAACTTTTACTGCAATTGATCGTCGGCGAATGACGGATTTGACCCCTGGTATGCTTTTCTCTCTCTTGCCTTTCCTCTGCGTCCTCTGCGTCCTCAGCGGTGAGTGCTTGTTGGAATTTAAATCACTGTTACGCCGCGACAGCGTTGCGACCGTTGGCAAAATTGTCGTCGAGCGGATAGATCGGTCTGCGCAGCTTGCGGTAGTCGAATTCGGTCCAGTCCGAGGATGACACGCCCGGCGCGTCGCAGAACACCATGCCTTTTGCGATCGGCAGGAACACCGGACGGAAGTACATCCGCGACTTCAGCAGCAGGTAGCGCTGGCGGGCGGGGTCGATACCCACACTTTCATATACGCCGCGGTCCCAGGGTTCCTGGTTGCGCTCGGAGATGATGACCAGCGCGGTGCCGGTGTCGAGCACCACGGTCCTGCCCATGAAGCAGCGCATGCCGGTGAACTGCGGTCCGGTGATGGTGTACTCGCCGTCCGTGATGGTGCGGACTACACCGGTCAGCGTCAAAGGCTCACCTTTGCGCCGGATCGACGGCATATCCATCTTGCCGCCTACCGGCAGCGTGACCTTGGCCCCCATGCCGGCCTCGACCAGCTTCGCCACGGCTTCAGGATCGCGGATCGGCGCAACTGCGATACCGGACAGGCCCTGGCGCAGTGCCTCACGCAGTACGTACATCGTGTCCTGCGTCGAACCGGAGGCGCAGTTGTCGGCGTGATCCAGCAGCAGAATCGGTCCACCCGACTGTTCGCCCATGCGCCTGGCCTGCGCGATCGACTGCTCGAGCGGCTGCCCGCGGTAGATGAAATCTTCCTTCTGCGCCCAGGCGACGTCCAGGATCCGATTGCACGCGCTCTCGGCGGCAGCTTTATTGCCGTCGCAAACCGTGACCACGCTGATGCCGGCGTCGTGAATGTCCGCCATCTGGAAGCCGCCGAACGCGGTGGCGGCCAGCAGGCCGCCACGTTCCGCGGCGTGGGCGGCTTCGACAAAATCCTTCATCGCCCCTTCGGCGGTGTTCTGGCGCAGCGTCTGAGCCAGGATCGGCGCGTTACCCCAGGCCATCACCGGCTTGACCTCGCCTTTCATCATGCGCATCAGAATTGCGCCGGCCAGCCCGCCGGATTCGTACTGGTCTACATGCGGGTAGGTCTTGTAGCCGGTGATGATGTCGCAGTTGCGCACCATGCGCTCAGTGACGTTGGCGTGCAGGTCCAGTGACACGGCGATCGGCGTACGTGGCGCAATGGCGCGGATTTTTTCGAGCAAGGTGCCTTCGCCGTCGTCGGTACGGTTCGCCACCACCATCGCGCCATGCAGGTCGAGCAGCACGGCGTCGCAGCCCTTGGCAACGTCATTGCAAATTGCCTCGCAGATGCGGTCGTAGGCGCTGCCGTCTACCGGCCCGCTTGGATTCGCCCAGGCTGCGACCGGCGTAATCACTTCCGCGCCGACTTTTGCGGCAAGATCGAGGAAGGCCGCCATGGCCATTCCTTTGCCCTGCATCGCTTCGAACGCATCGCGGCCGAGATACGGTCCCTTCGGCCCGAACTCCTCCCACGGCGTCGGCACCGGCGAGAAGGTGTTGGTCTCGTGCTGCATCTGGGCGACGACGAATTTCATTGCATGCATTCCAAAAAGGCGCTCACCACGGAGGACACGGAGTACACGGAGAAGTGCAAACAATATGCAGACCACCTGCAAAATTCATTCCGTTGTTGCGGACGCCGTGTTACGAAAAATGTTTTGATCTCAGATTCCTCCGTGTCCTCCGTGCACTCCGTGGTTCAGTTGTATTCAGGGGAGCGTCTTGAGAACGTCGCGCACGGTATCGAAGAGCTGGTCGATCTGCGCTTTTTCGATGATGAACGGTGGCGACAGGGCGATCGTGTCGCCGGTGGTGCGGATCAGGACATTCTTGTTGTAGGCGCGCAGGAAAGCTTCGAAAGCGCGCGCACCGGGTTTGTCGGCCATGGATTGCAGTTCGATGCCGACCACCAGTCCGATCGTGCGGATGTCGATTACATGCGGCAGACCCTTGAGAGCATGCGCCGCGTTTTCCCAGTACGGGGCCAGCTCGGCGGCGCGCTCGAACAGTTTCTCTTCCTTGAACAGATCGAGGGACGCGCAGGCGGCCGCGGCCGCCAGCGGATGGCCGGAATAGGTGTAGCCGTGGTAGAACTCGATGGCGGCATCGGGTCCGCCTTTTTCCATGAAGGTGTCGTAAATGCCTTGCTTCACGACCACGCCGCCCATGGGCACGGCTGCATTGGTCAGCGCCTTGGCGCAGGTGATGATGTCCGGCGTCACGCCGAAGGTCTGCGCCGCAAAGGCTTTTCCGGTCCGGCCGAAACCCGTGATGACTTCGTCGAAAATAAGCAGGATGCCGTACTTGTCGCACAGGCTGCGCAGTCTTTGCAGATAACCCTTGGGTGGCAGGAGCACGCCGGTCGAACCCGCGACCGGTTCGACAATCACCGCGGCGATATTGGATGCGTCGTGCAGTTGCACCAGCCGTTCGAGATCGTCGGCCAGTTCGGCGCCGTGCTCGGGTTGCCCGCGTGAAAAGGCGTTGCGCGCCGGGTCGTGCGTGTGACGCATGTGGTCCACCGACCCGAGCATGTTGCCGAAGGTCTTGCGGTTGCCGACCATGCCGCCGACCGAGATGCCTCCGAAGCCCACGCCGTGATAGCCGCGCTCGCGTCCGATCAGGATGCGCCGCGTGCCTTCCCCGCGTACACGGTGGTACGCCAGCGCGATCTTGAGCGCGGTGTCGACGGCTTCGGAGCCGGAGTTGGTGAAGAACACCCGGTTCATGCCCTGCGGCGTGATCGAGACCAGTTTTTCCGCGGCCTGGAAGGCGGCGGGATGATGCATCTGGAATCCGGTGGCGTAATCCATGGTGGCCGCCTGTTTCTGGATCGCCTCGACGATCGGGGCGCGGCAGTGGCCGGCATTGACCGCCCACAGGCCGGCGATGCCGTCGAGCACCTTGCGGCCGTCATGGGTCTGGTAGTACATGTCTTTTGCCGACACCAGCAGGCGCGGCGCGGCCTTGAACTGGCGGTTGGCGGTAAACGGGATCCACAAGGGTTCCAGGTTCAGTGAAGCGTTCAGGTGCCGCAGGGCTTTTTCGTCTGGCATGTTCATGGCAGCGTCCTCATCGATCAGCCTCGGTCGAGGCTGCGCAAAAGCATTGATTCGGACGGTCATTATAGAGCCGCGCGGCGCCTCGCATCCAGCCGGGATTTGCCTGGGCTCGGGGCATCGCTTATCCTTCCTTGCCCGGCGTGTTGCCTCGCGACGGCCCGAAGGCCTCTGGCCGCATCGATCCCACCAGGAATTCCCCGATGGACCTGAATTACACGAAGGAAGAAACCGCATTTCGCGCCGAAGTGCGTGAATTCATCCGCAGCCATCTGCCTGGCGACCTGTCGAGAAAAGTCCTCGAGCACAAGCGCCTGGGCAAGGACGACTACGTGCGCTGGCAGAAAATCCTGTTCGAGAAGGGCTGGATTGCGGCTGGCTGGCCGGCGCAATACGGTGGCACCGGCTGGTCTTCGATCCAGCGCTTCATTTTTGAAGACGAGAGCGCGGCGGCCGGCGCGCCGCGGCTGACGCCCTTCGGACTGCATATGGTCGGCCCGGTGATCATCGCCTTCGGCACCGAACCGCAGAAAATACATTATCTGCCGCGCATCCTGTCCAGCGAAGACTGGTGGTGCCAGGGCTATTCCGAGCCGGGATCGGGATCGGACCTCGCGTCGCTGAAGACCCGTGCCGAACGCAAAGGCGACCAATACATCGTCAACGGCCAGAAAACCTGGAACACGCACGGGCAGTGGGCCGATATGTGCTTCTGCCTGGTGCGCACCTCCAGCGAGGGCAAGAAGCAGGACGGCATTTCCTTCCTGCTGATCGACATGCATTCCCCCGGCATCACGGTGCGGCCGATCATTACCCTCGATGGCGAGCACGAGGTCAACGAAATCTGGTTCGAGAACGTCGAGGTACCGGTGCAGAACCTCGTCGGCGAGGAAGGCAGGGGCTGGGCCTGCGCCAAGTTCCTGCTGTCGCACGAGCGCACCGGCATCGCCGGCGTCGGCGCATCGAAACGCGAGCTGCAATACCTGAAGCACATCGCCACGCAGGAACAGGAGGGCGGCAGGCCGCTGATGGAAGACCCCCTGTTCCGCGATCGTGTCGCCCGTGTGGAGATCGACCTGATGGCGCTCGAGATCACCTGCCTGCGGGTGGCGAGTGCGGATCGTGACGGCAAGGCCCCGGGCCCGGAAGCCTCCATCCTCAAGATCAAGGGCACCGAGATCCAGCAGGAACTCACCGAGCTGATGATGGACGCCGTCGGACCTTACGCGCTGCCGCACCTGCCGATGGCCTGGGGCGATCACTGGATCGGCGCGCATGTCGGCCCCGACTACGCCGCGCCGCTCGCGGCTCGCTACTTCAACTACCGCAAGACCACCATTTACGGCGGGTCCAACGAAATCCAGCGCAACATCATCGCGCAGATGGTTCTGGGACTTTGAAAGTCAAAATCGTTCACCACGGAGGACACGGAGGACACGGAAGAAAACAATAGATAGAACGTGAGCCGGAGAAAATTGCGTGGCATTTTAATTTCTCCTTGTCCTCCGTGTCCTCCGTGGTTCAGTGTTTACAGATATGGATTTTTCGCTTACAGAAGAACAGACGATGCTCAAGGACAGCGTGAATCGCTTCCTCGAGAAAAATTTCAGCTTCGAGCAACGGCGCAAGATGCTCGCGGATCGCCAGCCGATGAATGTGCAGCTCTGGGAGGGGCTGGCTTCGCTGGGCGTGCTCGGCGTGCCGTTCTCTCCCGAGGACGGCGGATTCGGCGGCGGCGGCGTGGAAACGATGCTGGTGATGGAAGCGCTCGGCCGCAATCTGACGCTCGAACCCTATCTGGCGACCGTGGTATTGGCCGGAGGCTGCGTGGCGTTGGGCGCGGCCGAATGGCAGAAAAAGATCCTGCTGCCGAAGCTCATCGACGGCTCGATGATTCTGGCCTTCGCGCATGCCGAGCCGAACGCCCGTTTCGATCTCGGCCATGTCGGGACGCAGGCGATCCGGGACGGCAACAACTTTGTGCTGGAAGGCGAGAAGACGTTGGTATTGCATGGCTCGGTGGCGGACAAATTCATCGTGTCGGCGCGCACCGCAGGCAGCCCACCAGACGCGCGCGGCGTCAGCCTGTTCATCGTCGAGGCCGACGAGGAAAATCTCGGCGGCCAGGAATATCCCCTGTTCGACGGAACTCGCGCACTCGACCTGCAACTCTCCGGCGTGAAAGTCGGTCCCGAATCGGTGATCGGCACCCTCGACCAGGCCATGCCCTTGATCGATACAGTGCTCGATCGTGCGATGGCCGCGTTGTGCGCGGAGGCAGTCGGCATCATGGACGCATTGCACGCGGCGACGGTGGAGTATCTGAAGACGCGGCAGCAATTCGGCCAGCCGATCAGCCGCTTCCAGGCGTTGCAGCATCGCGCGGTCGACATGTTGGTGCAACTGGAGCAGGCGCGCTCGATGGCGTTGCTGGCCGCTTCGAAAATCGACTCGGCGGATGTTTCGGAGCGCCGGCGCACCGTTGCCGCGGCGAAGGAAATGACCGGCCGCGCGGGCCGCTTCGTCGGCCAGCAGGCGATCCAGTTGCATGGCGGCATGGGCATGACCGACGAACTCAACGTCAGCCACTAAGGGAACGCAAAGGAAAGCAATGCAAGGTGAATGATTCGCTGGGGTGATTTACGTAGCTCGGCGTAGGACCGCAATCTAATTGCATGCGCAGAGAGAAATCGTCTCGGACAGAATTTGACAACCCCCACGCTTTTCGACGTTTCACGCCTTCCTTCGCGTTTCCTTTGCGTCATTGCGGTGAATTGTTCTTGGGGAGTTAAGCGTTGATTACAAGGTATTGGGAAGATTTCAAGGTCGGGGAAGTCGAGCAGATCGGTGGCAAACGCGTCGAGAAGGATGAAGTGATCGCCTTTGCGAAGCAATTCGATCCGCAGCCGTTCCATGTCGACGAGGGCGCCGCAAAGGCGTCGATGTACGGCGGCCTGATTGCCAGCGGGTGGCACACCTGCGCGATGGTCATGCGCATGATGTGCGACGCCTACCTGTCGCATTCGGCCAGCGTGGGTTCGCCAGGCATCGACAACCTCAAATGGCTGAAACCCGTGCGGCCGGGCGATACGATCAATGCGCGACGCACCACGATCGAAACGCGGGTGTCGAAGAGCAGGCCGGACATCGGCATCGTCAACAACTTGTGGGAAGTATTCAATCAGAACGGAGAGATGGTGCTGTCCATGCAAGGTTATGGAATGTTTCGCCGCCGCAACCCGGGGAGCGCAGTGACGTGAACATGCTGTTCAAACACAAGGTGCACGTGCTCTACCGCAAGGAAGAACTCGACCACGAGCGCCTGGAGGGTAAGGTCGCGGTCGTGCTCGACGTGTTGTTCGCCACGTCGACCATCATCACGGCCCTCGCCAACGGCGCGACCGAGGTCATCCCCACGCTGGACGAAGCAGGGGCCCGGGCGGAGGCGCAGAAGCATCCGCCGGGCAGCTACATTCTTGCCGGCGAGCTCTATGCCGAAACGCTGCCAGGGTTCGCGTCGCCGACCCCGCTGGCGCTGCTCGAGGAGAAGATCGCCGGTCGCAAACTGATTTATTCGACGACCAACGGCACGGTCGCGCTGCGGCAATCGTCGCGGGCGGATCATGTTTACGCCGGGGCGTTGCTCAATGGCGAGGCGGTGGTCAATCGGGTCCTGGAGCGCCATCCGGGTAAGACGATCCTTATCGTGTGCTCCGGATCGATGGGCATGGTAAATCTCGAAGACCTCTACGGCGCCGGATATTTCGTCGATCTGCTGTCGCGTGTGCTCGACGAGAACAGCGACTTTTCCGATGCCGCGCTGGCGGCACGGAGCCTGTTTCGCAGCGAGGACGCGGCCGATTGCCTGCTGCGTGCGCGCGTCGGGCGCATGATGATCGAGCGCAATCTCACCCATGAAGTTCAATTCGCGGCTCGTCTGAGCGCGCTCGATGCGGTGCCGGTGCTCGAAGGCGGAAGACTGCTCGCGTGAACCGGCTCGCCGTTCTCGCAGTCATGGTTGCGCTGGCGGCACCCGTGCCGGTCCGGGCGGCTCTGGATTGCAGCCGCGCGAAATCCAATACCGAGAAATTGCTGTGCTCGAATTCGCGGCTGGCCGAAGCCGACGATCGCATGGCGCTGGCGTTCCGGGGGGCGATCCATCGCGGCGCCGACCCCAGGACGCTGATGGAAGAACAGCGCGCCTGGAATCAGGATGCGCGCGACGCCTGCAACGATGTCGCGTGCATGCTCGATGCCTACGAGAAACGCATCTCCGACCTCGACAGCCGCTGACGTGGCGGCGGTGGCCGCTGCTTCGATGGAAAGGCCCTTCAACAAAAAATCAGGATTTCCCCGGTGCCGCCCCAGGCAAGGTCGCCGCAGTAGCGCCGCACTTTTTGATTCAAGGGCAGGAAGCGCGCAAAAGACCCGCGATCACGCTGCAGCTGTTTTTCCAGAAGCGTCAGGAAAAGCAGCAAATGCTCGCCGCTGTCCTGGAACGTAGCCGGAAGATTCTCCGGCATGCGGGCCAGCAGCAGCGTACCGCGCTTGAGCGAGAAGCCGGGCATCGTTCCCGCCTTGCCGGCGACGAAGATCGTTCCGGCCAGCATGTTTGCGCCACAATACGCGCCGGCGTTTCCGCCGATCAGCAACAGGCCGCGCCGCATGCGTTCGCCGGCACGGTCGCCGGCATGGCCATGAATCGCAATAATTCCGCCGCGCATGCCCTGCCTGTTTCCGTCGAGCGCGCCACCGCAAAAATCGCCGGCATTGCCGCCGATCCGGATCATTCCCGCTTTCATCCCGCAGCCGGCAAAGGAGCCGGCATTGCCGGTAACGTTTAGGTGTCCGCCGTCCAGGTCCAGTCCAGCGTATGCGCCGCAGTCGCCCTCGACGCCGATCGTGCCGGAACGCATTCCGGCGCCGATGTGCGTCAGCCGGTCGCTGCCGTTGCGAATGACCAGATGTCGCGTATCGCCGGCACCGATTTCGAAAAGGTCTGCGACGCACAACCCGTCGCGCAACGGCAGCGCACCGATCTGCGCGGTGCCCATGCCGTCGAGCCGCTCGGGCGTCAATGCCGACAAATCGACGCTCCGGGCCGGCGACGAGCGCAACCTCAGCGTCAGCGGTTCCATAGCATGACGTCGTGCAGTTCGATGTGATACTGGCCGAGCTTGCCGCCGTAATTGCCTGCGCTCACGCGCAGAATCCCGCCGGCTGCGCCGATCTTGCACACGGCATCGATGCCGGCGCGCATGGCGTTGCGCACATCGATTTCCATCAATCCGTCGATCACGATTTCCAGCACCGCGCCGACATCCGGCGACAGTTCGCTTTTTACCGCGCCGCGCAGGGTCGGACAGAACGCGTCGTTGGTCGACGCAGGCAGCGCCTTGTACTTGGAGCCGACTTTTGAGCCGGAGCGCACCACGCCACCCGGAAAGGGCATGATGACGCCGCGCAGTTTCGACATCGCTTCGACGGCCGCTTCGCAGGCCGCGAGCGCTTCGGATTGACCGCGCGCGAGTACCAGGAAGTTGCCGCCGCCGACGGCCTTGATCATGCCCGTGGTTTCCTCGCAGAGGAATTCGCCGTCCATCACCGGTATGCGCCAATAGCGCTTGCCGCCGATGACTTTGGACATCTGATAGCCGTCGCCGAAGAAGCGCAGATTCCTGCCCAGATTGACGGCCTCGCCGTCGAGGCCGGCGAACACGGCCGAACCCGGCGCGGTCAACACACACTGGCCGACGCGCCGCTCGACTTGTTTTGCGAGTTCCTTGCCCGAGACCGCGAACAACAGTACGGACAATCCGGGGCGGCCGTCGGGTGTTTCCTCCGCCGACAATTCGCGTTCGATTCCGGCCTCGCATCCGCAGCCGATGACCGAAGTGGCGAAGCCGGTTACGGCTCGCGCCGCGTGCCAGGCCCATTTGAGATTCAGGGCAGTGATCAGGATGCGGGTGGCGCGCATGCCGAAGGCTTCGGCGAAGGTGTCGTCGATGACGACGCCGTTGAGAATCATCGTGGCCTCGCGCAGGCGTGCACCAGCGCGCCGCGGCTGCCGCATTCGATCAGTTCGTCCGGAGAGATCGGGAAGTTGTCGAAGCGGATGGTGTGGTAGCGCCCGAAATAATCCCGCAGCCGTTTCTCGATCCCGGGATCGAAGTCGGGGCGCACGACGTGGGTCGCTCCGCGCACGACCTTCACGATGCGCCCATCGCGCGCAACCAGTTCGCCGTCCTTGAATACGAATTCGGGCGCCTGGAACATTTTTTCGCGATCGGGATTATCCCGGTACACGGTGATATCGGCGGCTGCGCCGACGCCCAGATGTCCGCGGTCGGAAAGGCCGAGACTTCGCGCCGGCGCGGCGCGGGTCATGATCGCAATTTCGTAGAGCGAGTATTCCCGGTCGAGCGAGGCGAGCTGGCTGTGGAGCGCTGCATCCGGATGGATCTGCGCGAGCTTTTCGTTGCGAAAACCCTTGTCCATCAGCAGGCGGATCAGGTGCGGGTAGCTGGTGAACGGCGCGCCGTTCGGATGATCGGTGGTCAGGAACAGCCGCCAGGGGTCCTTCACGCGCAGGAATAGTTCCAGTCCTATCGCCCATTGCAGGGCGTTCACGAAGTTTCCATCGCGATAGCGAAACGGAACGATGCCGCAACCGGCGTCGCATTCGATATCCATGCACATCCATTTGTGCGGATGCGCATGCTTTGCGTTGCGGTACTGGGCCATGGTATCGCCGGAAGCGGTCACTGTCTGGCCGAACATGACCTGGCCGACATCGGCGGATACGTTGGCATGGCGGTCGATCGCTTCCGCGATGCCGGCCGCTTCGGAGGAGAACCTGCGCTTGCCCTCGGTGCCGTAGCTGTGGAACTGGATGTGCGTGAGATGGATCGGCAGGCCTTCGGCCGCGTCCATGGTGGCGAGCGTCGACGCCGCATTGCCCGGTACGCCGAGATTGCTGGCGTGAACATGCAGCGGATGCGGTATCGACAGTTCGTGCAGCGCGCGGGTCAACGTGGCAAGAATCGCGCGTGGAGTCACACTGTAATGCGGATTCGGTTCGTCGACATCGAGACGGCGGGCGTTGAACTTGAAGGCGCTGATGCCGCCGGGGTTGACGACCTTGATGGCGATGCACTGGGTGGCATGCAGCGTCCAGGCAACGTAGTCGTTGATGAGCTTCTGGTCGGCGCCGGCGGCCATCAGCCGCAGAAGAAAATCGTCGTTGCCGAGCATGGCATAGCCGCCCTTGTCGACGATCGGCGTGTCGCCCATTTCCATGTGGGCCTGGCGTGCGTTGACCGGCAGGATGGCCGGTTCGAAACACGAGGTGTAGCCCATCTCGGCGTAACGATAACCGGCGGCGAAGGTCGACGGCGCGCTGACGCCGCTCCCGGAACGGGTGATGTCCGTTCGCGCAAAGGCGCTGTCGCGATGATCTTCGGGCAGCATCGCGCGCGCGATATTGACCTTGCCGCCGCCGATGTGGGTGTGAATGTCGATTGCGCCGGACATGACGATGCGGCCGGAGAAATCATACTCGCGGTCGATCGCTATTCCCGGCGGCGGTGTCGCGACGACGTGACCATCGTGCACGAACAGATCGCGCACCTGGCCATCGACCCGATGCGCGGGGTCGTAGATCCGGCCGCCGCTGAGCCTGATCAATGCGTCCCCTTTACTGCGTCGAGGATGCGCTGCAATGCGTCCGCGGCGGACGGCAGGGCAGACCCGGCCAGTCTGCGCAGGTGAATGGCGACAACATTGTCCGCGCGGAAGAGATGGCCGGTGTGGTGCAAGCCGGGAACAGAAACTGGAATGAACACCGAACAGCCGTCGGCGCGCATCCCGGCGCGGCCCAGCACGATCGAGGGAATCTTGCCGGCCGGGGGTGTGCGCGTAGTGTCCAGAGCGGAAACGAAGACCATCGCATCCACCTCTCCATGCTGGATTGAGTACCGGGCCGAATCCCGGCGCGGATCATGAGTCGGCGCGCCGCCTTTGAAATTGACCCGGACAGGAAACCCGGTCTGCCATGTTGTCACTTGCTGGGCGGTGATATCCGCGTCGCTGCCACCGAGCGGGAGTACGCAAAAGCGGTTCTTCGAGTTCAGCGCCGTGACGAATTCGCACATGGACTGGATCGCCAGATCGGCGTGCGGGAACGCGAGGTCCGCCGCGGTCCAGGTCAGAACACCGTAGCGCGCGGCGCGCATGCGCTCGAGGAGCCCGGAAAGCTTCCCGATTGGTACACCGGCTATCGACTCTTCTTTCAGAACACGACCCGCGAACAGCGCACGCAGGGCGGAAAAGAATTCGGCGAGCCGGGCCGGCTCGACAGCGAGCGATTTTGTCCGCTGGCGCAATGTCGCGGGCAGATCGTCCGGCACATCGCCGAGAAACCACAACTCGCGCGCACCGATCCCGAACAGGGTTTCGAAATCCCCGAAGCAGCGTTCGAAAAAACGCGGAAAACGGCCGGTAATGCCGGTGCCGGCCACTACCAGCAGATCGGCGCGATTGCGAATTTCGGTGAGGGTGGTACTGAAGGACGCGCATGCCCGCAACGTCAGTGCCTGCCGAAATCAGCAGGGGTTGCCGGGCCGCCCGCAGGATCTGCGCCGCACGACCAATCGCCGTGGCCAGATCGGCGGGCTTGTCGTCCACCCGTGCGAGGGCCCTATCGTGCGCATTATCGGCAAATAATGCGCGGCTTCGCGCGCAGCCGTTGGCGACAACCGACGCGGCGCCTCCCGTCACCGCGACGCGTACGTCGTCGCACAACAGCCCGCAAAACGGGCAAGGCACATGGTCGAATTCCTGCGCGCGGACTTCTTCAGACATTTGTTGTCGGTATTTGAATACGAAAATCCGTGAAACGGCAGTCGGGGTGTTGCATTACGTTACATGTTCGATCCCAATGCTTCGAAATTGAACATTGGTTTCGGAAAACTTTTCGCTGTTCTGTTTGGGTCGCGATGTAAACTTTAACCGATCGCGTCGTGGTGCGTATGCTCGCAGCGAGACCCGATGCGAGAACCGGCGACCCAACGATGAGGACAGGTGTGCGCACAGTTTCCGTCACGGCCCCCGCAAGATTGCATCTCGGTTTCCTGGACATGAATGGATCGAGGGGGAGGCGCTTTGGCAGCGTCGGCTTGACCCTCGAAGGGCTGTGCGTCGAGTTGTCCATCCGGCGTGCACCCTCATTTGGGATAACGGGGG